>Ga0307515_10011864_pt1 | contig 16476 bp, 11 predicted proteins | sample 17_EM_MG_FD_194513 | JGI IMG/M metagenome (GOLD analysis project Ga0307515, IMG submission 194513) | Populus trichocarpa ectomycorrhiza microbial communities from riparian zone in the Pacific Northwest, United States - 17_EM | ecosystem: Host-associated > Plants > Roots > Unclassified | place...
TGTGGAGGAAATGTGGTTTCTACATCAACCACCAATGGATCTGGGATTTTTTCTATTTTGTTGGATCCTCTAAATTATATTCTTTCCTCGTTATTGACCAACTGCAACCTGAAGGTCGATACACCGCTGACCAGCTGCAACTCCAGTCTCCCTGCTCTGGGTGGCCTCCTGTCATCCTTACAGTTCATCGGGAACACTCCTCTGGGAGCCCTCCTAAGTGTTGCAAACATCATCCCTGCCGGATTCCGATTCTTGCCTTCAAATTAAGGAGACCACCGTAGCTGAAGGCGGCATTATTATTATTAGTCTGGCCATTGCTATGTACTACTTTATATATGAATAAGGTCGTTTGTATTACTCGTGTGTACTGCGTTCTTTCTCGTTGCTCCAACCCTTTCCCTACGAAGAATGGATTATGTTGTGTTATGTTTTTTCTTGCTTCCCAAGGAATAAAGGTCATGACTGCCCATGCATCATCTATATGCAAGTACTCTCCAGTCTATGCTTGAGTTTTCTTTGCCCAATACTTTTTAATTGAAAATTATATATTAAAATGATGTTTTTATTTTTATTTTTTATTTTTAATATTAACATATTAAAATTATAAAAAAACACGTAAAAATACGTCAATTTAAAAATAAAGCATAAACCGGTCGATCGATAGACAAGAAACATCGGTTCATTGGCATAAAATGAGAAATTATGAGTGGTTTAAGCAATTTCTAGTCCCTATAACTTCGCCAAATAGCATGATTGACTGAGACAAATGAACAAAGTAAGCATTGAACTGATCATGCATGTATAAGTTTATAACCCCGGTTTGAGCATCAAGAGCATGCAATCATTGCAAAGCTGACAAAGGGAATGGCGTGGGATTTGTACAATTTTCGGAAATAATGGGAAGTCTGCCGAAGCAGAGGAAAAAGTGGTGAACTTGTCTTGTTTCATCAATTTGGCACCTTAAAATTCCCAGCTCTTAACTGAAGAGGCAAAGCTTCCTATGGGACAACATGCTCGATAGATTTAGGGCAGGATCAGCCTGTACTTGTAGAGTGAAGACCACAGTCAGAACCTCTAGCATGCGTATGGATAGATATTTACGTGTATATCTATCCCTCTGGCTGTGAAAATGCCTCTACAAAATACCTACTAGATTTAAAAAAAAAGCTGAGGTTCTGACTGTGAAGACCACAGTCAGAACCTCAGCTTCTTCTTTTTTTTATAAAAAAAAGCATCTTTAGATTCAAATCTTTTTAATCACCAAATCTTTGCGTTGATTTTATACATTAAATAAAATGTATTAATTCCACTCACACCTTATCTACTAGTAGTGAAGTGGGAGTGAAGTTAGGTAGGAAATGATGATAATGTGCATGCCAAATTAAAGGGAAGGCCACAAAGCTCTCAGCCACCCATCTGGTAAAAGAAATGAACTAAAAGAACCACAACAGGCAAGATCGTCATCATGTGCACAAACATTAACAAATGGCCGCCCTCAAGATTAAAAATTAAACAACAGCTGAAGCAGAAATCAAGGCTTTATGCTGGATTAGATAAAAGTTTAACGAGTCAAATCCACCTTAACTCCTTACAATATAATCAGTCTAGTCAAATTAAAGACTAATCCATCAAACTCAAGTTTTAAACCAAGTTTTATAACTATACGGGTTACTAGTAAGGATATTTTATTTAGCTGGATTGTTTGAGTGATAATTCAATGAATAAAAAAGTTTGTATTCTCAATTTTACATCTTTTTTATTTTTTTATCTTTTATTTAATTGCTATTTAGTTTGTCTATCACTTCTTAGGTTTTTTTTTTCTTTTAAATTTAATCTCTATTTTTTTTATTGCTATCTTTTTTTCTTTGACATGTTTTTTAAATTGATATTTTTTTTTTCACAATTTCATCATTGAAAATTAAATTGGTTTTGAATTAAGCTTCTTGATTGAACTCGATTCAAGAATTTCATGAGTTGTGATTTTTAAAAATTAGACCGGGTTGGTTTTTTTTCTTTTTAGAAGCTAATGTTTTTTTACTCTTTTTTTAGAGTTTTGTTTTATTATTTTTTACAATTTTCCTTCTATAAGATTAGTTTCGGGATCATGACCAGAGTTGTAACATTTATGCAAACAACACATGTTTTCTTATGTTTATTACAATTATTAGGTGAATTATATATATATATATATATATATATATATTCTAGACATGCTTTCTTGTTTATCATGTCGTCATGTAGGATATAATGTTTTTTTTTAACTGATCAAATTAGAAAAATCAAACTAGTTACACAAGTATTATTCTTAAATAAATGTTTTAATATAACAAAAATAAATTATAATACAAATTGGTTAGTGATGATGTTCCAAAATTCAGAATATTCAAAGAACATATTTTTTGGTTTTTGGATAATGATTAATCAAGATGTTCAAGTATACATTTTTCTTCTCCTTAGCTCAAGAAGTACCAAATTAATGGTAAAAGCCTTAGCACCTACAAAAACAGTCTTAATTGGTGGGACTTAATGACCCTCCGATGATGAAATCAGATGGGAAAGGCAATAAATGGAATAAAAAAACCTTAAATTCCAAGAACAAGAGTGTTTGTTCTTGTTTTTAGGGATGATTAATACTTTGAAATATATGTAAGCTTTTAGAGTAGAAAAAGTTTTGAACCTCTCACCTAGGTGGTTAAAGGGGTGTTTATAACTCCTGAACTTTGTTTTCTTTAAGGAAATGAAGGACTAGAAAGTCATTTGCTCTTAGTCGTATTAATGAAGGACAAATATCTCTTACACATCATTAATGAGATGTTAAGTGTGATAAACACCTTAAGAGACCTTTTGTACATCTATAGATGTAGAAAGATCATTACCTCTAACATAAATAATTCACATAACTAATTTAAAATTGGACCTGACATGTGGCCAAACTCAAATAAAAAAGGCATGGCTATCCATCAAACTCATATTACCCTGAGTTTAGCTGATGGTTAAACCAAAAAATATTGGGCTTGACATATTGTCAAACCCACATTACATTGGATTTAGCTGATGGTTGAACCCAAGTGTAATGAGCCAAATAATTTCCCAGACCCATGTAACCTTGAGTTCAGCTTATGGTTGAACCCAGATGAATTGGGTATGACAACCTGCTAGACCCACGTTACCTTGGGTTTAGTTGATGGTTAAACCCAAGTGCATTAGATTTGACAAATTTGTCAGACCCACATTACATTGGGTTCAGCTGATAGTTGAACCCAATCATATTCGGTCTGGTATATTTCCAAGCCCAAATTACCATTGGTTCACATGATAGCTAAACTTAAGTGTATTTGGTCTGACATATTTCCAGATCTATGTTACCTTGGGTGTAACAACCCGGCTTTTCAAGCTCAAAACAATGGTAATTGTTTTTTTGTACTTGACACACATCGTGTCGGTAATTGGCAAACCTGTTCCCTCACATCATCAAGATACAATCCATACATCAACAACAATCAACCTTTCATTTAAAAGTGAATCTTACATAAACACATAATATTATGTTTGCATGATTAGAAGTTCACATTAAAAATATACATACATAGACATGAGTTTGCATTCCTATCCTACTAATAGTCATCACGAATTTAAACAAAAGGATCTAATAAAAGTTATACGTTCAGTACATTGATTCATATAAAATACATCGTGATTTAAAATGCAAACTACATGATTCCTTGCAAAAGTAGGTCCTCGTGTATTGGGTTTCCTAGGCACCTCATTGGTGTGACGTCCCTACTGCGGTACAAAACATTTAAGAGAATGCAATTACTTAATAATAATAATGATAATTAAATGGTCTGGCAGTTTAATGAAGCGTTAACATTATCCCATGTTTGAAGCATGGCATTTATAGTTTATTCATGTACTTGGTATAATCAACTCGTAGTACATATAAATGCACTAATTTTTTACAATCAACCATAATCTTAAACCCCAACTATCCTCTTAAGGCAACATTTGTTGAGGCTACCTGTTCACACACCCCGGTCATCCACTTCAGATGCCATCAACTAAAGTTGATCAACCGTTGTCCCGGTCATTCATTCGAATGCCATTAGCCGAAGCTAATCAATCGTTTGTCCTTGTCATCCATTCGGATGCCATTAGCTGAAGCTAATCATTCATTGTCCCGGTCATCCATTCGGATGCCATTAGCCAAAGCTAATCGACCCTTTGTCAGCATTTGACAATATGATATCTGTTCTAACATAATATGGTAACATTCATGATAAAGTATTTCATTATTCAACGTATGAAAAAGGAAGGTGAAAGTCACCTACCTGCTCCACCTGTGGGTTGTTCTTGTCTTGACGATGGTCCAATCCCGACCGCACCACCTAAGACATCAATGGTCACAAATCAGTACATTTGTATCTTTGAATCACATTCGTCACCACACTTATTCCAAGAGTTCATATGTTCACATTCAAGTGTTCCACATTTTACACCATCATACCATGAAATTGTTACTAGTAATTAAGTCATTTCTGCCTAGGAGGCCTTTTGTAGAAATCGGCAGCGAAAACTGGTTCGCTGCCGGCTCCCCATTCGGCAGCGAAAACTGGTTCGCTGCCGGCTCCTCATTCGGTAGCGAAAACTGTTTCGCTGCTGACGCCATAATTTCGACAGCGAAGACTGGTTCGCTGCAGCCAACATGTTTTGCGGCAGCGAATGCTACTTTGCTGCAGACAACTCAATTTCGACAGCGAGTCACAAATTCGCTGCAAACAATACAACTTCGACAGCGAATGCTAATTCGTTGCAGGCAACTCAGTTTTGGCAGCGAATCACAGATTCGCTGTAGAACACCCAATTCGGCAACGAATGTTAATTCGCTGCAGACAACTCAGTTTCGGCAGCGACTCACAGACTTGCTGCAGACAACTTCGGCAGCGAATCACAAATTCACTGTAGAATATGCAATTCGGCAGTGAATGCTAATTCGCTGCAGACAACTCAATTTCGGCAGCGAATCGCAAATTCGCTGCAGCCAACTCAACTTCGGCAGCGACTCCCAAATTCGCTGCAAACAACTCAGGTTCGGCAGCGAATCACAATTTCACTGCAGAACACATGATTCGGCAGCGAATGCTAATTCGCTGCAGGCAACTCAGTTTCGGCAGCAAATCACAAATTCGCTGCAGACCACTCAACTTCGGCAGCGAATCACAACTTCGCTGCAGAACACACGATTTGGCAGTGAATGCTAATTCACTGCAGGAACTCAGTTTCGGCAGTGAATCACAACTTTGGCAGCGAATGCTAATTCGCTGCAGGAACTCAGTTTCGGCAGCGAATCACAATTTCGCTGTAGACAACTCAACTTTGGCAGCGAATGCTAGTTCGCTGCAGACGATACAGCTTCGATAGCGAATCACAATTTCGTTACAGAACACACAATTCAGCAACAAATGCTAATTCGCTGTAGAAGACTCAGTTTCGGTAGCGAATCGCAAATTCGCTGCCCAACACACATTTTGGTATGAACACACATCACACATGCTGTAACAACCCCAGCACATAAACTGTGACTAAGTTCCAGCAGAACACACACATTAAAACCATCAATTTCAGCATATAATCTTTCAACAATTTCCAGCAGAACACACACATTGAAACCATCAATTCCAGCATATAATATTTCAATAAATTCCAACAAAATACACACATTGAAAACCATCCATTTCAGCACATAATCTTTTGTTAACACATTGAAACCATCAATTCCAGCATATAATCTTTCAACAAATTCCAGCATAACACACACATTGAAAACCATCAATTACAGCATATCATCTTTCAATAAGTTCCAGCAGAACACACACATGCATGCTGGCCAACCCCATAGTTAAGGCCAGCCCTCTACCATGATTTGTTCTTTCCATTTTATTCTTTTTTGTTTGTTAGATGTTCTGGGAATTAGCCTCATTTCGTTTCTGTTTCCTTGTCCTCTTAGTTAATTTCAGTTTCCTTCACAACTAGCTTAGGTCTTAGGTCAATTTTCTTAGGGTCTTCTTCTTCATTTCCGGTTCTGGGTCTTAAGGAGAAGAGGAAGGGAGTTTCATGACCCATACCTTTCGAATCTAACTAAGTTTGGGGAAGGTTTGACAGTATTCTTTCTCCTCTCTTGCTGGTTCTCCTCCTTTTTCTTCCTCTAATGTTTTCTGGCCCCCTTTTCCTTTTCCTCTAGGCAGCTGTCCACTCTTCTTTCAAGGTCTCAACTCTCCCTCACACGTTCACAAGGCATTCTCTGCTGGTTTGGTTTAGGTTTCTGATGGGAAGGAGGAAGGGAAGAGCAACGTGCACCTGGACATGCAGCTGCTGCAGACAACTTTGGGAAGAGGAAGGGTCACCTTCTCTCTCCTCCTTGTATTTATACTCCCCATTAAATGAGGTGGGGTGTTTGGGGTTGGTTTAGATGTGTTCTTATCCTTGTTTTGGTCTCTCCAAAACCGGTTTTACCCCTCCCTCCCAGCTCTGTAAGACAGTCCAATTTGTTTCCCTAACTTTTAATAAAATTGTCTCACTCTCGATTCAGAAATCGGCAGCGAAAACTACGTCGCTGACGATTCAAAAATTGACAGCTGAATCGACAGTGACGGTGGAGTCATCAATTTTATACACACACACACTTTTGGGTGTTTACATGGCAGCTTGTTTTGAGAATCTCCTAGATCTAAAAGGATCTTTAATGGATTTCTTATGCAATATAGTTCCCAAGTGTGGCAAGGCATAAATGTTTCATAATCCTTTTCTTACAAGGATTCATTATTCATCCTAGCTACAACAAGGAAAGAAGACTCCATAATTAATTCTACCTTCAGATCAGATTTCCTAGTCTATTTAAGACTTCTTAAGGGTGACAAATCTAATCCTATCATATTTAGGATATTAAATTTGGATTTATTATTATTATTATTATTATTATTATTATTATTTTCTTCTTAGTTTAAGGTTTTATTTACATTATTTTGGTTTAATTGTAAGTGGACCTTATATAAGTCCACATAAGGGGTTTATTAGGGTTCGTTTCAGTCTAGAGTCAATATAAATAAAGGCATAACCAAACATGTAAGGCTTACATAATTTTCAGATCAATAAACTTTTTTTGCCGCTCTTGTTGTGTGTTGAGGATAGGGAAGCTACTATGGCTAGATTTCTAAATGGGCTTTGCGAATGTTGTAGAATTACAACTTTGTGTGGAATTGGAGGACATGGTCCATATGACAATGAAGGTGGAGAGACAAATAAAAAGAAGGGGCAGTACACGTTTTCAGACCAATTCGACTTCATCTTCCTTAACATGGAGGCCGAATCTGAGGAGAGGTAAATTTGAATCTAAACCTACTCGTGATTGAGATATTAAATGTTTTAAGTGTTTAGGGAAGGGGAACATTGCATCTCAATGTCCAAACTGAAGAGTTATGCTTACAAGAGATAATGGGGAGGTTGAATCTGAAAGTGAACAGATGCCACCTTTGGTGGATTGTAGTGATGAGGAGATTGCATATCCTGTTGAAAGGGAGGCCTTGGTTATAAGGCGTGCGCTGAACATGCAAATCAAAGAAGATGATGTAGATCAGCAACGAGAAAACATATTTACACTCGATGTCACATCCAAAACAAGGTATGTAGCATGATAATCAATGGATGTAGTTGTGCTAATGTAGCTAGATTGCAATGGTTGAATGAATGTGGTGAAGTGAAGGTTACTAAGCAAGTATTGATTGCATTTGCTATTGGAAAGTATTCTAATGAGGTTATGTGTGATGTAGTCCCAATGCATGCTAATCACTTACTTTTGGGGCATCCATGACAGTTTGATTGGAAGGCGATTCATGATAGGTTTAGAAATAGGTTCACTATTATAAAGGATGGTAAAACCATCACTCTTGTACCTCTTTCTCCAAAACAAGTGTATGATGATCAAATGAAATTAAAAAGGGAATATGAGGATGGGAAGAGTGAAGATTCATATAAGGACAATGGTGAGAGAAGACCATCAGATTTGGCTAAACTTTCTCCAAAACAAGGGTTGTGTGACTACGTGATCACGAGGTTCGCATCAATAATGCTTCTGAACTTTTCAGATTAACGTGTGAGAGAGATTATTGCACTCTTTGGTTCTTGAATAAACTGAATCTGATTTATCAAAGATTAACTGGCTTCATGGGGTCATTCGATTTTACTCCAATAATATTGGTGCCTTGAGATAGGTTTCCATTGTGTCACACTCTTATTACGCATCTTTTGGCTTTTTAGGATCAGATCTCAATCTTGATTGTAGGTTACGTGACCACGTGATCACAAGGTTTACATTAGTGTGACATTTGTTTTTATTTTATTTTATTAAGTAAATTATGTAATTATATGCATTTTTTTTTATTTCCCTTGTGTGGTTATATATTGATTGTTATTTGTATTAACGAATCTATCCATGAATCAATCCTTAAATGGGTCATGTTCATTAGCAGTTGAAACCTTGTTATCTTCATATAAAAATAAAAATTTTGCTTTTACCCAAATAAAAATGGGTCATATTTAAACGGGTTATATCCATTGAAAGTTGATATTAGATTATTTTCATAAAAAAAAGTTGATACTAAATTAATTTTTTTTTGTTTTTATCAATATGACTTTATTTTTAAATATTATTATATTTTAAAAAAAATTCCAATATGTTAAAGGCTTGTGAAGTTTTTGGTTTTTGAGATACTTTCCTCCCTAATGATGTGAGTAGACTTAGGTTGTGTCATTGTGATCCCATAAAGACCTAATGAGTATAAGCGACTTCATACCTATTTTAATAATGAAAAAATAAAACAAGGTAAAGCCAAATTTATTGTTCACTATTCTCTCGGCTTCAAAGTCTGTATTACAAAAGTGAGGATTATGCCTTGTAATATGGTTTAGGTACCAAATCAATGTCTTAGGTTATAATTATCTTTTATCCTTAAAAACAAACACACATATACTAGTTTAAGTAATTTTTAGCATAGAAGCAATATTGGTATTTTTTATCATTGAAAATAAATGTGAAGGAGTTTACCTTAGGTAAAATGCTTTATGGTGATTTTAATATTTTCTTTAACATAACCAACGCTTTACCTAGAACCTCTAAAGACTAGTTAAAGTTCTTAATTACTATAAAACTAGAAATCTTTTTTTCTTATTTTACCCTTACTGATCATAATTAGCTCATCGAGATGTTCCATGCAACAAGCTTTATCAAAAGCCTTAAAAAATGATATTAAGTTATAATGAATCATTTAATCCCATATAGGTTGGCTATTTGCTTCCCATTGTAGGTTACTTGGCCTAAAAAATCTGTTATGAGTCACTCCATGCATGCTATTTTTTTTCACTACCTGAGAAATCAATAGGGCAACTTATGTTATCATGCCCATGAATTGGACTGGACCGACATCATCATTGTATAACCATGAATGATTTATCATCTACTTGAACTATTTTAGTTAATTCATCAGTAATTAAACAACAAAGCTTGATGTAAAGTCGATGGCACATACATTTTAGTGTGTATCCAATCTTGTTTAACTAAGGCTTTATACCTTATCCTTGCTTATTTCACAAAGAAAACTATACTAGAGGTTTTACACCGAACAATTAGATCCGCTTATAACACCCTCACAATATCTTTTATGCTCCTACAAAATTTGACATAAACACTTTTGATGGGATCATATTAGAATTATTACGACCAATCTTAGTGATCAAGGATTGGGGTATAATATTGAATGAGGCACCATTATCGACGAGGACCTTTTGTACTGTGTACATTTTCGAAATTAGTAGTGATGTACATGTAGGGTTTTCTCAGAACATATAAACATAATGAACATCGATTACTTGAAGGTCAATTCTTCTTTTTGAGATTTAATCAACTGGTCAAGGCTAGGTTGTCACAAATAATAAGTTGTCCAATTGCCCAACTTCTAATAGTAATTCACATGAATTACCAAATTAAAAATATCATATAACCTTTTTAATAAAAAAGGATTGGTGTACTATGAATTCTTACTCTTTGTTTTTTTGTTTATAGGTGTTTATGTATTGTATGTCCTGTATAAAAAAAAAATATGAGACAACTTTCTATTTATAGTAAAAACCTAATAACCCTATAAATAAAAAAATATAACTTTTCCACTTAAATAATATCACCTATATTATTTCAAGATAGTTTTAGAGATTTATGTAATTAAGTCCCTACTTTATTTTTTTAGGCCTATAATTGTAATGTCTTGTATAAATTACATTCTAGACCTTAATTTCTAAAACTTATTTATAATTAAGTCATACGTGATTAATCGTCTCAATTTAACTTCTTACTAATGATTTTTTTATACATGTAATCTATTAGGTTCCCTAATATATTGGCCCAAATATTAATCACAATACTAAATAAAATAAGATTAAATAAATTTTACAATTTTTTTTATCAATTCAATAATTGATTGATTGATTTATATTTAAAGATCTGGTGCAATATCTATCAATATGCCATGATCTTTCAAATATTAGAAAAGTAATCAATGTGGTTTGGCTTAACTTTTAGTGATCATGTTTTTAATATAATTATTATCCTTTCAATAAGAATGTTTCAATTTAGACATTAGAGCATAAAGTGTAACAAGTGGAACTCTTTTCAAATCTCATTCCATCATGTGAAAGGATTTTATAATCAATACTATTTGAGAACAAGTGAAACATTTTTCTTTAATTGACCTAGAATCATGAATCTTCTATTGATCACTCAAATACCTTCATATAGTTCATCAAAGCATTGTCGGGTATCCCAAAATATATATACGTGCAACGGAAATGATAAATTTAAAATTTTTTAGAAGTCTCAAGGATTCTGTTAGACAGATCTAGAGTTATTTAGGATTTATAAGAGTATTACCTGAAGACTAAATGTTCTTTTTAGCTTTGAATAATTGCTTCAAGATTCTCTTTACTAGGTAGTTGCTCTATCTTCTACATCTTTAATTCTGTAATTCTCTAATAAAATAGAATTGTCTAAGTACATTTTTGAATCATTGATGAGACTTTGGTTCCTTTGCTTGTAGAATGGCTCTAGTTTTATCACAATGTAGGGCTACTGGATCAACAAGGCTAGGAACCACACCTAGTTTAGTGATGAACTTCTTGATCCAAACAACTTTTTTTATCCCCTCAAACGTAGATGTGTACTCAACTTTAGTTATAGAATCTACTTTAGTCTCTTATTTGGAAGTCTTTCAGCTCATAGCACCATATTTAGAGTAAAATATAACTACATTGGATTTTTTATTTTGAATATTTGATTGAGAACTGGTATCCAAATTACCATGAACTACTAGATCTTCTTCTTTATAGACCAGAAAAACATTCTTAGTTCTGCTCAAGTACTTAAGAATATTATTTTAAATATCTTTTAGTGATCTTCACCTACATTAAATTGATATCTACTTGTTATGCTTAAAGCATAAAACACATCTGGTCTTATACATAACATCACATACATTATGAATCTTATATCTCAAGTATATGGAATCATTTTAATCCTATCTCTCTTAATTTGTGTTTTAAGAAACATATTTTTTGAGAGACGTGTTCCTTGTAAAATAGATAAGTATCATCTCTTGGATTCTTCTATGCTAAACTATTTTAGCATTTTGTTTATATATATGGATTGAGACAATCAAAGCAACCTTTTCGATTTATCTCTTTAGATCTTTATTCCCAAGTATATAGATTACTTCTTTCATATCCTTCATCGATAAATTCTTAGAAAATTGTAATGTCGTTTCCTATTAATAATATGTTGTCTACATATAATATTAGGAAAACAATTTTACTCTCACTAGCCTTTTTGTAAAAACAATGTTCATCCATATTTTTTATGAGATTAAAATGTTTGATTATCTCATCAAAAATGGATATTCCAACTCCGTAAAGCTTATTTAAGTCCATAAATAGATTTTTATAGTTTACATACTTTATTGAAAAATTCTTTACATTTAAAATTTTTAGGTTGTATCACACACACATCTTCTTGAAGATTCTCATTCAGAAATACAATATTGACATCCATTTACCAAATCTCATAATCATGGTATGCAACTATAGTAAACAAAATACTTATGGATTTTAACATAGTTATTAGTAAAATTTTTTCACTAAAGTCAACTATTTGTCTTTGTTTTTAATCTTTGGCAACTATTCTAGCTCTGTACATTACTATCCATGTTAGTCTTTCTCTTAAAGACCAACTTACATGCAATAGTTCTATCCCATCATATGGATACCCAAGGTCCATCCTTGGTTGGTGTATATAGAATCCATTTCAGATTTCAATGTCTCAAGTCATTTTTTTTAATCAATATCAGATATTGGTTCCATGTAATTGGTAAGCTCATCAAGTATGATCATATCATTATTTTCAACTTTCATGAGAAATACATATCTCATTAGTGCATAATGTGTGCTACCATCTCTATAAAGTTTTTATGTTTCTTAAGCTTCATGCTAAACATTTGGATGTCAGTTTGTGGTTCTTGAACTTCTTAAAAGTTCTATTTTCCTCCTACCACTCCTTTCAAAGAACAAATTCTTTCTCTAGTAAGGTTGCATGTTCTAAGACAAACACTTTTGTTCAACAAGATATAAATAATATCCAATAGTTTCTTTTAGATACCCATAAACTTATCTTTTTATGACTTAACTTTTTAAATACAAATACACTTCATATATGCGTCACATTCCTAAATATTTAAGTATGATAAACTTGGTCTCCAACCATTCTATAGTTTATATGGAATCTTATCAACATATCTTAATGGAACTATATTTAAAGCGTAAACAACATTTTGTAGGGTATAACCCTAAAAAGAAGGTGTAATGTTTGTATATCTCATCATGGACTGTAACCCATCCAATAGGGTGCAATTTCTCCTTTCAGAAACTCCATTATGTTGCAGTGTTCTAGGAGGTTTTTATTATGAGAGAATCTCATTCTCTTAAGATAATCTTGAACATTTTTGCTAAAGTATTCACCACCTCAATCTGACAAAGTATCTTAACACTCTTTCTAATTTGTACTCCAGCTTCATTTCTGAATTCTTTGAACCTTTCAAATGACTCAGACTTTCATTTATCTATACATGAATCATTATTTATCCACATATATTTGTATGTACTAGACCTATCAATTCATTAAATCTTTCACTCTTTTAAGTAAAGAGTGTTTTGGTCATCTTACCCAACAAACAAGCTTTACAATTTTCATATAATTCATAGTCAAAAGGATCAAATATCCTTCCTTATCTAACATGTTCTTGTTATTTATATTGAACTTGGGCATTTCAACATCAAGTATATACAAACCATTTGTAAAGTACCAGATCCATATTAAACATCATTATTATAGAATGAACAATATTTTCCCTTAATAATAAATTAAAATCCATTCAGAAATGGATACGATATTTCTAAAAAGTGCTAGAACAAAATAACAATTATCAAGTTCTTATATCAGCTCATTTAACAAAGTCAATGCAACAACTCTTACTTCATTGCCTACATATAAGTCAATTTTGTCATTATTTAATACATATACGTAAAGTAGAAGCTTCAATAAGCTTTTTAGTTTTCACGATTACAAGATAATCTTTGCAATTCCTCATATAATGACTTTCCTTACCATAATGATGACAAGTATCCTTGTCATTTTTTATGCCCTAAAAGGGCTTTTGTGCTTGGATTTCAAGACGCTTAACTCATGGTCCATGACAAAACCAAATTGATTTAATTTCTTAAAATAGTCATTCATTCTCAACACTAAGGAACCCTCTCTTATCTTGTAATGGAACAACTTCTTAGAGGTCTCATACCTCTCAGTCCTATTATCCACATCAAACAACTTTTTGAGATGTATAATTATTATATGGGCATCCATATTCTCATGTTGTGTTTGAAGTTCAAGTGACATACTAGCTAACTCACACATATAACTCGCTCATCATCATCATTATCATCAATATAACATTGATATTCAATCCTAACTTTGTTATCAACATCCTCATTAAGGATAAAAAGAATTGGATTTTCAAGAGCATATAAACCTTATTTCTTGTTTGAGAATAATTCTCAAATTTTAATAATAGTCCAAGAAGGTTTAGTCAATTTATTAAATGCTACGTAGGGATATATTTATTTGTACACATGGTAATCTATCAATCTATTTATGTAAATATAATGAGTATTGGTTTCACGCATAAATATTTATAACCAAATTTAAATAAGATTTTTAATCATAATTTGGTCTCCCACTATTTTCCTGTAATTAAAACCTTCACTATTAATTCAAGAAATCTCACTTAGATCTCCGAGTAGGCTAGGATCTCATTTAATTTATATGACCTTAAGTAACTTAACAAATGAAAACAAAATAAATTAGGTAGATAACATAACTTATTAATTACATATTTATGTGATTCCTAAATTAGCTAGGTGATAACTCTTTGTCTAAAAATATCGTATATTTTTTGCCTAACTACTACCTCAAATCTTTTATGATCATAAGTAACTCATCCAAATTATATAAGTTAGTTAAGTAAGACTTAATTTTATAGCATTAAACATATTCGATTAACTGTAACCTTGAGTAGCTTGACAAATTATCCATGAATAAAACTATATTTTTATGCATATAAAATTGAAAGACAACAAATCATGTTCTCAACATGTACTTAACATATTAATATCAGATTTATTATTTTAATTAAGATTCATTTTATGACATTAGTGATACTATACATAACAATTATATATAAACATACACCTCTAGCATGTCATTCTAACTAGAAGATTATGCACATATCTAAACTAATTCTCTCGAGCCATAGAAGAAAATGAGGTAGTCAAAACCTAGGTAGCTACTTCAAATCTTCATAAGTCCTTTACGAGTACTGCAATTGTAACCTTCACCTTCATCCTTTCTTCATCTTGAATTACAAAATAGATTTCCTACATTTTTAAATTACATAACATTTAAGAAACCTGAGATATATTTAAAGAGAAGTCTTATTTAATATTACAACCATTCAATCATCAAAAGCATAATCACATTGGTCTTTAAATGTGCGTAACCATCAATCATGCATAATAACATATTAATATGCATAAATAAATATATTGCTTGCTTTGATTTTAATTATTGGCTTTATTTGCAATTTTAAAATAATATTTCTAACTCTTAGAAATATTAAATCTTAGAAATTATCAAATTATCCAATTTGATGATTTCCCAAACATATTAAATTTTATTTAATACAATTTTTCTTTGAAAAAATATTTTTAAAAACTTAATAAGAAAATTAATCATATTAAAATTCTTATTAACATCCTAAAATATTTTAGGATCAATTAAATAAAACTTTTCGACTTAAGAACTCTTTTTATTTTGAAAAACTATATTTCAAAACTATTTTAATTAAACAATTTAATTAAATCCTAATCTAAATAGGATAATAAAAAAATAAAAATATGAACTAAATACTTTATTTTAATCAACCTAATAAGAAAAATTAATTCTACAATTAATTTACTTTGGATTTCAATTTCAAAATATAAGAATAATATTTTATATGTATAGAGATAGAATTATATTTTTTTTTTCCAAAAAACCTATTATAATAGTGTATATTATCCATAGGGACAGAATTGGGTAGAATCGTAATTCTGCCCCCAAAACCCTCTTGTAATATAATAAAAGGCTCACAGGCAGAATCATAATTCTACCCCTCATCTTCTTATTTTCCAACTACTGCAATAAGCAATGGGCTCACTACCTCTTGTCGGCTGTTGGCATAGCAACGACAATAACTATCATGCACAAGCATAGTTTTAAAACCCGGCCCGGCCTGGCGGGTTGACCCGGGACCCGGCTGACCCGGAGCTGGAACCGGGCCGGGTGGATGAAAAAACCGGTTAGGGATTTAACCCGGTAAAAACCGGTCGACCCGGAGGGTCAACCCGGAACCCGGTCGACTCGGGTAAACCCGGCTGAGACCCGGCTGTGTTTTAAAATATATATATATATATATATATATAGAAAAGTAATCTCATCCGCAGTACAAAAGGATAAGAGGAATTTAAGTTCAAGACAAGCTTTTTACTTGTTTGGCTCTTCAGATCTGCAAATGAAGGTAAGATTAAGTTGCTGTTATCTCTTAAATTTTTTGTTCTTCATCTGGGAAAGGTATTACTAACTCGCTGAGAGTCATGACTCTATCTCTCACCTTCTCTTCTGTTGCTGTCAAATAGAAGATTAAAATTCTAGTTTGAGAATAAAAATGATATGGAATAAGTGAGGAAATTATGGGTTTTTTTTTTATTGCTGCAAAACCAAGAATTAAGACACTG
>Ga0307515_10011866_pt1 | contig 16475 bp, 12 predicted proteins | sample 17_EM_MG_FD_194513 | JGI IMG/M metagenome (GOLD analysis project Ga0307515, IMG submission 194513) | Populus trichocarpa ectomycorrhiza microbial communities from riparian zone in the Pacific Northwest, United States - 17_EM | ecosystem: Host-associated > Plants > Roots > Unclassified | place...
GTTGAGTCGATCGCCGTAATTCTGTCCCCAGCAGCACCCCAGTAACTCAGACAATATTCACAGGAACTCAGCACCACAACAAGTTTAAAAATAGGGCCCGGAGCACAAAATTCATGCCCAGTGTCCCAGTAATCGGACTGTTTTGCTGATGGCCTATTGTGATGGACCGGCTAAAAAAGCTGCATGCAAAGCAGTATAAAGCACGAAAGACTACATGCAGTTCGCGATCTAAATTCGGCGGAGGGCCGTCGGTCCCCACTCTACTCTACTAAATGGGGTATAATCTCCGTGGTCACTCTGGCGATACTCATCTGCCAAGTCGATCATGATCAGTTGGGACCGAACGGGGATTCTCTAGTTTCTCCGTGATTTAACCTGCGGTGAATTTCAACTGATGAGTACTTGAGTACTTGGTTCGTTACAAAGGCCGTGCCCCAGAAGATTCACATGGGTACGCTTGAACGGTAGATTACTGACACCCCCAGGGGGGCACAGCAGCGCACGCAACCCTCAAAACCCCAGTAGGACCCCGGAAGCATCCCCACTCCTGCAAAAAGCTTTCCGTATATAGTAGTAAGAGCCAAACAAATGACCACAAAAGCGAAGAACCGATGGCTAAACTGGAGGGGGAAAACGTCACAGAACAACGGGAGGGTGACGATGGCGAGCTTCTACTGTGTCGTGCTCTCGCTGGAAGCACCGGCGGAGTAACCAACGGGAACAACACAGCCGATTTAGGCAACGTGTATTTTGCAATTCTACAAAGACCCGTTGGTTATTTTACATTCATACATTGTAACAAAACATTCTTCACAAGGATTACTACCAGTCATACCCGAAAGCTTTACCTCAAAGTACACTGGTTGTTCTGTGGCCAAGCCCCCTGCGTTTTTCATTCGATCGCCCAGATTGAGGACTCCCCCGGACACCAGAGGGTACCCCACCCTAGGGCGAGTTACGTGTCGCCAGGTGCGCGCCCCCCTGGATACCCCTTGCTTCTCATGATCAGCCTTCTCATCCGATCGGTTTGAATTGAATCCGCCCGTATCTGAGATACAAGTTTCACGATGCCAATAGAAAATTTCCGGCATCTCGTTCCTGTCTTACGTTCCACCCCCAACAAGCTATGGTTTATAAACCGCTCCCCGGGAAGGCTCTGCTGTATTCCTTGCAACCCACCTTGAGATAACTGATCCCCCGTCTCACGAGTCTGCATGCTCTGCAACGCCGGTCCTCCTGGCAAGTATTCATCACATTTCTTATAATGGACCGACCCTTATACCCACGTTAGACACGCTTTTCTGGGACAACGTCTTCTCGATGGATGTCGCGTCTACAGAAGGTCTCTCGACCATTGCCGCCCTCTTACATTCCCCGTCAAAGATAATCGATGCCAGAAATCTCCGGGGCGACCAAGCTCAAAGTCTTATCGATCTAATCGACCTGGCAAGTGATTCAGGAAAACGCCCGTCGGTTCCTCGAGTGCTGACAATGAGACACAGTTTCTCACGTTGCCATGCCTCGACGAGAGGCTATCCAGACGCGCCTCACAACTGCTTTACAAGCTTTGTAGATCCCGCAGGATGTTACCCGCCTCACATGCTATTTGCCCGGATCTCAGCCATGTTGGTGAGCTTGAATGGGCGGGTGGCTTCGCAGACGTGAGCAAAGGGGAATATCGAGGACGTCCTGTGGCCGTCAAGCACTTGAGGATCGGGACGAAGGACGATTCCGATAAAGTCTTCAAGGTTAGTGACCACACTCTGCCGGGAACATTATGATCGCTTAGTCTTCGCCCAGCAACTTTGTCGGGAAGTTCTCATCTGGAAGCGCCTGTCTCATCCAAATGTATTGCCTCTGTTGGGAGTCTCCGTGTCCGAGAACCCTCGACATTTCCGCATCGTATCTGAGTGGATGGCCAACGGAAATGTGATGGAATACATCAAGTCCAATCCAGAGGCCAATCGCCTGCGTTTGGTGAGCCCTGCCACACATCCTCCGTAGGGTTTATGCTCATTGGTAGCCCGTGATAACATATCATATAGCTCTCCGAGGCGACATCTGGCATAACGTACCTTCACGACCTCAGGGTCGCACACGGAGATATCAAAGGGGTGCGCCACTGTGTTTTGTGTAGCCTCTTTGCATCGTTGACAATCCTTGTAGGCTAATATCCTCATTGACCACATGGGAACGGCTCGCATCGGGGATTTCGGGCTAATGATCATGACAGAGCTAACCACGATCCTCCTTTCCAACACCGCGATAGCCTCATGCGGGACGACCCGATGGATGAGTCCTGAACTGCTGGATCCAGTACACTTCCGGTCGGATGGCCTTCCGTCTCGTCAGTCGGACTGCTACGCACTTGGTATGGCCATTTACGAGGTGAGCGGCCTTCTATCTTTCTTGCGGAGTCCTCCTATTTACCCTTCTCTAGGTACTGAGCGGACATTTCCCATTCCACCACTTGCGATCTCCCGTCGTTGCGGGTGCGATACTCAGGGGAGAGCGTCCGGAGGAGCCTCCGAATGCCTCGATTCTTGGTTTCACTAATGCGCTATGGGGACTCTTGCGGTTGTGCTGGAGTGAGTCGGTTTCGGCGCGACCTACTGCCCGACAGCTGTTGGACCACCTTCGCTTGGCTTCTCTTAATTGGATACCTCCCCCGATGCCGTGTCCCGCCGCCGCCGTGGGTAAAGTCGCTAGTAGTCTCAGTTCGGATATTTTCAGGGTTTCGGGGGGTTCTCTCTCGAACCCGGCGTGTCGGGTACAGTGACTGGTAGTCGCGCAGTGAAGGTTCGGCCGCCCTCTTCGGCGTGTAACTTTTCCTTCGACATTAAAACATTAACCCTAACTTGTTCGGTTACCTCTGTCGTGTTATTGTGTGCATTGATTACCGTCTCGCCTCTGTTTGTAATTCTGCATCATTGATGGCCAATAGACGAGGCCCTTGTCGCGTACCTTAACCGCACCATATTCCGCACAGAGGTTCAACGTCGAGTTCGAAAGGGCAGCCACGCATCGCGTCACGAAGGATATACCCACCTGCCAGGTTTTGGGGTGGGCCGCCCCGTGCCGTGGAAGGAAATCCCGCCAACATTTTTTTTTTTAAATTCCTGGCGGTCGAAGGCAAATAAAACACTAGAGGGTTATCCTGGGGACCGGTAACTGAGGCATCGGTTAGTCCATCCCTGTGGTGCTTGATTCTTCCGCTGGATAAATTCCCAACAGTGATCGGTCGGACCCGTCGGGATAACCACGTACCGCAGCCTCAGGGACCGCTGGGCGTGCCGGGTTCCCCCGGTCCGTAAATTCTCCCTCAGGTCTGTCGTCTACCCTCAACTTGGGGAGACAAAACGGAGAGTGCTGACGCGGTTTGGTTTAGTCCTCGGATGGCCTGTTGAAATCTCGACAAGCTGCGTACTCTGTTACAGGCATGGATTGAGGTGAGTTATGGCGACCCACCGAACCCTCACGAAACCTTACGCGTATCTTGGAATTCGTAGGCTCCATACTCGCCCGCGAAAAGAAGAAAAGCAAACGCAAAGAAGCAGAATATGACCCTTCCTCAGCTACGACCTCGATCGGCAAACGGGGTAAAAGCTCGAACAACGATAGCAAGGGTGGTTGAGTAGTCGTTCTGAAACGTATGTTCACCCTAGAGGGGTTGGAAGACCCTTCGTTGCTCTTGGACCTCAAAAAGGACGTGAGATGTCATGAACGTTGTGCTATACGATGTAAGTGGGTGTTTTTTTGTCCTCCATACCCCAGTTGATTGCTCACCGTTTCGCTTTTTTATTCGTTCCCGTAGCAAGAGCTAGAAGGTATTGTGACGGCCAAGCTCCGTGACCCAATCAACACGGATGCATGCATAATCGTGGGTCCACCCTTCTACCGCCGTACGCCCACTATGCTTTGCAGGTATTATAGTCCATGTGCTACAATTTGCGCGTGTACACGACGTTGACGAGCAGGCCGAACGTCACTATGTCTTGTTTCACTCCCGATGTTGTTTTCTCCGTCGACCCTGCTTCCAATAGACCCGTCGCCATTGATAGTGTGACTGCCGGACTCTAGCCCGTGCTGGACTTTCGATACCAGCCCCTCTACGAGGGAGCAACTGCCGCCAAATTCCAGGTTCATTCCCACTCTCGTCTCTCCATCGCCCTCTTGAATACCAGCCCTTTCGCATAAGATATCTTCAACGAGTCACGGAAAACACCTCTCGCTCGACCCTGGTTGAATAGCATCGAGTAGTAAGCATTGAATTGCCATCATATTCTCGAGCTCATCGCCGAACTCAATTGTAGTCCCCAGTGCATCTCGTTTGCAGTCAGCTGCGGTGTCTTTTAGTGGAGGGGTACCAAATGCGGTTCCCGGGTCGAGGAGACGTATAGCGCAGTAAGTGTTCTGGTGTCTGCGCCACCGCAGATCATTGTCAAGCCCTCTTGCAGTTGAATCTCTCGTAACAACGCGCAGCGGGGTATCGACTCGACGGCCGAATGCGGAGGCCAGTGGTTATCGTACGGGGGGGGCGTGCCCGTGGCGGAGTTTCCTGTGGTGGCGGTACGCACTGCCTGAGTGCTTTCATTTTTCGTGTAGCCGGAAACCCCCGTCCGAGTGGCCAATCCAATGCACGGGAGTCAACTCGCGGAAATTAGATGAGCAATATGTATCACCAAAAAAGGCAGTACGTTTGTTGACAAATCTACGACTTTTGAATCCCCCGCGCCGTATAGTCTTGCAAGCTCGACTAATGATTTATAGTGAAGACCCCATATCCTTACTTTTCAATGTTCCTTGCAAATGACTCTCCTGTAAACCTCTGTAAAGGTGCCTCAATGTCTTCAAAAGCGTCGCTAAACGTCTGGCTGGGATATCATAGGATCTTTGTAAGGTAGGGGGGAAAAGATCTGACAACCCCCCGCAGTCAAGGTGCCCGTGACCATGCGTGACCTTACGCATAAACCTTTGTAATCTCGCCCACACCTGAACGTTTGAATCGGCATATCGCATATTCGGATCGTACATGTAAGGCGGTCCGGTTTGCGTGTTCTGGATCGGAGTCGCCTGTACTTGCGGCTGGGGTTCGGCTTGGGGTTGTGGTTGCGGCTGTGACTGTTGTTGTTGGGGCTGTTGTCAGATCTTTTTCCCCTCTACCTTAATATGCGCGCGTTACGACTCGGGACCTCTTTACAGCCGACAGCGGGACCTACCGATTCATCATGAAATGAGCTTCCGAATAGAGTGGCACAACTTGAAGTTGAGGAAGGGATCCTCGTGCCACCAAACTTGGCTTCGGAACATCCCCTATAATGACCCGCACTGCCGCTCCTTATCGTGACTGGGAGCGCGTCCGGTCTGGATGACTCGGTCTCTCCCTCGAGCGTGGTTGATGTCGACCTTGGTTTGGGTTCCCCAAGCAACAGCAACGGCAAGGTCGCAGCAGCCTGGTGGGCCGCTTGGCACTCTGACCTTCTGCCCTTGGACAAGATCAGCTGGGGAAAGTATACCCACATGACCTATGCATTCGCGTGAGTGTTCATCCTATCTATCTCTCTCTGAAATAGCTGGAATTGATCCCTTTCGACTGTCAAGTGAAACAACACCCTCGGTTGACGAGTTTTTTATTTATGGAGGGGAAGAACTCAAGTTCGTCTCTGCCGCCAGGAGAAACAGAGTGAAAGCCCTTATTTCGATTGGAGGGGTGAGTGACTGAATGTGTGCTACATTTTGAATAATCATAGAATATCCTTCTAAAGTGGACGGGATCTCACTTCTTCTCTACGGCCGCTGGCGATACGGCCAATAGAACTGCGTTCGTTCAGACCATTACTACTCTTGTCAACAAACACGAGCTAGACGGCATCGACTTCGAGTGAGTTCCCTGCATCGGCGGTCCATGTTTGAGACGTTGACCTCCGGTATCCTGGGAATTCCCAAACCGTCAAGGAATCGGATGTAACACAATCTCAACACAAGATACCCCAAATTTCCTCCTTCTCCTCCAGGAGCTTCGTGCTCATCCTGTTAGGAAGAAGCTCATTCTAACCGCTGCTGTCCTGATTGCCCCCTGACCGGATCCTAGCGACAATATATCCGATATCTCACCATTTGCGAAGCTATTGGATTACATCGCTATCATGAATTACGACATCTGGGGTTCGTGGTCGCCGGGTGTTGGACCCAACGCCGCTCTCAACGACACTTGCGCTCCCCCACATTATCGACAAGGGTCCGCCGTGAACGCGGTCCGGTCGTGGACGAGCGCTGGCCTCCCGAGAAACCAGTTAGTGCTGGGCGTGCTCGCTTATGGACATTCATTCCTGGTGAACGAGTCGGTCGCATTGACGGAACAGGGCGAGGTTGCTGCCTACCCGCAGTTTGAACCCACGCAGCCTAGAGGTGATTCGGCCGATGACGTACCTGGCGTCGATGTTTGCGGTGCGGAGACTGGTTGGGGGGTACCTTCAATTTCTGGGGATTGGTCGAGGGTAAATTATTGGATGCGAAAGGCCTACCTCTCCGGGGCATTCATTACCGATACGATGAATGCAGTCAAACGGTACGTACTTGGTGTGTTTTCCTTCTCGACGGCGGGACTGATGAAGGGTATGTATGTGATCAGTCATATGTTTATAACGCCACCTCGCAAGTTATGGTTTTGTTTGACGATGCCAAGTCGTTCGAGACCAAAGGAGAGTTCATCAAAGACTATGGTTTGCGAGATGTGGGAAGCTGCCGGGGACTACCACGACACTTCCGTTAGGGAATTGGAATCCATATTTTATAAACATAGCTAGACGACGCCGATAACACCGGCCAAGTGCTTCTCGTCCCTGGTTTATTCATGTGCATGATTCTCCACATCCCCTAAGAGACCGCCGCCCGAAAGTTCAGAAATCGCGCCTAGGCCCCAGCCTTCACTGAGGCTACCCGACAGATACACCTGTTGACTGTAGCATCGTGTGCTATGTAGGGATGCCGAGCCGAGATTCTACCGGGAATGACAGCAACTCAAAACCGCATCCCGCAGAATTGAAATGGATGTTGTCATAGACAGCGAGCGCATTGGGGTCGACCCTGCCCGAGATTTGTCATTTCATCTCAAGAAACCGTATCGCGGGACTGACTACCGGTCTACCTGGGGTGCCTGCGGAAAGTGCACATCAGCAAAACCGGAAAGTCACCCTGAGCCACTGTGCCGGCTCTGTGCTGCTGTGGCGTGTGACATGTGCTTGTGGTGCTGTGGTGCTGACGGTTGAGTCGATCGCCGTAATTCTGTCCCCAGCAGCACCCCAGTAACTCAGACAATATTCACAGGAACTCAGCACCACAACAAGTTTAAAAATAGGGCCCGGAGCACAAAATTCATGCCCAGTGTCCCAGTAATCGGACTGTTTTGCTGATGGCCTATTGTGATGGACCGGCTAAAAAAGCTGCATGCAAAGCAGTATAAAGCACGAAAGACTACATGCAGTTCGCGATCTAAATTCGGCGGAGGGCCGTCGGTCCCCACTCTACTCTACTAAATGGGGTATAATCTCCGTGGTCACTCTGGCGATACTCATCTGCCAAGTCGATCATGATCAGTTGGGACCGAACGGGGATTCTCTAGTTTCTCCGTGATTTAACCTGCGGTGAATTTCAACTGATGAGTACTTGAGTACTTGGTTCGTTACAAAGGCCGTGCCCCAGAAGATTCACATGGGTACGCTTGAACGGTAGATTACTGACACCCCCAGGGGGGCACAGCAGCGCACGCAACCCTCAAAACCCCAGTAGGACCCCGGAAGCATCCCCACTCCTGCAAAAAGCTTTCCGTATATAGTAGTAAGAGCCAAACAAATGACCACAAAAGCGAAGAACCGATGGCTAAACTGGAGGGGGAAAACGTCACAGAACAACGGGAGGGTGACGATGGCGAGCTTCTACTGTGTCGTGCTCTCGCTGGAAGCACCGGCGGAGTAACCAACGGGAACAACACAGCCGATTTAGGCAACGTGTATTTTGCAATTCTACAAAGACCCGTTGGTTATTTTACATTCATACATTGTAACAAAACATTCTTCACAAGGATTACTACCAGTCATACCCGAAAGCTTTACCTCAAAGTACACTGGTTGTTCTGTGGCCAAGCCCCCTGCGTTTTTCATTCGATCGCCCAGATTGAGGACTCCCCCGGACACCAGAGGGTACCCCACCCTAGGGCGAGTTACGTGTCGCCAGGTGCGCGCCCCCCTGGATACCCCTTGCTTCTCATGATCAGCCTTCTCATCCGATCGGTTTGAATTGAATCCGCCCGTATCTGAGATACAAGTTTCACGATGCCAATAGAAAATTTCCGGCATCTCGTTCCTGTCTTACGTTCCACCCCCAACAAGCTATGGTTTATAAACCGCTCCCCGGGAAGGCTCTGCTGTATTCCTTGCAACCCACCTTGAGATAACTGATCCCCCGTCTCACGAGTCTGCATGCTCTGCAACGCCGGTCCTCCTGGCAAGTATTCATCACATTTCTTATAATGGACCGACCCTTATACCCACGTTAGACACGCTTTTCTGGGACAACGTCTTCTCGATGGATGTCGCGTCTACAGAAGGTCTCTCGACCATTGCCGCCCTCTTACATTCCCCGTCAAAGATAATCGATGCCAGAAATCTCCGGGGCGACCAAGCTCAAAGTCTTATCGATCTAATCGACCTGGCAAGTGATTCAGGAAAATGCCCGTCGATTCCCCGAGCGCTGACCATGAGACACAGTTTCTCACGTTGCCATGCCTCGACGAGAGGCTATCCAGACGCGCCTCACAACTGCTTTACAAGCTTTGTAGATCCCGCAGGATGTTACCCGCCTCATATGTTGCTCACCCGGAGCTCAGCCATGTCGGTGAGCTTGAATGGGTGGGTGGCTTCGCAGACGTGAGCAAAGGGGAATATCGAGGACGTCCTGTGGCCGTCAAGCACTTGAGGATAGGGGCGAAGGACAATTCCGATAAAGTCTTCAAGGTTAGTGACCACACTCTGCCGGGAACATTATGATCGCTTAGTCCTCGCCCAGCAACTTTGTCGAGAAGTTCTCATCTGGAAGCGCCTGTCTCATCCAAATGTCTTGCCCCTGTTAGGAGTCTCCGTGTCTGAGAACCCTCGACATTTCCGCATCGTATCTGAGTGGATGGCCAACGGAAATGTGATGGAATACATCAAGTCCAATCCAGAGGCCAATCGCCTGCGTTTGGTGAGCCCTGCCACACATTCTCCGTAGGGTTTATGCTCATTGGTAGCCTATGACAACATATCATATAGCTCTCCGAGGCGACATCTGGCATAACGTACCTTCACGACCTCAGGGTCGCACATGGAGATATCAAAGGGGTACGCCACTGTGTTTTGTGTAGCCTCTTTGCATCGTTGACAATCCTTGTAGGCTAATATCCTCATTGACCACATGGGAACGGCTCGCATCGGGGATTTCGGGCTAATGATCATGACAGAGCTAACTACGATCCTCCTTTCCAACACCGCGATAGCCTCATGCGGGACGACCCGATGGATGAGTCCTGAACTGCTGGATCCAGTACACTTCCGGTCGGATGGCCTTCCGTCTCGTCAGTCAGACTGTTACGCCCTTGGTATGGCCATTTACGAGGTGAGCGGCCTTCTCTCTTTCTTGCGGAGACCTCCTGTTTACTCTTTTCTAGGTGCTGAGCGGTCTTTTCCCATTCCACCACCTGCGATCTCCCGTGGTTGTGTGTGCGATACTCAGGGGAGAGCGTCCGGGGAAGCCTCCGAATGCCTCGACTCTTGGTTTCACTGATGCGCTATGGGGACTCTTGCGGTTGTGTTGGAGTGAGTCGGCTTCAGCGCGACCTACTGCCCGACAGTTGTTGGACCACCTTTGCCTGGCTTCTCTTAATTGGACACCTCCCCCGATACCGTGTCCCACCGCCGCCGTGGATAAAGTCGCTAGTAGTCTCAGTTCGAATATTTTCAGGGCCTCGGAGGGTTCTCTCTCGAACCTTGTGTGTCGCGTACAGTGACTAGTAGTCGCGTAGTAGAAGGCTTGACCGTCCTCTTCGGCGTGTAACTTTTCCTCCAATCAACTTAACTTGTTCGGTTACTACTTCTGTCGCGTTATTGTATCCGTTGGTTACCGTTTTACCTATGTTTGTAATTTGTAATTATGCATCGTTGATAACCAATAGATGGGACCCTTGTCGTGTACCTCAGCTGCGTCATATTCCGCACGGAGGTTCAACATCTAGCTCGAAAGAACAGCCGTGTATCACATCACGGAAGGTAGTATGTTTACCAGCTGGGTCAGTTGGGGTGGGCCGCCCCGCGCTGTGGAAGGAAATCCCGCCAGCATTCCTTTTTTTTCAAAATCCCTGACGGTCGAAGGCAAATAAAACACTAGAGGGCTATCTTGGGGTCCGGTAACTGAGGCATCGGTTAGTCCATCCCCGTGGTGCTTAATTCTTCCGCTGGAGAAATTCCCAACAGTGATCGGTCGGACCCGTCGGGATACTAACCACGTACCGCAGGGACCGAGCTGGGCGCGCCGGGTTCCCCTGGTTCGTCAACGTCTGCCGTCTACCCTCAAGTTGGGGAGACAAAACGGAGAGTGCTGATGCGGTTCAACTTGGTTTAGCTCTCGGATGGCCTGTTGAAATCTCCACAAGCCGCGTACTCTGTTACAGGCATGGGTTGAGGAGGTGAGTTATGGTGACCCACCGAACCCTCACGAAACCTTACACGTATCTTGACGTTCGTAGGCTATAACCGCTCCCATACTCCCCGCGAAAAGAAGAAAAGAAAGCGCGAAGAAGCAGAATGACCCTCCCTCAGCTACGACCTTGATCAGCAAAGCTCGAAAAACGATAACAATAACTCCAGGTCCGCCGACGTCTTCAAACCCTAAAACTGTGCGGTGTACGTGACGAACCTCTGGAGAAGTTTGGCAAATGTGGGGTGATCGAGGAGGACGATGAAGGCGAACCTAAGGTCAAGATGTACGCTCATGAGGACGGGCCTTTCAGGGGAGAAGCTCTCGTCATCTTCTTTAAGGAGGATTCGGTGGCGATCGCTTTGCACATGATGGATAAGGCTGAACTTCGGTTTCTACGTCAGAGGACCGAGTTTGGGCATAAGCAGCAGCAAGGTTCAATAAACTCAAGAAATCGGAGGATTGGGACCCGGAGGACGAGTTCGGTTCGACGCCCGCAATAACGGGTATTTCAGCAACGACTCCAAAGAGGACGTGAGAGAGGCATGTCACGAACGTTGTGTTGTACGATGTAAGTGGGTTCCCTGTTTTTTTTTTCGCCCCCCATACCCCGGTTGATTGCTCACCGTTTCGCTTTTTTATTCGTTCCCGTAGCAAGAGCCAGAGGGTACTACGACGGTCAAGCTCCGTGACCCAATCGACACGGATACGTGCATAATCGTGGGTCCACCCTTCTACCGCCGTACGCTCACTACGCTTTGCAGGCACTATAATCCATGTGCTACAATTCGCGCGTGTACACTGACGTTGACGAGCAGGCCAAACATCACTATGTCTTGTTTCGTTCCCAATGTCGTTTTCTCCGTCGACCTTGCTTCCAATAGACCTGCCGCCACTGACGGTGCTCTGGCCAGTGCTGTACTTTCGATACCAGCCCCTCCGCGAGGGAGCAACTGCCGCCAAATTCCAGGTTCATTCTCACTCCCGTGTCTCCACCACCCTCTCGAATACCGGCCCTTAGTTTTGCACAAGATATCTTCAATCGCGTTCGTTCCTTATTGCCCCGGGGCGTAGCTGCAGACGGCTTTCGTCGTCTCTTCCTCAGCCGGGGTACCGGTCATTCAACGATACCTCTTTTTGGCGTGCTCGGATAGTGCTCGGTACTCCGCCAAGTATTCGAGAAGATCAGTGGGGTTTAGTTGGGTTACTCTCGCGGAGTAAGGAGAAAGATTGTTATTCAAAAACAGACTACTTACATCGATAGAGACAGGATCGCCAGAGACTAACAGGAAAAATGAGAAACAAGCACAGTGAGTCCCCACTCCGAAATGTACAAGCCATGACTACGCATGTCAGTAACGCTACCCTACACTTGCATCGCGTATATCTCAGTCTCAGTACAGTCAAAATTGTCTAAATGCATAAAAAATCTTCCCCTCTCTACTTTCCGTTTCGTCTCTCTACCACTGCCTATTGTGCTGAGCGAGAAGGGTCACGAGCATACTATAGCACTCTACTCACGGAAACCAGTTCCGGGACCCCTTCGGCTTGGGACCATAAAATTTTCAAAAGACCACTATGCATTTGAACGATTTTGACTGTAATCCGGTTCTCTGAAGGACGCCTTCCTCACAACACCGTCGCCCCCGACCATAACAAGCGACAAACCAGCCCAAAGATACTCATGATTTCCCCTCCGCAAATTCCCCGGCGGGATCCAGCAGATCTTTCTGGACCGTGCGTCGAGGACTCATTCGCAATTCGCGTCGACAGCGTATGGTGACGTCGCCCGGGGTTCTGACAGAGGGATCGGTTCTCATGTGTGAGAAGTCGCGCAACGGCGATGGCGTTATGTCAAAAGGAATTGGACGTGCTGCTCTGGTCCGTCGATCTTGAGGTAGAAACTGGTATCCGAGTCGAAGATAAGATCGTAAACCTCCCCCCTCCCCAAATCGCCATCTTTTAAACGTAGCCATGCGAGTACTTCTCCGTGTTTTGTGTCGTGTGCCCAAAGCTCCCGCTGGACTGAGCTGTGGAGTGTATTCTAGTTAACTTAATCCATTCGTGAAGCGGAATACCCAACCACCACGCGCGCATGGCAAGTAGGATGTTGGATTCAAAATCTAGGGTATAATGTGGCGTGGGCTCAGACACCGTCTGTCCGCAGGTAACAACTAGCATGGCGATATTTCATCGTCACGGCGGAGTTCCCGTAGGGTCTCCAATTCGGGTACAGCGATATGTCTGATTGGTTGGAGGACACAGATGATGTGGTTTTCGGCTAGGGGGAAAACATGAGACACGAGTGTATTATCGCGAACCTCGCCACTCATCAGAACGCCGGTGGAGAAAACCTGGATAGAATTTTCAGTCTGCACCACGAGATTCCTGTCTGGTGATACGGCTACGGATGTAGCCGCGTTCAAGAGCGGAGGCCTGCTGGTCCAATCGTAGGAGCCGAGATCGAATGGCTGTACTCCCATCGGCCCGTGGGTGACGTTGGATGCGGAGCCGATGGAGAGAGCAATTCCAGCCGATAAGGTACCAAGTGCCCTGGGTCCTTTTTTTACCAGCTGCGTCGGTGCTTTAGATTTACGAAGATGGTCCATAACGGAGGTGGATGGTCAGGTCAAGGTCGATCGGTGACATAACCGTCACGGCGCCTGGCTTGGCGACGAGTCGCGTTGAGATCCTACCTGGATCCTACCTCACTCCCCCCCCGCTCTGCGAAGAACGTTGGCTGTTCCATGAGTCAGGAAAACCCCCGTAGCACCAGTCTCGAGGTTTCCATGAAAGACCGTCCCCACCCAGCCATTTCCTAGGCTTTATATACGCGGCATAGCACCCCACGAATCAGTCAGGCCCCTTTAGTAGTACTGCGTTCCCCCACCACTTATCCCGCTAACGTCATACCGCGGCGTGGTATCCCTTTGCTCAGTACATCAGCTTTGTCGTAGTATATGCTTTCAATCCAGGGGGGCGGCAGGCACTTGTCATCAAATTTTCGTCAGGCCGTTGGTCGGCGCGCTGACAATGTGTCCGTGGCCCACTCAGAAAACACGACGCGTCTGGCTGTTTGACTAAAAGACCGAGCAGGCACCGAACGTGTAAGATGCATTTCTAAAAATTGTTTCGGATCAGTGATTCGGATCTGCGCGGTTGAATTCCGGAGACGGGACGGACCCTTTCTCACAGTCTCACCAATCTTGTGTGCGATGGGCGGTGCCGTCGGGTTCGCGCCACAGCCAACCCTCGCTCATTCTATTTAACCAGGCCCACTCGGACAGCCTCGCACGTCCGCAGAGGTGGAATATACCTCCGGCGCCCCTCTGTGTCCATTTTTATCTCTAGACTCGGATACACACTGCGCACTCTCCGCAGCCGCACCTCATAGACGTTTATAATCCATTCCTCCGTCTCCTAGACTCTTTCTCTCTGCCCATTTCTTCTCGCTCCACACATCCTAGACCAGAAAGGAGAAACTTAACGGCGCTTGACGCGACGACACGAACAATCTACGCATAGACCTACAATACTACTCTATTCACCGACAATGAAGGCTTTCTCGGCCACCCTCCTTTTCCTTCTCATCCAACTCGCCCCCTCTGTCCTTTCCGCCCCCAATCCGCCCTCTCGTCCCCGCGCTGCACCTTCTGGCCCCGTTAGCATCGGTCTCCTGCGCAAACGGTATGGCCCTACCAACCACAGCTCTGTACAAGATTGGGGCAAGTGGGCGAAAAATCAAAAGGATATTCTTCAGAACAAGTACAGTCAGGATTCTAACTTGAAGCGATCGTCTGGCGATAATCTGTGAGTTGCTTGTTTTGGTTATTCTTCTTGGTGGCAAAGCACTACACAGTTGCTTTGAACAACCACCGATGTAGTATCCCCACAGATCTGACAGGCACGAAGCGTTGGCATAGTCTGCCTTGTTCGGTTGTCTCCTATTATCATTGTCGAAGCGGAAATAGAATGCAACTGACTCTATCCATTCCTTACTTAGGCTTGCAAATCAGAATGCCGATTCCAGCTACTACGGGACCATCGCCATCGGTACTCCCGCTGTTTCCTATAACGTCATCCTGGATACCGGATCGTCGTAAGTCGTGTTGTTCCCTTTCTCAGGAACATCCGGAATAACATTCCACAGCGACCTGTGGATCGCGGACTCGACGTGTACTGACGGCTGTGATGGAATCGATACCTTCAACCCTTCGCAGTCGAGTTCCTTCACCAACTTGACCACTCCCTTTTCAATCAAATACGGAAGTGGCAGTGCTCAGGGTTCGCTGGGCAGGGACGTCATCCAGATGGCAGGGTTTTCAGTGCCCAACCAAGTCTTCGGTAAGTCCTTTCCTCCTCCACTCCGAATGACAGTCCTGAGGCCAAATTCCTCCAGCTCTCTGTGATACCGTCTCGGATGGTCTCCTCGATGTTCCAGTGTCCGGTTTGATGGGTTTTGCATGGCAATCTATTGCCTCATCTGGCGCTGAGCCATTTTGGCAGACGCTCGCTTCCTCAGGCGCATGGGACGAGCCAGTGATGGCTTTCCAGATCACTCGTTTCACCAACATCTCCCAGGTCAGGACCCTTGAACCCGGAGGGACCTTCACAATGGGCGCCTTGAACTCGAGCTTGTATACCGGGGACATCGATTACGTGAACTTGCCATCTGATGCAGTCACCTATTGGACCTTGCCCTTGACGTGTACGTGCACAACGATTATTCTATAAGCCTCGGGGTTTGTAGACTGATGAACCCTTTCTCAGCTTTGACCGTTCAGGGAAATTCGATCACACTCGGATCAGGAACGGGTAGTTACTCCGCCATTGACACTGGCACGACCCTCATAGGTGGACCTCAGGATGCCATCGCGGCGATCTATGCAAACATTCCCGATTCCTCGCTTGCGACTGGGGACTTCGAGGGCTATTATTCATATCGTGAGTCTAGCACGCTACCAATCCAAATTTCCGTTCGTGACAATTCACTTGCCAGCTTGCAACACCGCCGTAAACGTCACTATGTCGTTCGGGGGAAGGAGCTGGAGTATCAGCTCTGCGGACTTTGCGATGACGGCGATCTCCGCTGATAGGTGCATCGGCAGTTTCTTCGTGCTCGGAAGCACCACTCCGGCTTGGATTATTGGAGATACATTCCTTGTAAGCCTCTGCTCTCCGTCTCTTGGAAACGGCTCGTGTCCTCATCCTTGCCTTTCAGAAAAACGTCTACTCCGTGTTCAGGTATAACCCTCCCTCGGTCGGTTTCGCGGATCTCTCGGAAACCTCTCTGGCCATGAACGCGCTGGGAGGCGAAGTCCCCACTGCGACCATCGGAAGCGTCGTTGCTGTCGCCACTGGGAAAGGGACCAGTTCGAATTCTGCCCCAACTCAAGCCATGTCTACTATCTTGCGATCTGGCATCCTCGCCGTGGGGTTGTCTGTTCTGTTCTTGGTACTTTAACGTACCGTGGCCCGCTTTTCACTGCATGCGACGCTGCGTTATTGCGCAGGGCGGATTTCATCACCACCTTGCGTATTCCCCCTTCCCTCCCTTTATGTTATTTTTGTACCCCCCCACACAGCGACGGACTATCTCGGACATTACCTTTTTCTCCCTTCCATATATCTCCGTTACGACCTGCCCCATCTCCTGTTTCCCTACATATCGTGTATTTTGTAGCTTTAGCCCCCCTCCCTTCTCCCCTTTACACAAAGTCGCCTTATAGCGTAATGATTGCACTTTC
>Ga0307515_10011867_pt1 | contig 16473 bp, 7 predicted proteins | sample 17_EM_MG_FD_194513 | JGI IMG/M metagenome (GOLD analysis project Ga0307515, IMG submission 194513) | Populus trichocarpa ectomycorrhiza microbial communities from riparian zone in the Pacific Northwest, United States - 17_EM | ecosystem: Host-associated > Plants > Roots > Unclassified | place...
AATAAGGTTAAGATATAAGTTAATAAGGTTAAGATATAAGTTAATAAGGTTAAGATATAAGTTAATAAGGTTAAGATATAAGTTAATAAGGTTAAGATATAAGTTAATAAGGTTAAGATATAAGTTATAGAGGTTAAAATATAAATAAGGTTACTAGACGAACGTCTTATAATATAGGTTAACGACGTTAAGTTATAAATAATGTCAATGGAAATGCAAATAAACGACGTTAGGATAAGCCTTTATAACTAAACGGAGGGCCTTTATAACTATACGGCAGTTTAGCTAAACTCCCTATAGAAGTGGCTTGGCGATCTAATTAACCCTATTTTAGCGCCTATTTAGGATAAAGGCTCTTAGAAATATACTATAGGTAAAGGCTTTTTTAATAGAGTTAAGGACTTCTAGAAGCTTATTTTAAACCCTACTACCCTAATAAAGCTTATAAAACATTACTTAGTATAAGGCTAGGACTAATAGAAGAGAGCTACTTTAAGGGATACTAATGTTACCTACTATATGGACTTAAAGAATATAGTTACTATATATCCCTATAAGTGTTTAATAGCTCTAACTATAAAATAGGGCCTATAGTATAGCGTCCTTAAACGCCTAAGAATATCTCTATAACGCTAAGGCCTAGGAAAATATAAGGTAGAGATAGATAATAGGTTAAGATAAGTTAGGGCACAAGAGGACTAGGGTAGCAATTCTATAACAGGATTAGAATTAACCTCTTTATAAGATATTAACAACTAATAGTCTTAGCTAAGTAAAGTGGTATTAGTATAGGTATAGGTATGCTACGGGACGGGGGCAGTGGCTATAAAGCGTATGTATTTAAGGAGTCTACAAGACGTTACGCAATCGATCGTAAGGGTCGAGGGCGTAAGGAGGTGATATACCTACGCGTAGCTGACATAAGCTATACGCGAGGTATACGCGAAAGCACGGGGCTCTCCTATAGAGGCCCCTACGGTAGGGTTCTGTAACAAGGTACCTGCTTATATAGAGGGACGATATAGAGATCTTTTAGAATGGATACTAGCGGCTACTAATAGATAGGAAAGACAAAAAGATAAGGTTAAAGACCCTTATTATAGTGATCGGATTAAGTAAAGAATTAAGTCACCTATAATTACTAAACCACGGAGGAATTATATGCGTTATTAGGACGGTTAATTAGTTTATACCTCTAAACTTAATAGATATAAGGGCGCGGAGAGACTTTGGGGAAGATTCGAAGGAATGATATAAATTCTATCTAAATCTAAGGGTATATAGCTCTCGCTAAGAACAAGACGTTGCGTAAAGAAGAGAAGGGAATAACAAGGGAATCATATAATTAAATAGTCAGGGGCTTAGTGGTCGATGCGTGCGCACATACGCACGCGGTCTTCGACGGACTTTAGTAGAATTCAATTAATCTAGTAGAATTTGGTTAAAGCGTCGGAATTTATCTGTCAAGTGTTTCACCGAGACATTCCTACTGTAACTAGGCTAGTCCCGTTACAATAGACAATATTAGGATTACGACTTAAGGGACCGCAGCCCTAGGAAAGAGCCTAGTTAATTAGCCTTTAGCAATAACTCTTATAGATTATATACTACCGAAGAGCTTTAACTTTATTAACTACTCTTTAGACCGCTCTCTAGTAGGGAGCTTTAGCAGAGAAAAGGCGATAGAAACTTAATACAATTGTTAACACTACGCTAAGACTAGTAATATAGCTTTAACCTATAAGCAAGCTTAAAGCTAGGGGGGTGTATTAAACGGTCGCCTACTACCTACCTAATAGCAATTTGTTGTCGTCAGCTTTGTTATTATCTTATAACTTACATCTACCTATAACTTATCCATATTATATATATATAGTCACTTTTCTTTATAGATTAATAATTACACAAGTCCTCATTTTCAGACCTCATTTTTAGGTCGACAGTAACTCCCTAACGCCGTAGTGGTACGCTTTATATACCCCTTAATAATAAAGTAGGAATAGATAAGTTATATTAAAACCCTTATAGAAAGGGACTATAGCGTTTATAGTTTCCAGAATCTAACAAATAGTTAAAGGCATAGTTTACTTCTACCTTATATACCTCTACTAGTGCGTTACTAATTAAGAAGCGCACGACGCTAAAATAGCCCTACGGACTTAAGGTATTACAAATTACTTACCTAGGTTTACTTCTAACCCCAATTATACTACATTTTAACGGTTATATATTACTTTCCTTTTATTTCCTTAGTTAAGTATAACGTTAAGTAATAGATATACAGTTCTTATAGTTAACTTCTAAACTAGAGCTAGTACTCTAGCGGTAAAATATATTTAGCTAGCTCTTAGTAACGGGCTATACCTTAGGGGTGTATAGCAATAATAGAATACTTATACATATATACGTTTTTATAGCGTGCACTTAAATATATTTAGTACTTAGTATACCTACAGTATTAATAAGAACCTATAATATTAATAAGTACCTATAAGTAGGAGTACTTATAATTACAGGGAGCACCTATAATAGAAGGGAGTACCTATAATGGGGAGTACCCTTAATATTAGTAAGTACTCCTAATAGTAAGGAGTGCCTATAATAATAAGGAGTACCTATAATAATAGGGGGTAACTATAATAAAGGGGAGTACTTACGATAATGAGGAGTACCTACGACAATAAGGAGTACCCATAATAAAGGGGAGTGCCTATAAGTGGGAGTGCCTACGGTAACAGGGAGTACCTATAATAGTAAGTACCTATAATAGTTAGGAGTGCGAATATGCCCTTAGTTAGTTTTTAGTGGCCATCTCTAAAGTTTTATATATGGGTTTTACGTGAAGATTTTACGTACGGGTTTACAAGAAAGCGTACTATTTAATTAGTATTTATATCGCTTTATTTTTATAAATTAAAAAATAGATACTTTAATTATAATACGACTCTTAGCTAAGTTATAGTAATTACTAGAGATCTCCACAAGAGTCTTTACTATAGTTAATTTAAGCTATCCCAAGGAAGAAATATTTCTTAGGATACCCCACCTAAACCTATATTATACTAGTTTAGTCTTAGCGAATTTAGTAATTATAACCTAGAATTATATCTAGCTCGGCCAGTCTTTCATATACACGTAATCCAGGTAGTTAGGCAACTAGTAGCCCGCATAAATCTAATAGCCCGCGTTATCTACCACAATCTATAACTATATTAGCGCAAGCAGCAACGCAGATACTCCGTACAAATAATAGACTAATTACCTGGGTCGCACGATCACCTCGGTCGTACGATTACCTGGGTCGCACGATTACCTGGGTCGCACGATCGCCTCGATCGCACGATTACCTAGGTCGCACGATCGCCTCAGTCGCACGATCTCCTCAGTCGCACGATCTCCTCAGTCGCACGATCTCCTAGCTCTTACAATCTCCTAGCACTTTGATTATCCTTTACTGTATAGGTATTGCAAGGCTAAATCTATAAGTTAGCTACTATATAACTAAGGGAAGAAGGTACTTATATTGGCTATATTATCTCTATAACTGTAGATAATTATTATAATATACGGAATGTTAATCCCCTAACGTAAATTTTGACCTAAGTTTATAAGTAATAAGCTAATTAATTTTAGAGCTTTATTATATAGACTTTAATTAATATATATAGAGATAAGGTTTTCCAGGGGGAGACCCCCTGGGCCCCCCCTATATAGAGCTTTTGCTTAATTTAGAAGTAGTAGTAAGATTAAGGCGCCTTGGTTACTACTAGGTAAGGATCTACTATAGTGACCAAGGCGCCCTACTTAAGCTGGGCTTAAGGATTATATTAGTCACAAATTTAGTATATATTTAGACTGTAGAGCTTTAATATAGAGCCCTTTACGTAGGATCTAATATAGTAGATTACAATTCCAATTTAAAGCTTTATATACTAAATATTTTTAATGCCTAATAACTAAATCGCCGTATAGCTGGAATTAAAGTAAGTCTACTACCCTAACTTAATTAAATACGCGTATAGGAAGAGATATAACTATATATAGAGACGTCTAATATAATTAAGTAACTATATTATTACCCACCTAGTTCGGACGTATAATAACGCAATGGCTTGGTAATAATGTAATAGCTTAGCGCTAAGTAATAGGAGGGAAGAAGAGGGGGAGGAGATTAGGGGTGGCTTAGCCACTGCAAGAAGGTCGTAATATTAGTATAGTGTTAAACTTTAAAAATTATATCCCGGGAGCTTAATTAACAATCCCTATATAAAATATTAATAACGTTTAATTATAGAGCTTTAAACCGGTAGATCTTTTAGGAATGCTTATTATAAGTAGCTCTAAGTATAAAATCTAGAATATTTAGTAGTAGTATAAGTATAGGATGGGGTATATATTTACGTTCCTAAATATCATTATATAACGCAATTTTTAGGTAACGAAAACCGCTATTAATATTACTCGACTAATACCTACTAGAGGTTCCTCCGTCCTTTCTATCTTCTCTCTTACCTATCTCCTCGTCTAATACTATCTATATCGCTATATTAACTAATAGATCCCTTAATAGAGATTAGGGAAAGGTATTAGAGCACCTCTAGCTCTTATAAGGAAGAAGAAAGAAGAAAAGAGAAAGGTATAAAGAAGGGAGTATTTATAGACGGGAGGAGGCCCTACGAGTACGTAATTTAGTAAGTACTAATAGCATAAGATTCTTGTATAAGATAGGCTTAATTACTTACCAAAATATAGGGTATCTCTGTCACTGCAATGGCTACTATAGTAGTAGAGACGCCTTAAATATTTAATATAACTAACTACTAAGGCTATTAATAAGTAAAATATAGGCTACTAATATAGTGCGAACAATATAGTTGTTAATATCGTTTATAGCCTGTTTTTGCTTCTAGTATACGCATAAATTGTCCTTATATTTAGCGTAAAGCTAGTTATAGGCAGTGAGCTAGTTTAGGTCTAGCTTTACTATTAATATAGTTATAGGTAGTATGTCCCTTAGTATAGGCCAACTTAGTAATTCTAGCTTTAGAAGATCGTCTTTCTTCTTAAATAGGTCGATATACTACTATACCTTATTAGTTTTAGCTATATCTTAGATAATAAAGAACCATTAAATCTAATTAGATGGCTTATTAAGGATAAGGTTAATTTTTAATTTAGTAGAGGTTATTATTTTTAGAATTTAATAGGTTAGGAAAGGTCTAGGTTAGGGTTTAGCTAGCGTCTTAGTAGAACCTTATTTAGACATTCCGAACTTTTAATTTAATTAATTAGTTTAAATTACTAAAATCCAAAATTTTGTTATAGGGAGCGCGATTAATAACCCCTACTAACAGCTCTAACTACGTCTAATTTTTAATTTATAAATTAGCAGATCTATAGGTAATAGTAATTATAAGCAGCTCCAGGTGTAGTATATATAAAATCTTAACTATAGTATAAAGAAGTCGTAGCTGCTAATATACGGTCCTAAGTATTCTTAAAGGTTACGTAACTTCTTATATAAGCGACATTTCCGCCCTTTAAAAAAAATCTAAAATTCTAAAATTTAATTAACGCTACAGATAGTAGCAATATTGATCCGGCAGTACTGCTAATTCTCCCTATATACCATTATATGTATATCTAACAGCTCTAAAAGCGGTAAGAAGGTAGGACGGATAGGGGGGTTAAAATTTAAAAAATTGGATTTCGCGGTTAAGCTATTTAAAAGTTAGGAAACTAAGATAAATGCTATATTCTCCACTTATCTCTAAGCCAGTATATAATTTCCTAATTAGGAAACGTCGTTTATAAGTAGTTGCTACTACCTTTATATAAAATCTTCTTATTATACCTCTTTAGTCTTACTTATAGATAATTAAAATTATTTTATATTAAACCTATGTTTAAATATAAGCCCTAAAAGCTTCTTAACTTATAAGATTGCTATATAGGTTAGCCTAGCTATTTTATCCTTTTCCTTAATATCTAGAACTACCTAGTTAAGTATTAGGCCCTAGCTTTTATATACGGTAAGAGTAAAAGCTAAAGTAATTAGAAATTAACGCCGTAAGTAAAAGCCTTTTATACCCTCCTACTTATAAAGTACGGAAAATATAGGGATGACTTTCTTACTACCCTGCCGAGTAAATAGAGTAGGTCCGTTATACCTATCTACAATAATTAGTAGTAACTAAGGCTGATCCTTTTTAATATCCGCGTGTCCCTTCTATATAATATCTTTAACTATACCAGTAGTACCGTTTACTAAGCCTAGTTTAATCCAGATATTTTATATTAGTATTACTTTCGCGCTAATATATAGGGCTAGATTCTCTATAATATCGCACTAATTAGGAGTAACTTTCCGTATATCTACACTAGTGTTAACTAACTTAATAGCTACCACTGGCTGTAAAAGGTTGCGAAGCCGAGTAGTGTTATACTTACCTATAGTAGCGCGTATACTATATAGCCGAATTACGTCGTTAAAGCCTATAACCTTATTAGTAAATAGGCCCTGCTTATACCTAGTTAAAAGAAGCTTCTAGGTTAATTTACTTATAGAATTACTACGTAGCTCTATAAGAGCAGTCCTAAATATAAAGCTCTTAGTATTATTACTGCCCTACCGTATAACTTAATCTAGAACAGCAGTTTAGTTAATTGCCTTATAGGCTTCTTTTCCGTAGCTAGCGAGCTCTAACGGCCTAGCGGGTAAATTGCTATATAAGGCCGCCTAATTTACAGGGGGAAGCTAATAAAAATCGCCTACTAGCAAGATGTTTAAGCCTTTAAAGTAGTTATTATTACACATAGGGTAAATCTAATAGAGGTGGCGATCGATCTAGGCTAGATATACTTGCCTAATTATAGATTTCTCGTTAAGGACGAGATAGTAAATATCCTTAAAAGCCTGTTATAGAGGCGTAAGACTAGCAGTAGGCAAGTTCTTAAACAGGCGATTTACTAGCAACCTTAATAGATCGTATATAGTTCTGCTATTAATATTAAAGGCAGCTACCCTAGTAGGGGCCGCTCAAGCCAATAGTATTGGCTTACTATATTATAGAGCGTAGTAAAGAGAATAGCAGTAAGATATAATTTGCCAGTTCCTACCTCTCTATTAACGTTAATCCGCAGTAGGGAGGGGCTAACGCCTACTTAGATCTGCCTATAGTAATTAACTATAACATTATAGATATAACGCTAACCTAGTTATAAGGAGGACGGAGTTACTATTTAGGATAGGCGGCTCTACGGTAGAGGCTATAGCCGTACTTTCTACCAATAAGTCCTCTTATTAAGCTGCGGGTATATACCCTAATACATACTCCAGTTATAGTTATAATTAAGCTCCCTATTACCAAGCCTGTCAAAATCCTTAATTTTAACTCCGTTGGTATTTTAAATACGGGCATATAGGGCCTTAAAGAACTAGTATAGCTCTAAGTTATCTGCAAAATCGCCCTTAAACTTATTAATATTATTAGTAGTTTCGCGACCTTTCTCTAGTTTCTAATTCCAGAAGTAGTTAGGCGGGTGCTAATAAGAGTTAATATAAACCTAATAGGAAGCCATATAATTAGGGGCCCCAAATCTATTAGTATAAGTAGCTACTTCCTTATACTTTCTCTATAGATAATAAAGAATAAGCTTTATATAGCAGAACTTAGGATACTATAAATAGGAAGGATTGCCTTTATATCGCGAAAAGTACGATATAACTTAAGGCCTTACTCTTAGTTAACGCTTATAAGTAAAGTAATTAAAATAGAGTAGAAAATTAAGGAAAGTAATATCCTCTACCCTATCTAGGCAGCGCTTATATTTCTTATAGTTAGACAGTCCGTACCCTCTTAGTTACCTATCCTTAAGCTTATATATAGCGCTTTAATTATCCTCCTAGCGGTAGTCTAAAGTTGCTATATTCCTTAAGCCTTTAAAAAGGGAAATGTTAAGAAGTAGATAGTATACCTCCTACGCTAACTAATCGCGTTTAGTAATAAGCTTATTTATAAACTTAGCTACTATTAAACTAAAGGTATAAAGACTATTAGCGTACGGCTATACTAATTAGAGTAACTCCTAGTAGAAAGTTAACTTCTTCTCTTCCTTACTATAATATTTGCCTATATAGTTAACTATTACTAATATGCTTATAGCGGGCGACGTATTAATATTTGCTATCTACGCCAGTATTATAGCTAAATTATAGCTATTAAAAAGCTTATTATTACGCTGTAGATAGAATGTCTAGTAATATAGATTTTAATCCTTTAATACAGCGGCCTTATTGCGAAGAGAGCGTAGAAAATAAAAACGGCACTTCTTCGCTCCAGTGGAGCCTTTCTTTAATTTTAAGTAGTAAGATTCAGTACAATTACGGTGCCGTTAAAATTAATTAAGGTAGGCAGTAAGAAGCTTACTAGTATTAAGATATTCTTTATAGCTAAAAGCAGAAGGATATTAAAGATTAGGAGGCCTAGATTAATTAGGATTTATTACGGATATAAAAGCAGCCCAGTGCTTAGTAAAAGCCGCCTTTAATTTACTAGTTAACGGATCTAGCCTTAGGGCTATTAAACTCCATAAGAAGCTATATATATAGCCGCTACCTCGCACCTACTACTTATATTAGGACTAAAAGTTAGTGCTATTAAATAGACCTATAAGCACGTGCTTCCTAAATAGATTAAAGCGGCGATATAGCTAGTAAGCAGCAATATGCGGGTTATTATTAAGATTTTAAGAAGCAATCCAGTAGCGCTAAGCCTTATTAGCAGCCTTATATTTATTAAATTAAGGTATATAAAAGTATAGATTATACTAATATAGATTAGTAGCGCTAAGTATAAAGAATAGAGACCCGCTTTTAATATTCTTAGTATAAGCTGTAAGCTTATTTCTCTTCTACTTCTAGTAAGGCCTGGTACCCTTAAGCTTCTATATATACCGTATAATCTTATTTAAAACCTAGTTACCCCTACTACTATTTATAAGATTACCGAGCTTGTCTAAAGATAGACTATTCTTATTTAATCGGCCGTAAAGAAAGCGGGTAGCGTTAAGGGCTTACTCTCTTATAATCTAATTAAATACATAGTATCGAAATAAGGGGTGGCGGCCAAACTAACTGTCCTAATACTTAAGCATATACTTAGTGTACGCAGCTAGGGTAACTATACGGCTTCGTGGTATGTTAAAATCTACTTTACCATAAGGAAATAGGGTAGGAAAGGCGCCGCGCATAATAAAACTAGCTAATCGCTTAGAGAGAGGTATTTATCGTATAGTAGGAACCTCTAGGCCCGCTTATAGGTCTTATTAGTATTAAACCTTACAACCTAAAAGCTCTAATTTATTAAGGTTAGGTACTAGATTAGGAATTAAAGTATCTAGTATATTATTATCGAATTCGCTGTCTAGTATATTACTGCCAAGCTTAGTAGGCAGAGGATTAATAATAAGAGGATATTATATAGGAATAGTAGGGTAAGCCGTTAGGCTACTAAAATTAGACTTTAACTTGTTAATATAAGGTAGCTAATCTAATATAGAGCCATTTTTAGGTAAGCTGGTAAGCTAGGTGCTATATATTTTAACGTTATAATAATTAAGATAATTAACCTTTAGAAAGTAAAGCCACCGTACTATAGTAGAGCGCCTTATAGTATACCGCTTAGTAAACCGCCAACTTAGGTATTTGCTACCCTCTACTACCGTAGGCTTTACGACCAGTATATTGAGTTTAGTAGGTAGCCGTAGTAGCTGCCTTTAAGTCTTTAGTATATTCTGGCCAAAGTAGCAAACATAGCTAGTATAGCGGTGTTGCTGGCCGCGTATACGCACGACTTATAAATAAACGTATACGCGCGCAATTAGAAGCTCCTCTACCGCGGTAAGTATAGGTAAAAAGCCAGGAATAGGCCCTAGATTAAACCCGTTGCTTTTACTAAATAGGAGAAAAAGGGTTAGATCCTTAAGGCTATTGGCGTCCTTAACGCAGGCTTTATATATACTTATATTATTACCCTCCGTAGCTAGGCCTATTTAGAACTACCGCTCCTTATAACAACTATACGTCTTTATATATTTAGCCTATAGTATACTCCTAAACTTTTTAATTTACTCCCAATTAATAGCTAAAATGGGTATAGTTATAGTTAGAGCTTACCGCAAGGGAGCTTACTGTAAGGGAGCTTACTATAAGGGAGCTTACTATAAGGGGGCTTGCCGTAAGGGAGCTTACCACAAGGGAGCTTGCCGTAAGGAAGCTTGCTGTAAGGAAGGTAGTATTAGCGGTAGAGTAGGTGTTAGCGGTAGAGTAGGTATTAGCGGTAGAGCAGGTATTAGCGGTAGAGTAGGTATAAAAGCTAGTTCCGGTAAAGATGTATTTAGGCTATTTAAAGTGCCTCTTCTACTATATAGAGCTTTATCTATAGTATATAGCGGAGGAGTAGGTAAGTAAGCTTTACCCCGCCGATTAAGAATACGGTGCTCCCATTATATTGCCTTAATTATCTTCCGCCATTAAGCTATTTTAGGGGTATCTTAGCTGTTCTGGCCGTAAGGTAGGAAGGAGTTCTCGGTATCGTTTTTAGGTGGAGTAGTTTGCTAGCGCCTTATAGGACAATTCTTAGTAGTAAAACCTAACTCTATAAGAGCTCTCCGCTTATTTAAATTATATTTAGAGGCTTAAAAAGGTAAGTAAAAGTAGAAGTAATAGATAAGGAAGACGCACCTTTAACCGATATAACTGGTATAACTTTAAAAGCTTCTTTAAAGGGCCGTCTTTTATAAAGTTAAGGCGGGGCTTATAAATATAGCACTTGCTGCACTTAATTATAGTAGGATCTGCCATATATATAATATATATAGTGGTATTAATAGAGGTGTTAATAAAAAGGAAGGTATAATACTAAGATATTTTAATATTTATAGTATTTTAATGTTTATTACGTGGATTCTGCTACAACCTACTACTTATAAGTTTTTTTCTAACTAATTAAAAGCTAACTTTTAAACTAATTAAAAGCTGGCTTAGCGGGAGTTTAAAAATTTAAATACTTAACCTAAAAGTATAAACTACTTGTATCTTGGGTCAATTAACGTATAAAGGCCGCTGTTGGGAATAAAGGCAAATGGTCACCATATGAGGCATATTGCCGTCACGTGTGGCAAGTTGCCGTTACGTGCGGCAAGTTGCCATCACGTGCCGCCGCGGCACTAGCGTGGTAAGGAACCTTAAGTTCCTCACCCCTTTCTTTAAGAAGAATATAGAACAATTATTATACTATCTACGAACCGTAGCTACGTAATATCCCCCTTATATAACTAACACTAATTAATGGTTAACTTTACTATTATACTATAGAGTAGCTAGGTATTCCACCAAGAAGAGATAAGCCACTATACTAGTGCTACTCGTGCTAGAGGAAGCTGTCTTTTAAGGTTAGAACTGGTCCTAAATCTTAAATAGAACTCTTCTATAAATCTAAGGATCTAAAAGGCTAGAACTAGTCCTAAGCCTTTCTAAGATTACGGATTCTTGCGTCTATTACGCAGAACAACACGCTTTATAAGTCTTCGCGATTTAAGGCTAGAACTGGTCCTAAGCCCTATAATCGCAAATACACGTCTAAATGCGTACTAAACGACAATCCCTATACTAATAACACTTCCCTCCCTTCAAAAACATGGCTACGCCTACTTTAAATAACTGGAAAGACTCCTTACTACTAGGGGTAGCTAAGCACGCGAAACTTATTAATAAAGATTGGGACGAATTCGCCTTTAATATAATAACTTATACCGCAAAATAAGTTAACAGCTTTCTTCTACACCATATTATATTCTACCAAAATAAATACTACGCCGATTTATAACTATGGGAGTATTTTAGAGAGGATTTTATAGGATAGACTACTGATACCTAGGTACTTAGCAACGTTAATATTATTTAGGATTTTTAAGACTTCCTCTGTAGAAATAGGGTATATATTGCTAAGAACGGTAACCTAATTGCTAGCAATATTTAGGCCGTTATTACTAGTATAGAAGAACTAATATAGACGGAAGCTAAGATTATACGTTAACTACGGAAACCTAAAAATAACCTATATTCTTTGGAAGGCAACTTTAATTTATATTAAAACCCCTAGAACGCTAACCCCCTACCTAAAGCTGCTCTCCCACCTAGAGGTACTCTCCTACTTAGAGTTGCTCTGCCTCTACCTCCTCCACTTTAGCTAACTAGTAAGCCTTTACTATAAAAAGTTACAAATCTAATAAAGATATATTTGGATAAAGAGAAGAAGTTTAGAGGAGAACTATACGATATACTTAGAGTAAAACTATAGGTCTTTTATAACTGTAACCGACTACTAAGGCTCGCATTACCTTGTGGGTCACCACCTCGTATGTCTTACATCGTATGTCTCACTACCTATTTCCATTACCTATTACCGACTGTAAGCGCTGTCTACCTCGGCAATTATACATCATCGTCATCATCTTCTTATTACCCACTTCGTGTATATATAGACGCTTTAGAGCTACATTTACAATCAAGTTGCTCGTTTAATTCCCACATACTGCAAAGCTTACAGTTATAAGCCCGGATCGCACTACCTGCTAACCAATCAATCTATTACCTCATTTAAGAAGTCACTACTTCTATCACCTTTGCAAGTGTCTCGAGCTTCTTCACCTATCAAACAAACGGACGATCGACCTTAGTTGACGATTGTACCCAACCGACGAACGAACTGTCGAATCAAATCAAGAGTTCGAAACGTCAAAATAAGGTTTTCGCCAAGACACTAATTGGACCCTGCCTGACCTGTCAAAATCCAAAAATGACGACCACCGCCGAATTAAAAGTCAACCTCATCCTTAACTAGCCATCTGATTGGATCCAATGGTTCTTTATTATACAAGACACTGCTAAGACTAATAAGGTATGGCAGTACATCGACCCATCTAAGAAGAAAGACAAGCTTCCAACCCTGGAACCACCAAAACGACCTACACCTGCGAATGTACTACCCACTGCCACATTGATAGCTCAGCTAGACCAACGCCAGCTTACCGCCTACAATCAACTCTACGCTGAATACAAGGACGACCTACGAATATACGAGAAGCAAGAACAGGCAATAAACGGTATTAACAACTACATCGTTCGATCGACATCGGTTGCCTACCTTCCTCTTATTAACGGCCTTAAAACGGTACACGAACGGCTACAAGCACTTAAGACTGCACTAGCCCCTACTACCTTAGGTTAAAAACATGAGGTCCTCAATCAATATACGGCTTTAAAATCCTATAATAAAAAGCAGAGCATTGAAAAATGGTTAAACAACTAGCGGAACGTCTACAAGCTTGCGGAGCAATTGGAGCTTCCAGACGTTTAGGGATTTAGGGCACACTACGATTTTGTTTAAGCAATTAAGCCAATCTCTTTTAGTTTCGCAGGAGCACTAGAAGTAGATCTTATTCGAAAGGAACGGAAGAATAAAGACGCCCTATCCATTATCGAACTAATTGAGGAGTTTAAGGAGCACTACCGCATGCAGCAAGCATCTTCTACTGCTACTGCCAATAGCTCTATATTTGCAACCCTATAAGGCAATTTAAATCCTAATTTAGATTCTAACGTTAATTCCAATTCTAACAGTAATCCAAATTCAAATTTAAGATCGTATAGGGAATGCATATGCGGCCTTAAACATTAATTCGGTGACTGCTACTACATTATTAAGTAAAAGCGCCCTTAAGGATGGAGACTAAGGCCAGATATCCAAAAGATAGTAAATAAGAAGATCTCGTCTATATCTTTAATTAGACGCGCAGTTAATTGGATTTAAAAAGAAGTATAGGAAGTAAAGGAGAACAATCAAAAGGACACAGAATCTATAATTAATTTTAACTCCAAAACCCCACCTTCTAAGACACTAACTAGCCATGCTGCCGTGTTTAGTACTGGTTAAATTCTATTTGAACTCCAGAACACCTAGATACTTAACCCTGGTGCAGATACCCACGTTTGCAACAATGAAGAAGACTTTACCTTCTTATACCTAGTAGCAGAAGACGACTACCTAATTGCTGGCGGAAATTTCGAAAAGATTTAAGCTTACGGAATAGTAACGATTACTGTTAATACACCTACTGGGAAGTTAAAAATAAAGCTATCCCATGTAGCACTAGCACCTACTTTTTTTACAAATATTGTAGCACTCTTAAGAGCTACTGATAACGATATCCATTTCAACTTAGGACGAAATGTACTATACCATCTAGCAACTGGCGAGACAGTATGCTATGCGAAATGACTAGGGGGCCATTGGGCACTGATACACAGAAAGCCTACGCCTTTAAATACCCTAGATTTAACTTAATTAATGTTCTTAACTTCTAAAAGAAGATATTAACTAAGCAGAATGGCCCGTAAACTAGTCGGAGCTATAGCTATAAAATGGCACAAAATTCTCGGCCATGCAGGACCTGACGCTATTAAGCAGCTTCCTAAGTACGTTAATGGCGTAGAGCTAGCCGAAGAACGAGCACCGCTTAAGATTAAATGTGAAGTTTGCTTATTAGTAAAGCATACTCAGCAGATCTCTTGAAGACGAGAATATAAATTTCCAGCCACTCGACCATTTAAACGGCTCGCATTTAATATTATTAGCCTTAGAGAACTAGGCTATAACGGCGATAGATATATTATGTATTTCTATTGCACATATTCCAAATTTAACTTTATATTTACCTCTAAGAATAAGGACAAAGCTACTATTCTACCTACCATCCGAAAGACCTACCGTTTAATTAAAATACGTTTCTACTAAGACGTCGTCTTCTTCTGGAGCGATAACGAACGAGCTTTTGGACAGATAGGAGATACCCTACAGATATAGTGTGCAGACGAAGGCATTACTTTTAAATGCTGAGCACCATATACTAAGGAACAAAATGGCGGAGCTAAACGATCTGGACGAACCCTTATAGTATGATTAAGAGCTATGCAGCTAGAAGCTTCCTTACCCCTATTTTTAGGACTAGAAGCGTTCCTTGCTGCTAGTTATGCACTTAATCAAACGCCGAATAAGCAACTAGGGTGGAAAACTCCGTATGAGATCGCCTACGGTAAGCCGCTATTACTTACCTATATACATGTATACGGTTGTAAGACCTATACACTGGACAAACGAATTAAAAGGGGAGATAAGCTAGCTCCTTGTGCATCGATTGGACACCTAGTTGGCTACGATTTAACTAATATCTACCGCATCTGGATTTTAAGTCTCTACAAGGTTATCCGAACTAGAGACGTTATATTTAATAAGACCTCGTTCTATAACCCTAAGGGTTAAGACATTAACTACCTGCTAAGGGAAGCATTAGAAGATACCCTCTAGACAATTAGTCTACTAGAACCTCTCTATAAGGACAAATCTAAGGATAAATTAATCCTATATATAGTCAATCTTGACCCTTAAGGATCTACCTTAAATGTAGATTAAATGACTACACCTAAATCAAACGACTCGGCAGAGCCTCCTATAAAGGATACTAAGCAGTTACTAACACCTAGCAGAACGGTATCTCCAGATTTACTAGAATCGAACGCCTCACTATAAGGACTTTAAGACGACATCCTGGATATAACTGAAGCAGTTTCTACCTAGCTAAGCTCTCCAGAACCATCCATTAGAGCAACTAATATAGCTCTACGAGCTAACGAAGTCTTGGCCAAACCTTCTGCCGACCTTATCCTACTAGAAGGATCTAAAAGAATTTGATATTAAGCGTATGCGACAGCGCTAGCCAATCTATCTACCCTATTTGGTTACTACGCTGGATTTACTATAGGACTAGTAAAGGATATTAGCCGAACTAGATCCTTATCCTCATCTCTATATCGGGACAATCTTCCTCCTGAACTAAAGAACCTTAAAGAACTGAGAAAGCATCCCTTGACTACTGGCTTTTAAAAGGCTATGGAAAAAGAATACAACAACCTGAAACGCTGAGGGACATTTAAGACTGTACTAAAGGCAGAAGCATGCAACGAGCAGATCCTTTCACTGAAATGGGTCTTTAAATATAAGCTCGACAGCGACGGCTACCTACAAAAGCTTAAGGCTCGACTGTGTGTCCGCGGAGACCTGCAGATTACCGAAGAAGAGACCTATGCAGCAACCCTAGCTGCTCGAATATTCCGTGCCCTCATGGCTATAGCAGCCGCATTCGATTTGGAAATTCGACAGTATAACGCCGTAAACGCATTCACAAATGCCAAGCTCAGTAAACTAGTATACTGCTACTGCCTAGAAGGATTTGATTAAAACGGACATGTCCTAGAGCTACTTATGGCGCTATATGGATTGAAAATCTCACCACTACTTTGGTATAAAGAGCTTACTAATACACTGGCTAAATTCGGATTAAAGCCTATCCTAG
>Ga0307515_10011868_pt1 | contig 16472 bp, 13 predicted proteins | sample 17_EM_MG_FD_194513 | JGI IMG/M metagenome (GOLD analysis project Ga0307515, IMG submission 194513) | Populus trichocarpa ectomycorrhiza microbial communities from riparian zone in the Pacific Northwest, United States - 17_EM | ecosystem: Host-associated > Plants > Roots > Unclassified | place...
TCGAAATTTTTTTTTTTAAAAAAAAACTAAACTGTGCACTTTAGTGAACAGCTACAGTGGAGCCTCCACTGTAGCTGTTTTTCCCAGACGAGAAGCAGCAAAATGCTGCTTCTCCTAAACCAGCGGTGCCATGTGGATCCTACCCACTGAAAGTACTTTCATTTTGATTACCAAACACTTATTAACATGGTTGTGGGTAAACCTCACCCGCAACCACGTTACCAAACGACATCTTAATATCTAAGTCACTTCCATATTCGATATATAAGACTATTACGGCAATGTTTTTTTTGTTTTTCTTTTTATTAACAAATGTCAACGTGGTAACCTGCAAAAATAACAAGTGGCATACGCCCATCCTATTTTGATGCTACCTCTTGGGTACCTTGGTAATAGTATTCCCCCACCTTGATTGGAAAATTCAGATTCCTCGGATACGCCGTTTAGGGTTTTTGTTTGACAGATATTTTTTGTGTCCTCATCTTGTCTCTTTCATGCCCTTCCTGTTCTCCACTTTTTTAAGGGGAAAAAAAGAACCCTTTCTTTCTGGTAAGCCCCACAATCTTACTCCATTTATTTTTCAATGAAAAATATACATTTTGTTTCTCATGTGCCCACATGTTCTGTTTAATGCTAACCTCATTTTATTTATTTATTTTTGCAAATTAATAGTAGAATACTGTTATTAATTAATTTTTTCAGCCTTCGTCACTGTTTATTAAATCTTGATAATGCTTATTTATTCCTCCAAAGCCTGAAACTTGGATATTGAAACTCAATTGGGAATATAGTATAATTGAAAATCTTAACATGGTATTAACTGTTGTTGTGTTTTTTGAACTGGGTTCTGGTTACGAGTGCATATAAAATTATCCCAAAGCTGCTAGTGGAGTTTCAGTTTATGGAGATTATTCTTTTATGGTTTTAATTTCCCTTCCACGCTTTTCAGTTCTACAATTAATAATCTATTAAGGTCTTCATACGGGAAATCTCTATGATTTCCATTTGAAAGTTTTTGTTTTGGGCCTTGACTGGGAAAGGAATTTTCTGTGAAGCGGGCGCTGGAATCTTATGCATTTTAGTTTTTAACGCATTATCCTGTCGTCTTTCTTTTGCTCATGTTTCATGATGTTGAAAAGCAGATGGTGATTACTTATTAGTAGCTCGAAGCATTTGAAGATGACAATTAAACAGAGGCAACATATTCAAAACATTTCAAAACAGAAGAAAGCTTTGGTTTTCAATGAAAAGAATGAAAATTTGGGTGAAGCTGCAGAGGCAAAATCACTCCAGATGTCAAATGTGCAGCAGAATTTGTGGAAGACCCTGCGGCATGCTGCTGCCCATCAGCAGTATGTTGATAAGCATAGCCAATTTAGTGAACAATCTAGACAGGTAAGAAAAATGGAGTATAAACTAGCATGCCTGAGTGAAGATGGGCAAATAGACAATGAGCAACTGAATGAGGAAAGTGCAGTTGATCATCTGTTGATTCTCGCACAGTCTGCTGAACTAATGCTGGAATCTGAGGAAAGCTTTGATGGATTGCGCATGAATGAAAGAAGTCATGAAGGTAAGTGCATTAATTTGTGAAGTGTGTTTGGTTATTTCAAGTTTGTTAAGTATTTCACTGATGTTGTGTTGATAGTTATTTATATATGATCAGGGTTGCATGTTAGTCCAATGGCTCAACATTCATTAGAAAATCTTAGTGATGCTACAGTTACTGGTCAGTGTTATTCTCCTGTTCAATTGCTACATTATCTGCCTTTCCTTTTATGTTTATGTAGCATCCCTTTTCAGATCAGAAATATCCTGGGAAAAAAATTGGCGTGATGCCTGTAATAGATCATGTACGAAATAAAGAGAATGGATTCCGATGTGAAGGTAAAACTCTCCGTTTAAGTCAAATTCGACGTCTAGCACGATCAAAAAGTAATATATTAGCGCAGCAAAGTATTGGGGATTCTACACTTGGGCAATTGCAAGGAAGAACACGGCTGACTCAAATTCGACATCAAGCGCGGTCCAAAAATCATTCACAGGTGCAAGAAGGGACAGAAAAGAAATCAAGTGTGGATTTACATAAAAGAATTGTACGTTTGACCCATATACGGAGCCTAGCTCGATCTAAAAGCAATTTAGTAGTTCAAAAGGCACTTCAGGACAGCAGGCATGGGCATTCTGATTGTCAAACCTCCGAAGGTAAAATTTACTTGAAAGCAATATAAAGAATACAGGAAAGATGTGTTTGTACTAAAGTGTATCTATGTTTTCAGTGCAAGTTGGTATATATACATGCTTGAATTAACAGTTTTTGTCATTCACTTCAGACTTGTACAATCTATCCTAGAGTTGGATATGTATCCATTTGTCTGAATATTTTTGTATCTTGATGATAAATGTAATGTTCGCTTTGGCATTTCTACCAGACGACCGAAGGTTTAGGACCATTGCAGCAATATTTGGAGAAGAAGACAGCTTCCAAGTGGGTGAGTGTTTACTTTGGTCATGATGTGATGATCTTTATATTTACTCTTAAGAGTTTCTAAACTTTTTTGGTCACCTTTTCTTTTTCTTTTTCTTTTTTCATCATTATGCTTTTGCTTCTAAGAGAACTGCACTTTTGAATCATCTCAGGTCACCAATTAGGCAAAAATGAATGCAATAACAACACATACGGAGAAGTTGTCTGAGGTGTGCTGGTTCATGCGAAAGACTTGTCATTTTGAAGGACAGGTTGAGGTTTAATGAATACATATTTAAGAGCATTTCTATCATTATAGTAGTTGAGAAGTTTATATTTCAGTTTTTCTAATATGTGACCCAAGGGCACACGTTAATTGATATACTTGGAAAAATTCACTTATATAACTAATGGATCTATTTCCATAACCATGTAAGAATGGCTTCTGTAAAATATCATCGGGTATGGAAATTAAATTATTCCAATTACCCTTTGGGAACATGTTCGACAAAACCCTTTGTGTTTAAGTATTGACATTCATGGGTACCATTTTCAATCTGTTATTTTGTACAGGATGTTGCCTAAAATATTTTATTATGTATTCCCTGAAGTTGTATCTTACTAGCAGTGTAATGTTCTTTCTATGGAAATGAAAACATTAAGGCCATGCTGTACTTCGATTAGTGTTTGAGGGTCGGAATGGGCATATGATATTCCAAGTTAACTTGAAAATGGAACTATTGACATTTTGCGAAGTGATTTGCACATGCTTCCATGTTGTTAAAACCTAGAATGATTTGAAGCAGGCTAACTTAATGCAATCATCAAACTGCATGGCTGTTGAAGACTAAAAATGTCGAAGTTACTCTCTTATGGCATGTTATCAAACAATGAAAGAAGCTAAAAGTGCCTCCAACCTACATTGAGTCTCTTGATTTACCATCTAGTAGATTCTTAAACACGGATACTGTAGACAAGTTTCAGTTCAGGATAGCAGTATGTAATAGGATTTTTTTAGTACATGGATTTGACAGGATAAATATTTATCTGCATATACTTGTAGCTTCACCATCAATGGAATACAAGGCAAAATTTATCTGCATAATGAATTTGATCTTTCTAATTGCCTAATGCCGGCATGTATGCCATTTGGTTTATTTTTCACTCACACAACTTTCTGCCATTTCAACCAGTATATGGGCTGGTGGTGTGACTCGTCTCTACTGAAATGCCTCGGTCATTATCACAGGGGAATGAGGATCATCATTTTAGACATGTCACTGTAAAAGAGAAATTATGGCATCTGGCGGGTTCGTTTTGTTTGAAGAATTGAAGGTCACTGAGAAATAATAGAAAATGCTGTGTCATTAGCTGTTGGGAAAATTAATTGAAAAGGAAGATTGACGTTATTTCTATCAGTGTCAGATTTATTTTTTATTTTATTTATTTTTAAAACCAGCTCTTGAGAAAGGAATAGAAAATGCAGTCTCATGGAAATCCGACGTGTACCTTGAAGAGGAAAATATGATTGGACCTTAAAAGGCAGAATTGGATTTTTCTTTATTTTGCTCTGGGCTCTGGCAGAGATTTCAACCCCATATTGCATTGCATTCGACTTGCATGATCTTCGTACAAGGCAAAAGTTGCGCCTACGAATTGTTTATCTTATTGTCAGTAAGCTTAATGGCACCATCTTTATTCAGAGATGTTTTACAATTTGTTTGATAGAAGTATATGTACCTATTATACCCACAAAAGACCCAACTATCAATATTCCCACAATTAACACCAACTCTAACCCAAATCTTCTAGCAGATTTGTCAATCCTAAGGTAGCACAAGCAGGGTAACAACATGGAGACAGTGACACTCAAAAACGCACCAATAAAAGCCATCACGTATCCAAAAAAGGGAATTGTTAGTGCCACAACGACCGTGCTGATCACAATCACAGTTCTGATGAGGATACTGAGATATCTGCTGTTGCGGAAAACCAATGTGTCCTCAATAGCTGTAGCAATTGGAGCAGTAATGACCGCATATTTGGTCAGGGGATTGATTAGAGTGGTATATATTGCTATTTTTGAACCAATTTTTCTGATTGGAAGATTTAAGGTCACCTGAGATTTCAAATATTCTCCATACATGAGGTAGCCTAGAACTGCCATTGATCCATAAGTGATGGTGCTTGTAACAAAGCAGATAAGTAAAACCTGCGAAGGAGAGAATGCAGAAGAGAAAGGTCATAAGCACACAAAACTCGTATAATTTTGAACTGAAAAGATATCATCATTAGCATAGTTGCATTAACAGAGAGCCAATTATAAGAAGATTCAGTTTCCACGTAGCTTCCTACCTTGGAGAATTGGCTTCTGTCTTTCATGGAATTGCACAACGTGGGGAAAACTGCATGACCACAGTAACAAAAGGTGAACAAGCTTAAAGTAGTAGGTAATCCTCCCCCATTCAAAAGCACACCATTTTCATGGAACCCCACACCATCAACTGCACCAACCCACAAAACACAACCAACCAAAAGAACAGAAGCCATAACCCCACCAGCAGAGACATAGGCCAGCATGCCTAGACTCTTTAACCATGTCGTTGGCAGGATTACAAGCGCAGTGAGCAGAACAAAGGCTGTTTTACCTCCAATGTATAGTCTAGCAAATTTGACACCTGTGTTTGGAAACAACCTGTCTAAATTGTCACCTTCTAGTATCAGAAATTCAACAGCTACTAAGTATAGCTCAAGATACATGAAGATGGATACTAGAGTTCTTCCTTTGTATCCAAAAGCTCGCTCTCCTATATCAGGATAACTTCTGATGAGTGGGTCCGAATCCATACAACGTCTTAGAAGTAATCCTGTATACCAACAGAGTACTGCCACTAGAAAAAGCAGTATTAAGCTCAGCCATCCTCCTTGAGAAAGCGCATAGGGAATTGAGAGTATCCCAACACCTGCAAAACAGGGCAGTAATTAATTGTTATCATTCTCGGTCATACTTCAGCTCACCTTTAATATTTCCATGAGTCGAAGCACTGTCCTGATTACCTCAACAAGTCCTATGTTTAGCTGGGGAAAAAAAGTAAATAATCGGACCAGAACCATGTATTCCAAAAAAAGCGAGGAAGAAAAATGGTGGTCCAAAACAATTATCATGATATTGAAAATGATTGTTTTTTGAATTCCCTAAAGAAGAGCAGAAGAACGTAATAAATAAAACACAGGTAAAATGTTACTGATATTATACATAGGAAAGTTCCTGTCTACATTTCTTAAAATTGGTTTAGCTACTGATATACATAGGAAGTTCCCTGTCTACATATCTTAAGATTGGTTTTGTTACGGCAAAAAGAGGGAAAGAGGAAATCGAGACCTGATAAAGCATTGAGCCCATTAAAACAAGTTCCAAGGAAGGTGGTGCCCCTGTTTGGCACCTCAGGTTGTGGGAGCTGGTTTTGCCTCTCCACCTCGTTAACTTTTTGGCACTCCATCTTTTGCTGTCCACTACTTCAAATATTGGCACATATTTATACATGAAGAGGGATTTACTTGTGTCATTCATCAGTGGCAGTTTCTTTCTTCATTATTTAATACTAATCAGATTACTTTGTTTAGAATAAGAGAAAGTGAGGATGAGTAGATAGCCATTCTCTCCACGGCATTTTGTGACAATTACTATACACCTTCCAAAAGCTAGACCACTCACATGTCGCTCACCACTGTGCCTCCTCTTTAAGGTTTCTTCAGCAATGGAAACGTGAGTCTCTATGCTTTATGTTCATGCATTTTACATGCATAGCAACTTATTTTGTGAGAACATTGCTGCTATAATAATTTCCAAGGTAATTAGAGTAGCTACAAAGATTGTGAAGTGATCTGTTGTAGCAGCAAGAATTTAACTGCATTTTGTAACAAAAACCATTCTTTATCACAAAGGTTGATCGGGTGGAGTCGAACCAAATCATATTGCTTAGCTTTTGTAGGAAAAATAAATAAATAAAAGACAATGCCCTATATAAAAGGACAATCGATTGAAAAGAAAAGGACAGAAAGAGAAGAAAACAAGGATGATTCCACCAAGAGTTTAAAAGAATTAAAAGAAAATTTGAGCACCAACAAATAGATTAGCCCTCCTCCACTCTCAACATCGTTGTGAGTTCACTGAGTTGCATATGTTCTGATACTCCATTAATTATAAGCAAACTACTTTTATAAACACAGAATCTTTGATACGCGTTATTGCTATTTTTGCCCCTTGTAACTTTGATTCCTATCTGACATTTGGGAAAACAAATCCTTTTTTTTTCACCCAGCAAATTCTTAAAAGAGAGAAAAAAAATATCAAATTTCATTGCAAAGTGAAATTAGTAACATCAACTATATTTACACATGTGTTGCATCCTGAGCATTGCGATACTGCTTTCCTTTTCAGCATAAGATTTATCACTTCCTTCTCGTGATTTGTAAACATTGATAGGGAAAATCCATTGGAATCGTAAGAAACTAAAAGAAAAAATATACAGGTCAAAGAAATTAACTAGAACAGCAAAGTTTCCGTTACCATTTTGGCTATCATTTCGTTCTTTCGATGGCGTGGGGAGATTCAAATATACAGTATTACCAGAGCAGAGGCTTAAGCCCTTCATCACGAGACTAATATCTCATTAGCCTTCAGTATTTTACCATTTCTAGACAGAGAAAAAGGAAACTAAGCGTTTTTTTTTATTCTTCTAATGACAAGACTTGTCAATGCATAACAATATTTACAGGCATTTGGAAGTTTAAATTACTATCTAAGTGAGAATCCACCCTCTACCAATCTCCACTGTTAAACAGGTTCAGGAACGCGTGAAGAAGAACATTGAAATATTGTGAGACTGTGAAGTTTTTTTTTTTTTTTTTTCTATTCTTTTTCTCTCTTACTAGCAGGCACAATCGGTTTTCAGCTGCATTAACATTTTGCAGCTGAATTTTCTCTACCTCCTGAGATGACTTGGTAAAATAACCCTGACCATTTGCATGGTTAAATTGGATGTTAAGACCCTAGATTCTTATTATTAACATAAAATAAAGAAGAAGAAGAAAGCAGCTTCATTCTTTCACTTTACTTCCACCAGATAAGATCATTAGAAGAAAATTATTTGTGGCATCCCTCGTATTGTGGCCGTGAAATAGCCAAGAGCACACAAAAAGAGAGTGTTGAAGTCACAAATCTCACTCGTCATCTATATCTGCGAAACTTATGAACTATAAATGGATCAAAGACAGAATACATAGCCACACTGCAATTCCTTGATAGATCATGATCATACTCTTTTTTGAGCCAATTAATCTATTTATACATCTGAATCAGATGAGCCATAACAGGGACATGGCAGAGTGGCTTTAACAATGTCCACCTCCAAATAAATATGACCATGACATTATTAAATTAATTCAACTGGACAAAAGTTATAAAATGGACCCTACTAATTCTAAAGCCGCTTTTACGCAATAAAGATCGTGACCATCCTGTTTGACTGAAGAAAAGGTAAATAGACTCCATTATTGGAGCTCTAGATAAGTGCACTGGAAGATTTGAAACGATGAAACGGTGGAGATCTGAGTTTACTACATCCTCTGTTAATTGATGAAGCGAAGCGATCATTTCATTGCTGACAAGTAGAACTGCTTCAGCTTCAGCTTCAACTGGAAAACGCTAACAAAACTTGGTTGCCAAAGTGATTTAATGGGGCTGCAAGAGACAATGGATATGTCCAGTTTTATCCCCTCAAAGAAAAGGATTCAAATCGATTGCTTCTGAGATGGTTGGTCACAAACCTTTTGTGTGTTACCTAACATTTGGATAAAAAAGAATAGGATATACAGGGAAAAAATGCAGAAAAGAGTATAATAGCCGATAAACTTAACAATAAATCAATGGTGGGCAAAAACCAAACAAGAAAACACTGGCCTGCTAGACAAGTTTTGATCAGGAAGGGAAAGTATATTGAACAACAGGCTATATGGCCTTTAGCTTCCTACCTTGCATGAAAAATCGGTCTCCTCTGTCCCTTGATGTGCCTCGTGCATTGGTTTTGTCTATTTGCCCTTTCTGTCCACACCAGGTAACAGCGTAGCATTTACAAGCTGTCTGGAAACTTAAAATACGATTAGAAATAAAATCATTTCAGCACCATCTGTTTGGTATCTCGGAGGCGCATGTGATTTTTATCTGGAAATATATTAAAATAATTTATAGAACTTCATGCAGTTTCTTTTTGAAGGGCGTCTCGTCAGCAGAAACTGTAACAAGGAATTACGGCCTAGATCTGTACGTACGTAGGACCATAAACAATCAGTCTGAAGCCAAGGAATCTCAGGTGTCTTCTCCAGCAGGTAGCGTAAGTTCTTTGAAAATAGGGGGGGTTTTGTTATTTTATTGAGTTAAAGGAATTCTTGGTAAAATGGTTTGATTAAATAAACTTCTTTTATTTCTTTTTATCCGTTGATAAATATACAAAAATGTTTTTAACTCATTATTAAAATAAAAATAATAAAAATACAATGAATATAAACTAATAATTAAAGTTTCACTTCTTATAACTTTTCTACATAACAATATCTTAAATTAAACTTTGTAAACAATATTTGAGAATACCCTTTTTTTATTTTTAAATTTTTTTTAAAAAAGGTTCAGACCGGTCAACAATCCGAACCCAAAAGACCTTGTAAGGTAAACCGAACCGCAAACACCTTTTACCCTCCCTTTTAAAAAAACTCCCGTTAGCGCGTCTCGCCATCGGCGTCAAATACCACCACCACCGCCTGAGTGCCCGAAACACAGACCCAAATCGGAATTTCAGAGAGAGAGGGGGGCACTCACTCTTTGTTAGCCCTCTCTTCTCTCTTATCCATTCAAAACCCTAAATTGCTCGCATTCACTTCACATGCCAATTCCTTCTATTTGATGCGACGCCCTCATGTCCGCAACCGGGTCGGTTCCAATTCCACCGACCAGACCGACCAGCACAAGATGGATCCTACAATCAAACTCCATACCCGATCCATCAAATCCAAACTAATTACTATCATAACCCTAATCGTTCTCTTATCTTGTTATTATCTCTTTAAATCGAAAACGAAATCGTTTTCTAAAAAATACGGTATCATAATCGACGGAGGGAGTACGGGTACCCGGATTCATGTATTCGGGTACCGAATTGGGAGTGGAGGGAAAGCTGTGTTTGATTTTGAAGAAGGGGCATTGAAGGTGAATCCAGGGTTATCGGCGTATGCGGAGGATCCGGAAGGGGCAGGTGGGTCGGTGGAGGAATTGGTGGAGTTTGGGAAAGGGAGAGTGCCTAGAGAATTGTGGGGAGAGACCGAGGTTAGGTTAATGGCAACTGCCGGAGTGCGGTTGCTTGATTTGGAGGTTCAAGATCAGATCTTGAATGTGTGTAGACGGGTTTTGAGGAAGTCTGGATTTAAGTTTCAGGACAGTTGGGCTTCTGTTATTACTGGTATTATTTGTAGTTATATTTTGTTATTGGTAATTGTCTTAGAGGATTGACATTGGTCGTGATTGTGCGGTTTTTTCGATAGGGTCGGACGAGGGGTTGTACGCTTGGGTTGTTGCGAATTATGCATTGGGTGCTCTTGGTGGCGATCCTTTGGAAACTAGTGGGATTATTGAACTTGGTGGAGCTTCTGCTCAGGTTTTATTTTATCATCTCAAATTTAATTTTTTTTTGTGTTATATTGTGCCATTGAAAATTTGTGAATATATGGCAGTAGGATGGTCGGTAATGAGAATTTAACTTGAAAATGTGGAGGATGACCATTCAAGGGCAAAGTGTTTAGAATATGTTAGGACCCCTTCTATTGTGGTGATGAAAATTTGAAATGTGCTAAGAGTCACTTGGTATGAACACGTCTCCTTGTTATTTGTTGTATTTCTAGATTTAGGGGATCTTTTCTTTTGTTCCTCATGTTGGTTGGTTGCTAATGGTCTATAGAAAATAATTGTTTTTAAGAAGTTAATATTGCTTGAATTTGCTATCTTCTTTCATGCTTTAAGTAATGCAAAATTGTTATCTATGCTTACTGTTTGATGCTGCTGTTGCAGGTGACTTTTGTTTCAACAGAGCCAGTGCCTCCTGAGTTCTCACGAACTATTAAGTTCGGTAATATTTCTTACAATATCTATAGCCATAGCTTTCTTCATTTGGGACAGGTAATCTTTCTCTAGAATAGCAGTCTTCATTTGAGACTTCTCTTATCGTATTTCTTGCTTGTGCTGTGATGCTTTTCAAGATTATCAACATATTTGGTTTTTATTTTTCATAGCTTGGATGGGTGATATTTATACTTGCATATAAATGTTATTGGTTTTGTGCCTTTTGGCATGAATTTGAATATTCCACCATTGTCAAATTTGCCTTTTTTTGTTCTTTTTTGGATAAAGGAAGAGTGAGCCCCAAAATTTGTTAATTCATTTGCTTGAATAGTTTTCTCATGGAGTACTCTAGGCTGGATTACAGTGCTGCAACAATGAGATGAATGCTAGAATGTGGGATCATGTAGGATTAAAGCCCAATGCCATTTTTTCTTCAGTAAAGGTTTGTTAAATAATGGAAAAACACTCAACTAGAAAACAGGGAAAAACTAAAAAAGAGCTTAAATAAAAATTCCTAGCATATTAAGCTAGATGAAAGTGTGTCTGCGTGGGCAGTATTTTAATCTTTATCATTGTGTCAACTGCATCGATTTTAATATGTGAAACTCTAATAAAACTTTTTGCATCTCAGCTGACTGCTTTTAATTGCATATATCTTCATTGCTAGATCTTTGAAGTTTGGTTATTGATCTCTTCTTGGATGCTAAGAAAAAAATAAGTATTGGTAGCTTGTAACTTTTTAATTATGCAGATTGCTGCATTTGAAGCATTGAGGGAATCACTTGTCTCAGGTGACCATCATTTGGGTAAGTATGTCGTGCCTTGTATTTTTTTAAGCGCTTAAATCTGAATTAAATGCAATCTAAGATTTTTTTTTTTAGTATTTGAGAATCAATTTAAAAGTAAAATCTGAACACAGCTATATTTATTCTATTTCATGGTAAATTTCGTTGTTATATATTTTATCTTTCAATGTGCTCTGTTAGTCTAATATTTACATGCCAATTAAAGGGAACAGCAATAAGAACAAATGTCTATATATCTATGATTAATGTGCATGTTTATATTCTTTAGGCCAGTGATGTAAATTAAGAATAAAAAGTTGGAGGGACGTTACGGGAGGCGGGATGGAGAGTTTGATTTCTTTTAGAATTTCTTATTATTATATTTAAGTAACATAATGACTAAATGACAAATTAAACATAAAATACTGATGGTGTACCCCTTTCAAATGTTTTGGTAGACTTGGTGCTTTTATATATATGTAAGGATTTAAATACAATTATAAGTTTGAATGTTGTGGATTAAGTTCTTTACTGTTGTTGCAACTGCACAAAGTTGGGGTATAATTTCTCTTCTTCCTTGAAGTTCTTGGGCTTGGAGTAGAGGGTCATCGTTGGTGCAGGCTATATGATATTTTTCTCTCATTGGGTCATGCATAATGATTGTTAAAGTTACTGTCTTTATCTGTTGTTTGATTGTAATCATAGGATCTTTGATTGGTTTGTATTGACCAATATGCACCAGTTCATTCTATCATTATTGGTTTTAGAAATGGGATGTCTTGACATAAATTCTTGCTTTTCCCCAATAAAGCAGCTGCTGAATCTCTTGAGAAGGGAATATTTAAGGACCCTTGTACTCCCAAGGGATACTCACATGTTGTGGAGTCTTGGAAGCTCTCTCCAGGTTCTTTGACTGAAAAGAACAGATTTGTATCCACTCTTCATTCTAGGGGCAACTTCTCTGAGTGCAGATCAGCTGCCCTAACACTGTTACAAAAGGGAAAAGGTTTGAAATTCTTTCAGAAGAATCGTAGCATGATATTTTGTCATAATTTTATGTCCTTTTAGTTTCTTTATTATCTGGATGCAGAGAGATGCTCCTATCAGCATTGCCACATAGGATCAATATTTGTACCTAAGCTTCAGGGGAAGTTCTTGGCCACAGAAAATTTCTTCCATACATCAAAGGTTTTACAACCTCCCCTCTTCTTCTTGCTTTTTTTTTTATGTTGCAGCTTACTGTTTCTTAGTATTTTGTGTTCCATGTAGGAGAAACAACAATTACAGTTACCTATCATGTTCTGATTTTGGTTGCAACCATATCCAGCATGTTTATATTATGCTCTGGTTATACGTTTCCAAATCCCTTTCTTATGTGTTTTGTCCTCTTTGATTGATTAGTTCTTTGGACTGGATCAAAGGGCATTTCTTTTGAATCTCATGATAGCTGGAGAACAGTTTTGTGGAGAGGATTGGTCAAGGTTGAAAAAGAAACACCAATCATTCAAGGATGAAGATCTAGCACTCTATTGTTTCTCTGCAGCATATATCGTTGCCCTACTTCATGACAGCCTTGGAATTGCAATTGATGACCAAAGGTAAATTTCTCACCCACCACGTGCAAGGAGTGTTTTCTACGAATAAGAATTATATGCTTCTTCAATTGCTGAATTATTAAATGAGTCCAGGAATTAAACTGCTTATGTTTCAGATTGCTTTTCACTCTTTGAGCATATGTTGCATACACTTGTTCACATCCCAATTGTTTATTGTTATCATTATCCCCATAGTTGAAATTCTTTTGACTGGCGGTTTTACTGTGCAGAATTGGATTTGCTAATCAGGTTGGTAATATCCCACTTGATTGGGCATCGGGAGCTTTCATCTTGTATACCAATGCTGCCTTGGATATGGAAGAGCACTCTGACTGGATTGTGACTATTATTAGTGATGACCCGCTAACACTACTCTCTCTAATTGGCATAGCCATAGTATTGATATTTGTTGCATGGCCTATATCGAAGTGGGGGAAGCACCAGTTGAAGACATTTTATGATCTAGAGAGGGGGTGGTATATAGTTACTCGAGGTGGAAAAAGTTGATAGCATCTGTGGCAGGATACAAATACATATTGCTGGCTTTGTATATCAGGTGGAAGCTTGTGTAAATTACATGAAGCATCTATTGATTTTCCACGCTTCCCTGTTCACTGTACAGTCACCCACTCTTAAAGCTTGACAATTCAGTGGGAAGGTGAGATGTATTATTACGTGGGGATCCAAAAAATGCAGTGTAACTAGTGAAAGAACAACGGTATAGGATAGAAGATCAGTTTCCCACTATGTATCTAGCGGGAATTCAAATCCTTATTTTTACTTTTACCAAATGCTTCCCCATGGCCTGAACTAATGAATTACCAGCCGAGATGGGGGAGTTCTGCACCTCGACACCGTGTTCAGTGTGCTGTATCAAAATGAGTTATTTAGTATTTACTCACTTCTAGCCTTCTCTGCTTGACTTTGGATGGCTAAACACGTCGTGCCATTTAGGTATAGGTGCAGGTACAGCCTTATCCTGATGCAAGATATCGTGATGCACGAAAGAATGCTACCCATTGACACTGTTGGAGACCAAAATGGCAGGCGAAAACAACAAATCTTGCCAAGCTAGGCATCTGCTATTACGGGGAAAGAGGATACAGGGCATGGTCCAGATTTATCACCTGAATATTGGAACTGGTCCTAGAATAGTGATCATCGTCCATACCCATTCACTAATTAAAAATCTCAGGACTCCGGTGAATATAATACCAGACCGCCGGTTCCAACTCGGGACATATTAGGGGGGAAACAGGAATACAATAGCCTGCCTTCGTTGGGATTCTCTGTTTCATTATTTGTAGTCAAGGGCCTCTTTTCGTAGGTGAATTTTGGCCATTGTTTCACATGTAATTATGTTAAAAAAAAAACACCTTGACTTGTTTACTTAATTTCTGGAAAATCATTTGAAACAAAGAACAATGCTTTTACAATCTATCATAGAACCAGAAACATGGATTTTACTGGTATAATGCTGTAGTTAGTCCTTATTTTATTTTATTTGTTTTTCATGAAAAAAGAAAATGATTTAAACATTGGAGAGATAACGAATCGTGAATAATTTATTATAATTTTTGTTTAGAAAAATATTAAAATAATATTTTATTATTTTTTAAAAAAATTTATTATTTATATTAACATTCCGAAACAATTCAAAAATATTTAAAAATTTAATTTTAAATAAAAAAATTAAATTTTAAGTAAATGATGTTTTAGCCGCACATTTTTAGTATTTCATATTACCTAAGTAACCTTTCTTTTATAGTGTCTTTGAACTCTATCTAGAATATATTTGGGAACGCAGTGCAAATCGCGTTCTTAAAAAATTTTAAATTTTTTTTTTGTTAAAATTTAATATGATTTGTATGTTTTGGATCGTTTTGATGTGCTGATGTCAAAAATAATTTTTTTAAAAAAAAATATCATTAATATGTATTTCAGCACAAAAAATTATTTAAAAAGCAACCGCTACCGCACTGCAAATCACCTTCCTAATCCTCTTGCCAGACAAAGACAATGAACGCGTCAATTACCACATCTTGCTCTACAATCGATTACAGAGATTTAATGGCGATTTCACTTCTTTAAATTTATACTAAGTTTGAAAAATATAATTTTAAGATTCTTCATGTTTTCTCTTCACGAATTTTCATGTTTTTCTATGGAAAAAATTAATTAAAATGATGAGTAATATAATATTTTTTTATAAACAAGCACTTTTTTTTTTTTTTTTTGCAATGTGAAGCATTTAAAAGAATTATTTTATTCTCTGTTTGGTTAGTACCATAAAGTCACATTTCTTTTATTGTAAGTCTAATATAAAGTATTTCGTTCTTTCTTAGTTAGCTAGTATAAATTTTATATGATGGTTTTTAATTTAAATAAAATAAAAATCAATATCTTATAGCTAGATTATCAAGAATATAGAATATAAAGGTAACTATTATAGATTATGATTTTAATTTCTTACGACATGTGGGATCATTTTCAAAACCTCTTACATGGCCAGTCTGAATATATTAATTTGATAATGTGATTGCGGTTGTTTTTTAAATAATTTTTCGTGTTAAAATACATATCAATGATATTTTTTTATTTTTAAAATATTATTTTTGACATCAGCACATCAAAATAATTTAAAAACACTAAAAACATATTAATTTAAAGTTAATAAAAAAATAAAAAAAAATTAAATTTTTTTAAAAACACTTTTGAAATGCATAAATAAACATAAACTGTGGCAGCTAATAAAATAGTTATAATTTTAACAGATTTTTTATTTTTTTATAACAAAATTATTCTTCATTGGTTTCCATTCTCTGTTTACTCGATGTGTAATGATTTTTTTTTTTTTGGAGGGGATGGATAATTTAGTAGGATCATGAGTTTGGAACGTGTTTGGAAGTATAATTGCGGTTGTTTTTTAAAGTATTTTTTACTTTAAAATGTATCAAAATAATATTTTTTTTATTTTAAAAAAATTATTTTTGATATTAGTGCATCAAAATAATCTAAAAATACCAAAAAAAATTAAAACAAAAAAAATTAAATTTTTTTTAAAATACTTTTAAAAGACAAAAACAAAACAGAATTTTCCCAGGACAATGAAAATGAAACGCCTTTCTAGTCTCTATAAATATCCTTTATTCAAAATAATAAACACTTGGGACCTGAGATACGAGGAAGGGGGACGTGGTAATGATATGATGCTAACAGATAAGGAGGGGTAGTTTGGTCTTTTGACAAGAAGATTTTGAAAATAACTGTTGCTGTAGAAAAGTCATCGTGCCAAGTGCCAACCGCTTTTCGACAACGACAACCCACCCAGTATCTTTCTGGATAATCTTTATTTTTATTAAATTCCGGATCAGATGAACTGGATGGTTTGGAACCTCAGAAACGACCAGTCATGGTCCTTCTCGAATTTGGCTACGGGCTGTATTAACGGGTGATCG
>Ga0307515_10011869_pt1 | contig 16472 bp, 14 predicted proteins | sample 17_EM_MG_FD_194513 | JGI IMG/M metagenome (GOLD analysis project Ga0307515, IMG submission 194513) | Populus trichocarpa ectomycorrhiza microbial communities from riparian zone in the Pacific Northwest, United States - 17_EM | ecosystem: Host-associated > Plants > Roots > Unclassified | place...
GAAAAATTGACAAAGAAAAAAAGTTAAAAAAAACCTGACCCGAGTTTATTCAGATTAGTACGCTTAATATGTAGATCGGTCGTGAAGTCGCGGTAACCTCATAAAAAGAAAATTGAATAAAATTATGAAGCTTAATTATTAAATAATTCAATGTTGAAGGGCAAAATTTTAAAAAATATATTATTTAAAAAAAAACCGAGACAAACCAAGTTAATCTACTAACCCCGCAATCATACGATAACCCTATAGAAAGGAAAGCAAGAAAACCAATTGTCAATCAAACAAATGTTAAATGATAAAATTGAAATAACAAATCATTTTTTTTCTTTCAAAAAAGGAAATGTTGAAGGATATTATTATCTGACAACAAACCAAAAAAAAAAATAAGAACGCAATAACCTCATAGAAAAAAAATAATAAAAAAAAAGAAAGATTGAAGTTCAATTTCCAGCAAATAAGATATCGAAGGACAAAATTAAATAAAATATATATATAATCCAAAAAAGATTGAAGAAATCCACCCCTATCCCCCCGAGTCAACATGCAAAATCTGCAACCTAGTTTTGATACCGAGGTAATCTCATTGAAAATAAATTGAATAAAACCATGAAATTTAATTATCAAACAACTCAATGTTGAAGAGCAAAATAATCTGAATTATTTTTAAAATGAGTGGATAATTCAATAGAAAGCCAATAAAAAAATAACGGAGCTCAATTTTCAATTAAATAAATTTTGATGGATGAAACTAAAAAAACATGAGCTTAAAAAAATAATCAAGCAGACCTAGGTGAATCTCCTAAACCTAGATTAATATTCTAAACTCACAACCAGTGAAATCTTAGACATTGGCTCATTCAAGAAGCTCAATTCCTAATCAATTTAAAGTTGAAAGATGAAACTGAAAAAAATATTAATTTAAAAAAATTATCAGAGTAAAAAAATAACAATAAAAATAACAATAATCAAATTTGATAGGAAGAAAAACTAAAGGAAGATGAAATTCTAAAAAAAAATTCAATCTTAAAAATTATCTCAAATAGAACAAATAACAATTAAAAAAAAGATGACTAAATATAATATATGAAGAAAATTAAAGGATGATGAAATTGAAAAAAAAATTCAATTTAAAAATTATTTAATATAAAACAAATAGTAATCAAAAGAGCAAGAATCAAATATAAAGAAAAAACAATTTGAATGACTACTTTAAAAATTTAGAGAGTCAGACGTTGAAATCTAGGAGGATAGAGAAAATAAGATTAAAAAAATGGCCGCCAATATTAAACTGAAGATTCGTTGACCACATGTGTCGTCCATGAATAGAGGGGCCACCGAGATAATTTGAATGTCACCGTGAAAGCCAGTATTTGGCTGTCACGAGATGCCAGACATACCGCCCGAAGAGCACAATCATTACCCACGCGTCAACTACTTTTTTTAATAATATGAAAAAGCCTAAGTGAACCTAATTATAACAAAAATAATAATAAATATGAAAACGCCTTTGACGCAAGTTAAAAAAATTAATTTTAAAAGTTATTTAGTTATTTTACCATGATTAAATTATTAAAAAGACAAAATAGCCCCTTAACCAAGTTTAATGTTTTTTTTTGTTTGCTTAAAACGATAATTAGTTAGTTTACTGTACTAAAAATATATAATAAGATCAATTTGATAGTAACTAATTGATGATGTAAAAAAAAATTGTATTATCCCTAATAGTAAGTTAGTTAATTTTGTCTAAGAAAAATAAAATTATTATTATTATATTCTTCTCATCCATGATGTAATGCGTTTAGAGTCATAATAATTTTGTGATCCCTTTTAATTTTAAAAAATTATAATATCACCACTAATAATTAATTATTAAATAACTTATTTTTTATTTTGTTTTTTAAGTTTCTTCTAATAAGATGTTATAAAAATATATGGCGTTTGAGAGGAAAAGAAATAAGAAAAAGATGAGGGAAAATAAAAATATAAAAAAATAGTTTTTTTTTTATATATATAGTTATTTAGTAGCAAGCATAAAAAATTGAAAAGGATTAATTACTCGATCTAACCTTAATACTTTTTCAATTTTTTTTTTCTCTAATTGAACCAATTTTGTATTTGAATATACATTACATTTTTAATATATCTTTATAGCAAGATTTTTAAGCTTGCTCATCATAATTAATCATTTGCATATAAGAAATATATAATTTGAAAACTTTTTTTCAAAACTAAAAGTATAATATTAGAAAATTATAGGGGCAGGAGTATAATATAGTTTAACCCTTCTTGTCTACTTGAAGCAAAAAACAGTGGCAGCCTTGCGGGAGACCTGCCATGGCGCATTAGAGCCTGCAAATGATACGAGAAAGGAAAAACCCTTTTGATTTTCTTCATGAATACTCAGTTGAAGAAGAGAAATCTAATCCAATTCTACCTTATCCAATCCATTCTCAGACAAAACTCTCTCCGACAACTTCGTACCAAGCCAACCCATCATTACAATGACAAATACAGAACTAGAAACACAAAAGAAGACAAGCAACAAGACGACTTATTCTTGTATAAAAGCAAAGGCCAGCACTTGCTCACTAACCAGAGGATTCTAGACTCTATAGTTAGAAAATCTTCAATAAACCCAACCGACACTGTCCTTGAAATTGGACCAGGAACTGGAAACCTCACTCTTAAGCTTCTTGATGTTGCTTCGAAGGTTGTTGCTGTTGAAATTGATAAAAGGATGGTTGGGGTTCTTAATAAACGTGTGAAGGAGCATGGATTTGAAGATAAACTGAGTGTGAGTTTGGTTTGTATGCAAGTGTTTGATAAAATACCTGAAAGAAGTTGTTTTGTGAGGACTAAAGTTTTATGTTTTTGGAAATGGGGTTATCGGTTTCCTTTGTTATTGATTTATTATGCTTTTACAGTGAGAAAGATTTGATCTTTATTGAGAATGGCGTGATGGGTTTCTTTTTAGTATTAATTTATTGTGCACTTGCAGTGATTGAAATGTAGTCTTTTGGAGAGTGGATTGGTGGGTTTCTTCTGTTATTAACTTATGTCGTTGTTTTGGAAATGGTTAAAGTTTAACCTTTTGGGGAATGGCTTAATGGGGTTTTGCAGGTTATTCGAGAGGATGCATTGAAGGCTGAGTTTCCCAAATTTGATCTTGTTGTGGCCAACATTCCTTATGGGATATCTTCGCCTCTCGTGGCTAAATTGGTGTATGGGGCGAATCCATTTCGAAGTGCCACACTTCTTCTTCAGAAAGAATTTGCACGGCGGTTGTTGGCAAAGCCTGGAGATTCTGAGTTTAATAGATTGGCTGTGAATGTGAAGTTGGTAGCGGATGTGGAGTTTGTGATGAATGTAAGCAAGAGGGAATTTTTCCCTGTTCCAAAAGTTGATTCTTCTGTGGTTATCATTCGGCCAAAAGATCGAATTCCTGATGTGAATCTTGATGAATGGTGGGCATTCACGAAAAATTGTTTTGGGAAGAAGAATAAGACTTTGGGGGCAACATTTAAGCAGAAGAAGAAGGTGATAGAACTATTCAGATTATCGAAAATGACGAGCTCTAATGGAGAAGAAATTAACAGGAACCAGTATGTTTGTGCGGATGATGATGGGGACAATGAGGAGGAGAGTGATGGAGAAGAGTGCCATTCATCTTCTTGCGCAGATAGAGAGTTGCTTTTGTTCAAGGAGAAGATCATTGAGGTTCTAAAAGCTGGTAGTTTTGAAGATAAGAGACCTTCAAAGCTGTGTAATGAGGAGTTACTGTACTTACTTTCCATGCTCAATCAATCTGGAATATACTTTCATGAGCAAACAAAGCCAAGGAATGTAGGTAATGTAGCATTTGCTGCTGCTTACAGTTGATGATAATAGCTACTTATTACTGTCCTGCTCTTCTCGATGCTTGTTTTTGAACCACTCTTGTTAAGTTCTACTTTGTGCTTTTCCTTTGGTTGAAAAAAAATCAGACTTGTATTGTCCCTCTGCTAAGAGGGTTGATTTGGTCAGCTAGTTACGCCAGCTTAATAATGACCATACTATTGCCAATTCATGAAACCTGTATGGTGGTTTCAGATTGTGACACTAATAAAGCTGAAGAACCCGTCGTCTGACCTTTTCAATTCCCATGATTGTGACTTGATCTCTCCAAGATGAATGGAATGTATTGATTTACAATCCCATAATGGGACATCGAACTAAAGAACAATCAAGTGCGTTCAGAATTCAAAAAAGATAAGAGAGTAGAACTTATGAAATTTCATTGGAACTCGAAATGAGAAAGTTCATATAATTTCCATGAAAACAACCTGATAATACTATAATTTGCATCAATCACTACAAAATTTTGTTCCTCAGCGAGGCCTGAGATCAATTCCAATGCTAAGAAGGGTTTGAGCTGATTCTAATGCCTGCTCACCTCCAAGCTTCGAGATCTTCTCACCCATCAAATCTACTTCACCGTCTACTGAGCACCTGCTTGAGGGCTTTCGACTAGATAAGCTTCTGTTTTTCTTGCAGCGGGCATCGTCTGTGGAAGCAGCTGGGGAAATAAGACGACTTTCTGAACATTGTCTTTTCTTAGGTGCTGGCATATCATGGTCATGTTTCCCTTCGTATGTTACTGTGGTGGATGAGGCATCATCTGTGGCCCTCTCAACATGCTTATGAGCAGGGCATGCTGAAGATGAGCATCTGTAATAGCTCCTAACATTTCACCAAGGGATTTGATAAGGTTAAAAGAAGATACCGAAGACATAAAAGTAATTAGAGAAAATCTTGATTGGGCAAACTTAGATTGGCTGGGAAAAGTTTTCTCAGGGCCATGCATGTGGAGATTGGAAAAAGAAATGATAGCACACGAAGTCCTATGCTATTTATGCCTACATAAGCAAAAGGAGTGCAAATTCTACCTTACTAATGAATTCCCCTTCAACATTTTCTGACCATACTTGCGCCATCGATAGCCATCATTTGAGCTTCCGTCATCAGAAACAGTGTGTCTAATGATTTCAGGCTCCTTCATAGTTTTCAAGACAGGAACTGAACATGGTGCACTTCTTTCTTTAATCCTGCTTGTTGACCAAATGAATTGAATTAGAAAACTCAAAACTAAAATCTAAGGTTCAAGAGAACAAAATTCCGCAAAGGACATGCCTTATTTTCAGTCGTGGTTCAGCACCATGTTTCTCCTGAACCTGAGTACTAGCAATCCCACAGGAGCCATTTTGTTGGGGTCCCACTGCACTTGAACCAGAGCTGTAAAATGGTATTCATGATGAAAGCGACAATATTAGCAAAATAAAACATCTGTCATTTTAAACTATCATGTTACTCAAATAACTTGCCATCGTTTTGACTCTGCCTCATCATCACTTTTCTCTTTAATCCTAGCTCCAGCATTTCCATTTGAAATGCTTGAACTCTGTTGTTCTGATTCAGGCACATGCAGAGATGAATGTCTGCCATCAGCTGAACAGACAGAAATATCCAGCCCAACTAACTTCTGAACCGAAGGATCTACAACTTGACTGCCTATGGTATGCTTAGCAGATGATACAACCCTGATGCGTTTCTTTTGAGGAGGATCATGATGGTGGTCACCTATATAAACAACATCAACGACACGACCAGATCGATCACAATGTTGAACCTTCTTCTTAGCATAGCAACTAGAATAGACACATCTATAGTAGCTTCTCAAATTTTTAGAACCCTTCACCAGCTTCCTGCCATACTTCCTCCAGTTATAGCCATCAGCAGGGGGTGATTCCACAACGTGTGGATGTCTGGTCTCACAGTCAGACTTTTGCTGGTTTATTACTAGCCCAAGTGCACGCATTGACCGTGGCTTTTGTGGTACAGATGCTGAATACGGGACAGATATTACAGCTGGTGTAAGTGACAATACTTCACTAGAAGTATTTGCACATTCAGCTTGATGTTCTAACTGTACCCGGTCTGCTTCAGGTTTTGTACCCGCACAAGCATCCTGTTGGAACATCTCATTTCCCCCCTACAAATCAATTATTCTTATATAATTGACTACATAAACATTAAAAAGAAAACAAAACTCACATCAAGCTTTTTGCGATTTGGGCAAGCAACATATTTAAATTTTTCTCTGATGGATTCTCTATAGTCTATATTAATACTAATTATCAATGATCATTATAAGGTGTTATCAACAAACCAACACAATCATTCCAAAATATACTAAACTAAACAGAAAGCCTCATCATTTGTCCACACTTCATACCAGCCCCCTTCTTACTAATCAATGTTTCCCTGCAAACTCAACCAATTTCGTACATAAAAATGAAAAAAAAAAAAAACCCAACACAGAAAAAAACCCAGTATACCACCTTTTAAAGAGAAAAACAAATTCTTGATTAGAAACTACACAAGCATTTCAATCATTATAAACAAAAACAAAAGAAGAAACCCCACAACACAAATAACAAACAACAGCCAGATGAGTTCATCTATACACATAAAAGTTGATAAAACACATTAAGTGTATGAAAAGAGTAAAAAGATGAAGGTAGAAGAACCTGAAATCCAAGAACTGGTGAATTGGAAATAACTTTTTTGAGTGACTGGGAAAAAGAAGAGCAATCACAGTTAAAGCCAATATTAGAATCTTCTTTAGGGTCTTTGTTCTGTTCTTGCATGGTTCTTTGATGTAGTGGTTTATATTAAAATGTGAGAGTGTTTGAAAGAAACAAAACAAAAATGAAAGACAGGAGAGTTTTGTCTGTCTAAAACAGGGGTCTAGGATTTGGTTATACAGGTGGAGAGGGAACATCTGTGCTTTTTGTTTCCTTTTTGACTCCTGTTGACCTGACCAGGCGGTTTTGTATTTGACTTCCACTTTAGGGTTTTGACCATGACTTTGTTAGATAGCTCTATTTGTTTATTATTCATTCATTCTTCCAACTTGTAATTTTGAATCAAATTCTTTTTCACTTGTTTCTTAAAATAATACCACAGATTCACAGAAGGACAGGGAAAGTTTTGCCTTGGTGGACTAACCCAAGTCATCTATCCACGTGATTTCTGCGCTGATGAATGGCCAAAAGTGATAACATGTTCAAATCCTACAAACTCGTTAGGATCAAGCCACGAGGACATAATTTTCGTTTGATAATGGTTTGGATGACCATCCTAGTTGATTTGTAAAGATAGGTTTTGTCGTACAACCACACTGGTTCAAATCCCACCAACTAATTGCAGTCATGCTATAAGATGAAAATTTCTTACGATTTTTTTTTCTGGACTTAAGTAATATGGCTCTATTCGAATTGAAAACTCAAAACAGCAAATGTTTAGGTCAAGAGCATTAATGAAACTTTCACAGATGCATGAGAACGATGAAGGTTCGGCTAAAGAGTCAAATAGGTTTCAAGATTTGCAGGCTATACCATTCATGATTCAAAATATGGAACCCGAGTTTACGCTCCTAGTCCATCATCATTTCATGGTTAGAGCCTAAATGATAAATGGTCCCAGAAAGGGGAAAACATTGTAACTTGCCATCACTAGATTAAGGAACCTGGCTTACTACTTGTATATGAACTGATCAAACCATACCATACACAGATTCAGGGAACATAACTTTGAAAAACATATCCTACAAGAGTGAAACTTCCATAAACATGAAGGCAACCGGAAGAAACACCAAAATAAGAGCTCAAGAAACCCTGGTATCAAATTTCAAACTTATGCCCATGCTGAAAAGCTCCTGGCACAACAACTTCGCCCCATAAGGTACACTAACCTTAACAAGGTCATCAACAGACTCACAAACCCGGCAATAGGGACCCCTAATCTTGCGGCCACCAGGCACACCCCGTTGGATCACGTTGGCCACATTTTTGCATTTCTGGCAGATATGCATTTCAGAGGAGTCACTGAGAGTAAAAAGGCGTTCATGCAGGTTTGCAGACGCACCATGAGCTATGAGGCAGTCACGCTCCATCTCACCGAACTTGATACCACCAAAACGCTTACGGTCTGCAACTGGCTGTCTTGTAAGTGGGTGTACTGGTCCCGTGTTGCGAAATTTTACTTTGTCTTCAGCCATGTGGACCAGCCGCTGATAGAATGTTGGTCCCATAAATATGAGAGAACGAACCATTTCACCAGTTCGACCATTGTAGACTCTTTCATTTCCCCATCTTGAAAATTTAGCCCTGTTGTACATATTCAACAGATTGTCGCTCTCAGAATAACTTGAAAACAAAAACGAGATCATGAACAGAAGGAGAGGACAGGAACTTGAAATAGACAACAGCATGAAATTTGACAATGACATATGCTGGAAAGTGTAGTCCGGTACACCAAACCACCGAGAATGAGACAGCATTGACTTCTTTTTTTTAATTCTAAAGCATTCTTGGATAAAATGGAAGTTGAAAGAAATTATGCATCAACATTTACAAATAGCTCAATTACAGAGCAAAGAGTGGTGTCTGTGAATGCAACGTCACCTGTGAAGCTGGTCTATGATGTCATCAACCGAGAGAGTGGAGAAAGGGGTAGCATATCTCTTTGAGCCACCACAGGCAATTCCCTTTCCTAAAGCAGCCTCTAATAGTTGACCAGGAGTTTGTCGTGACGGAAATGCATGTGGGTTTATAACAATATCAGGAACAACTCCTTGAATTGTGAAAGGGAAGTTCTCCTGAGACTCCAAGAAGCCCAGAACACCCTTTTGCCCATGCATGCTTGAGAACTTGTCTCCAAGACAAGGAGATCGAACCTGCAACAGCAATTCAAGAACATCACCAATGACAGGAAATGCAATTTAAAAGCGTAATACAACCAAGCAAAAGAACATCAATAATATGCAAAACACACGCACTCACACACATGTACATTTGGTTCAAAAGGACAAAGGGCATACGCCCAAGGAAAACCAACCCCAGAAGCATCCGCTAACTATAAATTGCATAAAATAGGTCTAGAGGAAGGCAAATTCAAACACCATTGGGAGCTCTTCACATGCTACATTTGTTTCACATCACCAGACCTTACATTTTCTGCCAGTGGGACATGCATGTGTGAGCATATAGGTAGCCATGCAGAAACTGAACTTGCATGCAGACACAAACAGAACTGTCTTTATGTTACTAAAACTTTTTTTTATGTACCTGTCTCAAAGACACCACAGCAAAATTCTTTCCCTCATCATTAGATGACAATACCACTTTCTGAACCATGCCCCTCTCCGTGTGCTTCAGTTTTACACTATGATCTGCCCCAGATTCTGCACACTTCCCTATCACAATATCACCACTTTGCATATTAGCACCAATAAAAGGAAATCCATCATCGTCAAGGCTGTCAACCCGTCCAATTTTACTTTGTATTTTCCCAAAAGTAATAGAATCCTCGGACTTCCGCCTCTTGTCAGTTAGCTCCTTGTTGTCCACCTCCGCCTTGTAGCTTCTAATGTGCTCAGAGCGGAACATACCACGCTCTAAAGAAGCACGATTCATTACCAACGAATCCTCTTGGTTGTAACCCAGATGGACATTAACTGCCACTATAGCATTCTGACCATTAAACAACTCTGGCTTTGGCAGCACTGCATTATGACCAAGTGGGTATCCAGGTTTACCGAGACAATCAGAAATCATTGTCCGAAATAGAGGCCTTTGGGGGTAATGCAATTGGTGAGACAAGGTGTCAACTCTGATGTTGGGATTTGTTGTGGAAAATCCAATAGCCTGTTGAGAATGTTTTTGAGCTTGGTACAGGACCCTTCGCGCATGGTCATGATTGGCAAAGGGAATAATTCCACAACTCAAACCTAATAAAAAGGACATGTCAAGTTCACAGTGTGAATACTTCATAGGTTGCTTCCCCTCAATATCTGCTAAAAGAAATTTGATGCCCCATGCAGTACAACAGTCCTCTTCCTCTTCTGTTCCAATAAACTCAATAATCCCCTTGTCCAGAAGAGAAGTGAAGATGTAATTTCCCCCTTTAAATGCTTTTATTTTATCCAAGTTCTCAACAACTAAAAGAGGGCGTAAGATCCTTCCAGCATCAGAAAATATGCGTACTTCTCTCTGTTGTTCATCCCTTTTGATTTCCACCTACATGAGAAAACCATTACTGAAATGTTAGGAAGGCAACAAAAATAAATCAGATCAAGGAAATCCCCACAACCATCCATTTAAAGGATAAAGGAGAGTAAAATCTACAAATGCTGAATACTTTATCATAAAAAGAAAAAGTATGAAAGGGACAAACAAAAGAGATAAGGTGACAACAATTCAGACATGCATCCAAGCATTTTCTAGAAGTGAACCGATTCCTTAAGAGGTAAAAATAATGAAGAAATCATGTGTTGACTACCTAACATCAACATTTTCCAACACTTGGTCTGGATGAGGCCTGCATGATCACTCTTCTGATGGTTTATAACTTGGACAATTGTAACAAAATGTTCATTTTAAAGGTTTTCAATAAAATCATCAACTTCTTTTTAAAAGCTTCCCTCTAGTATATAATGAAACTTAGGGACATTGCAGGGTCAAACATGAATATCACAAATAGCATGTATAAACAAGTTTAACTGCAACTTCTCAAGGCAGTCGTTATAAAGAAACAAACTATCAGTCGTCATATATTTCATTTTTGACACCTTTGATCAAATTTTGGTCTCAACAGTAGCAGCAAATTGATGATATGCATAAACTTTATTTGCTAGAAATTTGGAAATAAATCATAAATTATAAATGAGACAACCTGATAGGGCAATTCTCTCCTGCGTCGCATGCTTCTTAGCTCACCAACAAACAAACAAGAATCTTCGCAGACTCCAACCCATTCACCATTTAGAAACACCTTATGCTTCCCATCCAGTTTAGTGTAAGTATCATCAACCAGTTTCTCCATCCCACTATCAAACAATTTATCAACTAGAGATTCTGATATATTGGTACTGACAACTCCAGTGACAGCCAAGTTTTTTACAAGGCCACAGTTTTCACCATCTGGAGTAGAGAGAAAGCAAACTCTACCCCAATGAGAAGGGTGGCTGCAACCAAAAAATTATGTTACAAAAACATAGAAACCACTAACACTGGATCATCCAACAAGCACAAAGGATAAAATTTCTTGAATGATCAAATATGCATGAATTAGAGCACACGTAATCGTATAATTCAATCCTAGGAAGGAAACAGTTTATAATCATTAATATTCTTAGAAAAGGCAGATAGACATTTTAAACCAAAAATGAGAAATTTCAACTTGTTAACAAACACAGCATCAGTTTTTGAGATCACACACTCATCTACAAACAAAATGCTTATGCTCTCACTTGCAGCTAAAATATAACCCTGCATTTTGGATTTCTAATTAGCCCACCATTTCAAATTTAGAAAGCAACAAAATGAATTAAGAAAATCCATGCTGTTTGATGTCAGATTCTGCAAGAACCCAAACTCATTCCATCATAATAGCTCATAAAAACTTCCACTAATAAAAATGAATAGATTAAGCAACAAGTGAACCGATTGCTTACTGATTAGTTTCCTCCCTAAAATCAAGGATTTCAAGATTTCCTACAGGTTATATGTTGCTAAGAACAAATAAGAAAAACAACCAGGATACTTTTGACTTTGAGTTTTAGATCAGGACATATCGAAATAACACAAGCTGCTATAGCAACCAGGTGTGGTCAAGACAGTTTAGCACAATAATCCATGAACACATCTTAACCAATCAAGGAGTGGAACTTAGTTCCAGTTGTAAAGTTGACGCACCTGAATGGCAAGATGCACAGAAACAAGAACCAGTTCATAAAATATGAATAACTTACGGGTATCTGGCATCTCCAACCTTTCCTGTGTACAGAACTTGCTGCCTTGTTTTCCGCAGATCTATCATCGTCTGCAATGGATTTGCACGCCCAAGATTTCCCACAACTCCGGAAACCCTTTCCATCCACTTGAAAGGATGGCACCATGCCCCAGTTGAGAATGCTCTCGTCAAACCATTGGTCACTATTGAAGCATCCAAATAGTGTTCAATTGGGTGCACATCACGGTCTCCATATAGGTCTCTCTGCAAAGCCTTGGTCATGCGCCTGAGTGCATGTGAAACATGCACTTTTAGCTCTCGTTCAAGCAACTCGCTAGCCAACTCAAACCTCTTGTTTCTAAAACTATCCCTATTGTCACATTTCCTGTGGCCAGTATAGGCCTCCAAAAGACACTTCACCATGTATCCAAGAAAACGAGCCTTGTGCCTGCGGCTATTAAGCCTGGGAAACAGATATGCACTAATGGCATCTTCAATAGATTCTTTTGGTGGGAATCTGGTCTTTTTTAACAGTTTATCCACATAATCAAGTGCTCTGTCCTCCCTACGAAAATGCTCGCATTTCTCATCAGCATCATGAATTGAGGCAAAGAATATATTCACAATGCTGGCATCATTGCTGGCATAATCAATCAAATCTATCACTTCTTTGTCAGACCTTACACCAAGGGCAAAAAACAATATCCATAAAGGGATCTCTGTCGACAAGAAGTATACACAGAGGCCTTTCTTTTCTCCTTTAATGTATTCTAATTTAGAGAGCTCCACTAGTCTAACAATCAACCTGTTCCTCTTAACTTCAGATTTGTATGAAACGGTCCAGCCCTGACTATTTGAAATCCAAAGTCTCTTCATACAAATCTGTTCTTGTGCAATGAACACCTGCAGTAAATTGAAACAAATACAATAAATATTTTGGTAGAATTAACTAATACAATCAACAAAAGCACATTCAATAAATGTTAACTAGAGAGAGAGAGAGCATGTGCAAATGAAAAAAAAAAACAGAAAACCAATAGAATGATATAGTAAGTCCTGGTGCCAGGGCTTGCTTCCCAACCTCAGAGAGAAAAAGAATAGCATTAAAACGGCAAACACGTGACAAGGTCTCTCAGTCCAAATCACTGATAAACTTATAATCACTTTTCTCTTGAAGTTCTGCTGTTTTGCATTACAAGCTGCACAACTGAAGAGAAGGGAATATATTGGTTCTGGTTGCAGTTGATAATCAAACCATACAAACGATTAATAACAAGCATATGTTCAATTACAGCAAATACAAGCTTAGACATGATTAGGAACTGAAAGTACAGAGTAAAAGAAAACTAAACAGAAAACTTCAAACGCACCTTCTCTGCACCTTTGATCAAAAAATAGCCTCCATGATCAAAATCGCAATCCCCCTTTTCAACTGTTGTCAGCCAGCAAAGGTCAGACTTCACCATAACAGGGATCCTTCCAATAATGATTTCCCTGTTTTCAGTATGTACAACATTCTTCTGAACAACTTTGTCTATCCCTGTTTTGAACTTGTCACTTCTACCAACAGTTTGTGTGTATACCTGACATAATTGCAGAAAAAATATAGGAGATTAAAAAACTTAAAAAGGCAGAGAAAGTATCCGACAATTTATGGCATCTTCATAGTTTTAGCTGAAACAATCTTGCCTAAGAGAATTGAGACAGAATGAAAACGCTATGATTGCAAAAATTGGTGCATATGCATAGATGACAGTGCAGTTCTTTTTTCTTCTCAAGTAAATAAGAGTCCACTTATTTAACAGTCAATTGGTGTATCCACAAACAAACAAACAAAAAAAGGAATTAATTAAAAGCAGAAGACACTTGAAAATTGAGTCTTCAAGCCATTGGTGCCTATGTGTTAAAAATGGACTACCATCACTGCCTAAGAGAAATTCTGATCATCAGCATCATTGGCAAGTTCAAGTCAACTATAGAGTTATTAGAACTAAATCAAGCTTAAAACAGTCCTGGGAACATCAAGGCACTTGCCCAACAGCACAAGTTTTTGAAATGTGATTAAGAATTCTAAGAGTCATGAAATTATCAATATGACATAGTAATATAGCAATTAAGATATATCATGAAAGAAAACCAGAGATCAACTCTAAAATTTGCTACTTCAGGGAAAATCATAACCTTTCAACTAAAGAGTTTGACATTACAGTATCAAGAATTACCCTATCAAACACGATACAGATGGTATAACATCAAACTGCTATCACCAATAAAAAACAGAACTGTTAGATAGAATTATGTACCTGAACATTGACATGAATTTTCATTCTCGCTGAATATGTCATATTCTGAAGTCTGGCATGTCTGGGAAACATATTATGCTCAGCGTCACTTGAAGTACCACCCCAAAAACTTGGTCGATCAAGGGTGACCTTTCCAAACCTAACTGATGCACGTCTCCATTCACCATCCTTCTGCTTAGATGAGTCATATCCAGGCTCAACAGCAACCTCACCAAATGAATCAAAGACCCTCTGGAGTCCACTGTTGATGAAAGAATTATATGAGTTGATTTGGTGACTGATGAGACCATACTCATCAAAAAACAAAGACGCTGCCTTCTTACAGAAACTTTGCAAAGTTTCTTTCCCCAATTCATTTAAGTTAGTTGTGTCCATCAAATCCTCATCCATATCCATATCCATATCATCAACTTCACCCTTACTACTCGGACCCACATCCTCCATGTAATCTGATGATGCACCCATCTAATTCAAAATCTGAGAATAAACAAAAGACAGAACATCAGTGCCGAAGGTGTGATCACAACTGTGATAATTTAACCCAAATGGAAGTGGAAGCAGCATGGAACATATCAGTGAAAACAACTTAAGTTTTCAAGGCTCATTAAACAACAGATATGAGAACCATTTCCTGCTTTTATTAAGAATGTCCTCAGAACATCACAAGTACTAAAACCCAACAAGCCATTATGCCCAAGTGCCCGAGCAGCATCAACATTTCCTCCACAAATACATATCTTCCTCTACAACAAATGCTAAGCATTTGGGGTTCACTCTGGATTCCAAATGATAAACTATTCGATCATCCAGACTTCCTTCAAAACACCTTAACACATATCGTTCATTAGAACTGTAATCAACGACAAAAAAGAAATGTGAAAAAAAAGAAGCGCAAACTTTTATTACATTAAAAAAAAACAAAACTTTTAACAAAAACCCAAAAAAAATATTCAACAAGATAACCATGTCATCATATACATGCAAGAAAAGGCCCCCGGTTTTTCTCTCTCACAGTAATTTTTTCCTTCCAACAACAGCAGAAACACAAAAACTACTACAAAACAATCTTAACCATCTGGGTTTTTCCCTAACACAACGGGACTGTCATAAAAACCACTATATTTCCACTAAAATGTGTAAAAAAAAGAAAAGTAAACACCTTTACTGATCAGAGACACGACAAGGCCCCAAGAATCTACAAGCTTTAACCAGTTTTAACAAAACAAGCCCAAAATAGGAAACAGAAGGCATTAAAAATAGAGAGAGGAAAAAAACTTACATTAAACCCTAAAAACCCTCTTTTCTTGATCAAAGTTTGAACCTTTTGGCCTTGAAATGAGTAAAAATCTCTCCTTCACACAATGCCAGTGTTGAAATTTTTAAGGGTTTTTGATTTTTGATCAAACAAAGCTCTCTGTGAGTGACTTCACAGAGAAAAATGATTCCTTTTTGAAATTGTGGGGTGCCCTGTCGGGTGCGCCTGATTGTTTTCGTGTGTTCATAATTTTATTTTTTTTGAAGTATTTTTTTTAATATATTAAAATAATATTTTTTTTATTTTTAATATGATTTAAAAATAATAAAACTGTGGTTAGAGCGTTGAGCCAAAAATGCTCTTGGTTTGAAAAGGGGCAATATTGTCATTTAGTTTGCGAGTACCGATTCGGGAGGAAGGAGTCAGATTTAGTAAAAGACGCATGTACCCATATTATGAGGAGAGTATTTGTCTTGGTAATGCCGTATTTGGTGTGGCATAAGAGTGGAAGCTTAGGGGCAGAAATGTGAAAATAAGGTTTTTTTTTGGGATTTTTTTTTTTCTTAGACTATGTTTGTTTTCTAAAATTTAATTTTTAAAAAATCACTTTTCAAACTTTTCTGTATTTGTTTGCTATTAAAAAAATTAATCAACAAAAAACACTTTCCAGTTAAAAGAAAATTTGGCTTGGTTTTCAGAAAAGTGTTTTTCTAGAAAATTTGGGCGGAAAACACTTTCCAGTTAAAGAAAAATTTAACTTGGTTTCAGGAAAGTGTTTTCCTAAAACGTTTGGGCGAAAACACTTTCCGGAAGTTATGAAAAATTTAAAAATATCATATTATTTACTGATTATATCAAATTTGGTAATCAAACTTTTGATTGTTATATATATTTTGTTTTGAATATTTATTTTTTAATTTCATCTTTTAAAATTTAATTTTTATATTAACTTTGGTCCTCATTTTTATAATTGTTATTTGCTTTTTCCTTATCATTTTTTTATTGAAATTTTTTATGTATCAAATTTGGTCCTCATTCTTTTGATTGTTACTTATTTTATTTGAAATAATTTATGAAATGTT
>Ga0307515_10011870_pt1 | contig 16472 bp, 16 predicted proteins | sample 17_EM_MG_FD_194513 | JGI IMG/M metagenome (GOLD analysis project Ga0307515, IMG submission 194513) | Populus trichocarpa ectomycorrhiza microbial communities from riparian zone in the Pacific Northwest, United States - 17_EM | ecosystem: Host-associated > Plants > Roots > Unclassified | place...
CGCCGAGGTGACGGTGCTGGAAGCGCTGCCCACCTTCCTCGGTGCCGTGGACGAGCAGATCGCCAAGGAAGCCAAGAAGGCTTTCGACAAGCAGGGCCTGAAGATCGAGCTCGGCGTGAAGATCAGCGAAGTCAAGTCGGGCAAGAAGGGTGTGAGCATTGCTTACGCCAATGTCAAGGGCGAAGCCCAGACGCTGGATGTCGACAAGCTCATCGTCTCCATCGGCCGCGTGGCACACACGAAGGGCCTGGCCCCGGAAGCCGTGGGCCTGAAGCTCGACGAGCGCGGTGCCGTGGTGGTCGACGACGAGTGCAAGACCAACCTGCCGAACGTGTGGGCTATCGGCGACGTGGTGCGTGGCCCGATGCTTGCGCACAAGGCCGAAGAAGAAGGCGTGGCCGTGGCCGAGCGCATTGCCGGCCAGCATGGGCACGTCAACTTCAACACCATTCCGTGGGTGATCTACACCTCGCCCGAGATTGCATGGGTCGGGCAGACCGAGCAGCAACTCAAGGCCGCAGGCCGCGCCTACAAGGCAGGTACCTTCCCGTTCATGGCCAATGGCCGCGCGCGCGCGCTGGGCGACACGACCGGCATGGTCAAGTTCCTGGCCGATGCGGTGACGGACGAGATCCTCGGTGTGCACATCGTTGGCCCGATGGCGTCGGAGCTGATCTCGGAAGCCGTGGTCGCCATGGAGTTCAAGGCTTCGGCCGAAGACATCGCACGCATCTGCCACGCCCACCCGAGCCTGAGCGAGGCCACGAAGGAGGCCGCACTCGCTGTCGACAAGCGCACGCTCAACTTCTGACGTGGCAGCCGTTGTGGGCGTGCGAGCGCTCTACGAGCAGACCCTCGCTGAACGAGGCTATGCACCCGATCCGGCGCAGCTCAGGGCGGTCGATGCCCTGGAGCGCTGCGAGAACGAGTGGGCCGACTACAAAGCACGGCGAAGCAATGCGCTGACCAAGCTCCTTGCCCGCCCGCCGATCCCGCGTGGGGTCTACATGCACGGCGGGGTGGGGCGCGGGAAGAGCTTTCTGATGGATTGCTTTTTCAACGCCGTGCCGCTCACGCGCAAGACGCGGCTGCACTTTCACGAGTTCATGCGTGAAGTGCACCGCGAGCTGGCCGAGCTGAAGGGCACGGTCAACCCGCTCTTCGAACTGGGCAAACGCATCGCGCGCCGCTATCGGCTGATCTGCTTCGACGAGTTCCACGTTTCTGACGTCACCGACGCGATGATTCTTCATCGCTTGCTGGAGTCGCTGTTCGAACACCGCGTGAGCATCGTCACCACCTCGAACTTCAAGCCGGACGATCTCTATCCGAACGGCTTGCACCGCGATCGCATCCTGCCGGCGATCGAGCTGCTGAAGGAGAAGATGGAGGTGATCAGCGTGGACAACGGCACCGACTACCGGCGCCGCACGCTGGAGCAGGTGACGATGTACCACACGCCGCTCGGCCCGCAAGCCGATGCGGCGATGACCGAAGCTTTCGATCGCCTGGCCGAGAGCCGGGACGAGACGCCCATCCTTCAGATCGAGCACCGCGAGCTGAAGGCTCGCCGCAAGGCGGGCGGGGTGGTGTGGTTCGATTTCAAGCAACTGTGCGGCGGCCCGCGCTCGCAGAATGATTACCTCGAACTCGCGACGCAGTTCCACACGGTGCTGCTGTCCGATGTGCCGCAGATGTCGCCCCGATTGGCATCCGAAGCGCGCCGCTTCACGTGGCTGGTGGACGTGTTGTACGACCGGCGGGTCAAGCTGATCATGTCGGCGGAAGTGCCACCCGAAGAGCTATACACCGATGGTCCCTTGGCGCATGAGTTTCCCCGCACCGCCTCGCGCTTGAACGAAATGCAGTCGACCGAGTTTCTGGCGCTCGCGCGCCGTGACGTGGATACTTCACTGACATGAACAAGCGCTTTGCCTTGTTGCTGCTTGTGCTGTGCGGGCTCGTTCACGCGGACGATTCTGCGGAGAAGGAACGGCTCAAGAAGCAGCGCGAGGCAATCGAAGCGGAACACGCGCAACGGGAGAAAGCCTGTCACCAGCAGTTCGTCGTGAACTCGTGTTTGGAGAAGGCGCGCATCGAGAGGCAGAAGGCCTTGCAGGCGGTGCGCACGCAAGAGTTGGCCCTTGAAGATGCAGAGCGCCGCGAACGCGCGCAGGCTCAGACAGAGCGGCTCGAGAAGAAGGCGCAAGCCGCGCAGGAGCGCAATAGCAAGAAAGCCGTCGAACCAAAGCCAGCCAAGGTGCCGCGCCCAGCGCCTCCTGCGAAGGCTGCCAAGCCGCCGGCTCCAAAGGCGTCTGCACCGGAACGCGGTGCCAACGAGAAACAGGAACGCGAAGCCTTCGAAGCGCGTCAGCGCGAGATCAAGGCCCATCGTGAGGCGGTGGAGAAGCGCAACGCCGAGCGTGCCAAACGCAAGCCACCGCCCCAACCGCTGCCTATACCGGCCAGCGCGGCAATGCAGTGACGCTGCTCAGCTCAGCGGGTCGACCCGGATCAAGGCCAGCGACAGGTTGTCGCCCGACCCGCGTGCCCGTTGACGTGCCTTGCTGACCAGCATCTCGCTGGCTTCGCGGGGCGGCAGCGTGTGCACGATGGCACCAAGTTCTTTCGGCGTGAAGTAGTGCCACAGACCGTCGCTGCAAGCCAGCATGGTGTCGCCGGTCTCCAGGCGATCGATGTGGTGCAGCGTCAGCGGCGGATCTTGAAAAGTGCCGAGGCAGCCGGTCAGCAGGTTCGACTGCGGGTGGCTGTTGGCCTCGTCTTCGGTGATCTGGCCCTCATCGACCAGGCGTTGCACGAACGAGTGATCGATGGTGCGCTTGACCATGTCGGGGCCGCGAAAGTGATAGATGCGCGAATCGCCAGCGTGAATCAGGTCGCACTCGCGTGACGGGCTGATCAGGAAGGCCGTCACCGTGCTGTGGGGTTCTTCTTCGGCGGTGATGGCGGTGAGCTTGATCATCAGGTGCGCCTCGAGCACCAGTTGCTTCAAGAGCTCGGAGGGGTCGTCCTGGTTGGGGCTGTAGCGCTCGAACAGCTGCTTGGCCGTGAGGATCACTTGGTCCGCTGCCTTGCGCCCGCCGCTCTTGCCGCCCATGCCGTCGGCCAGCACACCGAGCGCACAGCCGGGAACACGGTGGTGGGGCAGGATCTCGACCTGGTCTTGCTGGTAGGCGCGGTCGCCGCGATGAATGCCGGTGGCGGCCGACAAGCGATAGCCAGGAGGGGTGCTCATGGTCGAAAACTATAATCGCTTTGCCTCTCTGCTCTCAATCAATCGCGCTTCCATGGATGACAACCTGCATTCGCCACAGCGCCGACTGATCGAGCTCCGCATGGAACACGCTGACCTCGATTCCCTCATCGATCAAACCGCCGAGGAACGCCCCGCGGACGACTTGGCGTTGCGTCGTCTCAAGAAGCGCCGTCTGGCCTTGCGCGACCAGATTTCGAAGCTCGAGGTTCGGCTCGAGCCGCCCGAACCGGCATGACAAGCCTCAGTGAAGACGTCGCCCAGGCCTTCGCACCGGGCGGTGCGCTGGCGCAGGCTGACGCGCGCTACGTTGAGCGCGAGGTGCAGCAGCGAATGGCGCAAGACGTCGCCTCGGCCATCGACGAACAGCGTGCACTGGTCGCCGAGGCCGGCACCGGGGTCGGAAAGACCTTCGCCTACCTGGTGCCGACCATGCTGTCGGGCAAGCGGGCACTGATCAGCACGGCCACCAAGAGCCTGCAGGATCAGCTCTTCCTGCGTGACTTGCCTCGCTTGCGGGATGCCCTGCAGTTGCCGGTGTCGATCGCCCTGCTGAAAGGCCGGGCGAGCTACCTGTGTCACCACCGCCTGAACCAGGCTCGCCAATCGGCCCAGTTGCCCGACCGCTGGGCGGTGCGCACGCTGGCCAAGATCGAGACCTGGGCGCAGAGCACGCAGAGCGGAGACCTGGCCGAGTTGGAGGGGTTGGACGAGCGCTCCAGCGTGATCCCGCTCGTCACGTCGTCACGTGAGAACTGCCTGGGCAGCGAGTGCCCCGAATACCGCCAGTGCCATGTGATGAAGGCCCGGCGCGAGGCGATGGCCGCCGATCTGGTCGTCGTCAACCACCACCTGTTCTTTGCCGACATGGCCTTGCGCGACAGTGGCGTGGCCGAGTTGCTGCCCAGTGTCGAGGTGGCCGTGTTCGATGAGGCGCATCAACTGGCCGAAGCCGGCGTGCAGTTTCTCGGCACCACGCTCGGCAGTGCCCAGGTGATCGACTTCGCTCGCGACATGCTGGGCGCTGGTCTGCAGCATGCGCGTGGCCTGGTGCCGTGGCAGGAGCTGACTGGTGCTTGCGACCGCGCCGCGCGCGATCTCCGGCTGGCAGCGGTCGGGCCGTTGCGCGAGGTGCGCGGGTCGCTCAAGTTGCGTTGGGAAGAGCGGGCGGCTCGTGCTGACTTCATTGAGACCCTGGGCCAGGTGGCCAGCGCCTGTACCGCTGCGAGCGAGGGGCTGACCACGGTGGACGAACTCGCGCCCGACTTCACCAAGCTGGCCGAGCGTGCCAAACAGCTCGCCCGTCAGGCGCAGCTCTTCAGTGGGCAGGTCACGCCGGGCCGGGTGCGCTGGATCGACCTGTCGCCGCACCAGGCGCGCATGGTCGAGTCACCGCTGGACATTCGCGAGGCATTGCGCGAGCAGATGGCCGCCGCACCCAAGGCCTGGATATTTACCTCGGCCACATTGGGCGACGACGAGCGCCTGAGCTGGTTCACCGAATCTGCTGGCCTGGACGATGCCACCACCCTGCGCGTGGGCAGTCCCTTCGACTACGCAGCCCATGCGCGGCTCTACGTGCCGGCCGGCTTTCCCAAGCCCAACGAACCAGGGCACCCCGGTGCCGTGGCGGTGCTCAGCGCGCGCTGCGCTCGAGCGCTGGGAGGCCGGACCTTCGTGCTCACGACCACCTTGCGTGCGTTGCAGGCCATCGGCGAACGCTTGCGAGACATCTTCGAAACCGAGGGCGACACCATCCAGGTGCTGGTGCAAGGCAGCGCACCCAAGCGTCAACTGCTTCAACAGTTTCTGAACCAGCCGCGTTCGGTGCTGGTGGGTTCGCAAAGCTTCTGGGAGGGCATCGACGTGCCCGGCGATGCGCTGCAATGCGTGCTGATTGACAAGCTGCCGTTCCCGCCGCCGAACGATCCGCTGGTCGAGGCGCGCGTCAAGCGGCTCGAGAGCGAAGGCCGCAACCCGTTTGCCGAATACTTCGTGGCCGAGGCGGCGGTGTCGCTCAAGCAGGGGGCAGGGCGCCTGATTCGAAGCGAGACGGACCGTGGGCTGCTGGTGATCTGCGACCCGCGCATGGCCGGCATGAATTACGGGCGCCGGTTGCGCGAAGCCTTGCCGCCAATGACGCGCGTGCTGAACGAAGACGAGGCGCTGGCCTGGTTGGACAGCCTTTCGGCTGCTTCGCTGCCGTTCTGAGCGCGCTTACTTCGTCGAGGGTGCTGCGGCGGCGATGAAGCTGCTGTTGGGGAAGTTCTTGCGCAGCACGCGGTCCGCGTCGTCGCGCAACTGATCCAGGCCGAGGCGGTCGTAGCTTTGCACCATGATCGCCAGCGCCTCTTCGGCGGCAGGCGCTTGCTGGAACTCTTGCACCGTTTGCTGCACGCGGTTCACGGCAGCGAGGTAGGCGCCGCGGCGATAGTAGTAGCGCGCCACGTGAACTTCATACGCGGCCAGCGAGTTCACGATGTAGCGCATGCGCACCTGCGCGTCGGGCGTGTACTTCGAGTTCGGGAACTGCTCGGTGAGTTGCTTGAACGACTGGTACGAATCACGCGACGCCTGCTGGTCGCGCTCGGACAGATCCTGGTTGGCCAGGTTGCCGAAGATGCCGAGGTTGTCGTTGAAGTTGATCACGCCCTGCAGATAGAGTGCATAGTCGAAGGCGGGGCTCGTGGGATGGAGCTTGATGAAGCTTTCAACGATGGACAGCGCGGTGGCCTTCTCGCCGGTGCGGTAGTTGATGTAAGCGCGCTCGAGCTGCGCTTGCTGCGACAACAGGGTGCCGGCAGCGCGGCCTTCGAGCCGCTCGTACAGCTTGGCGGCACGTTCATAGCTGCCGGCGGCGGCTTCTTCCTTCGCCTCTGAATACAATTTCTCGACGCTCATGCCGGCGGTTTCGTCTTTCGGCGTCGAGCCGCAAGCGACCAGCACCATCGACAGAGCCAGCGATGCCAGGCTCCCAACACGGTCTGACCAGCGAATCCGATTCATGAGCTTCATGGCACCGCTGGAGCGGCGCTTCCAGTGAGAAGAAGAGAGCAAAGATTATATGGTTCAGCCCCCGTCGCAGATTGAGCAAACCCTGCTCGCAGAGCCGGATGACGATGACGCGCCCGAGCGGCGGGCGGCCGTGGTCGCGCGCGAATTCCACGGGCAGCGTCTCGACAAGGCGCTCGTCGCGATGGCAGACGAGTTCTCACGCAGCCATCTGCAAGGGTTGATCGAGCAGGGCCATGTCTCGGTCGATGGCGTGGTGGCGAACTCACCCTCGCGCAAGGTGCTGGCGGGCCAGCAGATCGTCGTCGACCTCGTGCCCACGCCCGAGAGCCGAGCCTTCCGCGCCGAGGCCTTGCCCTTGAACATCGTGTTCGAAGATGAGCATCTGATGGTCATCGACAAGCCGGCCGGGCTCGTCGTGCACCCGGCCGCTGGCAACTGGTCGGGGACCTTGCTCAATGGCGTGTTGGCGCATCACGCGACAGCAGCCACGCTGCCGCGTGCTGGCATCGTTCATCGACTCGACAAAGACACCTCGGGACTGATGGTGGTCGGCAAGACGCTGCCCGCCGTGACGAGCCTCATGCGCGCGATTGCGGCGCGCGAAGTGCATCGCGAGTACCTGGCGCTGGTTCACGGGCATTTGGGCCAGGAGTCATTCCGCGTCGACGCGCCGTTGGCGCGCGACCCGCAGTCGCGCGTGCGCATGGCGGTGGTGGCCAGTGGCAAGCCTGCACAGACCGACGTGACGCGACTGGCGGTCACGGAGACTGGCGATGGGCCGGTCAGCGCCGTGCGCTGCAAGCTGCACACCGGCCGCACACATCAGATTCGCGTCCACCTGGCGTCGCGGGGCTATCCGCTGATCGGCGACATCATGTACGGGGGGCATCACGCGCTGGGCATGCAGCGCCAGGCCTTGCATGCCGTTCGCCTCGGCCTGAGTCATCCGCAGACAAGCGAAGCCCTTTGGTTTGACGCAGGGCCGCCAGCTGATCTGGCCCGGGCTTGGCAACAGGTGGATACCAGACATGGCAGCCTCTGACGAGGGGCTATACAATGTGGCTCAACCCCTTCCCTGGCACCAAAGCGTTCGACGCTGCGCTACGCGCCTTGCCAACGGAAGTGAGCGCGCTGAATGCGGCGCGACAAGTGGTTCGCCGCGCTGAACGCATCGAGCCTTGAGGTCACCCACTCAGCAGCCATTGATGTGGACCCGCCGGTAGCCGGCCCGTCCCTGCAAAAAGCTGCTGTGAAAGAGCCGATCCCAGAGAGCCCGTTGGCCCTCCCGACTGAGGATAACGACGAAGTCCATGAACACACAGGATGCAAAGCGCGTCCTTGAAACCGCGCTCATCTGTGCGCAGCAGCCCCTGCCTCTGAGGGACATGCGCACGCTCTTCGCCGACGAGCTTGGCCCGGACAGCCTGCGCGTCCTGCTCGACGAGCTGATGCGTGACTGGGAAGGCCGCGGCGTCGAGCTGGTTGCGCTGTCCACGGGCTGGCGCTTTCAAAGCCGCCCTGAGATGCGCGATTACCTCGACCGGTTGAACCCCGAGAAGCCGCCGAAGTATTCACGCGCCGTGATGGAGACGCTGGCCATCATTGCCTACCGCCAGCCTGTGACGCGGGGTGACATCGAAGACATCCGCGGTGTCACCGTCAGTAGCCAGATCGTCAAGCAGCTCGAAGACCGTGGCTGGATCGAAGCGATCGGTTACCGCGAGGCGCCTGGGCGACCGGCCCTCTATGCCACGACGCGGCAGTTCCTCGACGATCTGGGCCTTGCGAGTCTCGAGCAGTTGCCCGCTCTGGATGGCTCTTCACTGGGCAATATGGCGGCGCTGGCTGAGGCCTTGCCCGCGCAACCGTCGTTGCTGGAGCCTGATCAGGCGGCACTCGGTCTTGAAGCGGAGTCCGAACCGGCTGCTCAAGCTGCTGAAGAGCTTGTACCGGTCGACGGCTCCGTTGAAGTGGCTGTTGAAGCCGCTGCCGAAGCTCCTGCTGAGGCCGCTGTTGAAACCTCTGCTGAGGCTTCCGCAGAGTCAGAACCCTCACCCAAAGAACCCCCTCTTTCTCACCCCGAGCCTGCGGCCGATGCCGCCCCGATGGATCCCGAAGCATGAATCACCCCGACGACGACACCCCGGCCGACTTGAGCGCCGCGCCCGCAGACGCACCGCAGGCCGAGGCCAAGCCGGTTCGACGTCGGCGTGCACCCAAGGCGGAAGCCGTTGCCGCCGAGGCGGTCGCTCCTGCGGCTGAAGCTCCTGCAGCGGAAGCGCCGACGGAAGAGGCGCCAGCCAAACCTGCACGCAAGCGGCGCGCGGCTTCGGTGAAGACCGAAGAGGCGGCGGCTGTCGAGAGCGCGCCTGCTGAGCCGGTTGCGTCGGCACCTGTCGCTGTCGAGATGCCTGCTGCGCCGCCCCCAGCCGTTGAAGCGGCGCCAGTTGCGGCCGAGACGCAGGACGCCGCTGAAGGCGAGGGCGGTTCAGCTGAAGCGGGGCAAGAAGATCGACCCCGGTCATCACGCAATCGCCGTCGAGGCCGCAAGGATCGGCAGCGCGGCGAAAACGGCGAGGTTCGTGAAGCGGGCGCAGCCGAGGTGGCGCAGCCCGTTCAGTCGGCAACGGCGCAGGCAGGCGAAGTGTTTGCCCAGGTGCTGTCGGGTGACTTCGATGTGGAGGTGCCCGCTGCCGAAGGCGAACCGGAGGCCACGGAAGAGGCCCCCGAATACAAGCGTGTGCTGGCTGCTGAACCCGACGCGCCCAAGCTGCACAAGGTGCTGGCTCAATCCGGCATCGGCTCGCGCCGCGACATGGAGCAGCTGATCGAAGACGGCCACGTGACGGTCAACGACGAGCCAGCCCATGTGGGGCAACGCATCTCGTTCGGCGACCAGATCAAGGTCAACGGCAAACCAGTGCGCGTGCGCATCGTGCCGCCGCCGCCACGCATCATTGCGTACCACAAGCCGGTGGGCGAAGTCGTCACGCATGACGACCCGGAAAATCGGCCGACGGTGTTTCGCCGTCTGCCGCGCCTGCAACAGGGCAAGTGGCAGTCGGTGGGGCGCCTCGACCTGAATACCGAAGGTCTGCTGCTGTTTACCACGTCCGGTGAACTGGCGAACCAGCTGATGCACCCGCGCTTCGGCGTGGAGCGCGAGTACGCCGTGCGCGTGCTGGGCCAACTGAGCCAGGAAGACAAGGACGAGCTGCTGAACGGCGTCAATGTCGAGGGGCAGACGGCCAGCTTCAAGTCGATCGAAGATGGCGGCGGCGAAGGGGCGAACCACTGGTACCGCGTGGTGATCACCGAAGGCCGCAACCGCGAAGTGCGCAAGCTGTTCGACGCCGTGAGCCTCACAGTCAGTCGCCTGATTCGCATCCGCTACGGCACCGTCGTACTGCCGCGCGGCTTGAAGCGTGGGGTCTGGGTCGACCTCGACGACAACGACGTCCGCACCATCCGCCGGCTGGCCAGCGGTGGTGGCGAACCACGCCCACAGAACGATCGCAACAACGATCGGGGTGCGAATCGCGGAAACCAGCGCAATGACCGCGGTGGCGGTCGACCCAACGACCGCGGTCCCCGCGGGCAGGGGCCTCGTCCCGCTGGTGGGCCGAACCCCGTGCCGGCGCAGGCGCGGGACACGTCGCAGGGCGATGTCGATCGCGACGACGAAGATCTCGATTTCGACCCGAGCAAAATCCCCAACCCGCTGGAGCAGACCTTCGACAAGCGCTTCGTGCAAGGCAAGTCACGCGGCCCAGTGGGCGGTGCAGGCTTTGGCCGTGGCGGCGGCGGTTTCGGCGCTGGCGGCAGCGCGCCACCTCGTCAGCAGCAGGGTGGCAAGAAGGGGGGCGGTCCACGCGAGCCCGATCCCCTGCAGACCTCGGTGGGATACATCGGTGCCGATGCTTTCCGCAACAAGGGCGGCCGCGGTGGTGGCCGGGGCGGTGGTGGTAACCGAGGCGGCGGCGGAGGTGGCGGTGGTGGTGGTGGTGGTGGTGGTGGTGGTGGTGGCGGCTTTGGCGGAGGCGGCGGTCGCCGCGGCCGCTAGGCATCAAGAGCGAGTTGACACGAAGGAACCTACCTTCAAGCGTTAGAATCCAAGGCTTTGCCAAGTGCTTGATTCAGGAGAAAAATTATGGCGATCGAACGTACGCTTTCCATCATCAAACCCGACGCGGTCGCGAAAAATGTGATCGGCCAGATCTACGCCCGCTTCGAAGGCGCCGGCCTCAAGATCGTGGCCTCGAAGATGGCGCACCTGTCGCGCGGCGAGGCCGAAGCCTTCTATGCCGTGCACAAGGCCCGCCCGTTCTTCAAGGACCTGGTCGACTTCATGATCTCCGGCCCGGTGATGATCCAGGTGTTGCAAGGTGAAGGCGCCATCGCCAAGAACCGCGACCTGATGGGCGCCACCGACCCGAAGAAGGCCGAGAAGGGCACCATCCGTGCCGACTTCGCCGACAGCATTGATGCCAACGCAGTTCACGGCTCGGACGCGCCGGAGACGGCAGCCCAGGAAGTGGCATTCTTCTTCGCTGGCCTGAACGTCTACAGCCGCTGAGGCCTGGAACGGGCTTCAGCCTCGCGCCTCGTCCGAGGCCTTGGTCTGAGCCCAGCGCAAGGAACTTACTCCATGACACCGGCCAACCTGCTCGAATTCGACCTCGACGGATTGGCCGCGTTTTGCGAACAACTGGGTGAGAAGCGCTTTCGCGCCACCCAGTTGTATCGCTGGATCCATCAAAAAGGCGCGGCCGACTTCACGGCCATGTCTGATCTCGCCAAATCGCTGCGCGACAAGCTCGCCGGCGTGGCGGTCGTGCAGCCGCTGGCCGTGGTCAGCGAGCAGGCGTCGACCGACGGCACTATCAAGTGGCTGTTCGACGTGGGCGGCGGCAATGCGGTCGAGACCGTGTTCATCCCGGAAGACGACCGCGGCACGCTGTGCGTTTCATCTCAGGCAGGCTGTGCGGTCGGTTGTCGCTTCTGCTCTACCGGTCACCAGGGTTTCAGCCGCAACCTCACCACGGGTGAGATCGTTGCGCAGCTCTGGTTCGCCGAGCACCACCTGCGGCAAAGGCTCAAGCTGGCGCCTGGCGAACGGGCCATCACCAACGTCGTGATGATGGGCATGGGCGAGCCGCTGCAGAACTACTCGGCCCTCGTGCCCGCCTTGCGCGTGATGCTCGACGACCACGGTTATGGCCTGTCCCGTCGCCGAGTGACGGTGTCGACCTCTGGCGTGGTGCCGATGATCGATCGCCTGCGCGACGATTGCCCGGTGGCGCTGGCAGTGTCCCTGCATGCTCCCGATGATGCCTTGCGTGACGACCTGGTGCCGCTCAACCGCAAGTACCCGATCGATGAATTGCTGCAGGCCTGCGGGCGTTACCTCGACAAGGCACCGCGCGACTTCATCACCTTCGAATACTGCATGCTCGATGGCGTGAACGACACGCCTGAACATGCCCAGGCACTGGTGAAGCTGAGCCAGCGCATCGCCTGCAAGTTCAACCTCATTCCATTCAACCCGTTCCCGCAATCGGGCCTGAAGCGCTCGCCCCGGGAGTGCGTGACCGCGTTTGCGCGCGTGCTGCAAGAGGCGGGCGTGGTCACCACCGTTCGAAAGACACGCGGCGACGACATCGACGCTGCCTGTGGCCAGCTCGCCGGCGAAGTGCAGGACCGCACCAACGCGGCGAAGCGCATGACGCGTGCGCCCATCCAGATTCATCGCAAGCCCGTCGAACCCGCATCCATCCCCCCCGGAGAGCCTCACCCATGACCTTGGGACGCAGTTGGACAGCTATCGCTTGTTGGGTGCTCAGTGTTCTCGTGGCAGGTTGCGCGATGCCGCCGCCGTCCAACGGCGACACCAAGGACCGCATGACCGAGTCCGACCAGACGGATGCGAGCAAGCGCGCCAACGTCCGCATGGAACTGGCCAGTGCGTATTTCAGCCGTGGGCAACTCACCACGGCGCTCGATGAAGTCAAGCAGGCGTTGGCTGTGAATCCCAATCTGGGCGAGGCCTACAACCTGCGCGGTCTCATCTACGCGGGTTTGAATGACGATGTGATGGCGCAAGAAAGCTTCAAGCGCGCGTTGCAGATCAACCCCAGCGATGGCGACAGCATGCACAACTATGGCTGGTACCTGTGCCAGCAGAAGCGCTACGACGAAGCCGAGGCGCTGTTTGCCCGTGCCATTGCGTTGCCGCAGTACCTGGGGACGAGCCGCACCATGCTGACCAGCGGCGTGTGCCAAGCCCGTTCGGGCAAGTGGGCAGAGGCGGAGAACACCCTCAGCAAAGCCTACGAACGCGACCCGGCGAACCCGGCTACTGCGGTGAATCTGTCTGAAGTGCTGCTTCACCGCGGCGAGGCCGAGCGCGCCCGCTTCTACATTCGCCGCGTGAATGCCGTGGCCAACCAGTCGAATGCACAGACGCTTTGGCTCGCCGCGCGCATCGAGATGAAACTCGGCAACCGCACGGCGGCCAACGAGTTCGGGTTGCAACTGCGCAATCGCTTCCCGCAATCCCGCGAATCGTCCGCCTTCGACAGAGGGCAGTTCAATGAGTGATTCGCAACTCAGCGAACCACCGCAGGCCGCCGTCACCGCAGGCAGTTTGCTGCGGCAGGCTCGCATGGCCAAGGGGCTGCACATTGCTGCCCTGGCCACGTCGATCAAGGTGGCACCACGCAAACTCGAACTGCTGGAGAGCGATCGTTTCGATGAACTACCGGGCGCCACCTTCACGCGTGCGCTGGCGCAGACGGTGTGCCGCTCGCTGAAGATCGATGCGGTCCCGGTGCTGGCGTTGTTGCCCTTGCCGGCCGACCAGAGCCTGTCTCAGATGAGCCTGGGTTTGAATGCCCCGTTTCGCGACCGGCCCGGTCGCCGCGTGCCAAGCGACCTGCAATTCCTGAAGAGTCCGGTGGTGCTGGGTGCTGCCGTGCTGGTGGTTGCCAGCGGGATGCTGTACTTGTTGCCCGCCGGTTGGCTCAGCGATGCGACACAACGCGCCATGACTGGTGCAGAGCAGATGGCTGCCACGCCAGCACCCGCTCCGGTGTCCGAAGCGGCCTCGGCTTCGGTGTTCGAAGCAGCACCTGCCGCGTCGACGGTGGTGGTTGAAACAGTGCAGATTGCTTCGGCTGCCTCGCCTGCTGCCGCTTCCGCTCCTGAAGCCTCCGCGTCCGTCCCCGCGCCCGCCCTTGTTGCCACACCCGCCGCTGCGCTGCCAGCCGCGACCTCAGGCGCTCTTTTGTTGCGCACCAGCGCCGAGTCATGGGTCGAAGTGATCGATGGGCGTGGTTCACCGCTCCGGTCGCGCATGCTGCAACCCGGAGAAACCGTGGGCCTGGATGGGGCATCACCGCTGCGGGTGAAAATCGGCAACGCGTCGGCCACGCAAGTCTCGTTCAGGGGCAGGGCGGTCGAGTTGACGCCCACGCGCGACAACGTGGCCAAGCTCGAACTCAGGTGACTGCCATGAACCACGCCATGCCCCACGCTCTCGCCGCCCTCGACGATTTCATCGAGCCTGCGACACCGGCCAGCCGGCGTTCGCGGCAAGTCGATGTGCGTTGGGGCGCTCGCACCGTCACGCTGGGCGGCAATGCGCCGGTGCGGGTGCAGTCGATGACCAACACCGACACGGTCGACGTGATCGAGACCGCGATCCAGGTGAAGGAATTGGCTGTTGCCGGCTCCGAGCTGGTGCGCATCACCGTCAACACGCCTGAGGCGGCTGCCGCGGTGCCGCACATTCGCGAGCAACTCGATCGCATGGGCATCGACGTGCCGCTGGTGGGCGATTTCCATTACAACGGCCACCGCCTGCTGACCGACTTCCCGGCGTGCGCCGAAGCCTTGTCGAAGTACCGCATCAACCCCGGCAACGTTGGCAAAGGCGACAAGCGAGACCGCCAGTTCGCCCAGATGGTCGAGGTGGCCGCCAAGTACGACAAGGTGGTGCGCATCGGCGTCAACTGGGGCAGCCTCGACCAGGAACTGCTCGCCCAGATGATGGACGACAACGGCAAGCTGGCCGAGCCGTTCGAGCCTCAGCAGATCATGTACCGGGCCATCATCACCTCGGCCATCGAATCGGCCCGCCGTGCCGAAGAGGTCGGGCTGAGCGCAGACAAGATCGTGCTCTCTTGCAAGATGTCGGGTGTGCAGGATCTGGTCTCGGTGTACCGCGCACTGTCCAGGCGCTGCGACTACGCTCTGCACCTGGGGCTCACTGAGGCCGGCATGGGCACGAAGGGCACGGTGGCCTCCACCGCAGCACTGTCGCTGCTGCTGCAAGAAGGCATCGGCGACACGATTCGCGTGTCCCTCACGCCGCAGCCGGGCGAGGCTCGCACGCAAGAGGTCGTCGTCGCGCTCGAGATCCTGCAGTCGCTGGGTTTGCGCTCCTTCAACCCGAGCGTGACGGCCTGCCCGGGCTGCGGGCGCACCACCAGCACCACCTTCCAGGAGATGGCCAAGTCGATCGACGACTACCTGCGCGCGCAGATGCCGGTGTGGCGCGCGCGGTATCCGGGTGTCGAGAAGATGAAGGTCGCGGTGATGGGCTGCATCGTCAACGGCCCCGGCGAAAGCAAGCACGCCGACATCGGCATCAGCCTGCCCGGCAATGGCGAGGCCCCGGCCGCGCCGGTGTTCATCGATGGCGAGAAGGCGCTCACGCTGCGCGGCCCTGCTATTGCCGAAGAGTTCCAGGCGCTGGTCGAAAACTACATCGAAAAGCGCTACGGCGCTGCCACCACCCAGCATTCGACCGCGCCGGCCTGAGGGGCCCGGCGCACGCTGCCTGCCGCGCTGCCGACAAGGCGGTGCCTCTGGTTCGACTCAACCCAACTTTTGCAAATGGCCAACAACAACATCGCCCTGCAGGCCGTGAAGGGCATGAACGACATCCTGCCGCCCTCGGTGCCACGCACCGACAAGCTGCCGGACTCCGCCCTCTGGGCCTGGTTTGAAACGACGCACGGTGCTGTCGCGCTACGGCTACCAGTACCTGCTGACACCCATCGTCGAGCCGACGGCCTTGTTTGTGCGCGGGCTGGGCGAGGTGACCGACATCGTCGAGAAGGAGATGTACTCCTTCACCGATTCGATGAACGGCGACAAGCTCACTTTGCGCCCCGAAGCCACGGCCGGCATCGTGCGTGCAATGGTCGAGCACAACGCGCTCTACAACGGCCCGCTACGCATCTGGACCATGGGGCCGATGTTCCGCCACGAACGTCCGCAGAAAGGACGCTATCGCCAGTTTCACCAGCTTGACGTGGAGGCCCTGGGGTTCGCTGGCCCCGACGTCGATGCCGAGATGATTCTGATGGCTCGCAGCCTGTGGCGTGTGCTCGGTCTTGTCGAAGGCCAGCACGTCAGGCTCGAACTCAACAGCCTCGGCCAGTCCGACGAGCGTCGTGCTCACCGCGAGGCGTTGATTCGCCACTTCGAGCAGAACGCCGCGGTTCTCGATGAAGACAGCAAGCGCCGCCTGCACAGCAACCCGCTGCGCATCCTCGACACCAAGAACCCTGCGATGCAGGCGATGGTGGAGGCCGCGCCTCAACTGATGGATTTCCTCGGTGAGGCATCGTTGGCGCACTTCAACGCCGTGCGCGCAATCCTCGATGCGGCGGGCTTGGCCTACCGCATCAACCCGCGGCTCGTGCGCGGCATGGACTACTACAACCTCACCGTGTTCGAGTGGGTGACCGACCATCTGGGCTCGCAGGGCACCGTGTGCGGCGGCGGCCGCTACGACGGTCTGCTGGAGCAGTTGGGTGGCAAGCCGGCACCGGCCGTTGGCTTCGGCCTCGGCATCGAACGCCTGTTGCTGCTGATGATGGAACTCGCGTTGCCGGTACCCAGTGCCGCACCGCGTGCCTATGCCATCGTGCCGTCTGCCCAGGCGATGCCGCAAGCGATGGCCGTGCTGGAGCGCCTGCGCCAAGCTGGCGTCTCGGTGCTGATGCATGCGGGCGGCGGCGGTATGAAGGCGCAATTCAAGCGCGCTGATGCGAGCGGGGCCCAGTACGCATTGATCTTCGGCGACGACGAACTTGCCCGTGGCGAAGTGGCGCTGAAGTCGCTGCGCGATACCGCCGTGCCGCAGCGAAGCTTGCCGCTTGCCAGCGCAGCC
>Ga0307515_10011871_pt1 | contig 16472 bp, 15 predicted proteins | sample 17_EM_MG_FD_194513 | JGI IMG/M metagenome (GOLD analysis project Ga0307515, IMG submission 194513) | Populus trichocarpa ectomycorrhiza microbial communities from riparian zone in the Pacific Northwest, United States - 17_EM | ecosystem: Host-associated > Plants > Roots > Unclassified | place...
ACACGACAAACAAACAACAAGTTATTTAACTTTATCTTTAAAAAAAGAACCTGTATAGTGTTTACAGGATTAACTCACAAATCTGTATAGCTATTTCAGGACGGGTCACGCGTATTAGTTGGGTTAACATAACTTAACACATTTCAGATAAAAAATTTATAAATATTTGACAATCAATATTTTATATTTAATCATGGTTAACACGAAACTAATCGAAAAATTTAGTTGTATCCTAATACTTGTGCCTGTTGTTGGCCAATAAAAGTACCTTCGGTAACCTGATCATTTAACCAGGATCCACCAATAAAAACAAGGTGTCGTTTGATACTTATATCTTCCCGACGCCATAACCTCATTCCATTAACTATGTTGATGCGTTTGCCTTGCCTGGCTATTTTGTACTCAGGGTATTGAACTTGTAGGTTAACGTCAATAAAAAATAGCGCTTCAGCGTATTGTTCTGTACATCGTAAATGGTGTTATTACCGGTAAAGCGATATACGCTGGTGTTTTGGTTAAACAAATCATAACCGGTCACTTTTATCTCGCCCCTGTCTTTTTTCAGGAACTGAAGGGCTACCGAGCTACTTATCACGTTAACACTTTTTTGAAAGCCATTGCTCACCTGCGAGTTATAGTTAAATTCCTGTTTAGTTTCCCACACTATCTTTTTTGGCCAGCGCACCACCAGGTTGTTTTGCATGCTGTAGTTATCGGTAAACACTTTTTTATGGTCGCCATAATTATAGGAAGTATATACCGGGCGATAGCCGCCGCCAGCATTAAGCTCTATCTTATCGTTCCAGTTTATATTGAAATTTTGGTTAAAACCGAGCGAAAAATACTTTTGCCATCCATCTACCCCGTTAATAATGTTAATATTTCGCCGGTAAAATCCATAAACCGAGGTATTTGTGTTCAGCGTCCATTTACCCATCTTTTTAAACTGTTTGTACATCCCCATTGATCCATTTACGCTAAACTGCCCATCGCGATTTACAAAATTGGTGGCCTGCGCGCCATTGGCTACGCTTATTTGTGTTTGCACAATGGCATCCTGCTCTGTACTGAAACTGGCATAACTATAAATATTAACCTGCGATGCCTGGAAGTACTTATTAAAATTGATATTGACATTATCGTTAATAGTCGGCTTTAAATTGGGATTGCCTGTAAAGCTGTATAACGGGCTATAAACGATAGTTTGCGGTTGTAAGGCAGATAAATATGGCAAACTGGCCGAGCGGTTGTAACCAACAGAAAAAGACCCGAGCTCCATTCTTATAGTCGGCAGGAAAAAGAGGTAGTTGTGATAATTTGTCGCGACAGCAAATTTATTTTCGGCCTGCTGCCAGTTAAATGATAAGCCCGCGATAAGCGATATCTCCTTGGTAAACTGGTAGGTAATACCGGGCTTAACATCCTCGGTAAATAAATTACGTTTAAGGTTGGTACTTTGGCTAAGCAGGTAAATATCATAAACCTGGGTAGTTTTATTAAAATCAAAAACAGCATTCTCTTCGCGCGACCGGCTATAATTGCCCGATGTGGTAACATCAACAATCAATTTTTTGGTAAACGGGTACCTGATACTCCCATTTAAACCCGCCGAGAAATTGGAGTTTTTCCCGTTGCCCTGCCGGTTTAAGGTATCCGATTTAAGGCTTGATACAAATGAATTGAGGTTTGTTTTACTCAGGCTTTGCGATTGGCTGGGGCTGTACTGCAGGTTATGGCCTATATTTATAGATGCTCCCTTTTTTCCTTTCAGTCGCTTGTTATAATAAAAGTCCTGCTGAAAATCTGTGCCATGGCTTTTGTTGCTTGAACTGCCTCCATTGGTATTTAAATGACCTTCAAAATTGTTATAATTATCAGAAAAAGAGCTATTTGACGAATTATCGCGTTTAAAAACAAGCTTAGGCGAATAGTGGATGGTATTAAGCGTATCCGGATTCCAATCAACCAGGCCGGTTATGGAATGCGAGTAATTGTTTGACCGGTTATCATTAGTTGATGTGGTATTAAGCGTAGTATCGCCCAGGAACTTCTGCACGTGCGCCTGGTTTTGTGACGTATTGTTTTTTTGGCTGTAAAAATATAGCAGGTTCAATTTTAGCTTTTTGCCATAGTCGGTATTGATATTGAATCCACCCGATGTTATTTTTTCGATACCTCCGCCCCAGTTTTGGCCACCGGTATTCACAGTGCCGTTATAAAGGTTATTGCCGCCGCTCCTATCAAACCCGCCCTGCGAATACAATTCATCATTTGAAAAAGCGGTACGGTTAAGGTTATTGCTTAAGCCGATGAGGCTTACCTGTAAGGTATCCCTGAACATGTTAAACAAGCCACCGCTTTCATACCTGTCGCGCGTGCCCGCACCGGCAAAACCTTTACCAAACGTACTGCGCTTTATGGCTTTTTTCAGTTTCAGGTTAATCACCTTTTGTACTTTGGTATCGCTTATCAGGTGGTCGGGGTCGTTCTCCCTGTCGTCATAAACCTGTATCGAACCTACTATGGCTGCATCCAGGTTTTTAGTGGCAATTTTAATATCACTGCCAAAAAACTGTTTGCCATCTATCAGTACTTTACTTACACTTTTGCCATTCACGGTTATGGTGCCGTCGCCGTTAACCTGCACGCCGGGTAGTTTCTTGAGTAACTCCTCTACCACTGCGTTGGGCCGGGTTTTAAAAGCCTCGGCACTAAACTCAATGGTGTCTTTTTTAATGGTGATGGGCAAACGCTCGGCCTTGATTACTACCTCATCCAACATTTTATTGCTCAGCGCAATTTCGCCAAGATCAACCACCTCGTTTTTTTGAAAAGTTAAAGCCTTGATAAAACTTTTGTGGCCTGTGTATGATATCACCAGTTTGATTTTTTTTCCCGACGGGAGGTTGCTTAGTTCAAACTCGCCGTTTTTTTTGCTTAGCGTATAAGCTATAAGCGATGTATCTTTTAAATCAACCGCGGCCACGGTACTTAATTCAAGGGATTTTCTGTTTAACGAATCGACAACGTGGCCCTTAATAGTTACATGTTTTTGGGCAAAAGAAATGGATATACCGGTAAAAAGGAATAATAGGATAAGAAGGTAGCGCATGGATGTGTAAGGTGTAATAAGGTAGATTGAAGGCTTGTGGCAGTTTTTTTTATAACGGGCAGGAGTTTACTTCATAAAAGCAGGCGATGTATTGATAAAAGGATATTTGCTATCTTGATGGATATATAAAAAAATGAGGTCAGTTAACAGCTCATCCAAAAATATGAGCGATAATGCATCCTAAAAATGGACTATCTGCATATTATAATGGATAATACTGCTAATAAATAAGCGGTGCTGGATTTTGCGATTCATAATAAAGATGCTTAGGTAATATTTTATATTTTACAAAACAGGTAAACGGATATACTTTAAAAGTATTATCCATCAAATGTTAAGTTTTATCCATTTTAATTGAATACATGCTTTGATAGCTTTACCATTTGCCAATTACCAACCAATAATCCTGCATAAATCCAGGCCTTATTGCTTTCAAATACATGAAACTATATACCTTGCTGGTTTTTGTTTTTCTGTTTGCATTTATTACGCTAAGTGCGTATGCCCAGGTAGGCGATCCTATTTTTACTATTGATTTTGGATCGGGCAACAGTACAATTGGCCCTAAAATCAACAACAGCGATTATACTACCACCTATAGTTATTTTGCAGGCACCCCGGCCGACGGTACTTATACGATAGCAAACTCGACCCAGGGTATGTACACCGGCGCCTGGCTGGTAACCGGCGACCATACCGGTAATCCCGGAGGTTACATGATGGTAGCCGGTGCCAACGAGTTTCCCGGCGATTTCTTTAACCAACGGATCAGGGATCTTTGCCCCAACACTACATATCGCTTTAGCGCTTATTTATTAAACCTAATGCAATTTGATGGTATTAAACCCGACATTACCTTTTCGGTGGCCACCAATGATGGCGTTAAAACTTATAATACCGGCCCCATACCGAACGGACTGGGCTGGCAACAATACAGTATTACGTTTACAACACCTGCCACAGGCGGCGATATTATCCTGAAAATGACCAACAATGCCGGTGGCGGCTATGGCAATGATATCGCGCTGGATGATATCACCTTTAGCCCCTATGGCCCTACACTAACTCCGGCGTTTGATGCCCAAAACATCATGCTTACAGCTTGCGAAGGCGGCAATAAAACTTTTAGCTTAAATGCCACGCTCTCAAGCGGTTTCAATTACACCAACCCTGCCTACCAATGGCAAATTAATAACGGCAGCAGTTGGGAAGCCGTACCTCGGGCCAGCACCTTATCATACCAGGCTACCCAACCTGTAGCAGCCGGCACTTACCAGTACAGGCTTACCAGCGCCGAAGCTATCAACATCAATTCCAGCCAGTGCCGGGTAGTATCGCAGCCAATTACGCTTACAGTTAAACAGCCGCCACGGGCTATAGCCACCGCTTCGACACCCGTTTGCTACAACGATAACCTGATGCTTTTTGCCTCCGAAGGCAGTAGTTACAGTTGGACAGGGCCCGGCGGCTTTACATCCGGCCAGCAAAACCCGGTTGTAATGGCGGCAGACGTAAAGGCGGGTTATTATAAGGTTACTGTTACCACCGGCGATTGTTCATCAACTGATAGTGTTAATGTTGTACCAAACCCTAAAATAAACGCGTATGCAGGTGCCGGGGTAGCTGTTTGCCAGGGCAACGGTATTGCTTTGCAGGCAACGGGCGGCACAAAATACCAATGGACGCCGGCAACCGGACTATCTGACGCCACTATAGCCAATCCGTTTGCGCACCCGGATACGACCACCAAATACACCGTAACGGTAACCAGCAACGGCTGCACAGCAACTGATAGCGTTATTGTTACAGTGATAAAAGACCCGGTGGCCGATGCCGGCCCTGATAAACACATTACCCTGGGGCAAACAACACAACTAAATGGCAAAGCAACCGGCGATAATGTAACGTATTACTGGACGCCTGCCGATTACCTGGACAACCCCTATTTACTTAGCCCCATAGCATCCCCCATCGGCGATATCACGTATACATTGCATGTAACATCCGGTGCGCCCTGTGGTGTTGAGAAAACCGACCAGGTTTTTATAAGCGTTTACAAAAAGGTAATTATACCAAACTGTTTTAGCCCCAATAACGACGGCAATAATGATACCTGGAAAATTGAAGCGCTGGATACTTACCCGGCATCGACAACACAGGTTTTTGGGCGTTACGGCAACCTGGTTTTTGAGTGCAAAGGCTATTCAAAAGCCTGGGATGGCAGCAGCAAAGGCAACAAACTACCCACCGGTACTTACTATTACCGCATCGATTTAAAAAACGGGACGGTATTATCGGGTTGGTTGCTTATTGTATTGTAACCCAATACCTAAGCTTCTGTAAATGCCCCAAACAGATACCGTTAATCATGTTTTCAGCAAAGTTTTTTGGGTAAACCAATTTTTTTGAGCGATAATTGTATTACCATCATCCGATTGTGTATAGTATTAAAAATATTTCAGGCAAAATGCCAATATCGTAGTCGGTTTGTTGATTATAGAGCTGATGAAAAAGTAACAAGTGGTAATTGCACCTTGTTTTTTACTTTTTATAACTTATCCGTGCCAATATTTTTTTAAACTGCAAATGGGTATTGTCTTCGGCCGGCTCATCATCAGTATCCCACCAATCAAAAAGCAATTTCAACGAATTATGGGCAATCGGATTTTGTTTAAGCAAGCTGTCTAATTCATCTAACTCCTCCCCGGTAGCCTCATTTGCCATTTTTTTGGTAACAAGCATCCAAATATGATCTTCCATATAATTCGGGGCTATTGGTTATTTTTCGGTGCGGATAGCATGTTTTGTATAAATACCTATATAAACGTTGTATTATATATTAAATTATTTAATAATACATAAGCGTTATGTTATGTGACGCATGCTTTTGGCAAAAGGTTGCACCATAACCTGTAATTGCCAAAAAAATATTTGCGTACGGGCGTTCGGTTTTTTGTGGGGCGTTCGGGTGTTCGGGTGTTCGGGGGAATAATACAAATAACTGATTATAAGATATTTAAGTGCTATAATGTTTTTTTTTAATTTCACAAACAATTGGCAATCAAATCCTTATATATTAACCAGGTACCCATCATACACCCGGAGACACCTTGTTTTTCAATCCGCCCGCCTGTAACAAAACCTGCCGCTTTTCTATCTTAGTAAAAACATACCACTATGATCAGCGTAAAAACCGACTCTTTTAGCACCCCAGACCGACTGGCGCGTTTCATTAACGAAAACAATATCAAACGCGAGGACATCCTTACCATCACCGATGGCCCACGCGGCTTAACCATATTTTTCTACGGCGATTCGGAAGTTGAAGAGATTACGCATGGCTTATTCTCATAGTTGCAATTTTTGTGCAGGTAAATTCAGTTTTTGAATAATTATGGCTTAATTTTCGTTAACTTTTTATACAAATATTCAATTTTTAACTACATGAAAATTGCCACCTATAATGTTAATGGCGTAAACGGTCGCCTGCCGGTGCTGTTGCGCTGGCTTGCCGAAACCGCGCCCGATGTAGTTTGCCTGCAGGAGTTAAAAGCTCCGCAGGATAAATTCCCGCTGGAGGCCATTACCAACGCCGGCTACAACGCCATATGGCATGGGCAAAAAAGCTGGAACGGCGTAGCCATCCTGGCCCGTAATAACTACGAGATTAAAGAACTGCGCAAAGGCCTGCCCGGCGACCCCGACGACGAGCATAGCCGCTACATTGAAGCGTTTATAAATGGCATAGTCATCGGATGCCTGTACCTGCCCAACGGCAACCCTGCGCCAGGCCCCAAACTGGATTATAAGCTGCGCTGGTTTGAACGCCTTACCAGCCACGCCTCGGGCCTGCTGGCACATGGCATACCCACTATAATTACGGGCGACTATAATGTAATGCCCACCGAACTGGATGTTTACAAACCCGAACGCTGGTTGGACGATGCCCTCTTTCGCCCTGAAGTGCGCCTGGCCTTCAAAAACCTTGTGGACCAGGGCTGGACAGACGCCATCCGTAAACTATACCCAACCGAGGTGATCTATACCTTTTTTGATTATTTCCGCAATGCCTATGGCCGCAACGCCGGCCTCCGGATTGACCATTTCCTGCTAAGCCCCCGCGTAGCCGACCGCCTGCAGGCAGCCGGCGTTGACCGCAACGTGCGCGGCTGGGAAAAAACCAGCGACCATTGCCCGGTATGGATAGAAATTGAAGATAGTACCAAGTAGTGAGTATCAGGTAGCAAGAGAGCTGCGGGAGGGGCGCAGGGTTTAAACGGGTATGTAGCTCGCTTTTTTTTGCAAGGCTAATCTTCATCAACTATGTAATCAACAAAAGTGTCATTACTATTTTTTCCGGCAACACGCGTAGTTACCCGTAATGACGCCTGGGGTACTGCATATCTATCATTTCCCCGTCATAACAATTTTAGTATTGTAATTAAACCAAAAAGGTGATTAAATTTGTTTAATTAATCTAAATAGAATTTTCGATGAATATCAACGTATATACCGAATCAACGCCAAACCCGGCAACAATGAAGTTCATTGTGAACAAGTTGCTGATTAATGGCAGTGCCGATTTCGCTACTAAAGAAAGCGCCGATAAATCACCCTTCGCTAAGGAATTATATAAATTTTCGTTTGTAAATGGTGTTTTCTTCGCCAGCAACTTCGTTACCATCACTAAAACCGATGAAAGCAACTGGGCCGACGTTGAACCTATTATGAAAGAGTTTGTAAAGGGCGCGGTTGAATCGGAACTGAAGATCCAATTAGAAGAGCAGTCTGAGGAAACAAACTTTGAAGGATCTGAAACGGAGGTTAAAATTCAGCAGATTTTACATGACTATGTCCGCCCGGCTGTTGAGCAGGATGGCGGCGCTATTTCCTACCGTTCATTTAATGAAGGTGTGGTAACTGTCGAGCTTCGCGGTTCATGCAGCGGTTGCCCATCGTCGACTATAACGCTTAAAGCCGGCATCGAAAACCTGCTTAAACGCATGGTTCCCGAAGTTACTGAAGTGGTATCTGAAGCGCTATAATGCACCCGAATTGCGCTAATTGAATCGAATTTCACTAATCGTGGTGGATTTGACGAATTAGTATATAATAAAAAGCAAGGCCCATATCTGATAAAATTCAGATTTGGGCCTCTTTATTTCCACGTATCAGATTACTAATCAATCAAAACCCGATCATTCACCAAATTTTAATTCCTAAAAAAATAGTAAAATTCGATTCAATTCGTGAAATTGGTGTGTATGAAATCAGCGTTACTTGAAATATTTTTGGATCGCAGTCAGCATCTCCCCTGTTATTTTACTATTGCTTGCTAATAATTCCCTTGTTTCCAGCACTTCGCTGCCACCTTTAAAGTTTACTATATCGCCACCTGCCTGTTTTACAATTACAATTCCGGCGGCTACATCCCAGGCGTTCAGGTTGTATTCGTAAAAAGCATCAAAGCGGCCGCAGGCGGTGTAAACCAGGTCGACAGCTGCCGAACCAATGCGGCGCAGGCCGTGGCTGCTTCTCATCAGTTCGGTAAATAGTTCGATATATTGGGCCTGCTTGCTAAAATCATAATAAGGGAAACCTGTAGCAATAAGACTTGTACTTACAGTAGTGTTTTTGCTTACATGGATTTCTCGGCCATTCAGATAAGCAGGAGCATCTTTCCATGCGTAAAAACATTCGTCCTGGTTTATCTCGTACACAACTCCGGCCACCAGTTCATCATATTCCTTTAGTGCTATACTTACCGAATAAGCAGGCACGCCATGAATAAAATTGGTGGTGCCATCCAACGGGTCGATAATCCAGTTATATCTGTCGCCCACTATTGTAGTAGTTTTTTCTTCGGTGATGAAACCAGATTCGGGCAGTACTTTTTTTAAGCCTTCAACAATGATCCGTTCGGCAGTTTGGTCAACGTATGACACCATATCATTAAGGCCTTTGTATTCAATTTTATCGGGGTCGAACGCTTTGCGTTCCTGCCTGATAAATTCGCCTGCCTGTTTGGCTATTTCAATTACTTGTTGCGTTATGTTTTGCAGTTGCATGTTTACGTAATGATAAGCTGAATGAAAAAACCTTGTGAATAAAAAAGCTTGCAAAAAACAAGCTCAAAGCTGCACCTATACGCGCTACGGGAGCGTAGATACCAAAAACCTGGATCAATATTTTTATTAGCCCAAGGTTGGCGAAAAAACCAACACAGGCAACAGCTATAAAACGAAAAAACTGTTTATAAGCAGATGATTTTGACTCGGTAAAAACAAGCGCGCGGGTAATGGCAAAATTGACAATTACCCCAAGCAAAAACGAGATGGCTAACGATAAAGTAGAATTACGAAAAGTGTATGAACCGATAAGGTAAGTATGCCTGGCTAACAGGTTATGATAAAAAAGATAAAAAGCAGAGATATCGACAACAAAACCGGCACCAGCCGAAAGCACAAACCTGAATACCTGGTTATTTAACAGCTTATGAGCCTGTTTTTTATTAGCCATGCTGTAACGTAGCTGTTTTTTTATTTTTTAAACCATTTGTAATTAACACAGCACCACCAATAACCATAATCAACGAGATCATTTCGGCTTGGGTAAAGCGAATACCAGCCACCTGATATTTTGTATTTACACGGATCAGTTCGATAAAAAACCGTTCAACACCGGCTAATATCATATAAATACCAAACAGAACGCCTGAATTTTTTATCCGTTTGCGGATACTCCACAGGAACGCAAACAGTAACAGGCAAATGATGCATTCATATAACGATGTTGGGTATACAGGGTATTGCAGTTCGTGACAAAATTTACCTATGCAATTTGCCAGGGGAACACCCTCGTCATTAACATTGTGCGGGAATTTAAAAGACCATACCCAATCAGGCGCCCAGCTCAGCCAGCCCGGTTTCGGCGCAAGGTTTACCACCCCCCAATCGCCATCGCCCGACATTTGGCAGCCAACACGGCCTAATGCATAAGCCAGCATCATACCTGGGCCACCAATATCCAGCATATCTAAAGGCTTAACGCCATTTTTATTGGCAATATATAACACGGCCGCGCCACCGCAAATAAGGCCACCATAAAAAGTAAGGCCGCTAAAACCTATTAGCATGCCAACCGGGTCTTTCATAAAATCGCCCCAGTTTTCAAGGGCATTAAATAACTTGGCGCCTGCAAAGCCAAATATGGCAGCCCACAACAAAATGCTGCCCATCATTTCGTACGGGTGTACGGTTACTTCCCTGTTTTCGGGTTTGGCTAATTTTTGCTTTTCGCTTTCATAATACGCCCAGTAAGCAAAAGCTGCGGCACCTATAATACCACCTATCCAATTGCCTCTTAATGACAGCAGGAAACCCTGTGTATCATCTAAAAGTGCATGGTAATTTAATGCCGAGTCGATTAATTTATACCCTAAAATAAAACCAAATACAGCATTACCGGCCAATTCGGCTGCCGAAGCAGGTTGCCCAACCAGTACCGTTCTTTTTGATGAATGAAGAATCCCCAGCTTCTCTTTCCGTTTAAATTCCTGAACAAAGGCCCAGTATGCTGCCATAAAAGCTATAGCTACAAAAAAACCAAATGTTTGTATAGGCAACGGGAAATTAAAACCGAAAAGATATTGCAGAAGCGATGTTATGGTTGGAAACATAGGTTGTAATTTGAAGCGAAGATAGCGTTTTAATGAACTAATATTTCTTCACCTTCTGTTATTTCGACATCACCATCCGGTGAAATATTTGTTAAGCAAACCTTTTTCAATTCGTTTACCAATATAGGATCGTATTTGGCTTTTACCTTTACATAGTTGCGGGTAAAGCCATGCATAAAACCGTCTTTAATATCACCCTCAAATAAAACCTCATCGGTTTTGCCTAACTGGGTTTCGTAAAAAGCCCGGCGTTTTTTTTCAGACAATATATGCAGCATTTTACTTCTATCCGCCCGGGCTGAACCAGGTACTACGCCTTTCATTTCGGCGGCCAGGGTATTTTCCCTTTCGGAGTAAGTAAATACGTGCAGGTATGAAACGTTCAGATCGTTTAAAAAATTATAGGTATCAATAAAATCCTCACGTGTTTCGCCGGGGAAACCTACAATAACATCAACCCCAATACAGCAATCGGGCATCAGTTCTTTTATTTTGGCTACGCGGTTTACATACAGGTCGCGTTTATAGCGACGACGCATCAGGCCGAGTATCTTGTCGGAACCAGATTGCAGCGGGATGTGAAAATGGGGAACAAACCGTTTTGAAGTAGCTACAAAAGCAATGATCTCGTCGGTAAGCAGGTTTGGTTCGATAGAGGAAATGCGGATCCGGTCTATCCCTTCTACCTCGTCGAGGGCTTTAACCAGGTTAAAAAACTTATCCTCCCGTCGCCCGTTGCGGATCCCGAAATCGCCCAGGTTAACACCTGTAAGTACTATTTCTTTTACGCCCGAAGCACTTATCTGTTTAGCCTGTTCAATTACGTTGGCAATGGTGTCGCTCCTGCTGGCACCGCGTGCCAGGGGAATGGTGCAAAAGGTACAGGAATAGTCGCAGCCATCCTGAACTTTCAGGAACGTACGGGTACGGTCGCCAAATGAATATGCCGGCACAAACTGGTTGGCCTCGCTCACAGGTTGGTTGTAAACAACTGCTTTGGGCTTTTTGGTAAGGTCGGTAATGTGATCAATGATCTGGAATTTTTCGGCAGCGCCAAGTACCATGTCAACGCCGGGAATATCGGCAATTTCCTGTGGCTTTAACTGGGCATAGCAACCTACAATGGTTACGTAAGCATTCGGGGAAATCTTGAGTGCTTCTTTAACTATCTTTTTACACTTCTTGTCGGCGTTTTCGGTTACCGAGCAAGTATTGATCACAAAAACGTCGGGCGTGTTTGAAAACTCAACCGTATCGTAACCGGCCTGGGTAAACATCCGGCCTATTGACGAGGTTTCCGAGTAATTAAGCTTACAGCCAAGGGTATAAAAAGCGACTTTCTTATTCATTGCAAGGGCGCAAAGATAAGCAATTAGTGAATTACTGAGTTACTGAATTAGTGATTTTACTTTGGGGTTAATTATTTATAGCTAACTCTCCCGATAGTAAGCACAATTAAAAGCAGCTTACGCCAATACTTTGCTCTTTTGCCTGGCGTATTCTTCTTCGCTTATTATACCTTTTTCTTTAAGCATATGAAGTTCGTGTAATTGTTCGGATAAACTCCGTTGCGTTGCAGCACTACTATAATCGGGGGTATTTAGAACATGCTTTGCACCGCGGCTACGTTTAACCAATGCGTTACAGGCATCAACCTGGCTGCCCAGGGTAAACAAATCGATAATCCAGCCGATGCCAGCCAGGCCAAGTGTGAAAAAATAAAGTATACCAACGCCTGTTTTATTGAGATAAAACTTGTGCACGCCCAGTACACCTAAAAAAAAACATAAAATGTATGCAGTCGACTTAGATTTCATTATTCGGGCGAACCGGAGTTTACTTTTGGCATAACTAAGGTAAACATTTTCCTAATGTGTACAAAACATCCAACATAATTCAGGTCATACACGCACCCGCTATGGGTATCGACATCAATATTAAATTATTAATATCATTAAACAACAACCGATAAACCTTAAGCAATAATTATATCCCTTTCCACTCATAACTTTCATTCTCCAATCCCATCAGATCAATAACCCTGTTAACTACCGTCATAGCCAGTTCTTCTATAGTTTGCGGTTTGCTGTAGTACGATGGTATGGCCGGGCAAATAATGCCCCCCGCCTCGGTAACGGTGGCCATATTACGGATGTGGATAAGGCTCAACGGCGTATCGCGGGCAACAAGGATGAGTTTGCGGCGCTCTTTCAAAACCACATCGGCGGCGCGGCTGATCAAATCGTCTGATATCCCGCCAGCTATCCGGCCCAGCGTACCCATAGAACATGGCACAATTACCATGGTATCAAACTTTGCCGACCCGGAGGCAAATGGCGCCATGAAATCGTTTTTGGCGTAAAATTTAAAGTCTTGCTTGCTGTAATCATCGTTTCCCAACTCAAAACGCCATACGTCTTTGGCGTTATCCGACATCACAACGGCAACTTCGGCTATTTGATCTTTCAGCTGGTTTAACTTTTTTAACAAAAGGTGGGCATAAATAGCGCCGCTGGCGCCTGTGATGGCAACTACTATCTTCTTCTTCATTACTTCTCTCCAACAATCCAAAAAAACGGGCACAAAAAAGGGTCGAATACAAGTACCCGACCCTACATCTACCTATGAAAAACATGCCCTTGAGAGGGCACTACAAATGTACTAACTGTTTTTATATTATAAAGCAAATTTGTAAAAATATTTTTACGTTATTTTTTTGTTAAGTTTTTTTGTTAAGACAAATTCATATCTATCAGCGTTTGGATAATACCATCAACCATACCCACACGGGGCACATATATTTGTTTTATCCCCGCATTTTTCATAACTGTCAAATAAATCTCGCAGGCCGGGATTATAACATCTGCCCTATCCTGGTTTAAGCCAAGCACATTAATACGATCTTTAAGCGAAAAAGAATTAAGGTAAGTATACAACGATTTTAGCTTGGTAAAAGCCATAGGTACCTCATCGCCTTCTTCGGCCAAACGGTGCAACTTGTTGATATTGCCACCCGTACCTATACCTAACAACTGCTTATAGCCCCGCGTATGTTCGCGGATAAACTCCTTCATTTCATCCCAGGTTTCTTCGGTATCCTGGTTATCCAGAATGCGGATAGTGCCTATATTGAACGATTTGGAGGCCATTAACTCTCCTGCCGAAAACAACGAAAGTTCGGTACTGCCGCCGCCAACATCAATGTATAAATAACTTTTGCTTTTATCAATGGTTTGCTCGGCATGGCTGGCGTAAATCACCTTTGCTTCTTTGGAGCCATGGATAATCTCAAGGTCGATATTGGCTTGTTCCTTAATCAGTTTAACAACATCCTCGCCGTTGGTAGCTTCGCGCATGGCCGATGTGGCATAGGCCAGGTAATGGGTTACCTTATAAACATCCATCAGGTTGCGAAAAGCGCTCATTGATTTTACCAGGTCGGCAGCTTTTTTATCAGAAATGTTATGTTGGATAAAAGCATCGTCGCCCAGGCGAAGCGGCACCCGGATCAATGTGTTTTTTTTGAATGAAAAGGAACCGTGATTTTCAATAATATCGGCAATCAGCAGTCTTACTGCATTTGAACCAATATCTATAGCTGCGTATCTCAACTTTGTTTGTTTTTAGTTTTCAGGTAATTGTATATTTCTATTTGGGCCCTGTGCGATTCGGCCGCGTTTGTTTTGTGGTATTTATTACTATTTGCACTGTTTATTTCGCGTGCCTTGGTATTATCCTGCAGTTGTATATTAATCATGTCCTTAACTTCTTTCTTTAAACGCTCGTCTAAAATCGGGAAGCCAACCTCAACCCGGGTATCAATATTACGGCTCATAAAATCGGCCGAAGTAAGATAGATCAGCTCGTCCCCTCCATTACAGTAAATGTGCACGCGTGCATGCTCCAGGTACTTATCCACGATACTTATTACCTCAATATTTTCGCTAAAACCTTTCACTCCCGGCACAAGGCAACACATACCCCTGATGATCATTTTTATTTTAACACCCGCGTTACTTGCCTGGTAAAGTTTACTGATAAGCCCTTCATCGGCAAGGCTGTTCATCTTCAGGATCATGTAGGCCTTTTTACCTGCCTTAGCGTTTTTTATCTCGTTATCTATCAGTTTATAAATAGCCGGCCTGGAATCAATTGGCGATACAATCAATGTTTTTAGTCCCTTGGGTAAGGTATTCCTTTTGAGCGCTTTAAACACTATATCCAAATCGTCGGTTATTTTTTTGTTTGCGGTAAACAAAGTATGATCGGCATATATCCTGGCGGTTTTTTCGTTAAAGTTGCCGGTTGATAAACAGGCATAGTGCACAATCTTTTGTTTTTCCAGGCGGCTAACCAGGCATATCTTCGAGTGTACTTTGTAGCCTGCTATACCGTACAACACATTCACACCCTCTTCTTCCAGCCTGTTGCTCCAAAATATATTGTTCTGTTCATCAAACCTTGCCCGCAATTCAACCAAACAGTTCACCTTTTTACCATTTTTGGCTGCATTTACCAACGCGTGTACAATTCTTGAATTTTCGGCAAGGCGGTAAACCGCTATGCTGATCTCTTTAACTTTTGGATCGATAGCAGCTTCGCGCAAAAAGTGGATGATGTAGTCATATGATTGATATGGTGTGCTTACCATATAGTCCTTTTTTGCAATAAGACCCAGCAAGCTTTTACCAAACGACAGATCCTCTACCGGTAAAGCCGCATATTTAACAAACTCCAGATCGGGGCTGCCCACGTTGGGAAACGAAATAAAATTCTTGAAGTTATGATACCTGTTACCGGGGATAAGACTTTCGCCATGCAGCCCCATTTTGGTTACCAGGTATTTTAACATATCCATAGGCATCTCGGTATCATAAAGTAAGCGCATTGGGGTACCTTTTTTGCGCTTTTGAAGGCTTTTTGATAATGCATCTATAAACTTGCCGCTCACTTCTTTATCCAGGTCAAGTTCGGCATCGCGGGTGAGCTGCAGGGAATATGCTTCGATACTGTCGTGCTCAAAAATGAAAAATATATCTTCCAGGCTGTACCTGATAATATCATCCAGCAGGATAATAAACTTCAGGTTGTTGGTTTCAGGCAGTACAACAAATCTTGATAGCGTATCCGGGAACTCAATAAGCGCGTAACGTGTTTTTTTATTTTTAGTAAGCTTTACAAAAAAGTAAATCGCCCGATCTCTTAATTCTGGCAGCGGCAGGCTATCATCAAGCATGATAGGCACCAAAGTGGCCAGCAGTTTTTCCCTGAAATAATTTTTAACGAAGGCACCCCGGCTTACGTTAAGCTGCTTGTCATTCAGGATAAATATCTTTTCTTCGGCAAGCTGTTTAACAATGATATTTTCATACAGGTTATTAAACTTACGCTCCTGCTTTACAACAAGGTTCTTGATTTGGTTAAGGAGCTTTTTAGGGTTATAGCCTAATATTTCTTTCGATTTTTCGTTTAAAGCGGCAAGCCGTGTCATGGTAGCCACCCGCACCCTGTAAAACTCATCAAGGTTTGATGAAAATATAGCCAAAAAGCGTACGCGCTCAATTAAAGGCACAGTTGGATCGGCAGCTTCCTGCAAAACCCTGTCGTTAAAATATAACCAGCTTATTTCCCTGTTAATTAATGGTGGTTGTTTATCCATAAAATTTGTGCCCCTTAGGCCAC
>Ga0307515_10011872_pt1 | contig 16470 bp, 12 predicted proteins | sample 17_EM_MG_FD_194513 | JGI IMG/M metagenome (GOLD analysis project Ga0307515, IMG submission 194513) | Populus trichocarpa ectomycorrhiza microbial communities from riparian zone in the Pacific Northwest, United States - 17_EM | ecosystem: Host-associated > Plants > Roots > Unclassified | place...
TGTTGGTTCTCAGCTGATGTGGACCCCTGAGGCCGGTTTTTCTCAAAACCATTCCCCCCTGGCGGGCTGATCTTCTCAAAACCATTCCCCCCTGCCGCCGCGTGACAGAGCGGCCCTCGACCTTGGGTCGATGGCTTACCGCGAGGTCACGATGGTTGAAATCAAGGAAGTGGTCCGGCTCTGGCGGGCCGGCATCAAGAAGAAGCGGATCGCGTCGCACTTGACGCTCGACGTGAAGACCGTGCGCCGCTATATCGCCGCGGCGGAGGGTTGCGGGCTCGCGCCCGGCCCCGAGCCGCCGCTCGATGACGAGCAGGTCGCTGCTGTCGTCGCTGCGCTGGCTCCCGACACGGGACGGCCGCACGGTGACGGCTGGCAGCGGTGCGAGACCGAGCGCGACGCGATCGAGAAGCTGCTCACGAATGGCGTCCGGCTCTCGAAGGTCCGGCGGCTGTTGCACCGCCGCGGCGTCGAGGTGCCGTACCCGACGCTGCACCGGTTCGCGGTGGCCAAGCTCGGCTTCGGTCAGCGTGGTCCGACGATCCCGGTCGCCGACGGCAAGCCCGGCGAGGAGATCCACATCGACACCGGCTGGATGACGTTGCTCGAGCCCGACGAGCGGGGCCAGCGTCGCAAGTTCCGCGCGTGGATCTTCACGCCGCACGTGTCGCGTTACAAGTTCGTCTACCCGTGCTGGGCGGAGAGCACGGAGTCCGCGATCGAGGCGTGCGAGGCCGCGTGGGAGTTCTACGACGGTGTGTTCCGCGTCGTCGTGCCCGACTGCACCAAGGCGATCGTACACACCGCCGATCCGGTCAAGCCGCGCATCATCGACGGGTTTCTCGAGTACGCGCAGGCGCGCGGCTTCCACGTCGACCCGGCGCGCAAGCGTCGCCCGAAGGACAAGGCGCGGGTCGAGCGGTCCGTGCGCGACGTCCGCGACGACTGCTTCGCCGGCGAGAAGCTGCTCGATCTCGTCGACGCTCGTCGGCGCGGGCGCCACTGGTCGGCCGAGGAGTACGGCATGCGCCGGCATACGACGACGCAGCGGATGCCGCGCGAGCACTTCGCGGCCGACGAGAAGCCGCACCTATTGCCGGCGTCGACCGCGCCGTACGACATCCCGATCTGGTGCGATCCGAAGGTCGGTGCCGATCAGCATGCGCAGGTCGCGCGCTCGCTGTACTCGCTGCAGTTCGAGTGGCGCAACCAGCGCGTGCGCGCGCGCGCCGACAGCTCGATGGTGCGGTTCTTCGACCCGATCTCGCACGAGCTCTTGAAGGTGCACACGCGCGTCGCGCCGGGCCGCCGCTCGACGGACCTCGCGGACTTTCCGCCAGAGAAGGCGATCTACGCGGCGCGCGACGCCGAGGCATTGATCAATCGCGCGCGCAGCCACGGCGCCGCGATCGGCGAGTTCGCGCAGAAGCTGTTCGACGCGTCGCCGCTGCCATGGACGCGCATGCGCCAGCTCGGCATGTTGCAAGGTCTCATCAAGCGCTTCGGCCCGCGCCGCGTCGACGAGACGTGCGCGATGGCCGTCGCCGCCGACATGGTCGACGTGTTCCGTCTCGAGCGAATGCTCAAGATCGCCGCTGGGCCGGCGCCGCCACCCGAGCCTGCTCGCGTGATCCCGATCGGCCGCTACCTGCGGCCAGCCACCGACTACGCCCTGCTGCCCTGCGTGGCGCAGGCCATCGATGAAGGAGAAGACTCGTGACCGATCCCATCAGCCCGGATCTCAAGACCGTCATGCGCCGGCTGCGCCTCGGCAAGCTCCTCGACACCCTCCCCGAGCGCCTCGCGCTCGCCCGCCAGCAGAAGATGGCGCACCAGGACTTCTTGCTGCTCTTGCTGTCCGACGAGTGCCAGCGCCGCGACAGCGCCGCGTCGACGACGCGCGCCGAGCGAGCGGCCCTCGAGCCCGACATGCAGATCGAGCGCTGGGATTCGACGGCGAAGGTGACGTACGACCAGGAGCTGCTCAACGAGCTCGTCTCGATGCGGTTCGTCGAAGCGCACCGGCACGTCGCGGTCGTGGGCCCCGTCGGGGTCGGCAAGACCTTCCTCGCGCATGCCCTCGGCCACATCGCGTGCCGGCACAAGTACTCCGTGCTCGCCGTGCGCGTCGACAAGCTCCTCAAGCGGCTCAAGCACGCACGTCTCGACCACTCGCACGAGGCCGAGCTGCGCAAGCTGCTCGCTGTCGACGTGCTTGTCGTCGACGATTTCGGCCTCGATGCGATGGATGCGACAGAGAGCCGTGACGTGCACGAGATCCTCACCGAGCGCGAGCGCGCCGGATCGATGATCATCACGTCCAACCGCGGCCCGGACGAATGGCTCGCCACGTTCGCCGATCCGGTCCGCGCCCAGGCGGCGATCGATCGGTTCACGTCCAACGCCTACGACCTCGTGATCGAGGGCGAGTCGTACCGCAAGCGGCTCAAGCCGAAGTTGCCTGCCAAGGCTGGACCGACGAAGAAAGCCTGATCGATTCGCCGTCCCGTGCGACGGTGCACGGCGCGGCTACTGGCCCGCTCGCCGCTCACAAGCGCGCTGACCCGCGCCGCGCCGCGACGCCGGCTTGCCACTACTCGCACCGTTGCGCTCTGCCGTGCCTCCCGACGCCTCGCCGCCAGCGCTCGACATCGCAGATCACGGCGCCGCTGGTCCACCCACCCGGGCGCGCGGCTCACCGCCCGCGTAAGCCGACGCGCGCCGCACGACGCGATCGAAGCGCGCGACGCCCTCGCCGCTAGCGTTCGACACACGCCCCGCCGAGGAGCAATTCGCCGGATCACGCCTTGCGGAGAACACATCGTCCGCTACCCGGACACTAAACCACAACGTCCGGATCCCGGACTATATGGATACATCGTCCGCTCACCGGATGATGTCCATTATGTGCCCAGCCGCGGCGCTCTGCGCTCGAACGATCCGAGCGTCGGCTCTCTCCGGATCCTCGCGCGGGCGGCCACGCGAACCGCGGATGTCATCGCTCGCCACAAGCAGGAGGCCGCTCTTCGTGATCGACAGGGTGAGGTGAGCAGCCTGTTCGCCTGGCTTCGGCTTCGGCCGCCGCCTCATGGTCGCCTTGTCGACCTGCCGCGCCCGCCAAGCGAACTCTGTGCCACATGGGCTGGACAGAAGGAGGGGGATCGGCAACTGATCGAGAGTCATGCGACGCCAGGAAACCGGGGGGGAATGGTTTTGAGAAGGCAGGGTCCATAGCAGCTGAGAGCCGACAGTGCAGCGAGTCCTGCGCGTTCGCGTCGCTCGCAGTGTCACATCACGCCCGGCGCGTGGCCGATCCACCGACGTGACGCCGAGGGCGTCCCCACAGGTGATCGATCGGCGAGACGCGAGCGGCGGTGCCGCGCTCGTCACGGGACGTGCGCTCCGCGGACGCATCGGGCGACGACGGCCCCGGCGCTCGGAGGCCAAGCACAAGGAGGTTCTGACGTTCGATACGCTCGAGATGTCGCTCACGGTGCTGGAACGACTCGCTCCACTGGAGCCCAAGCTCCGCCTGCGCCGCAAGTGGCTCGCCGACGAGGTCGGCCGTGCTGCCGAATCGATCGCGCTCAACGTCAGCGAAGCCCGGCAGCGTGCCGGCCTCGATCGCGCCGCCTGTTCCGCCGTGCTGCCGGCTCGGCAAGCGAGCTCGCCACGGCGCTGCGCATCGCGCGGGCACGCTGCTGCATCACGCCCGCCGACTTCGCCGCCGTCGATGCAGTGCTGGACCGGGTGCTGTGGCAGCTCACGCTCTGAGAGGTCGCCCGGGCGCGGCGCGGCGCGCGGATCTCGAGCGAGCACCCCCTGCCAGCTGCTCGGCATCGATCGCAATGCCACGCGCCGGCCGGGCCTCGGGCCAGCCCCGGCTTTCGCGCCCCGCCGGCCCGAGCAGGCTCCCGGGCGCCATCCCGAGCCTTCCAGCGAAGTCGCGGGCTCCGTCTTCAGCTCACGATCCAGGCGTGCTGAATCGTGCCCAGGCTCTCAGTCGGCGATGCCGTCGGCGTCGGGCAGCTGCAGGGCGCGGTTGCACACCGCGATCTTCTTCGTGGCCGTCGCCCGGTAATCGCCACGCAGCCCTGCACGGAGGTGGAGATAGATCGCCTTCGCCCGGGCGTATTCAAGCTGGCGATACAGCGCATCGCCATACAGGAACCTCGCCGGCGTCTGGAACGCGCCCGGCTCGGTCGCGGCCTCGCCCGCCAGCCGCATCGCGCTGGTCGTGTCATTCATCTGAAATGCGGTCCAGGCCTGGCGATACAGCGCCTCGGCGCGGTGGCCTTTCATGTTCTCGAGCCGCTGATACAGCACGCGCGCTTCCGCCCACTGCGAGGCCCGTTCGAACGCCTTGGCCTGCGCGAGCAGCGCCTCGACGGTGGCCGGCGCGGTGTCATCGCTCGGCCGCACTGGCGCGCGCTTGAGCATCGGCCGCTTGGGCGACCTGCCGTCGGGGGCGCTATCGAACGGCCCCCGGGCCGCGCTGCCATCGGCCAGGCTCGGCCACGCGTGCGCGCCGCTGAACGGGCCGCTGGCAGCCGGCACGACCGCCACGGCCTTCGCCAGCGCCGCCGGCGCGGCGACGGTCACCGAGGCCGCGCGCGGCGCGTTCGGCCGTGCGATCAACGCCGCGACCACCGCCGCCGTGATCGCCACGCCGGCCACCGCGGCCACGCGCGCGATCCACGCTCGACGCCGCCCCGGGACCGGCGCCGTCGCCGGGACCTCGAGCACCGCCGTCAGCGCCTCCGCGAGCTCGGCCATCGTCGCGAACCGCGCGTCGGGGTCGGCCGCCAGGCCGCGGACCAGCACGGCGCGCAGCGTCTCCGGAACACCCGGGAGCAGCGGCGCCGTCCCGGCCTGGGGTCGCGCCTCGGTCAAGCCCTCGACGACGGCGACGCACAGCGCGAACTGGTCCGAGCGCGCGTCGAGCGCTCCGCGGAGCTGCTCCGGCGCCATGTAGCCCGGCGTGCCGGCGACCGCGCCGGTCGCGGTGAGCGGACCGATGATCACCGTGCGGCCGGCCGCTGACTCGATGGCTCCGCCGGCATGATCGCGAGCGATCCCGAAATCGCCGATCCGGACCCGGCCGTCGCGCCCGACGAACACGTTCGACGGCTTGACGTCGCGGTGGACGATGCCGCCGGCGTGCGCCGCCGACAGCCCGCGCGCCACCTGGATCCACGCGTCGATCAGCGCGCGCCAGTCGCGGCCGATCTGCCAGCTCGCCATGGTCTCGCCCTCGACGAGCTCGGTCGCGACGAACACCTGGTCGTCGTGCTCGCCGACGTCGTGCACCGTGACGACGTTGGGGTGGCTGATCTTCGCGAGCGCGCGGGCCTCGCGGACCAGCCGCCGGCGCGCGTCGTCGCCGAGGTGCTCCGGCCGCACCAGCTTGATCGCGACGCGGCGATCGAGGTTCGGATCGACTGCCTCGTAGACCACGCCCATGCCGCCGGCGCCGAGCCGGTGCCGGATGAGGTAGCGACCGACGCGATCGGGCTCCGCGGCCGGACGGTCGACGACCGACAGGAAATCGCGGCACGTGGCGCACGCGACGAGATGCTCGGCGACCGCCGCCGACCGCGCCGCCGGCAGCACCTGGTTGCGCAGCGCGGTCAGCTCGTCGGCCGGGATGCAGCCCGACGCGCGGATCGTGGCGTCGATGCCAAGGCGCTCGCGCCGCGTCGCTGGTTCGAGCTCGTCGAGCCTCACCCTTCGAGACAATAGCGCAAGCCGAGGTCCGCGCCACGGCGATCGCGCGGCGCGTCGGCTCGCCCGGACGCCGCGCGGGTGCAGCGTTTCACGGCGCGCCGGCGAGCAGCTGCTCGAGCTCCTGCTCGGTGATCACCTGGACGCCGTGCTTCTGCGCCGCCTCGAGCTTGGCCTTGCCGGTGTCCTCGCCGGCGACCAGGTAGCTGGTCTTCTTGCTGACCGAGCCGGAGACCTTGCCGCCCGCGGCCTCGATCCGCTTCTGCACGTCGCCGCGCGGCGCGGTCAGCGTTCCGGTCACCACCAGGGTCTTGCCCGACAGCGGGCCCTCGGTGACCGCGCGGACCGGCTGCTCCGGATCGACGCCGCGCTCGGCGAGCTTGGCCAGCACCACCGCGGCGTGCGGATCGCGCAGGAACCGATCGACGCTCTGGGCGATGGTCTCGCCGATGCCGTCGATCTCGCACAGCTCGGCGACCAGCGCCTCGGCGTCGAGCCGCTCGGCGGCCGCGCGCAGCTGGCTGAGCCGGCCGTACTTCTCGGCGATCGGCCGGGCCAGCACGCCGCCCAGGTTGGCGATGCCGAGCGCGGCCAACAGCCGGGCGAACGTGGCGTCGGCCCGGGCCCGGGCGATCGCCGCGATCAGGTTGTGCGCCGACTGCTTGCCGAACCGCTCCAGCCCCTCGAGCTGCTCGGCGGTCAAGACGAACACGTCGGCGACGTCGCGGACCAGGCCGGTCTCGACCAGCTGGGCCACGACCTTCTCGCCCAGGCCGTCGATGTTCATCTGGCCGCGCGACGCGAAGAACTCGATCGCCGCCAGCTGCTGCGCCGGGCAGCCGAGCCGGTTGGGGCAGACCAGCGCGACCTTGCCGTCCTCGCGCGTCAGCTCGGACTGGCACGACGGACACGTCGCCGGGGCCTCGAACGCCGGGCCCTCGCCCTTCTCGGTCACCCCGAGGATCTGCGGGATGATCTCCCCGGCCTTCTCGAGCAGCACGCGATCGCCCTTGCCCAGCCCGAGCCGCGCCACGATGTCCCAGTTGTGGACCGACGCGCGCCCCACGGTGGTGCCCGACAGCTCGACCGGATCGAGCATCGCGACCGGCGTCACCGCCCCGGTCCGGCCGACGTAGCTCTGGATGTCGCGCAGCACCGTGGTGACCTGCCGCGCCGGGAACTTGTAGGCGATCGCCCAGCGCGGGAACTTCGCCGTCGTGCCCAGCGCCGCGCGCAGCGCGAAGTCGTCGACCTTGAGCACCAGGCCGTCGAGCTCGTACGCGAGCTGGTCGCGCCGGTCGCGCCAGCTGTGGATGCACGCCAGGAGCTCGTCCCAGCTCGCCGCCTTGGAGTTGTGCGCCGACACCGGCAGGCCGAGCCGGGCGAGCCGATCGAGCGACGCCAGGTGCCCGGCCGCGTAGCGCTCGCCGTCGACCACTTCATAGAGGATCGTGCGCATCGGCCGCTTGGCGACCTCGCGCGGATCCATCTGCTTGATCGATCCCGCCGCGGTGTTGCGCGGATTCTTGAACGGCTCCTCGCCGGCCTCGGCGCGCGCCCGGTTGATCGCCGCGAACTCGTCCTTGGTCATGTAGATCTCGCCGCGGACCACGATGTCGATCGGCTCGCGCAGCCGCAGCGCCACGCCGCGCACCATCCGCACGTTCGCCGTCACGTCCTCGCCGATCCGGCCGTCGCCGCGGGTCGCCCCGAGCGCCAGCGTCCCGGCCTTGTAGGTCAGCTCGATGCCGAAGCCGTCGATCTTGGGCTCGACCGAGAACACCGGGACGTCGCCGTCGAGCCCCTTGACCACGCGATCGAAGAACGCCTTGAGCTCGGCCTCGTCGTAGGTGTTGTCGAGCGACAGCATCGCCACCGGCCGGTGGACCTTGGGGAAGTCCGACACCGGAGCGTGGCCGACCCGCCGCGTCGGCGACCACTCGACCACCCAGTCGGGGTGCTCGGCCTCGGTGGCGCGCAGCCGCTGGCTCAGCTGATCGTACTCGACGTCGCTGATCGTCGGGTTGGCTTCGACGTAGTAGCGCCGGTCGTGCTCGGTCAGCTCATCGACCAGCGCCAGGTACTCGGCGCGCGGATCTCCAGCCATGGCGGCGCCAGCATACCCTCGATCGCGGGCGATCCAGCCGGGTCGCTGCGCGTCGCAGCCCCGGGATCTCCGCGGTCACCAGCGGGCGTGGCGCTCGACGATCGTGACGTCGCCGTCGTGCACCGGCACGGCGCCGGACGCGTCGCGGGCCTTGATCAGCGCGGCCCCGGAGGCCGGCAGGCCGAACGAGGTGTCGGTGATGATCGCCTCGGCGGGCGCGGGGCCGCGCAGCGTGAGCTCGATGTGCGCGGCCGAGCCGCGGATCGCGATCCGGTTCCAGCCCGGGGCCAGGAACGATCGCCACCGGGCCGGCCGCGGCGGCGGCGCGACGCCGTTGATCCGCACGGCGACGGTCTCGGCGTCGCTGCGCCAGGTGATGGTGAGCCGCGGCGCGCGCCGCGCCGACGCGACGTCGAGCGTGACCACGCGCGTGCCGGCGGCCCCGGCGGCCCCGGCCGGAGCCACGGTGATCTCCGGAGGCGCGAGCGGCTCGGCGGGCGCCGGCGCGACGTTGCTGGTGCCGCGCTCCCCGAACCACGGCGCGACCGTGCGCCGCGCCGGCTCGAACTGCGCCGCGGCGCGGACCTCGGCGACCGGCTCGTCGACCTGCCAGCGCGCGGTGCCGGCGTCGCTGTCGGCGACGTAGGCCAGCGGCTGGTGCCGCGGGTGCGTGGCCGACTGGTTCGGGACCAGGGCGGCGACGACGCCGAGCACCACGGCCAGCCCGAGGCAGCCGAGCGCCAGGCGCGGCGCGGTCCCGGACAGCAGCGGCGCGAAGGTCGTGGCGATCAGCGCCAGCAAGAGCGCGGTGACGGTCAGGCTGACCGCGCCGAGCGCGTCGTGGCCGGTCAGCGCGAACGGCAGGCACACGGCGGCGGCTGCGACCAGCGAGCCGAGGCTGGCGACGACCTCGCCGATCGGCAGCACCGCGCGCGCCGCGGCGAGCGCGGCCATGACCGCGCCGGGCACGGCGAGCAGGTACGCGGCGCCCGGCACCATCACCGCGGCGGCGAGCGCCAGGCCGTTCCAGGCCAGGGCGTGGCCGAGGAACACCGCGTCGAACGAGGCCCGCCGGCGCGCCAGCCCGGCCACCGCGAGCGCGGCGGCGATCCCGATCAGCCAGGCCGCGGCGACCTTGGGCTCGGGGTGCGGTGCGAACAGCGCGCCCGGCGGCTGCAGCCCGAGCAGCCGGGACAGCCCGATGCCGAGCACGGCGGCGAGCGCGACCCCACCGACGAACGACGCGACACCGAGCGCGACACCGCCGACCGACAGCGCGCCGCGCCGCGCGCCGCGGACCAGGGCGAAGCCGACCAGCGCGATCGCGGCCGCGGCGATCCACACCGTCCAGCCCGCGGGCCACCACACGATGAACGCGGCGAACACGTCGAACCACACCGCGCCGCCCGGCTCGGCCTCGCCGAGGTTCGCCGCGCCGAACGCGCGGACCATCGCGAGCGCCTGGTCGCCGCGCCGCTGCACGCTGCCCAGGTCGACGCTGGCGAAGCTGTCGAGCGGGGTGTGGTACTGCGTGCCGTCGCCGATGTACGCGAAGTTGATCCCGGCGCGCCGGGCGCGCTTGAACACGGTGAGGTCGGTGTCGTTGGGCAGCTGGTCGTACACCGTCGCGAACAGCGACGTGGTCACCGGGTGCGGCAGCGCGCGGGCCACCACCGGCACCAGCCAGCGCTGCTCGCGGCTGGTCTCGAACAGGAACGGCGTGCCGCTCGTGCCGCGGGACTCGAGGTTGATGAAGAACGCCGCGTCCCTGGACCGCGCGGCGTCGGCGATGTAGCCCTCGGCGCCGAGCAGGCCGGCCTCCTCGCCGTCGTCGATCAGGAACACGATCGGGTTGGCGAGCGCCTCGCCGCGGATCGCCCGCGCGATCTCGAGCGCGGTGGCCACGCCGGTGCCGTCGTCCGAGGCGCCCGGCCCCGCCGGCACCGAGTCGTAGTGCGCCGCGACCACCACGGCCTCGCCGCCGGCGGCCTGCCCCGGGCGGCGCGCGATCAGGTTGTCGACGTCGCCGCAGACCGCGCCCGCGTTGCACGCGAACGTGTGCTGGAGCTCCACGGTATAGTCGAGCGCGCGCAGCGCCGCCGCGATCCGGTCGCGGACGGTGTCGTGGGCCGGCGTGCCGAGCGGGTGCGGCTGGTCGAGCGACACCGCGTGCAGCGCGGCGATCGCGCGCGCCGCGGAGAACTCCGCCGCGGGGGCCTCGGCCGGCGCGGGCTCCGGGTTGCCGAGGCGACAGGTCTCGAGCCCGGCCAGGGCCGCCAGCACCGCGAACACGAGCACGGCTTTTCCGCGAGGTGTCATCGCCGCCATTGTGCGGCGATCCGCGGTCAATCGACCAGGTGGTGCGGCCGCTTCTTGCCGTCGATGAACGCGTCGAGCTCCTGCTCGGCCAGCGAGTCCTCGTCGAGCGCGTAGTCGCCCGACGCCAGCTCCTGGATCGCAGGATCGCTGCGGTCCTCGATCCGGGAGCCGGCGGCGATGTCGTACGGCGGCCACGGCAGCCCGGTCTCGATGTGGTCGAACGACGCGTCCTCGGTGTCGTCGATCAGCGGGACCGGCGTGGTGATGGTGTCGGCGCCGTCCTCGGTCCCGACCTCGGCCTCGACCTCGACCTCGCCCTCGCCCTCGCCCTCGCCCTCGCCCTCGCCCTCGCCCTCGACCTCGGCCTCGGCGCTCGCGCCGTCGATCGCGGCCCCCGGCGCCCGGCGCTCCGGCTTCCTGCCGATCACCAGGCCGGCCTTGACCGTGACGTGGAACGGCCGCTCACCGAAGTAGGCGTCGATCGCCTCCTTGATGTACCAGAACACGTCCTGCATGTCCTGGCCGCCGCCGGCGACGGTCTTCCAGTCGGGCAGCGGGCCGTACTCGATCACCGGCGCGAAGAAGAACTCGCGCGAGCTGCGGAACAGGAGCGAGAACTCCTCGACCTCGATCCCGCCGGTCAGCCCGGCGGCGGCGAGGCAGCGCTCGACGTGGTCGAAGCTCGGGTAGCGCGCGACGTGGGCCTTGAGCCGGTCGAGCGCGTCGTGCTTGTCGTGCTTGACCAGGACCTCGCGGTACAGGTCGTGGAACTCCTCGAACGTGCCGGCGAGCGGCAGCGTGCACCGGACCTCGCCGCCGGGCTTGGCGACCCGCGCGAAGTCGCGCAGCGCGGTCTCGACGCTGGGCATGTCACCGACTCCGAGGTTGCACACCACCAGATCGTAGACCTCGTCCGCGAACGACAGCCGGGGCACCGCGCTCTCGGTGCGAAAGAACGCCTTCTTGCCGAGGGTGCCCAGCGCCGCGACCTTGCGGCGCACCACGTCGAGCATCGCGCTCGATTCGTCGATCGCGATCAGCCGCGAGCCCTCGGTCAGCCGGCGCAGGATCTCGATCGTCGGATCGCCGGTGCCACACGACACGTCGAGCACCTGGCCGCCCTCGGGGACCGCCAGGCCGCGGAGCAGGAGCTTGCCGAAGCGCATGCCCCAGCACGGCGCGATCTCGTCATCGTAGATGCGAGCGAGCTTTTCGATCTTGCGGATGCTCCGGGCCTGGACCGTCACGGCACAACGTCACCGAAAGGTTGCCGCCAGGATAGCAAATGGCCGGGCACGCTCGCTGAATATTTGTTGAGAGTGCGCACCGAGCCGGCAACGCCGGCCACGCTAGTGGTGGTCATCGCCGCCGGCGTAGATCCGCTGCCCACCTTCGCGGAACTCGGCGGCCTTGGCGGCGAGGCCGGCCTCGATGTCGGCGTCCGCCTGCTCCTTGGCCATCTGGCGAACCTCCTCGGTGATCTTCATCGAGCAGAACTTCGGCCCGCACATCGAGCAGAAGTGCGCGCCCTTGGCCGCCGCCGCCGGAAGGGTCTCGTCGTGAAAGTCCTGGGCCGTGTCCGGATCGAGCGACAGGTTGAACTGGTCCTGCCAGCGGAACTCGAACCGCGCCTTGCTGAGCGCGTTGTCGCGATCCTGCGCCCCGGGGTGGCCCTTGGCGAGATCCGCGGCGTGCGCGGCGATCTTGTACGCGATCACGCCGTCCTTGACATCGTCGCGATCGGGCAGCCCGAGGTGCTCCTTGGGCGTCACGTAGCACAGCATCGCGGTGCCGAACCAGCCGATCATCGCCGCGCCGATCGCGCTGGTGATGTGGTCGTAGCCAGGCGCGATGTCGGTGACCAGCGGGCCCAGGGTGTAGAACGGCGCCTCCTTGCAGATCCGGAGCTGGAGGTCCATGTTCTCCTTGATCTTGTGCATCGGGACGTGGCCCGGGCCCTCGATCATGACCTGGACGTCGTGCTTCCACGCGATGTCGGTCAGCTCGCCCAGGGTCTCGAGCTCGGCGAGCTGGGCGCGGTCGTTGGCGTCGGCGGTGGAGCCCGGGCGCAGGCCGTCGCCGAGCGAGAACGCGACGTCGTACTTCTTCATGACCTCGCAGATCCGCTCGAACTCGGTGTAGAGGAAGTTCTCCTTGTGGTGCGCGAGGCACCACTTGGCCATGATCGATCCACCGCGCGACACGATGCCGGTGACCCGGTTGGCGGTGTACGGGATGTACGCCAGCCGGACCCCGGCGTGGATCGTGAAGTAGTCGACGCCCTGCTCGGCCTGCTCGATCAGCGTGTCGAGGAACATCTCGATGTCGAGCTTGGCGGGATCGCCGTCGGCCTTCTCGAGGCACTGGTAGATCGGCACCGTGCCGATCGGCACCGGCGAGTTGCGCACGATCCACTCGCGGGTCTCATGGATCAGCTTGCCGGTCGACAGGTCCATCACCGTGTCGGCGCCCCACTTCACGGCCCAGCGCAGCTTGTCGACCTCCTCGCCGATCGTCGAGGTCACCGCCGAGTTGCCGATGTTGGCGTTGATCTTCACCAGGAAGCTCCGGCCGATGATCATCGGCTCGGTCTCGGGGTGGTTGATGTTGGCCGGCAGGATCGCGCGACCGCGCGCGATCTCGTCGCGGACGAACTCGGGGGTGACGTTCTCGCGGATCGCGACGAACTGCATCTCCGGCGTCACGATGCCGCGGCGCGCGTAGTGCAGCTGGGTGCGGTTGCCGTGCGGCTCGGCGGCCAGCCGCGCGTCGATCCACGGCTTGCGCAGCCGGGGCAGCCCGTGGTGCGGATCGATGCCCTGCGGGCCCGAGGTGTCGTAGACGTCGAACGGCGGCTCGCCGCCCTGGAGCTGGATCCGGCGGACCGGCACCCGCAGGCCGTCGCGCTCGACGTAGACCTTCTCCGATCCGGGAAAGCCCGCGATCGCCGGCAAGCCGGCCACCGGATCTGCACCGGCCTGCGGAAGTGAGCGCTTGCCGTTACCGTTATTCCCGTTACTGCTGTTCCCGTTTCCACTCTGGGTCATCGTGGCCTCCCTACGCCGGCATTACCCGGATCAGGTTCTGGGGTCGCACGTCCGTGCCTCTCAGCCTGGGCGCCGCATGCGCCGAAGCTCCCCCGGATTGTGTGATGGTCGCTGTTCAGGCGGACCCTACCGCAGTCGCCCACGACGCGCCAGCCATCGCGGCCGCCTCACAGCGACTCACAGGTCATCGATGGAATAGAACGCGTCGTCGAGCGCCTGCATCATGACCTCGGCGCTCGGGAACCGGAGCGTTGGGTCCTTGATCAGCGAGCCTGCGATCAGGGCGCACATCTCGGGAGTCGCCCACACGGCCTGCCCCGCGGCGTCGTCGAGCCGCGGCACGCGGGTCTTGGCGTGCATCCCCATCAGCTTGAGCGGATCGGAGTCGTGGAACGGCAGCCGGCCGATGAGCATCTCGAACAGGATCACGCCGACCGCGTACAGATCGGTGCGGGCATCGATCGTCCGGCCGAGCGCCTGCTCCGGCGCCATGTACGCCGGTGTGCCGACGACCAGCCCGGTGTTGGTCAGCGCCGCGGCCCCGAACGCGGTCGCCGCGTCGCCCGTCAGCTTGACGATGCCGAAGTCGATGATCTTCACCCGCTCCCAGCCGCCCATGTCGACCAGCAGCAGGTTGTCGGGCTTGAGATCGCGGTGCACCAGGTGGTGGGCGTGGGCGTGGCCGACCCCGTCGAGGATCTGGCGCGCCAGGACCAGCGCGCGGCGGATCTCGAGCAGCGGCCTGGCTGGCTGGGCCAGCTTGCCACCGCCCGGCGCACCCAGGCCCAGCGCCTGGCCGAGCGTCGGCCCATCGACCTTCTCCATGACCAGGAACAGGAAGCCGGCCTCGACGAACACGTCGACCGCGCGGACCAGGTTGGGGTGATCGAGCAGGCGCAGCGCGTTGGCCTCGCGGGCGAACCGCCGGGTGACGTCGCCGCTGGCGTTGACGTCGGCGATCGGCGCCTTGAGCGCGAACCGGTGGCCGGCGTCGTCCTCGACCTCGTAGACCCCGGCCATCCCGCCGCGGCCCAGCGACCGGATCACGGTGTACCGGCCGATCCGGGTGTTGGGGTCGATCGCGGGACCGCGCACACCGCGACGTTAACGTAACGCCGCCGACGCCGCAGCATCGGCCGCCTCGCGACGGGGCGATCGCACGGCCGATCAGGGAATCGCCGGGATGGCACGCGGCCCAGGCACATGTGCCAGCCCCGAGCCGCGATCGGCCGCGCGCGATCGCTCCCGCGAGGCTGCAAGCGCTCGAATCGCCGAGGAGCCCGGCTGGCCGCGTTCGTGCAATTCGCCGTCGCGCGCCACGAAACGGCGTGGAAGAGAGAGAGATGACCATGAACAAGTACGAGCCACGGCAGCTGCGCACCACGATCCAGGACCTCGAGCCCAAGCAGGCGATCCGCCCGCTGTCCGACAGCGACCTCCGCCTCGCGGTCGGCGGCCAGCGGTCGGCGCCGATGACCACCAACAACGGTGGCGCCGGCTCCACCGACGACGTGGCGTAGCGACCGAGCCCGCGCCCGGCTCCGGGTGGTCCCGCGCCGCGGGCACCGGAGCCGGGCAGCTCGATCTGTCACCGAATCCCCGCGTCCCGCGCGTCCCCGAGCGTCCCGAGCGCACCATGATCTTGATCCTCACGATGCCCAGCGACACCACGGCCGACGTCGTCGAGCGGATGCTCGCCGCGCGCGGCGCCGAGCTGGTGCGCTTCGATCCCGGCGACTTCCCCGAGCGCGCCGCGTGCTCGATGCGGTTCTCGCGCCAGGCCGGCTGGCAGCGCACGATCGAGCGCGCCGGCGCGCCGGCGATCGATCTCGCGGCGATCTCGGCGGTCTGGCTCCGCCGGCCCAGCGCGCGCACGGCGCCCGCGGCGATCACCGACGAGCGCGCCCGGCGCTACCTGCTCGCCGAGTGGACCGACGTCGCCGCCGATCTGTTCTCGACCCTCGCCTGCCCGTGGGTCCCGGGACGGCTCGACACGGTGCTCGCGCACCAGCGCAAGGCGCACCCGATGATGCTCGCGCACGAGCTCGGGTTCGCGATCCCCGAGACCGCGTTCACCAGCCGGCCGGCCGACCTGCTCGACCTCCACCGCGCACACGACGGCGACATCATCACCAAGCTCGCCGGCTCGACCGCGTTCCCGCGGGCGTTCCCCCGCGAGCTGGTGCGCTACACCGAGCGGGTCTCGGCGCGCGACCTCGGCTACGCGCGCGACGTGCGGTGGTGCCCGATCGCGGTCCAGCAGAACATCGCCAAGCGCCTCGAGATCCGGGTCACCGTGGTCGGCGACCAGGTGTTCGCCGCGGCGATCGACTCGCAGCGCAGCCACCGGACCCGCCAGGACTGGCGTCACTTCGACCACGCCAGCACCCGCCACGCGGTCCACGCCCTGCCGCCCGAGGTCGAGCGGCGCTGCGTCGAGCTCACCCGCCGGCTCGAGCTGTGCTACGGGGCGATCGATCTGATCGTCACGCCCGCGGGCGAGTACGTGTTCCTCGAGATCAACCCCGCCGGCGAGCACGGCTGGATCGAGCACGCCACCGGCCTGCCGATCTCGGCCGCGATCTGCGACCTGTTGCTCGCCGCGTCCCACGGAGCCACCCCATGATCGATCGCGATCCCGAGATCCGGATCCTTGCCGTCGTCGCCGAGCTCCGCGCGCTCGCCCGCGCCGGCGCGACCCCGGCCCACGCCCGCGCCCGGATCGCCGCCGCCGGCGGCCCCGGGGTCGAGCTCGTCCACGAGCGCGACGCCGCCGGCGACACCTTCCACTTCGACGCGATCCTCGACGAGCCCGGCGGCGCCGTCGCGGTCCGCTACTGCCCCGATCGCGGGATGCCGTTCGCGCTGCGCGGCGCGGAGCGGCTGTCCGATCGCGACCTGGTCCAGGTCGACGGCGAGGTCCTGCCGGTGGAGCAGGCGATCGGGTTGCTCGACTTCGTGTGGTGCGAGCGTCCGGTGATGCGGCGCCTGCTCGACGTCTGTGTCATCCAGGCCGCGCTGCGCGCCGAGCCGGTCGAGGTCGACGCCTCCGCCGTGCAGGCCGCGCTCGACCGGATCCGGGCCGCCAACGGCCTCTACCGCGCGGCCGACACCCAGCGCTGGATGGCCGAGCGCGGCCTGACCCACGAGGCGCTCGAGGCCCACGCCGAAGACCAGGCCGCGATCCTCGCGCTTCGCGATCGCGTGGTCGGCCCCGGCCTCGCCGCGCAGTTCGCGGACCACCGCGCCGAGTACGATGCCGCCACCGTGGCG
>Ga0307515_10011873_pt1 | contig 16469 bp, 12 predicted proteins | sample 17_EM_MG_FD_194513 | JGI IMG/M metagenome (GOLD analysis project Ga0307515, IMG submission 194513) | Populus trichocarpa ectomycorrhiza microbial communities from riparian zone in the Pacific Northwest, United States - 17_EM | ecosystem: Host-associated > Plants > Roots > Unclassified | place...
TATACTATTTTTGTCACATTTAACCTCAAACTATAAACACATGCAATTAAGTCCCTGGTCTACGGCTTTTCTAGCAATGTCTATCCTTTCGTCTATTTTTGTGATTTGCCACTCGTCCATTATGTCAACAATTTTAAAAATCCAGCACTGATTCATAATTAGAACAAGAGACCGAGTATACCCTTGAAATCAAATAAATCATGTAAAAGTAAAGCAAAAGGTTAGCTTTCATGGTGGCCTTATAGTCTTGTTTGACATGAATGAGATTCTATGTATGTGATGTATGATATTTTTTAAAATATTTTTTTATTTATATTAATATATTATAACCATTAAAAAATATTTTAAAAAAATATTATTTTAATATATTTTTAAAATAAAAATATTTTTTAAAAATATATAAAAACATAGAGACCATGTCAACCTCTATCGTGATATTATTATTATTATTATTATTTTGATTAACACAAATATTCGAGGTAGTTTGTGTGCACCTCGACTAATCCAACGAGCCTTGAAGTTAACAACCATGTAAGTTTTCAATGATTATAGGGTTTGTGAGACTCGAACTAGTAATTTTTAGGAAACAAATTTAGAACATGACCAATTAAGCTACATCCCTTAATATTTCCCTCAATATTTCCATGATATTATTATTATATATACAAGATGTGGTCTAATATTACAATCAGGTCCATGTCAATTTATTGATGGAGGATATAACAAAACCAATAATCAACCATTATTTGTCATTTCACAATGTTTAAATCAATTATTAAGATTATAGGTAGGTTTGCTATCAGTACATTTGGATTTAACATTTGATAGCTGTATTTAATTTTATCCTTCATCCTATATTTTTATTAGTTCTTAAAAATACTCCCTCATGTACGTGGAATTACGAGTCTACCTTCCAATGATTTGAATAATAACCTGAAAAGTTATGATAAAATTTCCAAACCTGTTTGTATTTGCATTTTAAAAGTATTTAAAAAAAATAATAATTTTTTTTATTTTTTTTGTTTTAATTTAATATTTTTTGATACTTTTCATATTTTTTTTATGTATTGATATTAAAAATAATTTTTTTTTTAAATATCATTTTAATATATTTTTAAATAAAAAATATTTTAAAAAACAACCTAACAACATAATGGAAAAATAATCGTTTTCTTTGGATGAATTGCTAAATCTTGGAAAAATAAAAGCAAGAAAAAATTGAATAATCACATGAAAAGACCTACTCGCAAATTTAAAGCCGTATTTCTTCAATTAAGATATTGTTGACGTAACTAGTAAATTTGATTTACATGCTAGCATTCTCAATTTTGGATCTATATAAAAAGAGAAAAAAAATCAAATAAATAAAATGATCTAGGCTTGTAACATTTCAAAGATGTAAACAAAAATGGATGGATTTTAAAAATTAATCAGGATATATATTTGAATTATTAAAAATTTATTTTGTATTGTGATAATAATAGTTTTTTGAATTATTTTTTATTTTAAGATACATTTAAATAATATTTTTTTATTTCAATTTTTTATATATTATTATATTAAAATATCTAAAAACATAAAAAAATAATTTAAAATAAAAAAATAATTTTTTTAAAAACACTTTAAAAATAAAATAAAATCAAGTAGAATAATTTTTCTAAAGTCTCTGATTGCAGAAGATTTCAATGCAGGCCCAATGTGACAGAAAGACACACTACAAGGACGTAAAATATCACCAAACCCTCAAAAAAACACAACGAAAATTTCAAAAAAAAATTTAAAATACAGAAACCTATCGTTCTCAATCTCTCCCCCTCTCTCCCAAACTCACAGGTCACAGCAGTCTATTATAGAAATCAAAATCAACTCCTCTCTCTCCCCCTCTGCTCTGCAACTCTTTGTCTTCAAGTAGAAGAAACGGTTTCTCTCTGTTGCTTCTCTACTTTCACTCCTCTCTCCTCCTTCTTCACTTACTTAAAGTATCAAATCCATTAAAAAAAAAGACCACTCACACAATGTTACTCACTTTTTTTGCAGCAGATACCATGTGACCTTACCTACTCACCCTCTCTATTTCCTCTCTCTCTCTCTACACTTCCCCCACCGAGTCAGCTTCCCCTCAAGGACTCACTGAGTCAACTCGACTCGACTCAACTCCAGTTAAACTGAACTGAACATACATTTTTATTTTATTTCCCTCCCGGAATGGCGTCATCTTCCAGAGCGAGAAGCAGCTCTCCATTCTCGTATCGAAAACCGTCAAGTCCTTACTCCTCAGCTTCTTCAACAACATCTTATAATAACAGGCTAATGCCACGTTCGTGCTCGACTTCTGCTTCTTCATTTTTCGGTTCGCGATCCGTGACGCCGAGTCGAGATCGGTCTGATTCAATGCACTACGGCCTCTCAAATGGCGTCGGTGCTTATGGTGGTAGTCTGAATCCGGTCGGGTTCGGGTCGGAGGAGTTGATTGCTGAACCGATTGATCAACCGAGGAATGGTGGTGATAGTATTTCGGTTACGATTCGGTTTAGACCGTTGAGGTAATGGTAGATCTGAGGGCACCAGATCAGATCTTGAATCGGTTTTGTAATTTGAATTTTCCAGGGTTAAGTATCTTGATTGGGATGTGTTTGGATGCAGTGAAAGGGAGTTCCAGAGAGGAGATGAAATAGCATGGTCCGCGGATGGAGATAAGATTGTTAGGAACGAGTATAATCCAGCTACTGCTTATGCATTTGGTAATCAATTATTGAATTTGAATTTCTTAATTAATTGAGTTAATGAAAATGTAAATGTAAATGCAAATGCGAATTGATTTGTATTGGCAGATAAGGTGTTTGGACCGCACACAGCCTCTCAAGAGGTGTATGAGGTTGCCGCAAAACCTGTGGTCAAGGCTGCAATGGAAGGTGTTAATGGTATGGTATTGATCGAGATTCGGATTTTTATTGACAATCAAGTAGCATTTGTTTATTCAAGTAGTTGTGGTTGATTAATTAATGTTCATTAATTTCGAGTTTTTCTCTGACAATGCAGGAACTGTTTTTGCATATGGTGTTACTAGTAGTGGAAAGACACATACTATGCATGTAAGATTAGTTCCTCCCTGTAACTTTACCTTGGTGCAGTTTTTGTTAGGAGATTTACTCCAAATCTCCCAGGATAGTAAAAGCTGATTATGATTGTAGTTATGAATCATTGAAATTGTCAAGATTACCCTTATTTAAATTCACAAGTTATTAATTAAGCTATAGTGATTGTTTATGGTAGTACAGGCAAAGTGCTTTGCTGATATTTTGTTGCATCAGAAGAGCATTTATTGTTGGAGAAGTATATGGTGATCCATTTTATTGACGACTACTTTTTTGTATCCTGCAACTCCTCACTCTACTAGATCTTACTTTGTTATTTGCAAAAGCTATAACCATATAGAACTCTCAAAGTGCAATGATTTGATGATCTGCTGAGGAGTATTACTGAGGAAACTGAAAGGTGTTGGTCATTTTAAAGTTCCCTTTGTATGGAATACAAATACTCTCAGTTGTTGCTTCCGCAAGTTCTCCCATGGTTTCCCTCTTTCTCTTATAGCCATATCTATGACTTCATTTGATGCTCAAACATGTTTATCCATCTTGTTATATCTAGGAATTAGGATCACATTACTGAAGTATTTTCAGAGACATGGCAGTTTCATCCTGCACTGTAATTTATCACTGAAGTTGATTCTTATGTTATGTATTATTTGGCACATGTGTAAACATGTCTATCTTTATGTTTTCCTTTTCTTCTGGCTAGCTTTACTTGTTTTAGTTCGTTATTGCTAACAAGTTTTCAGCTCTGTTGTTTTTGACTTGTTTTTCATAATCATAAATGCAGGGAGACCAAAATTCTCCTGGTATTATACCACTTGCCATAAAGGATGTTTTCAGTAGCATCCAAGATGTAAGTATTTCAAAAATATTCTCTCCTCAATATATTCTCTGCAATGCTGGTTAACTGTGTATTGCTTGGCTTTTATCATCCAAGAATCTGAATGTGTGTGCATGCATGTGGGCGGTTAACACTGTCATTACACTTAAATATAGATAGGTATTATTGTAAACCTAATTTGTTTGTTGTTTTTCCCCTATATTTAATCTTTTCAATTATCTACCTCTTGATCAAGTATGGATGACACTGCTTTCTCACTTCAGACTCCAGGAAGAGAGTTCCTACTACGCGTGTCCTATCTTGAAATTTACAATGAGGTTAGTGTCGCTATACTATAAATTTGAGAAACAGCACTTGAGTGTACCCACAACAAGTTGAAACTATTATCGCATCTTAGTGAAAGTTGTCTGATTTATGCTTCTGATATCAGGTGATAAATGACTTGCTTGACCCAACAGGTCAAAATTTGCGTGTCAGGGAAGATGCACAGGTGTTGTGCTTAGCTTTTATGGATTTGCTTAAAAAGCTTTGTAGCGTGAACTTTCTTACCATGAAAAAAATTATTATTTAATGGATCTAATATATTGGTTTATAAATACTTGTACTAAGTTTTCCAGGGCACCTATGTTGAGGGTATAAAGGAAGAAGTGGTTTTATCTCCTGGGCATGCACTTTCTTTCATTGCTGCTGGAGAAGGTACCCTGTATATGTATACCTATTTGATATTTTCCTGTGTGTTTCATGCAAGCTTACTCCTAAGTTTTTGATTGGTATTTGGTATTGCAGAGCATCGCCATGTTGGTTCAAATAATTTTAATCTGTTCAGCAGCCGAAGTCACACCATATTCACTCTGGTAAATAGTCCATAAGCTGATGAAATTGAGCATTCTGATAATAGTTAGCATTTTTTATACATTTTTATGGAGTATATATATCAAACTTTTGGTCGGAAGTAGTCATATCTTAGCCTTCACCACCTCAATTGGTGCATCATCTACTTCACATTCTTGTCATTTTTATTCTTGTCATTTCGACCTTAGTTACTCTGATGCTGTGCCTTATTTCACAGAAGATTTTTTTTTATAATTCACTAATATGCCTATGCATTTGCAGATGATAGAAAGTAGTGCTCACGGAGATGAATACGACGGAGTGATTTTCTCTCAACTTGTATGTTGCATTGAATTGATACTATCAGAAAAAAAACATTGATTCTTCTTAGCTGCATGGCTCATACTCTTCTCTTTTATGTCTCTTTGTAGAATCTGATTGATCTAGCTGGATCTGAGAGTTCCAAAACTGAAACAACTGGAATAAGGAGAAAGGAAGGATCTTACATAAACAAAAGTCTTCTAACTCTTGGAACTGTATGCACCTGTAATTTTATATGCAATCATCTACCATGTTTTTCATTTTATTTGTATTTGTCTACCAGAAACTGCTTGCAGAATAAACAAGTCAAAGCCTTCAGATACACACAATAATTGCATAAAATGTGGTTGATTATCTAATGATTTATGAGACCAACTCGAGGATGGTAGAAAGTGTTTTTGGGACATTAAGTTTATCTCAAACATGAGTCAATGAATGAACTCACAATGCTCCTCTGTGTGCGTGCTGAGTCTGTTGACACTTAAAGTGCAACTACTCACTTTCTTCATTAAGAGGATGTTGAGACTTTTAAGCTTCTGAATGTTTAGATGTACATGGCCATATCATTTCAATGTCTGTAGCTGACTACATGGTTCCTTTTTAAAGGTGATTGGAAAGCTGAGCGAAGGAAGGGCATCTCATGTTCCATATCGAGATTCCAAACTTACACGCCTTTTGCAGTCTTCGTTGAGTGGGCATGGGCATGTTTCAGTGAGTTTGAGATATAAAAATCATGCTATTTGTGGTCAACATGTTTACAAAATTTTACTTTGTCGTTGAAGATCATGTAATTCACTGAACATACAAGATCATTGAATGATCCATTGCGCTGTTGCGTATTGAATTGTGTATAATCTTCTAGAAATGTTTAATTTTCACATTCTCATTCCCTTTCTGTCTTTTTGATTATGGAGTAAAGGTTTTACAAGTGACTGACCATACATATTCAATTACTCCTAGCCAAATTCCAATGCCTCTTATACATTCTTTCTTGCCTAAACCAATGCACAGCTTATTTGTACCGTCACTCCTGCATCAAGTAACATGGAAGAAACTCATAATACATTGAAGTTTGCTAGCAGGGCAAAGCGAGTTGAAATATATGCTTCACGCAATAAGGTACAATATACTTAGCTTATGATATTATTCATCAACAACAATATAGTTTAATTAAATCTAAAAGGTGACTTAACCTGATTTTGAAATGATTTAACTTCCAGATTATTGATGAGAAATCTTTGATCAAGAAATATCAGAAAGAAATCTCAAGCCTCAAGCAGGAACTTGATCAATTAAGACATGGGATGCTTGCTGGTGTTAGCCATGAGGAGATTCTGAGCTTAAGGCAAAAGGTTTTGAAATTTTTTCTTGTTTTCTTCTTTTGAATATTGTTGTGCTGTTTTCATTTTATGGTTTTATTGCCACTGACAAACCATTCTTTGTTTTCCATTGAATAGTTGGAGGAAGGTCAGGTGAAGATGCAATCAAGGCTTGAGGAAGAAGAGGAAGCCAAGGCTGCTCTAATGAGTAGGATTCAGAGGCTAACTAAACTCATACTTGTCTCTACAAAGAATACGATTCCTGGATTGACTGATGTTCCAGGTCACCAGCCGAGTCATTCTGTTGGGGAGGATGATGTGAGTTCTTTTCCCATCTGTTTTGCACACAAAAGCACGGTCTGCTAACTTTTGTTATTACCTAATTCCAAACTGGCCCTGGAATTTGAATATTTAAATATGAATGACATCCTTTCTGGATTATAAGTTAAACTGCAGTTCCTGGGGTTTGAGCTATGGTTGTATTAGTGGAATGTAATGGTTATAATGTGAATCTGGACAATCTTTGGGTAATGTTTAGTTTTAAAATTTGTTTAGTGATTCCGTGTTTTCTTAATACCTTTTATTGTCATTCTGTACTTTCTTATTTTGTAAATGTTCGAATTCTCCAAAAAGGCCCCCCCTTATTATTCTAATGCCCCACAACTGATCTGTCTTGTAGTATTTTTTGGCTTTGCAATGGTTTCTTTCCATAAGATACACCCTTTGTTTAGTTTTACTAAATTTCCTTTTGGACTGCATTCTTTTTCTTATTTTTCCATTTGGAAAATTGAAGTGTGATTTTAAGTTTCATTTTTTTGGTCAGAAATCGGATGTTTTGCGAGAAGGTGCTTTACTTGCAGAAAATGAGAATCAAAAGGACTCTCCATCTTCTGCTTCTTTGATAGCATCGGATCTAACTTACGAATTTAAACATCGAAGATCTTCCAGTATGTGGAATGAAGAACTCTCACCAGCTAGCAGTACTGTTACTGAATCGACTCAATCATACGAACTTATGGGTACTTCAAAACTGGCACCAGTAAGTTATATTTCTCTCCAGTGCTCACCCCCTAGGATATAATACCAAGTAAATTTTCCCTTCAGAAAGAATCCAAAATTCACTCCTCTCTTCCTCTCTTTCTCATATTGGACCCTCAGGTTCTTGGATTTGTCAGATTTTCTCTATTTTTTTTGCTTCCATCTCCTTTTATTATTGAATCGGAAAAACCCAAGTCTCCCTTTTGCTGATTAGCACATTCATACCACAAATGCCATGTCAATCTAACATTTTTATGCCTTATGTTCTGGTGGTAATCTTTCCTTTGGGTGACCAGACCAAAATTTTCATATTTTTATTAGTTACAGGTTTTCTGAAGAATTTTTAACTTGACAGAAATGTGTTATTTCTAGGGTGGGATGACCCAAGACCAGATGGACCTTCTTGTGGAGCAGGTTAAGATGCTTGCTGGAGAGATTGCATTCAGCACTAGTACCCTGAAGCGCCTGGTGGAGCATTCTGTAAATGATCCTGATAACTCAAAAACTCAAGTATGCTTCTCTTCTCTTGCAAAATTTTATGGTTGCTTGTGTTTAAAATGTAACTTCAAAATGAGATGCAAGGCTATGATGATACTCTATTCAACATATCAAATAGATTGCAAGTTAGCATTGTTGTAGACCCCTCATCACTCAGTGGTGCTGGAGCCAATTTGAGATTATGTGGCTGCTGTGATTTTAAATTTTATTCGACTCCAAAGGATGTGTTTGATGCTTATCACATACTAAATGATTCATGTTCTTCTTTTGCATATTATAGAAGGCAGTAGCTGGGAAAAACACCCTTCCCCCCCTGCTTCGTTTCTGTTTTTCACTGCGAATAATCGATTGTTATATCAATTAACAGATCAGAAAACAGAAGTTTTCCATTGTGGAATGCCTTAATTTTTATAATCCAACATGTCCAATGTGGCAGTAATATATACCTGAATAGAGGCTATGTGAGTGTTCATGGTTTTGCCTAAAGCTCTGTTTTTCAACCATAGATCCAGAACTTGGAGCGAGAGATCTGGGAAAAGAAGAGGCAAATGAGAGTCTTAGAACAGCGCATTATTGAGAGTGGTGAGGCTTCAATTGCTAATGCCTCATTGGTTGATATGCAGCAGGTTGTTTCACTTTCTTCCACTTTTCCCTTTTTCTTCTTCTTCTCTCTTGTATTCTTTCATTTTATCTATTTTTCAGATAATAATAGCTCAATTATTTTGATTGCAATTGTGCTGCAACAGACAGTAATGAGATTGATGACCCAATGTAATGAAAAGGCTTTTGAGCTGGAGGTGAGCACTTCATATCACAATACTGTTGGAATTTTATCAAGGCTTGTGTGTTCACCTATCATTCTAGTGTCACATTAAAACCTAATGGAGGCAGGCACTTGTGTATCCTTAGGTAAACAATAATTGGTTCCTTGGCAAGTATGCCATTCAGAAAAATTCAGATCCATAATATCATTCTGAGAATCTCTCAACTTCACAATCTGCAGTGTAATTTTTATTTTTATTTTTTGTTTTTTTGGTAGAAAGAGGAATCCTTTTATAATGAAACTCCCAAATGCCTTTGTCTTAAGACTAGTAAATATCCCGAGGAACCAATTCACAAAGTATGTCTCCAGTTGTATATTAGTTTCAATGATCTCTAGTGGTTGGAATGGTGCTCCAACTTGCATAGATTGTAATTTTCCTTCCAATGAAACGATTTTGATTTGTTTGCAGATAAAATCAGCTGACAACCGTATTCTCCAAGAACAGCTTCAGAATAAGGTTTGACTACCACTCCCCATCTCATTTTTCCTCTTATTTTTTTTTCTTTTAATTTTCTTTCATCCTGCCACTGTAATTGATGTTCAGCATCTCCTTGATGTGTTAACCTTTTCATCAGCTTGGAATGCTAGTACTTTTTGTTTGTCCCCTGGTTTACTTTGTTTTAAGCTGTTATTTCTGCATGTGGTGATTATTGGCAGTGTTCCGAGAACAAAGAATTGCAAGACAAGGTGACTCTCCTAGAGCATCGGTTGGCTTCACTCTCTGGTGATAAAGCATCAGTAAACTCTGAACACAACATGTCTGAAGAATATGTGGATGAATTGAAAAAGAAAGTTCAGTCCCAGGTGATCACCAATATACTACAACTTAATAAATCTTGGATGGGCTTATTGAAAATAACTCTATTTTGGTTGTGGTCATTGTTTTTATTTCTAGTTGAACTAGGGGTTTTAGTTCAAACATCTCATATGGAAATAGGATTATTACTGTTCTATAGTGTCAAAAACATAAGCAAAAAGTTGATACCAGCTGGTAGTTCTAACTTCTAACAAAGTAATTCCATGTTTTTACTTACAGCTAAGAAACATGCTTTTGTTTTTATCTGAGCAGGAGATTGAGAACGAAAAGCTAAAGATTGGACAGGTTCAGATTTCAGAGGAGAATAGTGGATTGCGGGTGCAAAATCAGAAATTGTCCGAAGAAGCTTCTTATGCAAAGGAACTGGCCTCTGCTGCTGCAGTTGAGCTGAAAAATTTAGCTGGTGAAGTGACAAAGCTCTCATTACAGAATGCAAAATTGGAAAAAGAATTGCTGGCTGCTCGAGAATCTGTGCATTCTAGAGGTGCTGGCATGCAATCAGTTAATGGAGTTAACCGCAAGTTTAATGATGGCATAAGACATGGGAGGAAGGGGCGGTTCTCTGGCAGAGGAAATGATTTTTCAGGAATGCATTCTGATGACTTTGAGTCGTGGAATCTTGATCCAGATGATTTGAAAAGGGAACTGCAGGCAAGAAAACAACGCGAAGCGGCACTGGAGGCAGCCTTGGCTGAAAAGGAATTCATAGAAGATGAATACAGGAAAAAGTGTGAAGAGGCAAAAAAAAGGGAGGGGGCTCTGGAAAATGACTTAGCAAACATGTGGGTGCTTGTTGCGAAGTTAAAGAGAGAGGATAGTGCTATCTTTGGGATGAATGCTGATGAAAGGCATAGTGATGGTATAGATCACACTAGTGATCCTAAAACAAATGGTGTTGAAGTTGATCGTAATAGCATCCTGAAAGAGAGAGAAGATTTGGATGCATCACAAGTTGATGAAACTCCCAAGGAAGAGCCCCTAGTTGTTCGGTTGAAGGTAAACCTGAATTGTTTGATCCTTTTCTTTTCTGTCTTTTTGTTGTTTTGCTTTGTTTTGTTGTATCCATCTGCTGTAATAATTCTTCACTCCCTTCTAAAGTTTAACTTGTGGGGTCATTTGATAAACATCTGTTTGAGGCATGTTTTTACCTTCTACTTCTGGGATATAAATGTCATGTTTGTTCCTGATTCTAGATTGCATTTTTCTGCATGCAGGCGCGGATACAAGAGATGAAGGAAAAGGAGCTCAAACAACTGGGAAATGGAGATGCTAATTCCCATGTGTGCAAAGTATGTTTTGAATCACCAACAGCAGCAATTCTTCTCCCCTGTCGACATTTTTGCTGTAAGTCAGTGAAGTTGCCTACATTTGAACTGTTTCTAACCTTTCTGCCCATCATCTCCAATCATGACTGCTGCTGGTTTATTTTTGCAGTGTGTAAATCTTGTTCGCTTGCATGTTCTGAGTGTCCAATTTGTCGCACAAAGATTGCAGATAGGCTTTTTGCATTTACTTGACATTGCAGCTTGCACCCTCCAAACGAAGGTCATGTATTCTAGTTCTGCTCATTTTTTTCTTCTAATTTGCTGATAAGTTAAGACTATAGGACAAATTTAGGTTCCTTAACACCTTGTCTTATTACGGGACAAGTAGACAAGGAACATGTACATGTACGTAGGAAAATTGAGGACCATCGAGATAAAATACAGGGTGCATTTACTGCTGCTTGTTCAGAGCATTTATGACAAGGCCAGCTATCATTAGCCTACAGACAGAGGCTATTGGTCCCCCATGGAATGGATCTGCTGATCCTATGTCCTTGGACTTACATGAGTCTCGCTCATGCAACAGAAATCTCTCTAGCTATCTGGAAAGCCAAGGCTACTGCTAGTGTCATTCATGTGAAAATAAGGAGATAAATTGACATTCTCTCTGTTTGTTTCCTTTCCCCCGATTGCAGGGCTTTGTGGATGTTTACCTGTTCACTACATCGGTGGAACGGTGGTACAATTCTTTTATTAGTTTACTGTATGTAATTGTCAAAAAGGTATATCAATATATTGTTTCTGAATCTCACCCCCTCTTTGGGGCTGTAAAATAAGACTTGATCAAAGGTAAACAAACAATCCGTACATTCAAGATGTTGCGTTATTTTTAAACATGCAGCAGAATGTTGTGGTTTATAACGCTGTATAGAAACAATGTATGCTTCCATGAGAAAGTGTCCTTCCCTGTGTATCTGAGCAACGCTGGCTCCTTGTGCATCTTTATTCTCCGTTTTCGTCTCCGAGAATCTTGATATTTTAGGTGCTAACTAATGAACCGAGCGATTTAACACTCACTGTTGAATTCATTCAGAACTTGTTCATAGTATGCTGATTAGCTTTGATGAAAATTTTCCTGAGAACACTCGAGCGTTGCCACTGGCGTTAATCGTGGAAGAAAAAATAACTACAATGGTTTGCGCTTTGCAGTCCTTGTTTCAATGAGATTTTTAAGTTTCACTTTGGTTGGTTGTGTTAAAGCTTATATCATATTTTAATTCATGCCACTGCATTTTTAATTCACATTCAATTGATGGATTTAAAAACCTAATTCTATATGCTTGGATTACATGATATTTGTAGCCTTGAGTAAATCTGTATCTCACTGAATTTATGTCAGAAATTTTTGTAGGTTGGGGTTGTTAGAGTTAGATAGGTTTTCAGCCTCTCTGGCTGGCTACAGAGAACAAGAATTTGTGCGTCTTGCACGCGCTTTTAACTGATTTGGCTGCTGTTTGATATTGGTTTCAAATGGGGTAGAATAAATTTTTTTATTTTTTATTTTTATGAATACGTAAAAATATTTAAAAAAATAATAATTATTGCATTCCTAAACATTATGTTAAAAACATTTTGTAAACCCATTCAAATAATATTTTATTTTTTATTTAAAACTATTTTATGTGTTTTTTATGTATTAATATTCAAAATAAAATTTTAAAAATAAAAAAAATATTTTAAAATAAAGATAATTGAAACATCTATTACTACCGCATTCCCCCGTATAATCTTAAAATATACAAAAATTACGGAACTTCATTATTATTCTATCACAAAAAATTAAGGAACTTCACTGAATTTATGTCTGAAGATTTTATTATTATATCACAAAATCATAGAAAAACTAAAAATCAAACACTGAAAAGAAGTGGGCAACCATTGAAAAAACACTGCATAGGACAACGAAAGAGAGATGATGTTTTACAGTTGAAAAACTGATCAAACAAACGTGAATGAAAATGCCTGGATTTCTTGACAGATCGGGGGCTGATCTGAGGAACTGTAAGACCATCCTCGCTCCATTCCCAACTAACTTTCATTTTGCTTGCTTCTTTTGACTGACTAAATCCACTGGGTAAACCAGGCTGGGGAATATAACGATGAAGTTGAGGGAAGTGGGGTGTAACTTGAGGGACCGAGAAGCCTAAATCTTCTGTAGAAAAAGAACTCCTGTTGCTTTCAAGATCTTGATCCAGCAATGGCAAAATTAAAAAAGGTCACAAGTCTGCATCAAATTAGGTTACGTTAGGGAAAAGGGTGTAGATGAGTCTTAAAAAATACAAAACCCTAGAAAAAACAGGTCTCTCTCTTTTGAAATAGGGTGCACTCCAAACCTAATTGCAACCATTATTGCTAGCAAATGAAGGATCAAGAAAATCATCGATGCGCCAGCCTGGTACTGTCTCTAAATACTCAGATATGCTACTTGTTGAAATTGAACCATTGTCACTAACATGATTTTCTTCGAAAGTATATGCCGTTGTTGCTGATGCTGTCTCAACTGAAGGAGAGCTGAGGATTTCGTTGGAATTCTTTAGGCATGGCTGATGGTTTCTATTGCTAGTAGTGTTAATGTTTGAGTCAAAGTTATTAGTGGAGGTCGATGATGCTGTGTGCAGAGAAGAAGAAGCAGAGAGCTTTACACCTGTGAGAAGAAACCTGTTGTGTTTCTGAGTATGTTCATTAGCTTTGTGAATTGGAAGGTCACATTCTCTGCATAGAATTGCCCTATCCTCTTGACAAAACAGAAGGGCTCTCCTCTCCTGAAGAAAAATAACCGCGAAGACTGTATTTTATAACCTCAACAATCATAGTAAGTGAAAAGCAAGTGAAGGATCTAGCTGGTAGTACCTGACAGATATCACAGAGAGGGGATTCTTTGAAAGAAGGATGGACTAAAGAGAACCTCGAGTGTTTGCTTGCTAACTTGTTTGCATGGTGAACTCTGTGATCACATCCATCGCAGAGAGCAGCTTCATCCGCACAACAGAAAACTGTCGCCTCTACATTGTCACACACATCACACCGGATCTTCATTACCATCCTAGTATACCCCCTCTAATATTCTTGGTTGGAGTTTAATGTAAAGATAGATTGTGGTCTTTTGAAATTGACCTTTAAGAGTGAATAAAAGGATACTGACAAAGCTGTTGTGGGAGTATGGGCGATAGGGGAGTGGAAATGGATGAACAGCTAAGCTCAGGGGTCTTGAATGTATATCTGGCTTTTTTAGACAAAGCTCTGGATAGATGCCATGTAGTTGTCCTTAGTATTTCTCTTTCTATATAGTAAAGAAGATGAGCGCAAGTTGGCTTCTGGGCTATAAAGTTATTGCACAGTTACCTAGAGCTTTCACTCTCATTATCAGTGCTGTCTGAAGTTGGAGGAATGGCTACCGATTTTCATTCACCTTCTATTTATTGATCCAAGCTCCTCTATTCATATTAAATCGGCAGTAAATATAAATTTACTCCTGTGGGTGGTGGAGCAATGCTAGCTCATGGGAGACCAGAGCTGGTTGCTTGACTTGCATTACCAATATTTTAGTTGATTCAGAATCCTGCCTTTGATTAGAATATTTAGACACCCTTTTTGGCGAATGAAAAAATAAATTTGTCTTGATTAAGCTGAACCCTTTGTAATTAGTGGTTACATGTGAAGAAATAACCACACCACCAGCAAGCTTGTAATTTTTATCTCTTCATTTCTGAGCTCCCCGATGGTGCCATCCATGGCACAAGTGTCATAGTCAAATACCCACCCTCACCACCACCATTATGATGGCAACGCCATGGGAGCATGGAAGATATCCAAATGGGTGGTGGTTGTATCAAGATAGGTTTCAAGATCTTGTAAACGCAAAAACACTTTGAACCAATCTGTCTTTACATGGAAGGAACCAATTCGACAAGAATTATGATGTTTTTCTTTGTTAGATAAATTAAATCAGGTTTGACCCCGAGTTTATTTAATATATTATTATTTTAATTTTAATTTTTTTAATTAAATTAGATGCAGGCGTGGAAGATTTAATTATTTAAAATCATCATAAAAAAATATATTTAATATTTGAAAACCAATCTAAAAAGACATTTCCGATTAAATTAATAATCCATGTTGTTATTCTATTGTAGCCGCATATCTTTTGACTCAATTCAATATTATAAGTTAAGATTGATTTTTAAAATATATTAAAATAATATTTTTTTTATATTTTAGAATTTATTTTTAACAAATACATCTTAAAATGATTTGAAAATATAAAAAATAAAAAATATTTTAAAAAAGGCTCGCAGTACCGTATAAATTAAGAATGGTCGAAAACCTCCTCTCAATTAAGTACGAAGGAAGGCAGCATAATCCTCCTCAGGATATTTTCGAGAGTCAAGCCTACTCGATCCTTGTTGAAATTGAGCACATTTACACCGACCCATAATTAAAGGCAGGCAAAAGCGGTGGTATCGTGTACCAGAGTGATTCTTAAACAACGTTATTTGTAAGAAGAAGAACTATGTTACGAGTTCCAAAACAATTGGTGCCACTCATTGACCTACGACGTTCCCGCCAAAAGTCAACGATTACCATGCAACATAACAAATTATCTATATGAGTTTGCTCTATCGATCAATATTAAGTTTTGCTTATCATGGATAAGGTTGTTCTCATCCGTACGTACGTTTCACTTAATCCCTTGGTTATTTGTGCAATATTTCGTGATTTATTATTAGCATCTCTAAGGCAAGAGGCAAAAAAAAAAAAAAAAAACCTGAAATGAAATATTGTCACTTTAGCTCCTTTTCTCTCTTTTCGGCAACTCCTATGAAATTGCTAAATCATCAGGTAAAATAGCTTTTCTCTCACTGAAATGCCATTTATATGCATTCTATCAAAAAAAAAAAGAAGAAAAAAGAAGCTAAAACATGGAGATGTTACCACCGTAGTTATCAAACTCGATCCGGAAATTGACCTGAAAAAATTAAAAAAAATATTTAAAATTTAAATATTTCATATGAAAAAATAAAAAAAAAAATTCATATGAATATAAACTATACATGTTGTAAATAATGAAATTTAAAAGATTATTTTAAAAAGTTTTTTATCCCACATTAAAAAAATAACTTCTTTCTTGTGAACATAAAGTATATATATTAAAGGGTTTCAAATCCCACATTAAAAAAATATTATGTTATCATTTTAAGTTGAAATATTTAAATAAAAATTTTTCTTATCCCACATTGAAAAAACATAACTTTTTTCTTGTGAATATAAAGTATATATACGAAAAGACTTCAAATTCTATATTAAAAAAATAATTTTTTTCTTGAAAATATAGAGTATATATATTAAAGGGTTTCAAATACTACATTGAAAAAATAAATTTTTTTTTCTAATATTTATATAGTGAACATAACCAACTAAAAAAAAAAGGTATAAAAAAAACCACATTTAAAAAAAAAAGGGTCTCATCTAGGTTCGTCCGGGTCATGGGTCGACCCATTAGGTCGACCGGGTTTTGCTGAGTTGTTGCACCGGCCGGTCTTTTAACAAACCCGGACCTGTCCAGC
>Ga0307515_10011874_pt1 | contig 16468 bp, 8 predicted proteins | sample 17_EM_MG_FD_194513 | JGI IMG/M metagenome (GOLD analysis project Ga0307515, IMG submission 194513) | Populus trichocarpa ectomycorrhiza microbial communities from riparian zone in the Pacific Northwest, United States - 17_EM | ecosystem: Host-associated > Plants > Roots > Unclassified | place...
TAGGGCAACTGAACACAACTGAGGAAATCACAATCAAAATTCACTGAACCTATTTCCTAATCCTTAATGTAACCCTAATTATGGCACGTAAATTGTAAATAAATAAAAAAATAAAAAAAAAACAGAGAGAGAGAGGAGTACTTACTTGTAAACGCAAGATAGGATAAAGAATAATAGAAGCAGGTATTACTTAAATATATAGTGATCAAAGTAGCTCAGCCATGAGGTCCGAATTCATAAAGGAAAAGGCTTGGATTTCAAACTCTTAAGAAATGGCGGTTTCCGAGTTGGTAAAGGATGTCGTCCGTTACGTTCTTTATTTCTTCTTATTTAAACCAATTGGACCAAGCCTCCCTGGCCCAGGTCCGCTAAGCCCTCAAGTCTGCGTGCCTGGACACAAATTATTTTTTTAAGAAAATTTTTTTTTTAGGCTCTATCAAAAATACTACTTAATTTTGACATCAAAAATTAAAATATTATTTTTTTTAATTGAGATTAAATTTAAAAATATATATATAATCAGACTTTTACCATGGATTGAGAGTAATATTACTGTATTTAAGCAGTGTTTTTTGTTAAAAATTTCCTTTGATGTCGCGAGATGAAAAAAAAAAATATCCTCTCTTCTATGTATTTCTTTCTGCACCACATTTCTTTTTTTTTCTTTTCTTTTCTGCACCTAAACTGAAATCTTTATGGTCAACACCTTCAACAAGATCCGGAAAAGGAAGAGCAAAGCAGATAGAAGAAGAGGAAGAAAATGAGTGGTTTTGACACATGGGTTGCTTACGTGCAATTAAAGGAAACATGTTTGCCATATCATTCAATTCTTTATGGCATCCTTTTACCTTTAGGTATAGTTTTTAAACCCGACCTGGTGGTTGACCCGGTATAATAATTGGATCACGGGTCAGATGGGTTGGAAAAAAAAATTCCAACCAATGCAACATGTAACTTATGGGAGATGGAACTGCATGGGTATACGAAAATTAAGTGTTGAAAAAGTCAAAAAACAAAAATCCCAAAACTGCACAACTCACACATGTTGAATACAAACTGCTAAAAGAAGTGATCAATCTTATTAGCTTTTTAATTATTGATTTCTTCGTAGTTAAGGACTTGAAAAAGTTGGCTTTTCTCTTAGTGTCCTTGCAATTAAAGCCAATGAAACAAATACTATCACACTTATTACTCTTTGTTTGGAACCAATGCTACTTTTTCTACTTCGCTTGTCGAAACAAGAATTCTTTAATTCAAGATCCTTTTGTGCCCAACAACCCTTAACTCCTCAATCTTATACCCTTAACTCCTCAGTCTTATACAGACCCCCACAACATATCTCACATCAAAAGATCACCACGAGCCTTCCCTTATAATGTTTTTGTAGATTCCAAAAATTTTATAGTAGATCACTACGAGGATAAATCCGGAAGGCCTCTTTAGAAGAGACCAATTCAAAGCAAAGCATGTAGCTATAAAAATTAGAAAGAGCGATTGAGAACAGCTGGCTTGACCCATAAAAAACCAGAAGGTTGGCATTTGATGTTGCTACAGACCAATAAAGGTATGCAAGTTGTAGACACAACCCATACCCCTTCGGCCTTCCCTTATACAAACTTGGCTTTTGTTGCTCTTTGGTTTTTGTTTCTTTATTCTAAAAAATAAAATTACACGGTCTTAATTCCTGATTTTGCAACAATAAAGAAAACCCCACAATTTCCTCACTTATTGCATATCATTTTCATTCTCAAACCAGAATTTTAATCTTCTATTTGACAGCAATGGAAGAGGAGGTGAGAGATAGAGCCATGACTCTCAGCGAGTTAGTAATACCTTTCCCAGATGAATAACAAAAAATTGAAGAGATAACAGCAACTTAATCTTACATTGATTTGCAGATCTGAAATGAAGAGAGCCAAACAAGTAAAAAGCTTGCCTTGAACTTAAATTCCTCTGACTTTTTTGTACCGCGGATGAGATTACTTTTATATATATATATATATATATATATATATATATATATTAAAAAACTTAGTCATGTCTCAGCCGGGTTTACCCGGGTTGACCCGCCGAGTCGACTGTGTTTTACAGGGCCATATTCCTGGCCGGTTTTTTCATCAACCCGCCCCGGATCAGCCGGGTCCCAGGTCGACTCGTCGGGCCGGGTTTTAAAACTATATTTTTAGGGTGGCATGTGTATGGTGATTCTATCTGGTTTGATATCGGTTTGATTTTCCTCTTTTATTGCTCTCTTCTCCACCCCAACTTGTGTGCTGTCCCTAAATAAATGACAGTTGCACCTTCTTCTTTTTTCTTTAAATTTTGTCAATATTTTTTAAGCTTTTAATTTACAGTTGCACCTTCTTCTTTTTTCTTCAAATTTTGTCAATATTTTTTTAGTTTTAATTTTTTTATTTGAAAAAATAATTTCAAATTATAAATTATTTTTTATTTTATCCTCATTTATTTTTTTTTCAAAATTTTATTGTTCTTTTGATCATATATATATTAATTTAGATGATTTATATTTTTTTTATGATTCCTACTTTAATTTTTATTTTTTTATTGCTATTTTTTTACTTTGATAAATTTTTAAAATTGATTTTTATTTTATTTTATCATTCAACATTAAATTAGTTAGGAATCAGGATTCCTGGTTAAGCATGTGTATAGGATTTCACGGTTTATGATATTGGAAGATTAACCGAGATTTAAAAGTTTTGCCCGTATTTGCTTTGTTTTTCATGTTATTAAATCAAGATTGTATTTTTTTTATATCTTTAAATTAATCAAACTTGTTGAACTGAGTCAACTCAATTACCAAAGCTTCAAATTTCTTTTACTTATTTAGAAATCCTAGCATTGCCTTGGCTTTTTTCTTTTTATGTTCAAAAAAATATGGTCTGCCCTGCCATATTCCGCTAGCTACTGATATAGATTTACTTGAGTTATTTTTTTGGTTTTTTTTAACAAATGTTTTTTTTGCTTTCGACCATCGTTGTTTGGTTTTATAATTGGAATTTCTAACTTGTTTTCATATGAGTTTTATGATTTTATCATAATTTTATACATCATGTCGCGAGTTTCGTAATGTAACATGGTTAACTCAAATCAATCCAACGTGTCGTCGTCTGATATATTTTTTATTATCTAATGTATTGTTGTAATTTAAATATTTTAAAAGTGTTTCGGCCAATATTAATAAAATTTTTAACTTTCTAACACTTTTGTATTTTTTTAAGGTTAAAATATGGTTGGACATGTGGTGTATTGCAAGTTAAAAACTAATATAATTTGTTAAAAAGAACATGTTTGTCACCTTGGCTTGCATTGGGAAGAAGGTGAATGAGTTTGAAACATGTTTTTTAAGAATTTATTTTTTTATTTAAATAATTTTTTTATTGTTTTGATATGTTGATGTTAGAAATAATTTATAATGAATAAAAATATATTATTCTATGTATTTTTAAGTAATTTTTTTTAAAATAATTATTTTTTTAAAGCACAGCATCATCACAAAAAGAAATACCACCTACCTTAAAAGCAAGAGAAATTTAAAGACATTTTTTAAATTTTTTTCCCTTTCGTTTTTTTTTTATGTTTTTTTTTAAATTATCTTTGCACCTTTTATCTTGAAAACATACCTTTTATCTTGAAAACATTATAAATTGCAACAGTTTTTCTTCATATGAATTTTTTTTTATGTTTTCTTTATAAGTCCACGACAACCAACAGGCATGCCACAAACCCACGGCAGCGCGCGGGCATGACATCTGATATATTCTAAAGGAAGTACATAAAGTTATATTCAAATAAAGGAATTGAAAAAAATAAAATGTAGTGACTGAATTATAAGTTATGCAAATTATAGGGACTGAAATATAATAAATGCAAAAATACACTGTAAATGAGCCGCAAAACGTGAGTTTATGTATGGATAATGAAATTTCAAAAGTGAAAAGCTAAGTTGTTTTAGTATTTTTAATAATTTGTTAAAAAGTACATATGTTTGTACCTCGGCTTGGATTAGGAAGACATACCGTGTTCGTAGGACTAGAGGGTGTTCTTAAAGATAAGAAACGTGTTTTTTAAGAATTTATTTTTATTTAATTTATTGTTTTGATATATTGAAGTAAAAAATAATTTATAAAAAATAAAAATATATTATTTAAATATATTTTTAAATAAAAAAATTTAAAAAATAATTTTTTTAAAACATGATACCAGTGAGAAATTTAAAGAAATTTCAAAGAAAATTTCATTGAAAGAAAGGAGTGGCGGTGTTACTAAACTAGAAAGGTGCAGCGAGAGAAGTTACATATATTGTTTTTCTTCATGATTTTTCAAAGTTAAGAAAAAAAAACTTTCCTTTTTTACCATAATTTTTATGGATGAAACTTGAGATTTAGACTAATTCTTGTTAAAAAGAAAGAATTTGGGTGGTAGATGCCTCCACATCTTCTTCTTTTTAATTCTCAAACTTGAGGTTGTTGCCCAACGGTTGAAGAGACTTGTTCTCTTTCTCTGCACCAGGGTTCAAGCCTCACTGTGCATGCCTGTCATCCATGCGGTGTCTTACATGCTCACTGGGCTTGCAGGATATTCAGTGAGCCCGGGAATTAGTTGTGGTGCGCATAAGCTGGCCCAGACACCCCGGGTTACCAAAAAAAAAATTAAATTAAATTCATGGACGAATTCACTTGCGTTTGGCAGTGTGTTTCTAAAAAAAATTAATTTTTTTAATTTTTTTTAAATTAATATGTTTTTAATGTTTTAAATTATTTTGATATACTGATCTTAAAAATAATTTTTAAAAAATAAAAAAAATATTATTAATATATTTTTATAAGTTAAAAATATTTTAAAAAGCACCACAATCGTGGTGCATAAAATCAGGAATTTTAAAGACCAGTGACTGAAGTTTACAGAAAGTTAATCAGCCATCTCTTTATTTTTGTAAACAATACGGATTCCGGAACCCAAGGCAGGGCGCGATGGGCTAAGCCTAAGAGGAGCCATGGATAAGCGAAGCCGAGCCCCAAGCGCGCGAATGAAGGGTTGAATGTTCAACCTCTTAGCACCCTGTTCAACCAACCGTTCATAGTGCTAGGCTACACAAAACGGCACGGACACCACTCGTCTCATCTCTCTCTGTCGCTCTCTCGTATTCTTGTGGCGTCCCTTTCTCTCGTAAAAACCTAGCCAATCAAGAAGGAGGAGGATAACACTGGAAAAAAAAAATAGAAGACCTCTCTCTCTCCTTCTCTGTTTATCGCTTTAATTATCTCTCGGTTTCTCTCTTTTCCTCTCTCGTCGCTCCCTTGCTTTGCTTGCGCGTTTAACACACCGAGCAGCCTTCACTCTTAATTTAAGTGGTGCTCGTTTCTATTCAAGGTATTTTTTCCGTTCAATTATTTAGGGTTTTTGCTATTTCCAATTCGAAAGACCTATCTTTTAATTTTTTTATCTCAGTTTTTACATGTCTGGCTTTTCGATTTTTGCACCACGGGTTGCATTGTTCGATGAGGATGATTTATTTTAATTTCGGATTCTTTATCTATAAAATGTTGTATTGAATTCAAATATTGAATTTCTAGATTCTATATATTATTTTTCCAATTATCAATGCATTATAGAACTTTGAACTTGTTTATTAATTGACTATTTAACTAATATTTGAAGTAATTTTGTATTTTGCCTGTGGATAATTACACAGGTATACTTAAAACATGTTGCTTTAATCTTCTACTGAGGATAGGATTGATTGTTGACATCTTGTGCTGTGGTGAATGGCGGCTGATCAACGAAGAAAACGGCTTAATGGTGCCAGCCTTGCTGGTTGTAGTTCCCGGGAGCCGTACAGAATGAAAAGGAATAAATCGAAGAATGGTTTGAATGCAAAATCTCTTATTTCTCTTGAGTGGGATGGCAACAGAAAGAAGGTTGTTGCCAAAAAGGAGCAAATTGGCATTAGTCAGAGAGATTTGATGCCATTTGTTGATTCTGTTCTCCACTATCATAATCCTTTGGCAGATGTTTTTGCTGTTCCTCGAGAGATTTTTGAGCTGCAGAATTTAGCAGAGGTCCTTTCCTACGAGGTGACTATAACTTGTGATCATTGTTTGTAGTTATTCATGTGCATATTTTTTCCTTGCTTGCTTTTGTTTTTTTTTTTTTAATGCCTCCATGTGGAACCTTATGCAGACTTGGCAGAATCATTTATCGGAAGATGAGAGAAACTTTCTTAAGCAGTTTCTACCAACAGGACTAGGCACGGAAGAAGTTGTGGAAGCATTGCTTGCTGGGGACAACTTTCATTTTGGAAATCCATTGCTAAGATGGTAAGTATTGGTATTTGATACTAATTTTTTTTTTTTTTTTTGGGGGGGGGGGGGATCAACCACGACCTTTTTTGGAGCTCTTTGGAGATATGGCAATACAGATGCACTAATGAATTTTGATTTTTTTCCTGTGTTCTCTGGTCAAGGCTTTATGTAGGGATCCTCTGTTTTCTCTTCCATTATCTAATAAGCTATTTCCATGTGATATTGAAGGTTTTCTTTCCCTCCTTTCCAACAATGTCTTCTGATCTCATCTTGTTTGGGCTTGAGCATATATATATAAGAAACAAAATTCATACTCGTGCTTTTTAGCCGTACAGAATTTTCTTTCCTGTTACTTGCTGATTTTTTAGAGAAATACTGTCATGTTCTGAATTTTTAACACTAAAGAAAGCTGCTTGACAGTGGCAACATGGAGTGGTTTGAATCTTTTGTATTGTGGCATCAAGTTTGTTGATTCTCGGTGCTTTATCTTTCTTCTATATTATATAGGGGTTTTCATATCTTATAACTGCCTTGCATGTTCTTGATTTCTGGCATGACACTGATATGTTTGGGTTTCCTAGTATCAGAAAATTTAAAATAAAAAACTAGGAACTCTATTGTGGTTTCTCCTGAAGCTGTATATTATGAACATAAGATCTTGTTTCAAAGTTTGATTAGACTATTTATGTGGAAAATGTTGTTGCAGGGGTGCTTCACTTTGCTCTGGTAATCTTCACCCTGATGTGGTTCTTTGTCAGGAACAGCATCTAAAGGCTGATAAAAAGGCATTCTACTCCAAGTTACAAGATTATCACATTGAGTAAGGCATACTTCTCTGATTTTGTTTCATTATTTAACTAAGCCGTTTAGGCGATGTGTGTTCCCTATGTTAACAATGTTTGCTTAATTTATTGGTTTTCTGCTTGTGGCAGCATGATAACATATTTGCAGAAGTTGAAGGACACGTGGGAAAGCAGCAAGGATCCAGAAAAGGAAATTTTGCAGAAGATATGGAGGTTTGTACCTGCTGCATGCTGTCCCTTGTATATAAAGTCTCTGTATTATGCGCAAGCGAAGCAAAACATTGTACTGGCATAGCCATCTTCCTCAGCTGTTTTGCCTTTATTATGCTTAACTACTCATTCCTAGACTCTACAAAATGTCATGCTCAATAGTGTAGTAATGGGAAAGAAGATTTTGATCCCATCGTGTGCGTTAAGGTGAAAAAAAAAAAAAACTGAGAGCTGTACAGTTGTGGAATGTCATGTAAGTTGGTGGAAACTGGAACTAGTTTTTCTACTGGATTTGCGAAGCTGGTTAATTATTAGTGGGGGGTTTCTGTTGCGTAAAATGGCAAATGTTTCAATTCACCTGATTATAATTAGATGTTTGGTTTTGCTGTATCTAATGACACCAAAGTCCCTTTTTTTTTTTCTGGTGAACTATTTGCAATTTTGCACACTTTATCCATTCTTTAATAAAGGGAAATTTGAGGAGGATTTAAATTATGCATAATTTTTCATTCATGCTTCCCTAATTACACTTGCATGCGCCATACTTTTTGATTACTTGATTGTGTTCCTGCTTTTCGCTATTGAAATACATATTTTCATACTATTATTGCTTCATTACTTTGTTTGGAATGGTTCGGAGATAACTTTTAAGGTTTTAAATCATCAAATTATGCATTTGATTTTTGAAGAGTTTATGCAGCAGTTTCTTCTTATCATAGAGTCTTTTATCAAGTTAATGAGGCTCTTGGACTTCTTCATATGATATTTATGTTCACATTTGGACATTTTTTTTAAGGAGGTCAAGAAGTGATGCAGATAAAAGAATTTCCCCTTGCGATACCGAGTCTAAATTTCATGGCACTGGGGAGAATGAGTCGGCGACATCCGGATCCTGCTCCTTGGTTGCAGAGGAGAAAACATCTAGCAGCGATACCCAGAACTCTCATGTAACAAAGAGTGGAGAGGTTCAGAAAAGGTAATTAAGTTTTCCTCAGCTAGTCTTCCTTGCCATGCATTTGATTGTTATTTCTTGAAGTTTTCCAAGGTTTAATTAAGTGAGGTTTTTTCATTTTCTAAACCAACACTTCTTCTATCCATGAAATACAATCTAAAAATTTATTCATATTTCTATCATTACAGGTCCCTGCTTGTAAAGGTTCAATACCTCTATTGTTGTGTTCATCAATCTTTGAAAGATAAACATTGTGAAGATACAAGTATAAAAAAAGGATAAAAATATCTCTGTTATTTTTAGGTATCTTGCTTTACAGAGCTTCTGAAAATTTGAAAGGATAACCAAAATCTGAACTCTGTTTGAGGATCACTACTAGATTCCTGTATCACTCTCCCCCAGAACAATATCAATTAGCTGATTTGGTTTGAGACACATCTCTTCTGATTTACTATCTTCTGATAACCTTCTTAAAGAAGCCCACTTATCCTCCCGAGGCTATGCCTCTACAGGCTCATGTTGGAACCCTGTTTTGATTATCATGATTGTTGCTAACATTAGCTTCATTATATTCTTTCATGGAGGGTGGAGACATAAAAGCCTTCCGTATTCTTATTCTTGTGCTTTTGTTCTCCCGATAAAATTCATAGTATCCACCCCCTTCAACAACACCATCCTTCAAGATAAGTAAATAATATATTGAGATGCCTGTAGCTTCTGTATTTGCTTTTGGAAAGTGCTGGTTGGTTTGATACAGACATTCTGGGCTTAATATCTTTTTCTTAATGTTATTCTGAGCTTTATGATTTATTTCTCCCTTTTTGGTGCAATGCTTCTAATATCTTTAGCAGGTTGCAATTTGCAGTGGCCTTGCCTCTTTTCCAAAAAATAATTACATAATGGGCAGGAGATCTTTTAGATCTTATGTCGCACCATTTGTCTTGCATTCCCTGCACAATTGTGTAAGAATCTCACTAGTTGCCTTTGGTGTCAGGATTTGTGAGAAAGGCTCCATGAAGGAGAAACTGAGAAAGTCGTTGCTTGCTTCAGATGATGCAAGACCTGGAAAAGGAGACAAGCTACGCAAGCGCAACATCCACCGTAGTGACGGTGCTAAATATATGTCATACTTAAAGGTTGGTGTCTTTGGTATTTCTTAGTTTGTATGAAGTACTTTAGTATTTATTCTTTACCTTAATGGCAGGATTCATCCATCATAAAATTCTCCTGTTTGTCAAGTTTTACGTGTCTACACTTTTTACCCTGCATGCTTAGGTGACCACCACAATCAATGTTTACCTAAAGTAGTAACCAAGTCAAGTGATGATAATCTCTCTCTCTTGCATATAACAACAAGGTTAGAAATTTGCAAAATGTTGGAAATGTGGAAACTACATGTGATTCTTCTCCTCATCTTGTTTTTAATTTTTCTCTCTTTTTAAGGATTTTGCTGATAACCTGCATTTGATATCAGATAAGCAAGAAGCAGCACCAACTTGTTAAGAACATGAAGCAGTCTGGTAAAAGCATTCAATCTAAGTCTCTTAACTGTGTGTTAGGTGACCTTGATACTTTGCATGTACAACCATATGAAGAATTCGTGAAAGAGGAACAGAAGAAGTTGCAGGAGCATTGGTTAGTTGTATATTGTTGGACTGCACTTTCTTTTTACGGGCACAAAAATGTTTGATTTCTTCTCAAAATATGATTTTGTTTTATGCAGGATGCAATTGGCAAACAAAGATCTTCCTGTAGCACATGCAATCTGGAGAGAGAGACAGTTTCAGAGACAGGAGATAACCAAATCTTTGGAGGAAGAGATAGAAGGCCAATTAAAATATCCAGTGGAGGTCTGATATTCTGGCCTTGTGTATTTTTCCTTTTCGCCCTGGACCAGTGGGCTCGTATCATTTTGTTGCATGTCCAGTGCAGCAGAATTTGTATGACAGTGAAATCCTAGAAATCTTCCCTGTTCTATATTTAACTTGTTTGGTTCCTGAACCAGCATCTGGAGAAAGATGGTCATGAGACTCTGCTTCAGGATCAGAGCGATCAATGTGCAGACCAACATGACACCAACATGGAGGTTTAATTCTCTGTCCTCATATCAACCCCCCCTCCCCGCCCTTTTATTTTTTTTGCTTATCACTCAATTATACAGCTAATATCATCTGCTTACCATCAGAACCTGTTTAACCCAATTCTCATTGTTGAATGATGGTTGAATTCTTCCATACTTGATTCTAAGTTTGGCTTTTTTGTCATTGTTTTTTCAGGATAAGCAGGAACAGAACCATGAAATTGTGCTTCAGGATCAGCAGGAACGGAACCATGAAATTGTGCTTCAGGATCAGCAGGAACGGAACCATGAAATTGTGCTTCAGGATCAGCATGATCATGGATCAAGAAACGAAGAATCCAGCATTTCTGATTATGGAGATTCTGGTTCAGGCTCCCAGCAGAATCAGTCCCCGCAACATCTTTCCTCCCTCTCTGTTAGCCAGGATCTTAATCCTATAGATATGAATATGGAAAATAATCATGTCCATTTGAACTCTAATTCAGATGAAGCTTCTCCACATGTATCTGAGTACTCAGGGACCATGCACATCGGAGACGCTTCCATTGATCAGGGAGTTCCTTTCTCTTCTGGTGGAGATGTCTGGTCAGCAGTTAGCATACCCAACTCATATTATGATCCCACTGCAAATCATGAATACACATCTACTGGTAGATTGTCACTGCCACATCAAGTTAATGAAGAACAATGCTCCCAGTTGATTGATTTGGAATCTGAAGTGCATGAAGAGGAAACTGGAAAAGATTTGTTGCACAGACAATCTGATGATGGTTCTTTCAGTTCTTACCCTAACCATGATCGTAGTGGGTTGCTTCAATCTTTGTTCAAAGGTCAGGTAACGTTACCCTACCATAATGAACAAAAGCCAACCGGGTTAGATTTTCAATCACCAAATGATGCTATAATGCAAGATGGTCAGTATACAGGGCATATCCAGGGGCAGCTTCAGTCCTCGCTGTCACTTGAACAGAGACAGAAGAATCACATTGAGGATTACATGCAACAAAATATATCAGAGGACATTTATTCAGAGGGAGGAGGATTCTTGATTCCAAGACAAGGACATGCTCCGCTAGTCAATCTGCAAGAATGGAATGTTAATCCTGTTCGCATGCCAGCACGGCTCCAATCCCATCCAAATGAAGATGGTTTGTTAATCCAGAACTGGTTCTCTGGGGAGCATCAAGTTCGCGGGGACTGGAATGGTGCAGGTGGTGTTAGTGTCTCAAACCAGAGCATTGGAAGTAATGCAGATCAAAGCCTATTTAGTGTTCTATCCCAGTGTAACCAACTGCACATGGCAAGCCCCATTAACCAATTACGTTCAGGTAGCCCCACCAACCAGCGTCCAAATGGTACCATAGATTCAGTGGGCTCTGCTGAGCAGTTTGTGTTGCCGAGGGCCTATGGTATGGTGAGCGGGGTTACCCCCAGGGTCAGTAATGCTTTACCACAACCAGCTCATCCACTCGATTACTTTAGCGGGCGTGACACTGCTAGTTCCCTGATGCCTGATGATATGGGATGGATGGCTTTGCCGCAGAATTCTGTTTTACATGATCCAATGGGGAAGCCATACTTGAGGTCGTGGAACCGATGAATATCCTTTCCCCCTCATTTTTGGTAGGTGAAGTACAAGGTTATGATCATGAGAAGAAATGCCAGCACAAGATGTGCCTTCATAGGAAATCGTGACTTGTTATCTATTATAGGGAATTTTGAACTTATTGCAAGGTTTGCAGAAGTGTAGAAGCTTGTGACAAATTCTGAGATAGGTTTTTGTACATACTTTATACGAGAGCCAATTCAAGCACCATGTAAATATCCAGATGTTAGATAGGCAGGTGAGAGCAAGGGCAAGGAAGGATCGAAAAAGATTCTGATATCTTCTATCTGGTATGTAAGTTACACTGCATTTTTTGTTTCCAGTCGCATTTTTTTTCTTTGTTGACCGAGAAACATCTTTCAATAAATTTGGAGGCTGGAGGCTCTCACATCTTTGTTTTTTATTCACCGGTTGATTCTTTCATTGATTGCAAGCTCAATTTACTTGCAATCCCAACTTTCAAGAGTTTTTCAAGATCCATGCTGTAGTCTCAAGTAGCTCAGTAAAAAAATAACATGGTTTTAACAAAATGATTTGTTTTGTTTTGACGAAGCATACCCTTTTTGTTTTTAATTTGCGAAGTTCTAACATTTTATTTGTTAATTATAAAAAAAAAACAATTTATTTATTGTCAATAAATACTCTTTTCATTGAATTGATGTTATCTAACTTAAATTGCTGTGATTTTTTTTTTCCTTTCAAAATAATTTTAATCCTATATTATGTTAAACTGTTTTAATTTTAACTTCTTTTATTTGTAGAGTTTGTATAAAAAGAGAGCATTTATTCGTATAGAGTTTGATTTATTTTTTAAATTTAAAATAGACAAAGCTGTGCTCCATTTTTTCCCCTACCAAACTATTTTGAAAAAAAAAAAAAACTCGTCTGAGGGCGATTCCCTTGTTGGTTTCACTATTAGAAATCTCAAAATCACATGCCCTCGACAAATACCCTATGTGATGAGGGTGGAGCATTGAATAATAAATGGTGTTGAATTTACCTTATGATTATTGATATTTTAGTAATTATATTAAAATTCAATATTTATATAAACTTGATATTTGTTATTGTACGTTAGTTTTTAAACATTACATTGTATACCAAAAAAAAGATTAATTAGTGAGAAATTGAACCTGCTTTGAAAAGTTGATGGGAAAAAGTATTTTCCCTGTCTTGAACCTAATAAAAAAGGGATGGCTTAGAAGTTATTTAGAAACAGAGTAATACTTAAAACTTCTGAAAAGATTGAGAAAAAAATAAAGCTACAGCTTTTTGTTCAAATGTAATATTTTTCAATTTAAAAAACTGAAAAGCTACTTTTCTATTTTTTAAAATTTATACTATGTTTATAAAATATATTTTAGAGGTTTTTCATAGTTTTTCAATACAAGTTTTGTTTTCCAATTGAAAAAAAAATGAACATTATAATTTTAATTTGAATGAAATAAAATTGTTATTCTACAATTAGATTATTATAAATGTAAAACATTAAGGTAATTATTATAAATCATGATTTTAATTTCTTATGAAAAATATTCATAATCTCGATGTATTTCTTTATTCAGTTTTACTTTCTACAAATGAATATTTTTAAAAAATTTTCATTGAAAAAAAAAATCATGTTAGTGAACACATCGTTAAATGTTTTGGCTTCTTTTTTTTTCCTGATTAAATATCGCCTGAGAAAGGAAAATATTGATATCAGTAAAGCTATAATTTACTGACTTCTACTATTTGACTTTATTGAATTAGGTGTTCTGGGTTTTACGTATATTTGGTATTACAATGCAATATGTTTTTTAAAATCATTTTAATTAAAAATATATTATAATAATATTTTTTTTAAAATCAAGAAATAATTTAAATAACAATTTTTAAAAAATAATAATTGTAAGGCAAAAACACTCACTTAGTATTGAACTTGTCTCTTTGCATAATTCCGCTTGGAGCACTTGGTACTCGTTAGAGCATGTGGAACTGGAGGAACAGGAGCATCTTCGATCCTCATTCTTCTCATCCACGCAAATACATGGCATTTGTATTCAGGTAGAGGAACTTCGTCTAGCTGCCATGGAGTCTACTGGAATCAAGGTGAAAACAATGATCTCTTGGACGCCTCCATGTATGGACTGGGTTAAGCTTAACTTGAACGGATCCATGAGAACTTCTGCGGTGGTGGTGCTATGCCCTTATGCTGGTGGAGTGACTAGAGATGCCACTGGTTCTTGGCTTTGAGGTGCTCATAATAAACACAGGTGGATTCCGTGGCTAATTAGATTGATTTAATATATTGTTATTTTAATATTTTTTTAAAATAATATTTTTAAAATCAAATCATTTATAATTTAATTTAAAACTTGAGTTAGATTTAATAATATTGTAAAAAAAATTTATTTGAATATTAATTTTTTACACGTAATTTTTTCTTATGAACAGTTTACCGTGGAAAATTATATATAGTTTGTTGCAAGTGGCTTCTGTTGAAAAGAGCGTGGCAGGTTAGGAGTCGTCGTATTTATGGAGAGGCCAATCATTGTACCGATTAGCTTGCCAATCATATGCTCTCCGGTGCCTTCGCTCTGCTGCGGAGCTGATTTTTATTTTTCATAAAAATAATATTTAGATATGACAAACAAGAAAAAAAAATATGATTAGGATTAAATAAATTAGTTTTATTTTAATTGAATAATAAAAAAATAAACAGGATCAAATTTTCAAAAAAAAAAATTCACAAAAACCTATTGAATTTTTAATTTTAAAAATGAACAAATGATATAGTTTAATTTTTAGTCTATTAAATACAAAATGATAAAATGGAATAAAAACACTTAAGATATTGGCTTTGATCAACTTGAGTTAACATGATAAAATTATAACCTCGGTAATCAAAAGCGAGCCAACCTAGATTATCAAGTTAAAAAGAGAAAAGAGTCGATAAATCATAAATAAAAAAGAATTTTTTTTTAATTATAAATAACAAGATTTGTTTTATGGAACATATATATATATATATCAATATTAATGGATTATATCTTTCGTTAGACTTCCAAACTTATTTTTTTAATTATAAATAATAAGATTTGTTTTATGGAACATAGATATATATATCAATATTTATGAATTATATCTTTCGTTACACTTCCGGTCCCTATATTATTAGGAATGGGATTGCTACTTTTTTCGGTGTCAACAAAAAAACTTCATTGCATATGAGCTTCTATGAGTGTTTTATTGTTAAGTATAGTTATGGTTTTTTCGACCATCTGTTTATTCAACAAATAAATAACAGTTTTATTTATCAACATGTATGGTCTCGAACCATCAATAATGATTTTTTCACAAAATTCACGTCCCAAATTATGAGATCGAAATAACATGATATAAAAAAAATACCAACTTGTATTAACCATTTAAACCAGTGACCTAAATCATTAGATTCGAAGAACCCTATCCAAAAAAACCATGAAGCTGAATTCCCAATTAATCAAATATAAAAATATGAATTTGAAAAAAATAATTTCAATTATACAAAATGATTAAAAACAAAAAAATAACAATTAAAATAATAATGATCAAAATTATAATATAAAATAAAATTTATATTTTATTGAATGATGAAATTGAAAAGAAAATCCATCTAGTGAAAAAAAAAACATTGAAAAGAATGAATATCAAAATTGACATATAAAATAAGTTTTATACTTGATCAAGGGTTGAAATTGAAAAGAAAAATAAACATAGCAAAAAGACTCAGAAAAATAAAAAAAATAAGGATCAAATTGGTAAAAATAATATACCATTAATTTGGATAGAAGGATGAAACTAAAAACAAATAAAACTTTTACAAGATGACAAATTAAAAAATTTAGAAATCAAAAGAATTAGGACAAAATTAAAAAAAAAACCGTAATATATGATAAATTGAAATTAAATAATGAAATTGAAAACAAATAAAACATCATAAAAGGGTCAAAAGTAAAAATTAAAAATCAAAAGAATAAAGATTGAATTTGAAACATTAACAACAAAAAGGATCGCGTTGTCATTTTAATGGGAGGAGAGAGAAAAAAGAAGAAAAAAGAGAGGAGAAAGGCTAATAACAGATATCATAAAAAAGAGGACCATGCTCACATTTTAGGGGGAGGAGAGAGAAAAAAAAGGAGAAAAATCCATCGGCGACAAATCGACCACCCATCACCGATATGCAATCATAAAAAAAAAAGACACGACGACGCTTTCAACAACATGACGAGAGATCATTTTTTGACCCCGGAGACGCTGCATGCACCGCTTGAAGGGTGCAGGTGCCCCCCACACTAGCGTGTGCCACACACACTATCTACTTTTTATTTTCTTTATCTATGAAAAGACTTAGTTGTACCAAGCTGACATGATAATAGCGAAAAGATTTTTGTGGAAAGATAAAAAAAAAAACATCGAGGTTAGTTTTTATTTTTTTGACTTTCATAGGTATTTTGGTTGTTTCATAGT
>Ga0307515_10011875_pt1 | contig 16467 bp, 14 predicted proteins | sample 17_EM_MG_FD_194513 | JGI IMG/M metagenome (GOLD analysis project Ga0307515, IMG submission 194513) | Populus trichocarpa ectomycorrhiza microbial communities from riparian zone in the Pacific Northwest, United States - 17_EM | ecosystem: Host-associated > Plants > Roots > Unclassified | place...
TTCGGACGTCATGCGTAAGGTGTTGATTCATGAAGGAATCTGCACCGCGATTTGTCGCACCGATGAGCACAGCTCGGCCGCGCGGCGCGCGGCTGCTGACGGCCTTCAGCCCCAAGCTCGGCCGGACTGTCCGCGCCTTCGATCACGCCGCATTCGAGCAGTGGGTCCGCCTCGAGGTAGACCCCGGCGTCATCGCGTTCTGTGAGCATCCTTGCCGTGCCGGCGCCAATGACGACGGCCCTTTGATCGACTTCTGGGCGGCCCGCCCGGGCCAGGAAGAGGTGCTCGTTGTAGAGCGCGGGCAAGGGTCCACGAAGCTGCCCAACTCCGTCCAGAACGTACCGCTTCGGCTGGTGCCGGCCGCTGAGCAAGCCGCCGCTGCGGTATGGGTCGCGAACTGGCTGCACATGATCCCGGTCATCAACGCGACTCGCGAGACGGCGCCCAAGATCCTCATCAAGTCGGTGCTGAGCCTGGTGCGCCGGCCGCTGGCGCTTTCCCTGGTCGAGCAGGAGCTCTCGGTCGGAGACCCCGCCATCGTGCGCGGCACGATCTTCGAACTGCTGCGCACGGGTCAGCTGATGGCCCCGAGCTTGCACACGCGGGCCCTGTCATTGCACACCCTGGTGGAGCCCTCCCCATGAAGGTCCGCCGCAATGTGTCTCGCCCGGACACCTCAGCTTGGCCGGAGTTCGATCCGGGCGCGCTGACGCCAGCGCAGCGCAAGACCTTCGGCGCCCGTCGCCGGGCAGTCGAGATGTTCGTGGCCGACACCAGCCTGGCCGAGATCGAAGCCCAGACCGGCGTCAACCGCCGGCAGGTCTATCGGGCCCTGGAGAGTGCGACCGCGTTGCACGCGGACGGCCGTCCGTACGGCTGGCGAGCATTGGTGCGCCACGCCCGCGTCGGTGACTATCACCGCCTGGCCAAGGTTCGCCGCCACCCCGTCGGGCTCGGCACGGCCGGCGCGTTCGGTCTCCTGCTGGAGGCCCACCCTGCCTTTGCCCAGTGGATCACAGAGCAGGTTCGCGCCAAGCGGGTGTCGGTCGACCAGATCAGCACCGACGACGGTCTGCGCCTTCGCGTGCGGTCGCTGACCAAGCTCCACCTGGGCTTCCTCGATCAGTGCCGGGCCCTGGGGCTGAGCTCGGCCGACTACCCCTTCAACACCGACCACATGGCCATCCGCTCGCTGGCCGCCGCGGTGCGTGCAGAGTGCCTACGAACCTTCGAGCGCGGTGCCCGACTTGCCGGCGCAAGCCACCTCAAGGGCCTGCCCGCCGAGGCTCGCTCAGTGCCGGCCGCGCAGCAGGCCCTGGATGTCGTCGAGTTCGACGGTCACCGCCTGGACGTGCGGCTGAAGGTCGTGGTGCGCGACCCTTTGGGCTTCGAGCAGGAATTCGAGATCGAGCGCATCTGGCTGTTGGTCATCGTCGACGTCTGGAGCCGTGCCGTCCTGGGCTACCACGTGAGTCTGAACCGCGAATACTCCCGCTACGATGTGATCCGTACCATCGAGAACGCGCTGGCGCCACCTCGCCCCCGGCAGTTCACGCTGTCTGGCGTGGGCTACGGAGCGGCAGGCGGTTTTCCATCGGGCAAGCTGACGGAGTTGGGCTACGCCACCTGGCAGTGGTTCAAGCTCGACAACGCCAAGGCCAACCTGGCGGGCGACGTGCAGTACGCGCTGGCTGACTTCATCGGCTGCTTCATCGACGCAGGCCCTGCGCACTCGCCCGATGACCGGCCCTACATTGAACGCTTCTTCGGCACCGTGGCCAGCAGCCTGTCCAGCCGGCTGCCCGGCTACACCGGCACCAACGCCCGCGACATCCGCAGGGCCCTGTCCGACCCCAAGGGCAATCTGCGCTTGTATCTTTCGCTGGACGAACTGGAGGACCTTCTCGAGGCTTCGCTGGCCCAGTACAACGCCACAGCGCACAACGGCCTGAACGGCCGCACACCGCTCGAGGCAGTCGAGCACTCCGTGCGTGGGCGCGGCGCGATGCTCAACTGGCTGCCTGAGGCCAAGCGGCGCACGCTGTGCCTGATGCACACGCCGCACACCTCCATCGTGCGCGGCTACCAGGGACAGCGGCCGCACGTCAACTTCCATGGCGTGCGGTACACGAACACGTTGCTGGCCAGCACAACGTTGCTGCTCGGCAAGAAGTTGCGCCTGTACTACAACAGCCAGGATGTGCGCACCGTGCGTGCCTTCGCCGACGACGGTGCCGAGGTCGGCGTGCTCAAGGCACAGGGCGCCTGGGGCGAGATCGTGCATGACCTCAAGCTGCGCCAGGAAGTGGTTCGCCTGCGTGGGCGCAAGCACCTCGCGAGCGCCATGAACCACGATGGCCTGACGCAGTTCATCGAGGACAAGCTGGCCAAGGCCAAGCGCAGCCGGCGCGGTGCCAGCGAGTTGACCCAGACCCTGCGTGCGCTGGCCGCCGCGCCGACGAGCGTGTCACCGCCGGCGCCGCCCACGGCGCCGGCCGAGCCAACGACCTCGGCCGCACCATCGCCGACGGCGCGCGTCAAACCCCGCCGGCTGTCCATCCCCTCGGGCTACGTTGGCAGCCTGCCCTGAACGGAGCCCCGCAATGACACGATCTATCCATCGCGACAGCGGCGACAGGCGCCCCATCGCCCGCGACCTTCATCCGCTGGAAGTCGGCAACTACCGCATCGGCACGCCGGCCATCGAGGCCTTCTACGAGCTCGTCAAGAGCTGCATGGACCACAAGATCACCGGCGCGCTGATCTACGGGCCCTCGCGGATCGGCAAGACGCGGGCCATCGAGTACCTGCGCCTGGTGATGGCGCAGAACTTTGCCAAGGTCACGACCTATCACGTGCAGGCCGAGCACAAGCCCAAGCATGCCGAGGGGCCGTTCTTCACGAGTCTGCTAGAGGCCGTCGGCTGCCCCAAACCGGACAAGGGGAGCAATCCGTCCAAGCGCCTGAAGCTGATCGACCGGATCAAGGACGCCTGCGCCCGCAATGGCAGCGGCGTCGTGGCGATGTTCTTTGATGAGGCGCAGCGCTACGGTGAGAACGAGTACGAGTGGCTGCGCGACGTGCACGACCACCTGGACCGCATCAACATCCGGCTATTCACCTTCCTGATCGGGCAGGAGGAACTGCATGCCGTGAAGACGGCGTTTCAGCAGGCGCGCAAGACGCAGATCGTGGCGCGGCTGATGGTCGAGGAGTTGCGCTTCCACGGGCTGCGCGATCCGGCCGATACGGCCACCTGCCTGGACAGCTACGACACCACGTGCTTCCCTCGTGGCACCGACTGGTCCTTCACGCGCTTTTTCATCCCCAATGCAAGTGCAATCGGGCTACCGACTGGCGCACGACGCGCAGCTGCTGTGGAACGCCTTCGAGGAGGTGCACAACAAGAACGGCCTGCCCGGAGATCTGGAGATCCCGATGGAGTCCTTCGCACGCGCGGTGGGGATCATGCTCAAGGGTTGCTGGGATGGCGACGCGAAGCACGAGCGGCCCGACCAAGGCCGATGGGTTGCCGCCGTGAAGGCTTGTGGCTACGTGCAGGCGCGTCTGGCGGTGCGCAAGGAGATGGCGCCGGCCGCAGGGCGAGCCCTGGAGATCGCGTAGGCAGGCAGCGTCACTGTCGGACCCTGGCCGTGCTGCCGATCCTGACCTTCGACGAGGCGCGGCTGAGCCCGGCGCACGGGTACATCTTCAATCGCCGGTGGCTCTGCCCCCACGAGACCATTCTGGGCATCGCATGGAAGCTGGCGCGCATGAACGCCCGCCGGGCCACATCGTGGCCAAGCAGCTTGCGCTGCGGCCGATCGACCCCTGCGAGGGAATTCCGCCTACCGACAGCCATGTTGCAGTGTCACTCCTGGCCCGGACCTTCGCCATCCCCAGGAAGGCGTTGGCGGATGGCCTGCACAAGACTGATGGTGGGCCGCAGATGCAGGACCGCCTTCGGTCCTGCACCGCGTGCATGGCGCTGGCGTATCACGGCGTGATGCATCAGCGCGTCGGCGCGAGTCGCTGCCCCTGGCACGGCGTCGCACTTGAAGAGCATTGCCGCGGTTGCGGCGCAGCCGCGCCGTACCGGCTCAACGCAAGGCTGCTCGTTTCGCCGTTCCGTTGTGCCGAGTGCCGCCGGCCCTATGCGGGCTGGCGCGCCAGACTGGCACCGCAAGCGGCACCGCCAGAACTCCGCCGCGCGATCACACGGGCGCGCTACGGCAGCTGAACTCACCGGCGCCGTCGGCGCCGTTCAGATCATCAAGAATGAAGTGACGACTTTGCTTCGCTGCGATGGCGTCGGCGCGTCGGCGCGTCTTCCGCCGCCTTCTGCGCACGCTTCGACTGTTTCACGGCCTCCACGCGAGCGGACCTGTACGGAACGATGACATCGCCCGCGCAGGGTCTGTCGATGCAGGACATTGATGTGCTCGCGGAGTTTCTGGAGGGATTGCCGACGGCCAAGTGACGGTCGATCGTTCAGGCGTCGAAAACGACCGGCATCATCCCAGGGCGGCGCCAGCCAGCTCACCGTCGATACTCACAGGGCTGAGAGATCGACTGTCGCGGCCATCTGGCCATAGCCGGCGTCATTGGGGTGAAGATGGTCCCCACTTTGCAATGCGGCCGAGAGCGATAAAGGATCCGACGGGTCTTGCATCGCCTTGTCGAAGTCGACCACGCCAGCAATATCCTTGTTCGTACGGATCCAGGCGTTGATAGCCTGGCGCTTTGCCTCCCCCGCGTCCGTGTAGTAGAACGCACCTTTGAAGGGCGTGATGGTCCCCATGAACACTCGCACGTTCTTGGCCTTGGCTTGCGCGATGACCGTCGTGGCCGCTGCGATGACCTGATCGGCAGTGACGACTTGGGTTGGGTAAAGCAGAGAGAACCCCAAATCATTCACGCCGAGCAGAATGATGACGTCGGATACGCCCGATACACCAAGTGCGTCGCTGGCGAAGCGCTCGAGCCCTTTTGTGCCGAAGACGTCATTCAGCCACCGGTTTCCACCGAGACCTGCATTGACCACCGAGAGGTTCGGATCTTTCGCCCGCGCGCGATTCGCCAGTTGGTCGGGATAGGCGAGATAGGCGTTCGTCGTCGAAGCGTTGCCATCGGTTATCGAGTCTCCGAACGCCACGATCACCCTGGTGGGGGCCGTACGCTCGACATCAATCTCACTCATGAAATAGGACGAACTGCTCGTGCTCGAGGCGGCAGCCGAGAGTGTGGAAGTACTGGTCTGATCGCCGGTTGCTACGTACGTCGATGTGTTCGAGAACCTGTGCGCGGTTGCAATCGTCGCTTGCTGCGTGAATATGCTCACCGCGAGGTGCGCTTGCGCGTCAACGGACAGTTTGATTGGGTCGCTCCAAAGCTCTTGGCCTGCGGCAAGCGTCAGCGCGGTCGCCCCAGAGAACGTCACGGGCTGATCGGAGCTCACATCTATCGCTGCGGCGCCGATGCTCTTCGCAATGCGTACCTTGTCCAGGGTCAGTGGCGTCGCTCCGTACTTGTTGGAGAACTTGACCCGGATGTTCGTGCCACCGACGGCGATCCTGGCGATCTGGCGAAACGTCTGATTCTGGAAGGTGGCTGGATTGGGCTTTGCGATGCCCAAGGCGGAGAGATCTTCATTGAGGTCGCTCTGCGACGCTGTCCACGTGGCCACTTGGACCGTCGCCGACGGTGAATCGTCTCCTCCTCCGCCACACGCAGCGAGTACGCCCAGCGATACGGCAAGCAGGGATTGAAGCAGTTTGCGGCGAACGCTCTCGGTCAGCCTCATTGAATGTATCGGCATCTTGTCTCCGTAGTTATGTGCGCTCGTGTCCCCCGGACAGCGCGCCCCAAGGTTGCAGGCAAGCCGTCCGTACATCTATCGAGATGTGATCGCGCTTATCGGAATCTGACGGTGCTTGGCGCACCACGCTGGCCAGCGCCGACCTCAAGCGCTGGATCTCCTGGGCCCGCCGAAGCCGGATCGATTCCTTCAAGCGCCTGGGTGCCACGCTCAGGACGCACTTCGACGCCGTCGCGCGCGGCATGCTGGACCATCGCAGCAACGCCTTCGTCGAGGCCATGAACGGCCTGATGCAGCAAGCCAAGCGCGCGGCACGGGGTTCCGCACAGCGACCAACTTCATTGCCATAGCCTACCTGCGGCTGGGCAAGCTCAGACACCTGCCAAGCTCCCCAATCCTGCCAGCCATGCCACAGTCGGCTGGCCTAACCACCCATCGAGCTTGATGTCACGTTCCACGCGAAACGGCATAGGGCCCCGACAGGCTCTTAGCGAGAGTTTCCGGTTGACGTCTATCGACAAACGACTGTCGCTGTGGGAAGATTGCGATTTGCTGGCGTAGCGCGGTACGGACTAACGAGCTTGTTGCCCGAGTGACGTTGCTTTACATTGACCTTTGCTAGAGGGGCAATGTCGGATGGAGGGCGCTTGACCGCTGCACTTGAAACACGAACTGAGCCACGTACGTTGGCCGAATCCACCGGTTCCGACTGGGCGGGATTCCCTCTAATGGCCCGTCGATCGGGGAACGCCGGCCGATCGCTTGGCGTCGAGTTTCCAACTTACTGGCTCGCGGTGGTCGTGCGCGGCTCGTGCGCAGTGAAGCTTCGTAGCGCCGGGAAGGAACGCAGACTCACCTTCTCGAGCGGCCACTTTGCTGGCTATCCGGCCGGGCAGCATTGGGATGACCTGGAGTATCGCGGTTCAGTCGAGTCCATCAATGTCTCATGCGATTGGTCTGCGCTCAAAGACACTCGGCTGTCGGAATCGGAGGCGACTCCCAGTCTGGCTGCAATCTATGCTTGCGTTGCAGACGAGGGAATCACAGCCATTTGCAAGAGCATGCTGCAGGAGATTCTGGCTGGGTGTCCCAGCGGCCGTGTCTATGCGGAGTCCTTGAGCCTGGCATTGGCCTCCCGCCTCGACGGAATATCGCGCGCTTGCGCCGGAAGGCGAGTTCTCGGGGCCCGGAACGGTCGGCTCGGCGTTGCCCGCTCTCTATCACTCGAGGAGTACATCGCCGAGAGCTTGGCCGAAGACATAAGCATCTCCCAACTGGCCTCGGTCGCTGGCCTTAGCCCCAGCCATTTCGCGGCTAGCTTTCGGCGCACGTTCGGTGTCACTGCACACCGTTACATCGTCGAGCAGCGGATCGACAAGGCAAAGTCGATGCTCAGACGCGATAGAAGCATTGCCGAGATCGCACTCGACTGCGGATTTTCAAGTCAGAGCCACTTTGCCGAAGCGTTTCGGCGCGCCACTGGCCTTACGCCGGGCGAGTACCGACGCGACGGCTGAAAGCGGCTTGTTGGACTCGTCTGTCTGATATGCCCGACCGATGCTTCCTGGGCCGCAGACGACGGTGGGGATGCCCGACACGACCGCTCTTCAGATTGCGTCTTCGGCGCGATCGTCAACCGTTTCGTCACGCTGACCAGGTCGATATTCGTTGACCGAGGAGAACGGGGCTACGCCTCGTCGACGCGGGCTTTGCATCCCGCGGAGGGCATGGGGAGCTATGCGCCGACAGGGTGCGGGACGGCCTGATCCGGGCAGACAACGGCGCAAACGGACGGGGGGCGGCCGCGGAAACCGCCGCCGATTCAATCGAAGGCGCAATCGTCCGGCAGGGGCAAAGCCAGCCCCCGTTCGAGGAGCACGCTGTAGAGCGCCCGCAGCAGGGCCCGGGCGGCGGGCGACAAGGGCTGAGTTTCGAGGTAGACCAGATCGGCCAGGATCGGCGATACGCCACGCACCGGGATCACCTTGAATTTCGAATCCATCCAGCCCTGCAGCGAAAACTCGTCCACCAGCGCGATGCCACCACCGGCATGCACCAGGGCACAGGCGTACTGGGGAGACATGACCTCGATCCCGATGCGCGGGCCGGCGCCGTGCGCGGCGAACATCTGGTCGATGCGCCTGCCGAGCGGCGACGTGTGCGGATAGCCGATGAGCTCGTGGGGCCGCAGGTCATCCACGCCGATCTCCTGGTGCGCCGAGAGGGGATGGCTCTGGGGACAGATGCACACGAGTCGGCCGCTGGCCACGGGCTGCGTCGCCAGGCTCGGATGATCCACCGGAAACGTTGAGATTCCGATATCCGCGCGCTGCTGAAGAATGTGCTCCTTCAGGGCTTCGTGCGTCAGGCAGTGGAAATGCACCTGTATATCGGGCAATGATGTGCGCAGCTGGGCAATCGCCAGGGGCACCAGCATCTGCCCGAAGCTGGGGCTCGACAGGATGCTCACCAGGCCGCGTCGCCGGACCGCCAGCTCGCGCGACAGATTGTCGATGCGCTGCACGCCCCCATAGACCTGCTCTACCTCCAGGTACAGGCGGCGCGCTTCCGCGGTCGGATGGAGGCGCCCCTTCACCCGCTCGAAGAGCAGGAAGCCGAGCCGGGCCTCGGTATGCGACAGCACCCGGCTGACCGCCGGGGCGGACACATGCAGCAGGCGCGCGGCACCGCTGACCGACCCGGTAACGATCACCGCGCGAAACACCTCGATCTGCCGAAGATTCATGCCTGGATTCTCCGATGCGGCAGACGAATCACAGTGTGGAGTGCCCGCTTCTTGAGCTGCGGAATCGCTGGCCCCCGCGATGGTGCATGGGGCTGATCACCGTTAACGCCAGATTAAGGGCGTGCGATGAATGGTGAATGGACGGCTCCATGGCCCCTTCGAACAATCGCCCATGCCCCTCAGGAACGCCTTGGCATCGAAGGCCGCCCCCCCCCGGATACATCGCTGGATGGCGCATTCTTTGGAGCATGAAAACCATGTTGCGATTCCTTCAAGCCCTTGCGGCTTCCTCCCTCGGACTGGCCCTGGCGGTCGGCGACGCCGCGGCGCCCAGTCGATGCTCTACAACCCGACGCCGATCGTGCTGGCCGCCGCCATCTACCTGGCCCTGCTGTGGCCGTTGGTGATCCTGCTGAAACACCTCGAGACCCGCCAGCGCCGCCCTTCCGCCGGCGCTGCATGAGGGCATGCATGAGGGCACACAGCGCCTGTTCCCCGATCCGACTGACAGTGAACTGAGGAAAGAAAGATGACGAGCAAACGCACCCTGGGTCTGGCGGTCGCCCAGATGGGGCCTGTACACCTGTGCGATACACGCGCGGCAGTCATCCGCCGGCTGGTCGACATGATGCGCGAGGCCAAGAGCCGCGGTGCCGAGATGGTGGTCTTTCCGGAATTGGCGCTGACCACCTTCTTCCCACGCTACTGGATGGACGAGAGCGAGGCCGACGAGCGCTTCTTCGAGAAGGCCATGCCCAACGCCCGCGTGCAGCCGCTGTTCGACACGGCGCGCGAGCTGCAGGTGGGCTTCTACCTCGGCTACGCCGAGCTGACCCGCGAAGGCCGGCGCTTCAACACCTCGATCATCGTGGACCGCAGCGGCGCCATCGCCGGCAAGTACCGCAAGATCCACCTGCCGGGCCACGCTGACCACAAGCCCGATGCACCGTTCCAGCACCTGGAGAAGAAGTTCTTCGAGGTGGGCGATCTGGGCTTCCGCGTCTTCGACACCATGGGTGCACGCTTGGGCATGTGCCTGTGCAACGACCGCCGCTGGCCGGAGACCTACCGCGTGATGGCCCTGCAGAGCGCCGAGATCGTCATGCTGGGCTACAACACCCCGTCGCTGAACATCCACTGGAACGAGCCGGTGCACCTGCGCACCACGACGCATCTGGTGTCGCTGCAGGCCAACGCCTACCAGAACGGCATCTGGATCGCGGCCGCCGGCAAGTGCGGCTCGGAGGACGGGCACCACATGATCGGCAGCTCGGTCATCGTGGCGCCCACCGGCGAGATCGTGGCGCGAAGCCTGACCGAGGACGACGAGGTGATCTGCGTGAACGCGGACCTGTCCATCGGCGAGTACTTCCGCCAGCACGTCTTCAACTTTGCGAAGCACCGCCGGCCCGAGCACTACAAGCTGATCGTCGAGCGCACCGGCGCCGGCGAGCCCCTGGTCTGAATTCCTGAACGGAGCCGATCCTGAGCACCGGATTCATCGGAGACGACGAGTATGAAAAGCACCACCTACGCCCCCAGTCTGGCGGCCATTCGGCCCGACGCCAGGGAAGAGATTCCTGTCTTGGACATTGGCCCCTACCTGGCAGGCGAGATGGGCGCTCTCGAACGTTTGGGCGAGGAGATGCGCTACGCCCTGGAGAACATCGGCTTCTATTTCGTTGTCAACCATGGCATCTCGCAAGACCTGGTTGATGGGGTGTTCGAAGCCACCAAGATCTTCCACGCCCTGCCGCTGGAGCAGAAGATGGCTCTGGCCTTCAACCAGGACAACGTGGGCTACGTGCCGCTGCTGGGCTCGACTACACGGCATTCCGCGCTCAATCGCGACAACAAGCCCAACCTCGTGGAGTCCTTCTTCGTCAAGCGCGATCTGGCCACAGATCATCCAGACGTCGTCGCCGGCAAGCAGTTCCGTGGCCAGAACCTCTGGCCTGCGAGTTCACCCGAAGTACGCCGCCTGGCGATGGCCTATGCCGACGCGGCCGAGCGTCTGGGGGTGTCGCTGCTGCCGCTCTATGCCTTGGCGCTCGGCCTGCCGCCCGACTGGTTCTCACCCGCGTTCCGAGAGCCGATGTACACCCTGCGCCTGTCGCACTATCCCCAACAGCCCGCCGCAGCCGACAACACCTTCGGCCTGGCTCCGCACACAGACACGAGCTTCATGACGCTGCTGCCACAAAACAAGGTGCAGGGACTGTCGGTGCGATTGCCCAATGGCAAGTGGATCGATGCACCGGCCATGCCCGGTACGTTCCTGGTCAATGGTGGAGACCTGATGCGTCGCTGGACCAACGACCGCTTTCTGGCCACGCCCCATCGCGTCATCAACAAATCCGGACAGGAGCGCTATGCCGCACCTTTCTTCATGGATTGCGACTACGACTGGGTGATGAGATGCATCCCGACCTGCCAGCCCGAGCAGGGCGAACCCTCCTATCCGCCTATCACCTACGCGGAGTACCTGGCCTGGTACCGCTCGCAGAACTATGCGGCAGCGCCAGGCAAGGACGGCGTGCAACTGGCCGCATATTGATCCCAACTTCTTCAACATCGGAACCAGCGTCATGTACAAAAGATCCCAGCCAACGCGCCGCCGGGCGATCGCCTCGCTTGCAGCCGCACCCTGGCTATTGCATGGTGCTGCGCGGGCGCAGGTTGCCTGGCCCAGCAAGACGATCCGCTACGTGGTGACCTTCGCCGCGGGCGGCTTCGCCAGCAACTTTGCTCGCGTGCTTGCGGAGCCGCTGGGTAAAGGCTTGGGTCAGTCGGTGTACATAGACAACCGGGCTGGCGCCGGTGGTCTGATTGGCGTGGACAACGTCAGCAAGTCACCTGCCGATGGGTACTCCATTGTCATGACGGCCGCCAACACTACTGCAATCGCTCCTGCCATCATGGGCTCGAAAATGCCTTATGAGCCACTCAGAGATCTGACGCCCATCGTCTACCTGATCAACCAGCCCAATGTGCTGGTGGCGCATCCAAGCGTACCTACGGGCAAGTTTGCGGACCTTGTGGCCTGGGCCAAAAGCCGCCCGGGCGAGGGCTTCGCGACGCCTGGCACTGCCACGAGCAACCACATCATGGGCGAGATGCTCTCGTCGAACCTGGGCATGCAGCTGACGCATGTGCCCTACAAGGGCGCGGCGCCTCTCACGACCGACCTGCTGGCAGGCGCGGTAAATCTGGCAGTCTTGAACATCATGGATGCCGCCCCGTGGGTGGCCGACGGGCGCATCAAGCCCGTCCTCGTCAGCACAGCTCAGCGCTCGGCACTGCTTCCTAACGTGCCCACCATGCAAGAACTCGGTGCCTCCGCGTTCCCGATGATCTCCTGGCAGGGCATCTTCGGGCCTGCAGGCTTGTCGGCCTCTATCGTGAGTCGCCTCAACGCCAGCTTCAACGACGCGCTCAAAACCGGCCCCGTGCAGGGTTGGATGCACGCAAACGGCGCTACACCGGTAGGCGGTACACCAGACGATTTCCGCAAGTTTGTCGAAAGTGAACAACGCTTGTGGGGCGATCTGGTGCGCAAATTCAAGATCACGAACACCTGAGAATTCATTCGTGACCATGATGATGCCTTCGTCTTCGGATCTGCACGGCAGTGCGCCCCATGACCTGACCATCCGGGGCGGCCGCATCGTCACCGGTGGCCGCGTTGTCGAGGGCGACCTCGGCGTGCGCGATGGCTGCATTGCGGCCATCGGCGGCTCGCTGCCGCCGGGCAAGCGCGACATCGACGCCGCCGGCCGCTGGGTGCTGCCAGGCGGCATCGACAGCCATTGCCACGTGGAGCAGCGCTCCGGCATGGGCATGATGTGCGCCGACGACTTCTATTCGGCCACCGTATCGGCGGCCTTCGGCGGCACCACCACCATCTTGCCGTTCGCCGCCCAGCACCGAGGCATGTCCATTCCCGAGGTGCTGGCCGACTACAGCCGGCGCGCGGCCGAGAAGGCCGTGATCGACTACGGCTTCCACCTCATCCTGGCCAATCCCGACGAGCAGGCGCTGCGCATCGACCTGCCGCAGGCCATCCGCGACGGCATCAGCTCCATCAAGGTCTACATGACCTACGACCGGATGAAGCTGGACGACTATCAGCTGTTGGACGTGATGGCGCTGGCGCGCCAGCATCAGGCGCTGGTGATGATCCACGCCGAGAACAACGACATGATCCGCTGGATCGCCCAGCGGCTCCTCGAGCGCAAGCTCACGGCGCCCAAGTACCACGGTGTAGCGCACGATCCGCTCGCCGAGACGGAGGCCGCCTACCGCGCCATCGCGCTGGCCCAGTTGGTGGACACCCCGGTGCTGTTGGTGCACGTGGCCGGGCGCGACACCATTGATGTGATCCGTCAGGCGCGCCAGCTCGGCGCCAACGTGCTGGCCGAGAGCTGCCCACAGTACCTCTTCCTCACGGCCAATGACATGGACCGGCCGGGCCTGGAAGGCGCTATGTACTGCTGCTCGCCGCCCGCACGCGACGCGGCCTCGCAGGAGGCGGTGTGGCAGGGCCTGATCGACGGCACACTGGCCACCTACTCGTCCGACCACGCGCCCTATCGCTTTGACGAAAGCGGAAAGCTGCCCAAGGGCGGCGCCACCACCTTCAAGGAGCTGGCCAACGGCGTGCCGGGCATCGAGCTGCGGCTCCCTCTGATGTTCAGCGAGGGCTTTCTCAAGGGCCGCGTCGACATCCACCAGTTCGTCGCTCTTGGCGCCACCAACCACGCGCAGCTGTACGGCATGGCGCCACGCAAGGGCGCACTCGTGCTGGGCGCGGACGCGGACATCGCGATCTGGAACGCAGAACGGGAGACGACCATCAATACCTTGAAGCTGCACGACAACACGGGCTACACGCCGTACGAGGGCCGCACGATCCGTGGTTGGCCCGAAGTCGTCGTCAGCCGCGGTCGCGTGGTGATTGAGAACGACAAGCTGCAGGTCGAGCGGGGATCCGGACAGTTCCTGCGTCGAGGAGCACCAGCGGCAGCAGGCCATTTGCCCCAGCGCGCTGCCGATCGTCCTCAGGGGCGGGTCCTCAGGGCCCTGATCGGCCTGGACAAGGAAGGCGCATGAGCCACCCTGTGTCAACCTCTCTGTCGCGGGCCGAGCGCCGGGCCGCTCCCAAGCCGGCCCGCATCCCCTCGGGGGATCGGCCGACGTACTCGGCGGGCGAGGGGCTGTCATGAGCCTCGCCGCCGCGCGCATCCTGCGGGTGCGGGTGCTGAATCCGAACAGCAGCCAGTCGGTCACCGACAGCGTGGCGCGCGCCATGCGTGCCGCCGTTGGCGAAACTCAGTGCCACTTCGACTGCCACACGGCCGTCGACGGCCCGCCCGGCATCGTGACCCAGGGCGACTACGAGCTGGGTGCGCGCCTGGTCGAGGTCGACTTCGCCCGCCACGAGGCGCAGGCCGACGCCTTCGTCGTCGCCTGTTTCAGCGACCCGGGCGCCGCCCAGTCGCGGGCCGGCACCCGCAAGCCCGTCATCGGCGTGGGCGAGGCCGGCTTGCGCGATGCGCTCGCACACGGGGATCGGGTGGGCGTGATCGCGATCGCAAGCGCGGCCATTTCGCGTCATCTGCGCCACTGGGCGGCCCTGGGCCTGCGCGACAGCGTGGTCAACGAGCGTCCACTCGATCTGCCCGTGCACCTGTCAGGCGTTGCTGAGCATGCGTTCGAGCCGATGTTGGCAACTGCGCACCAACTCGTCCACGAAGATGGTGCCAACGTGCTGCTGATGGGTTGCGCCGGTATGGCCGATCTGCGTGCGCGACTGGAGGCTGCTGTGGGTGTGCCGGTCGTGGATCCATGCCAGGCGGCGGCTCGGACCGCTGCGAGCTTCGCGCAGAGCGCGCAATGAGCCGACCCGCTGCTGAAGTCAAATGTCTGGGTGTGCTTGGCGGCATGGGGCCGTTGGCCGGCGCTTCCTTTGTATTGCGTGTGGTTCAGCTTACGCCCGCCACGAGTGACCAGGAACACATCCCCGTCGTACTCCGCAATGACCCGAGGGTGCCTGACCGTTCATCGGCCTATATGGCCGGCGGCCCCAGTCCGCTGCCCGCCATGCTGTGCGGTATAGGTGCGCTGATCTCCGCAGGCGCCGACTGTATTGCAACCCCATGCAACACGGCACACCTGTGGTATGACGACATGCAGGCCGCCTGCGGCAAGCCGCTGCTGCACATTGTTGACGCGGTGATTGAGGATCTGCGGCGGCGCGGCGTGTGCGACGGCCCGGTCGGCATACTTGGAACACCGGCCACTATCGCTCTGGGTCTCTATCAAAAGGGCCTGCGCAAAGCGGGCTACGAACCTGTGGAGCCTACGGACGACGAGGTTCGGAGTTTCTGTGTTCCTGCCATTGACGCCGTGAAAGCAAATCGGCCGGAAGAGGGCTTTGCACCCTGCGCCGAGGGCATCCGCCGCTTGGTTGCGCGCGGCGTGAATGCTGTCGTGCTCGGTTGCACCGAACTACCGCTGGCTGTGCCACCCGCGCGGCACGGTGAGTTTGATGTGTCGCTTTCGGACTCAATCGACGCGCTGGCATTGCAGGCGATTCGATATGTTCGCGGGGGTTTCATTCCCACTCGATCGTTGCCGGCGGCTTGCTCGACACGTCGTAGGTCACCCGGTTGATCCCGCGCACCTCATTGATGATCCGGCTCGACACCCTCTTCAGCAGGCTGTAGGGCAGCTCGGCCCAGTCGGCGGTCATGAAGTCGCTGGTCTGTACGGCGCGCAACGCGACGACGTGCTCGTAAGTGCGGCCGTCGCCCATCACGCCGACGCTCTTCACCGGCAGGAAGACGGCGAAGGCTTGCGATGTCTTTTCGTACCAGCCGGCGGCGCGCAGTTCATCGATGAAGATCGCATCGGCGCGGCGCAGCAGGTCGGCGTATTCCGGCTTCACTTCGCCGAGGATGCGCACGCCCAGGCCCGGGCCGGGGAACGGATGCCGGTGCACCATTTCCGGCGGCAGGCCGAGCGCGATGCCGAGTTCGCGCACCTCGTCCTTGAACAGGTCGCGCAGCGGTTCGAGCAGCTTCAAGCCCAGCGTTTCGGGCAGGCCGCCGACGTTGTGGTGGCTCTTGATCGTGGTCGCCTTCTTGGCGCCGTTTGAATATTTGGCGCCGCCGGATTCGATGACGTCCGGGTAGATCGTGCCCTGCGCCAGCCATTTCGCATTGGCGAGTTTCCTCGCTTCGCGCTGGAACACCTCGACGAACTCGCGGCCGATGATCTTGCGCTTGGCCTCGGGGTCGGTCACGCCTTGCAGTGCGCTCAAGAACTGTTCGCCCGCATCGACGTGCAGCACGCGCGCATGCAGCCGGCCGACGAACATCTCCATCACCATCTGCGCTTCGTTCAGTCGCAAGAGGCCGTGGTCGACGAAGACGCAGGTGAGTTGGTCGCCGATCGCTCGCTGGATCAACGCCGCGGCGACGCTCGAATCGACCCCGCCCGACAGGCCCAGGATCACCTCTTCGCTGCCGACCTGTTCGCGGATGCGCGCCACCGCTTCGCCGATGTGGTCGCGCATGATCCAGTCCGGCGTTGCACCGGCGATCTGCAGCGCGAAGCGTTCCAGCAGCGCCCGGCCTTGCACCGTGTGCGTCACCTCGGGGTGAAATTGCACGCCGTAGTAGCCGCGGGCCTCGTCGGCGATGCCGGCGATCGGGCAGCTCGGCGTGCTGGCCATCAGCTTGAAGCCCGGCGGCAGCGCGGTGACCTTGTCGCCGTGGCTCATCCAGACCTTCAGCATGCCGTGGCCTTCGGGTGTGGCGAAGTCCTCGATGCCGGCGAGCAGCTTCGTGTGGCCATGCGCGCGCACCTCGGCGTAGCCGAACTCGCGGTGCGTGCTGGG
>Ga0307515_10011876_pt1 | contig 16465 bp, 17 predicted proteins | sample 17_EM_MG_FD_194513 | JGI IMG/M metagenome (GOLD analysis project Ga0307515, IMG submission 194513) | Populus trichocarpa ectomycorrhiza microbial communities from riparian zone in the Pacific Northwest, United States - 17_EM | ecosystem: Host-associated > Plants > Roots > Unclassified | place...
CCAATCGCTCTGCAAGGTTCATGGATGCTTATCGAAAGGGACTTACAGGTGCACAGGCCGTTTGGGCAAACCGAAAGTACCATGGTCATCGAACGCTTCCTCCTGAGGCAATCAACTCAATTGATAGCGACCAGTTATTCTTTACAATATATATGATTTTCTAGGGTCTCAACTCGCGATTCTGAGACATTGAAAAAAAATTCGAGACAGGAATTGTCCCCCAGCCTCAGAGCCCTTGCTTTGTCTTTCCTAATCGGGAAGGGTGTCGGGTTTGGCTGCCCCCTACCTTAAGAGCGAGGCATAGTGGGGCTACAATATCAACTATTTCGGATGTCACCTTTTCATGATTGAATTATATACACACGCTCCACCATATTGGTGCCTAGATGCAACAAAATAACGCTGGATTTGTGAGCTCATATTGCAAATGATCATTAAGGTTTCCGTCTCTAGATCAACCAAGGTCCAAGTGTTCTCTCACCAAGACCGAATAGAGTGATCTCTTATGCCATCCGGATGGCTACACTGTGAGGTCCAGTTTACTGCCTATAACAATATGAGAAATGTTACGGATTACCGTATAACGGCCTATGGTCATTATACTTCAGATATGAGAGGAATGAGATATTTGTCTCCAACCGATATCGGGAGTTTTCCGTCCGTCCTGCCATGCTCACGCGTACGAAAATGGTCATGTTACGCCGAATAGGCTATGATTGCTATGTCTGATTTGCTATGACCGGTTGGAGGTGAAGTGGCGCAACCTCCGCGTACTATACGCACTGCCATGCGACGGACAATAGTTATTCCGTTATCACATGCTGATATATAGACAAAGCCCCAGGACATGTTGCCTTTGTAGCCACCACTCGATCCATAAGGTCGACCCCTGGATATGAATACAAGTGGATTTGCAGGTGATTATCCCTTTAGTCAGGCGCAATAAGGAGTCCCAGTTTTGGGCACCAGAAGTCGCCAGTCGGGCCCATCGCAGACCCCAAGATCGCAATTAAGAAGTCCCGATTCGGGCTCAAAAGTCCCAGTCCGGATACAAAAATCTAGCCAAGGCACGTATCGGCTAGTCAGCACTTCGAGGAGTGGTCCAGGCAACACATAAAGCCGCTCAGACGAAGAACGTAACCGTTGATAAGCCGTCGCATCTACCATGAGGGACACAATCCGTCTACACTTACAACCGCGTATCGAGGAACTAAGTGGTTCGGAAGGTTTGTCAGGTCCTTCACTTTGTGAGAATGTATTCAATGTCCCTTATGCGGCGGCTGTCTGTGGTGGCTGCTGATGGACCCTAACACATCGACAGGATATGAAGGATGACGTCGCACCGTGATCGACACTTTCGCGAGTGGTACCCTGGGGATGACTGGTACGATTTGGTCCACTTGTCGTTTTGATTCGTGGTAAATTGCACGGCTATTTGTCGTCAAAGTACATCTGATAGCAGCGCCGGGCGGGACACTCGCTTGACGCCCTACCGAAAGTACTGCCTCTGCTGCATGATCCGCCACCATGTCAATATTTTTTTCTCCCGTGTACGATCTAGGCTTTTTCCAATGTGTGCACGTCAACGTGTCCGCGCAGCTGCTTTGTTCCCACTTGAACTCCACCCCATCATTCTCTCCGCCCCCAGCCTAGGTGTACAATTACTCCACTATGACCACCGCGTATAATATCACGCCCCTGGCACCTGCTGAAATTGATCAGCAAATCCCTCTTGCTTCACAAGTCGGCGGCCATCCTGGAGTCACGTCGTCAGCCGACGGCTCTACGATTGTCAAGCCCTGTCTACCCGCAGAGAAGGCGTTTTACGAAGCGATGCAAGATGCACCAGAAGGCAGTGCCCTGGCCAGGTTACGGGCACTCTGCCCGGAGTTTAGAGGGGTGACAGCAGATGGAAATGTAAGTGGGCCATTACCGATTTGCCTGCAAAATGCTCCAAGTGGTAGCGCGCAAAAGCCAAGTCAACATGGCCTAATCTCGCCTTACAGTCCATCAAGCTACAGAACCTCTCCAACGACTTCACTAAGCCTAATATCTTGGATATCAAGTTGGGGACACAGCTATACGATGAGGATGCGACACCGGAGAAGAAGGAACGAATGATTCGGGCCGCAATGCAGACTACGAGTTTGGAAACTGGTGTGAGAATGACTGGGTTCCAGGTGTGTCTCCGTAACAATACAATCTCCGCTCGCCCATCGGGTCTGATTGCTCCACCCGTCCTGATATGCAGGTATTCGATGTGGGAACACGCGAGTATATTACCACACCAAAGTCCTACGGAAAATCAATCACTTCTTCCCAGCTACCGGAGGCCTTTGCCAAGTTCCTACCAGTATTGGCGCCCACTCACCGATGACAGCTGACGTCTGTGATGCCCTCCTTCTCACAGCCAGAATTCCTACACCACAGTGGCTCAAGTAGAAAGCAACGCACGAGAACCTGATCACTCGATTTGCGGTGAAGGAAGCCAAGCGGAATGTTGGAATCCGTCTTGCCTCCCTTCAGTTTCGCATCTACACCTTCACTGGGGACATGAGAAGGTACCACTGTTCCGATTCTTTGACGTTTCATGATTTAGCAGCAGGGCTATACGGGCGACTCATATTTCTTGACGAGTGGGCCCCCTTCCCTAAGAAAGAGAAGCCTGGTGAGTGGTAGGCCGTGTACTACCCTTCTTGGTTGGTATAGGAACCAATGGGACACACTTCTCGGCGTCCTTGGGGTCAAAGCCAACTGCAAGCTCTTCGACGACATGGGTTTCGGGTCGTGCCAGAGTTGTCTACCACGACTATGGCCTCTACCGCCACTACATTACCTCTCTCTCTGCCATCTATTTGTTGTGTCCATCTCCCCGTCTTTCCATTCTTTATTGCGGGATTTGTGTTAGTCCAGTGGAGGAGCTACAGCTAGAACTGCCTCGTTGTTTCTTTTATTCTATCATGTATCTGCGAAGGGATCTAGGGAGACTCTTGGAGACTAAGGACTTATACTTGCGTATCAGTTACGTCTCTCGACATCTGGTCGACATCTTGAACCTGTCCCATTCAGAGGCGTTCTGATCAGCCTTCACGGACGGATCATTTCTGCCAGGTCTGCACAAATCGGCTCTGAATAACGCGCGATATTCAGCCTGACCAAGCGCAACCTTCGAAATTAGCTGGCAAAAAATTGAACACTTCCCAGTATCCTCACGCTCCCGATTACTCATATTTACCAGACACAAGGTACAGCAATATTACATACAGGAAGCATCACTGCCTCAATTGACTCTTCTTCCTAAGTGATACTTCGCGTGCAGTGACTGCAACAGAAGAAAACGAAGACTGGACGAATCCGCAAAAGATCTACAGAGGACTCGGACTTTCGGATCCAGTCAAGACAGCGGAAGACAAATGGCTCCTTCCCGCGTGCCTCAAAGTCCAAGGACTCATCAAACAACACATCGACTCGTTTAATCATTTTGTCGAGCATGGTCTTAATAACATCCTCAACGCGAACAACCGTGTTACCTCAGACCTCGATCCAAAGTTTTCCCTCGTCTATTCCCAATATCTATGCCGGTATGCAGGAGCAAGACGACCATGGAGGTGGTAGTGGCACCGGTGGCGCTGGGGACCGTTCCGTCACACCGCAGAATGCAGGCTGAGGTCCACGACGTAATCTGCACCGGTGGTCGTCGGTATCGAGTATCCGCGGGGGAGCAGGCGCATCAAACGGCCGCGAGTTATGCTGGCCCGCCTACCGACCATGCTCGGGAGCAACAAGTGCATACTCAGTAGTAATTCTGAGGTGGAACCTGCTACCATGTCCGAGTGGCCACTCGATCCAGGGGGTTATTTCGTCGTCAAAGGCACGGAGAAGGTCATTTTGGTTCAGGAGCAGCTGAGCAAGAGTCGAATCTTGGTCGAGACGGATAGCTCGAAGGGTACTGCGTCCGTCTCGGTGACCTCGTGAGTCTGTCCGCTCCCCCACGAACCAGTTTGAATATACATTTTATATCCAGGTCAACCCACTCCGGTTTCAAATCGAAGACGCACGTAGTCAGGGCTTATCTCCCTCAAGCTAACTGTTTCACAAACGACGTTCTTATCGCCGTTGCACCGAAGGCACTAGGCGTCCAGTCTGACGAGGAAATCTCCTTCTCTGCGCTCGAAATACCGATTCATACCAAGGGGCATTCTCTCCCAACCTTGAGACAGCCGCCAAGCCCGATATCTTTCACAACTCAGCAAGCAAAAGAATCGAACGCGTGTTATTCGGAAGGTGGCCGGTCCGCGCAGACTAGCTTGGGAGGAGGGCATGGAGTCATTGGTCATGATCGTCTCGATGCACGTACCGGTTGTCAACCTCGATTTGACTGCCAAGGCACTATGTTGTAAGCATGACTCGGCGATTCTGTATGGCCAATCAAGGCTCATGATTAGTGGATGACAGAGACGACGTAGGCAACAAGGGACTAGACCTGTAAGCTGGCTCTCTCTCATTTAACAATGGCGTTGTAACAGCTTTCCTTCTCAGTTCTGGTCACAACCTTTCACTACTTTTCGAAGATCTCTTTAAGAAATGGAACGCGAACCCGGAACTGGCGATCGATAAGGTCCTACAGAAACCATCTCGAACGACCGAATTCGATGCGTAAAAGACAATTCTTGCAATTGGCCAACCAACCTCTCCCGGCTTCATCCATGCCGTCTCTACCGGCAACTGGTCTCTCAAGCAATTCAAGATGGAGCGTGCCGGGGTCACGCACCTCCTCAGCTGCCTGTCCTTCATATCAGCACTAGGGACGGTGACCCGAATTTCGTCCCAATTTGCGAAGAAGAGAAAAGTGAACGGACCAAGAACGCTTCAACCAGGTCAATGGTGTATGTCATGCCCCAGCGATACACCCGAAGGGGAAGCGTGCGGGCTGGTCAAGGTGATGACCCATATTACGATGGATGTCGAGGAACCAATATTGGGGATTGCCACTCTACTAGGTGTTGAAGGTGGGAACGGTGTTCTGTTATCAGCTCGATGACTCACTGCTCTCCCAGCCATTGTATGCCCACAGGCACGGAAATCTACGGACCAACCTCCTTCGTAGTTTACATCAACAGGCTCATCGTTGGTATCACTCGGTTCCCAGCCAGGTTTGTTGCTCAGTTCCACAATTTGAGGCGTACCGGCAAGATCAACGACAAAATAGTCAATATTGCAAGTGACGGTGGACGAATCTACCGGCCACTGATCATCGTGGAGCACATGCGGCCGAAGGTGACCAGTGAGCATATCCAGGTTCATTCGTTCCTCCTTATAGTCCAGGGCAGGAAGGCGCTCACGTCTGTCTTAGTCCCTGAAAGCCGGCAAAATAAGCTTTGAAGACTTTCTCCATCGTGGGCTAGTTGGATACGTGGACGCCAAAGAAGTGAACGACTCACACATCGCACTCTACGAGGACCAAATTGGGACTTCGACGACTCATTAGAAATCGAGCCGTTCACAACCCTGGGTGCCTTCGCTGGACTTATTCCCTACCAGTCACCTCATCATGCCTACCAATGTGCCATGGGCAAGCAGGCCATTTTGGGCGATTGCATTCAACGAGCTCAACTACATCGATGGATTGTTGTATCTGTTGGTGTACCCACAACAGCCCATGTTCAGGCCAAGGACTATCGACCTTGTTGGATACGACAATCTTCCAGCAGGGCGGAATGCGACTGGCGATTATGAGTTCCTTGGAAGGAGACATTAAAGACGCACTTATCCTGAACAGGGTAAGAGTGCTACGGTGTCCCTTTCCATGTACCTATAAGCTGATCACATACTAGGGGAGCCTGGGTTGACGCTATGGACGATGTCAAGTATTCAGAAAGAACACAACGCTCATCCGAAAATACCCCAGCGGAACGTACGACGAAACTTTCACGACCGAAACATGTTACTCACCTTTACCTACCAGGTTTTACCGTCTTGCATATGCGCCCATGGACGAACCGACGAAGAAAACGGTTCAAAAATACGACATCATCGATGGAGATGGTTTGGCAGGAGAACGTGTGGATCCCGGAGACGTCTACTTCAACAAACAGACACCGACGAATCACAATGACAGTACCACAGTGTCAGCGGTAGCGGCAGGATTTAAGAATACTCCACTGACCTACAAAGCGCCAGTGTCAGGGTATATCGACATGGTTGAACACCCATTGTATTTTGAGGACGTTTGCTCACAGTATTAGGTTATGCTCACCTACGCCGAAAATCAAATCCTCATCAACGTCGGAAAGACGTTACTGGTTTGATCGTGAAACAAGAAGGTATGCAATTCAATGATCAAGGCATCTGTCCAGGTTAGTCCCCCTCTCATAAGTCCCCTTCTCATCCCTTCTCCAGATTCTATCATGAATCCACACGGTTTCCCTTTTCGAATGACGGGTGCTAAGATGATCAAGCTACTCGCTGGGAAGGTATGTAGCCCGGTACGTTCGCGTATCTCTCTCTTAACCGAGTGTGCAGGCGGGTGTGTTCCGTGGTACTTTGGAACACGGCACTGCGTTCGGAGGGTCGAAAGTATGTGGAAAGGGTGGGGATCTGGGCCTAACCTGACAGCTGATTAGGTTAGGTTGAGGGAATGTCCCGTATCCTCATCTCCAAAGGGTTCAGCTATTCTGGGAAGGATATGCTGACTAGCGGGGTCACTGGCGAACCTTTAGAGGGATACGTTTGTCTTGGGCCAATCCACTATCATGTAGGTACTGTATCCCCAGTGTGGCGATAAGCAGTACCACTCACGATTCCAACAGGAATTGAGTCGGTCAACTTCTTCTTGTATGGTTACCTTAGCTCACTCATACCTAGAACACATGGTAAAGGACAAAATCCACGCTCGCGCACGATACGCGGTGCTGAATATATCCGCTGATTTATTGACGTTGTGCCCTAGTAGTCCTCGGGCAACCCTAACTCGTCAGCCGACTGAGGGCCGATGAAGAGACGGTGGTCTACGATTAGGAGAGATGGACCGAGACTGTCTTATTGGCTACAGAGCCACACAACTTCTGCTCGAACGGCTGATGATTTCATCGGACCAGTTTCAAGTGCACACTCGTTGAGTGTGTGGGCTGATGGGATATAGTGGATGGTACGCATACTGCAAGAGCTCAAAGAGGATGGCCAAGCTTATGCTGCCGATTTGCTCTTCCAGGTGGGTATTTGGTTCTGCAGCAGGAATGACTCCCGCCCTCTGAGCAAGCTTTCTTCCATGAATGTAATGCCACGGTTGGTCATAGACGACGCAATTCGTCATCAAGGAGAAATCTCGTCAACGTCCTCGGTCGCACCGCTCGTCGCGGTGGGGTGGGGCGGGCTGCTTCGGCGGTTCTCGATCCTGCTTCTCACTGGGCTCCCGTTCCTCTTCCCATCAATCGCCGCGCGCTCGCCGTTCTTCGATCTCCCACGCGGATGACACCAGACCATCTCTAACCTACGCGTCCTTGGCTTGTCCGTCGCCGTCGCGTTTTCCATCGGCTCCTTCAACTTCTTCGGTCTCGGCGTCACCCGGCACGTATCCGCCACTACGCGGAGTATCACGGATACATGCAGGACTATCACGATCTGGATTATCAGTCTTGGACTCGGCTGGGAGGTCCTCGACTGGTCGTATTCCATGTTGCAGGTCGCTAGTTTCGGGCTGTTGATGTACATCCTCCTTTTCATTCCATTTCCATGCTGACGGGTCATACGCGCTGTAGATACGACACCTCCCTCTTCAACAGCCTCGTCACGCTCCTCGTCGTGATCGCCCGCCGGTCACCCTCGAAGTGGAGTAGGCGGGCGAAAGAACCGTAAGGATCTTTCACCCTTCGCTCGTTGCGCTAACGAACAATACACTGACGAAGACAATAGGGACAGCCAAAACAGTCATACGCACAATAGTCGGGAAGGAATGTCCACAGGGATGTGGCTGTGGCGAGATAACACTACGCCTAATCCGGAAGTGACTCAGGAAGATGCAATTTATGCGGTGTGACTTCTCGCTTGGGACTTGCAGAAATCGTGTAACGGCGAAGGGCAAAAGATTGAAGGAACGTTGACCGGCTCATGCTCAACCGCTAGCTGCTTTTGCGGGGAAGCGGCGGTTTGCTTGTTCCGATGTTTGGCTATCACAATGGAGGGCTGAAGGCTTAAGGTTTCTTCTCCGTCTGTACCCTTACAGACAACGACGGCCTCAATGACATTTCTCTCCACCCGTTCAATCGGCCTCTGCTATCGACAACCCATTGTACTTGCTTTTCTCCTCCTGGCTGCTCTGGCTTCTCTAGCACTAGCAAAGGGGCTATTGATCATGTTTCCCCAAACCCCCAACCCCAGATCCCCAAATGCACCTCGGCTAATTCAACCAGGCCGTGCCACCTTCCAACGATATACCGGCAAACAAAGGATGATCTCCGGAAGGTGCAATAATGTCTCATTACATAAGTTGATTGCCGAGGGCTTAGCCTGTGCAATATTAATGTCAATGTCAATGTCAAACCTTAGCTGGACTGGCTCGAGCTCTGCTTGACCACTCACACCTCGCCTGCCCATGGAGACGACTATCTCAAACCACCAATACATGCTTACTGTTACGTTGTAAGTTTGCTTTGCTAGTATGGATATAGACCCTCGTGGGGTGAATCTGAACGGTTGCCGCTCGTCGTGCTGTAGGTGTGCCATGGTGAATCGACAGATAATTTGAGACCTACATGGGCCGGTGAGATAACTCTAGTACTATACTAGTAGCATAGAATAAGTCCACCGAGTCTTTTTCGTTGTAGGGTGAACCGACGCTCCACTTTCAAATCATGCCGTCTAGCTCAAAAGCACCCAACAAATACCAAAAACGTAACCAATCGTTTACGCGTCTCGCCTCCGATCTCGTTCACTTGCACACGGCTGCATGGCTGCCTCCTGTTACGGGGGCGGGCAAGGAAGGGATGAACCAAGCTCGGTGCTGGGAGGATGGCGGTGCTCCGTCTTACGCACGCCCATACACAAGATCTACGCGTCGGACCTTAAGCGCGTCCACAGCACCGCCGTCCAACTCGTCGCGCCGCGCACTTCGCTCCCAGGCTCAGACAAGGACGCGCCCTCCTTCCCACCGATACACACTACACCCATGATCCGTGACCAGCATTTTGGTATTGCCGAAGGCAAGCTCTGGTTTGCTGGACCGGGATCGAAAAAGAAGCAGCAGCATCAGCGTGCATCGGCGCGCGACGACGACAAGAAGCGACTGCACCGCGAGAGCGAGGTGTATGAGACGATACATAATTAGCATGATAGGTTCATCGGTGGCGAGCCGCTTGGCGATCTCACGCTTCGGGCGGAGGGTGCGGTAGAGAGGCTTGTCTGGCCGCATCTGGACGACGAAATCGCGACTGCACACCACCACTCAGATACTGGTCCCGGTCCCGGTACGAATACGAATGGGGTCGATGGGGTTGAGGTAGAGGTCGATGGTCGATGGTCGACCACGGGAAAAATGGAGAGGTCGACGTTGAAGTCGGAGGCGGACTCGGGTACCATGTCGTTATCGTCAGCCATGGCCTGTGCATCTCCGAGATGGTCGCTGCCATACTCAGGCGGAGTGTGAATGCCAGAGCAGCCACCGGAGTCCGATTCAAAAGGCTTGTCAATACTGGCTGGACGCGAGCACGCATTCGTCCCCTGGTGAGTGACCATTGGTCATTCCTCATGCATTGCGACGAGTTCATCTGAAGGGGGGTTTCTCAACAGGAATAGTACATTGGATATTTCTGTAGTGGCGGTCAATCAGGCTCCCCACCTTGTTAAAGTCGTGAGTGCTCGCGAAAGACTTGGTCTCTCTCTATATGTATGCTGTGTGACCTGGTGATTAACGTTTTATCTTCCCCATTCGGTCACAGAAACGACAGAGTGGGGGAATCGGCAGCGGCCCTAGTGATGACAAGCAACGAAGTATTAGAGAGCTTTTTGGAGGAGCATCCACTACGCCTGTTCCACCACTCGTTGATACGCCTCCTTAGACCTATGTTCTAAATCCTCGGGATCTTAGGATGCAATGGGAATAATCATATCTACATGGAGCCGAGAATGGAATTCACAGTGGTGAATGGAAGGACCTCTCGCCAATGTCATGGTCATCATATATTGCTGAAGATATTTTGCCCAAATCTACTTAGTATGAGCCCATGCACCCTTCACCTCTGGCGACAGCATCCACCCACGCACAATACATTCCCATGAAATCGACTACACCCATTGGCAGAGATAACAAACTTGTTAGGTCCTGAATTCCCTACCTCCTCAAATAGAGTTCGAGATAAACCGTTACAGTACTTCCAAAGAAATGTTCTTCGAGGCTTGATGGACGCGGATTTGATCATATATCCAATCTGACTAGCGCGCACAGGAGCGGACACCCCTGCAAAGACGATCAAAGTTGCCGAGCAGGATTCGCTCAATCTGTATTTTAGGAAGAACATGGCCATGTGGAGTAGCTTGGATTACTTCCGGTCCGTCCTTCCTTCCCAATGATATATTTATGGCTGCGTGGTACAGGACGGACATCCTCAACAATTAAATGTACTGAAATAGTTCTTTGCATGTACCGTTCTATCTGTAGTCTCATTGGCACATGTATATAATTTACAAATATTTCTTGTAAATTGTGCATGGCCGTAAACGATTGGAAATCCGGTTCGCCGGCTTAGACTTCAACGATTGTGGCAGAATGCAACGCTTGCGAAAGGCATCACCGCTAGACAAATAGACTGCACTTGCACAACCTGTAAAGCTCGCAAGGCGTGTGAAAAACGGATTCGGCAGTACAGTCTACCACGAGTGAAACCGGATCAGGACTGCTGAGCTCACATTTTGATATTAATTAAAGATAGTTCTACCGTTTCTAGCTATTGGATAGGCGGAACAGTTACATATGTCAGCTGAGCCAGGCTACTAGCGGAGTGGGATAATCTAGAGGTGTGCATCGATCGATCGAAGCACAACAGCTCAAGGGCAGCACATATGTTCAATATCGGGTACCACAAGCATTCATTTGATGGTCCACATTGCATTTTTCGGGGCATTCAGTACCTGCGTATAACCCAACTAACTGCAACTTGGTCTGGCACCGAGGTGGCTCGGGTCACCACCAAAGGCTTGAGACAATCTTCCAAGAGATAATGTTGTGGACCGAGAAATATTGTAAAACCGTCACCTCCAAAATATTGGGAAGTTAGTCGGCATCATGAACCCTCATTCAACATGCAAGAGCCAGATTTGCTCAATCTTCAACTATATTTCACCTCTGCATAGGGGATAGCCCATCTGTGACACTAGGGAAGGTGAAACTACAAGCGGAATTTCCAATGAGACACCAATAAACCAAATTACAAGCACAGAGAATGAGGAGAAACCCCAGGGTTATGTACTGTTGAAAACCTGGGTCCAAGAGGTCCCAAATACAAAGTCATCAAAATCAAGAGTAACTGATCGAGTGTGAGATGTCGGTGGGATTGTCAGGACAGCGGGTGAACGCAGTCCTGTACGACAATCTGGAGGTACCCAATATAGTAAACCATTCTTTGAATCCCTGACCCAACCATTCGCATCTGGTTGTGCGCAAAAATCGGCATGGGCCTGGTCGCAAGGGAAGGATGGTTGGATAGGAGGATGTGGAAACGAGTCCCACACATGAATTGTTTTGTCCCAAGATCCGGAGACAATGTGCCTCCCCTCAGGAGAGCAAGCGATGGACATCACATGGTCGGCATGCGCCATTAAAGGCTTTCCAATTACAGCACAGGTCTTGGCATCCCAGACTCGAATGCTTCTGTCATGAGATGCAGATATAATGTACTGCCCACTGGGAGAGTAAACAACAGAGCGGATCCAATCAGTGTGCCCCTCCAGAGGCTCGCCAACTCCGGCACCGGTATCGGCATCCCAAATCCGGATGGTCCCGTCATGAGACCCAGAGATGATGTGCTGTCCATCAGGAGAATAAGCAACACAATTCACGTCGCCAGTGTGCCCCTTTAGAGGATTACCAATGGCCGCACCATTCTCGGCATCCCAGATCCGAATGGTCTTATCATCGGATCCAGAGATGATTCGCCGGCCATTAGGAGAGTATGCAATGGACCGCACAGCAGACGTGTGGCCCTTTAGAGGCTCGCCAATCGCAGTACCGGTCTCAGCATCCCATATTCGAATGGTTCTGTCTGAAGATCCAGAGATGATACGCTGCCCATTGGGAGAGTAAGCAACGGATGATATACCCTCAGTATGCCCCTCTAGAGGACTCAATACTGCAGCACCAATCTCAGCGTCCCAGATTTGAATGGTCTCATCTTCAGATCCAGAGACGATGCGTTGTCCATTGGGAGAGCAAGCAATGGACCACACGCGGTCAGTGTGCCCCTGTAGAGGCTTGCCAACTATAGCACCAGTCTCGGCATCCCATATCCGAATAGTCATGTCAGCGGATCCAGAGATGATGTACCGTCCATCGGGAGAGTAAACCACAGAGGTCACCCTAGAAGTGTGCCCCGCCACAGGGTTACCCAATGCAGCACCAGTCTTGGCATCCCAGGTTCGAATGGTGTAGTCACTGGATACCGAGATGATGCGCTCCCCATTGGTAGAGTAGGCAACAGAGTTCACATCCACGGTATGTCCCTGTAGAGGCATGCCAATTGCTGTGCCGGTTTCGGCATCCCAGATTCGAATGGTCTTGTCACCAGATCCGGAGATGATGTGCTGCCTATTGGGAGAGTAAGCAACAGTTCGCACTATTTCTTCGTGCCCCTCCAGAGGCCTGCCAATTGCAGCACCAGTCTTCGCATCCCAGATTCGAAGGGTTCTATCAGCGGACCCGGAGACGATATGACGTCCATTGGGAGAGTATGCAACGGAGTACACAGCGTCAGTGTGCCCCTCTAGAGGGTGGCCAACTGCAGCACCAGTGTTTGCATCCCAGATTCGAATGGTTTTGTCACCAGATCCCGATATAATATGTTGCCCATTGGGAGAGTAAGCAATAGACCCCACAAATCTAGTGTGCCCTTCCAGAGGTGTGCCGATTGTTGTGCCAGTTTCGGCATCCCAGATTCGAATGGTCTTGTCACTGGACCCGGAAATGATGTGCTGCCCATTTGGAGAGTAAGCAACACTCCACACATACCCTGTGTGACCTTCTAGAGGCCTGCCAACTGGGGCACCAGTCTCGGCATCCCAGATCCGAATGGTCATATCACCGGATCCAGAGATGATGTGCCGCCCATCGGGAGAGTAAGCAACGGATTCCACATCGCCAATGTGACCTTGCAGTGGATTGCCGACTATAGCACCAGTCTCGGCATCCCAGATGCGTATCGTCTTGTCATTGGATCCGGTGACAATGTGGTACCCGTTTGGGGAACAGCTGATGGAATTGATAATGTCGGTGTGTCCAATCCATTGCAATGGTGGCGCTGGCCATGTCAACAATTTCCCGCTTTGCATCTTGATGATTTTAGTAAACCATTTGTTGAAGACGCTCGATAAAGGTGACTGTGAAGGTAGGAAGGGTCCCGCTGAAATATAGATGTGCGGAGTGCTGATAGAGATGGGGTGGTGGAAGGTGATGATGAAACGGCAAACATCCTGGATTCTTTGAATGACATCTGAACCGACATTCTACATCCAGTTGGAATCATTTTCGCACATGAAACTCGGAGCTGAACTCACCTTGGCCCAAGAGATCACTCGTCGCAGGCTTGGAGCGCCAATCGGGACCATTTCCATGATACTCAATACTTCAACCCAAAGTATCCCATACAACCCTTCGAAGAATTCCTTCAACTTTCCCCACACGCAAGGATCTCCATTGTCAGGAGTAAAGCAAAGATGATTTGACCAATAGAGAGAACTATATTGCAAAGCGTCGGAAATGTGCTCTTTGATTCGGGATGGGAGATCGTTGATATCTGCATTAGCAAGTCGAGAATCGTCGAGCTTGCAGATATTGAAACGGAGCTGTTCCATCATCGTCTTGAGGCAAGCAATTCCCAGCTGTGTGTTCGCGTCTTCAATGTTCACTTTATAACCGCAGTGATCGCTGACAAAGAACTCCGAAATTGACAAATGCCGGACTCGAATTCCTCCGTTGGCCGCCTCGTCTCGATATAGCAAGGAACTGAGATCATTCACCCATTTTTTAACCATTTCGGGCATCACTCCTGCCAGCTCAGCAATCGAATCTTCACTCAGTGCGCGATACGGAGTCGCTGTAAGAAGTACTCCGATTACCTGCTGGAACTCGGCATTGTTTGGCACCCTTCGTGTTTTCAAGATAGTGGAGTAAAGGTCGTATAGAGGTTTCAGGCCTGAGTCTTGCAAGGCTGCTTTCAAAGTCTCTTCGAGGTTTTCACATTGCTCAAGGGCAAGAACAAGAGTCTTGATGAAGATGAAAAGACCATTCGCCCGAGAGATAACTCGATCAAAGAGCAATTGTCCTGGCCAAGGGGTGGGCCGACACCACAATTCGGCCACTGAATCGAACTGGCTCCGGGCGAAGGTTTGCAAATCAGCTCCAGCGTCCTGATCCATAGACAAATCATAGGGTGAATATGACGATCGGGGGAGCCGATGAAAGAAATGCTGAATTTCGTTTTCAGGTCTACTGGTGACAATAATTTTAAGCCACGGAGCACGTCCGACCGCATCTTGTAGAACCCTCAAGAGGATTGGACGATTTTTGTAGTCACCACATTCGTCGAGTGCGTCAATGACAAAGACGAGAGCGTGTTTTGGGTGGCGAGGAAGGTTGCAGATGAAGTCAAGGAAGAGAGAGTCCTTCATCGACTTTGATGTCAGATTTGGATCGCTACGAAGACGGTTTGCCACGATGCTTCGAAAGGGGGGAAAGATCTCGGCGAGTTTAGAGATGAGAGTAGGAAGGATGTTTCTGAGATCGCTCATATTCGCGTCATCTCTCTGGCAGAAAAATGCTCCGGCGAGGCGCTGTTTATTGTGGAGCCTTTCACAAATTGAATGAGCGAACGACGTTTTTCCAATTCCGGGTAAACCATGGATCCAATATAGATTGCTCGTATCTGATTCACTAGCTGCCCAGGCCATGATTTGATTTAAGAGACCTTCGCGGGTGCCTTCCATACAGCAGAGTTCCAAGTCATAACCGGTGTCGACGCGTTTAAGCCGCGTAAGCAAAAATTCCTGCTCTACACGAGCCATTGAGAACGGATGATCACCAGATAGGGACAATATGTGCTTACCATTCTTTCTGGCGAGGTGGAGCGTCTCAACATCCACTGCATGGTTGAAGTCTTCAATGACCTTAGTCAATTCTTTGTCCATTTCTTCGATCTTCTCTGGGTTGGCCGGTGTTCTCGCTGTGATCATCAGTACTTGCCAAATCCAGGACATGACCACCTACTACCTTTGACATAGTTGCATGAGAATTCTGCGACCATTCGCATCACTTCGAACATTCGCTGGATCACCTTCTCCAAGATATCTGTCTCTTCGCAGACAACATCGTCTGCGACCTTCTCCCCCAATGGCAAAATGCGCTGCAACCGACCCAACAGGGCCAACGGCATCTGGTCATATTTGTTTTGCTCCTTCAAGAGCTACATCGTCATGCATTAGGTCTGTTCCTGATCCGCAAGCAGTGGCAACGAACCTCAAACGTGACTCTGGCAAGACCAAACACAGCCTTTGAGACAGGGTTCAACTAGAAAGTGTCAGTGTCTCACTGGTTTCCATTTGAGTGCACTGACCTCTGCGAAGACAGCCCCGTACTTGATAGCCTTGTCCACAATCCCCTCTGTTGATGTACTCATCATTGGGGAGTGTTCCTTTAGCAATTCATTGAGTTTTCTGAGCAAGCCGTGGAGAGTTTCCGCCTATGCGGACGTCAATAGCTGGATGCAATGGGCAGTTGCAAAGAGACGAACCGTAGGGCCCGCAGAGAAGTGTAATTCAAACGAGTATTGATATTTTCCAACGACAACGACCTCTGCGCTTCTGTATCAGGTATGAAGAGACTGGTTGGGGAGTATGACCGACCCGGCACCATAAGCTCGTGCTCTCCATAGTCCCAGTACGCATCAAATAGCTTGTGGAGGCCAATCTCCTTGACATTCCGGTCCTTCTTCGCGAACGGCAGATGACTACTCTTCATTTGAATCTCTACGCGCACTTGGGATGTCGGAGAAATATCTCTATATACGCACATGCTTCAGTGAGTGTACGTTGTTAAGAGACTGAGGACATACGGGCGCTGGACTGGTGCCCACGTCTGGATGTCTTTCCTCTCTAATTCTATCGTGTCGCCTCCTACAATCAACACCAGCTTATACTTCAAATCTGGAACATCTTGCACAATGATTTCTTTTTGGTACCTGAGATGAGCGATATGGACCTAAAATGA
>Ga0307515_10011877_pt1 | contig 16465 bp, 13 predicted proteins | sample 17_EM_MG_FD_194513 | JGI IMG/M metagenome (GOLD analysis project Ga0307515, IMG submission 194513) | Populus trichocarpa ectomycorrhiza microbial communities from riparian zone in the Pacific Northwest, United States - 17_EM | ecosystem: Host-associated > Plants > Roots > Unclassified | place...
CGGTGTCACCTTCGCCTGGGCCGTCTACGAGCGCGAGGACGAGATCCGCGAGCAGGTCACCGGCCTGCCCGTCGCGGTGACCCGGTCGGCCGCGCTCGACCTCGCGCTCGCCTGGGCCCGGGCGCGAGGCAACGGCTGGCCGGCCACCCCGGTCAGCGTCGACACGTTCGACCGGGAGACCGTCGACGAGGTCGCGACCGCGCTCGGCCTGGATCTGGCCGCGATCGCCTGCCTACCCTTCGACCCCGAACGGACCACCGCCGACGTCGTCGCGTTCCACCGCGAAAACCTGGCCCGCACCGGCGCGGCCTACGTGATCAGCGTGCGGACCGCAGTGACCGCCGAGCTCGACGGCCCGGTCGCCGTGCTGAACGCCCTGGCCACCAGCGGCACGATCCGAGCCGATCTGCACGAGCTGGCGCTGCGGATCCGGTCCCGGCGCGCCCACCAGCAGCGCTTCGCCGCCGCACTGTTCCTTCTCGGCGGGCCCGCGGCGGCCGGCGAGCTGGACCGCGCCCGGGTCGGCCTGCACCACCTGCTGCTCAACACGCCCGAGTTCGCCGACGCTTGGATCGACGACCGGGGCCGGCACGGGGTGGTGGTGTTCGCGCCCGTGGCCCTTTTCGAGGCGATCACCCACCAGTGGGTCGTCCTGGGCATGCTGGCCGAGACCCAAAAAACTTTAGGCGTACGGGCGGTCGCCGGCTTCGGCATCGGCGCGTCGGCGCGCTCGTGTGTCGCCCTGGCCGAGCGGGCCGCCGCGCGCGCCGAGCAGGACGCCGGCCTGGGCGCGTACCTGATCTCCGAGGACGGCGTGGTGATCGGGCCGATGGGCGCGACCGGCGAGCCGCTGGAGTTCACCTACCGCGACCACGACGGGATCGAGGCGCTCGCCGGGCGGGTCGGGCTGAGCCCGGCGACGCTGTCCCGGCTGGCCGCACTCGAACGCAAGCTCGGCAACCGGCCGCTGTCCCCTAGCGACCTGGCCCGCTCGCTGGGCATCACCGACCCGAGCGGGCGCCGGCTGATCCGCAAGCTCAGCGAATCGCAACTGGCCGTGGACGACGGCAGCGCGCAATTACACCGCAAGGGCCGGCCCACCCGGCTGTACCGACTCGCCATCACGGCCGCACTGGACCGCCCATGACCTACGACCTGCTGCTGAGCGGTGGCAAGGCGCCCCAAGCCGGGCAACGCGACACCGCCGCATTGGACAGCCCATGACCTACGACCTGCTGTTGAGCGGTGGCGAGGTGCCTGGGGTCGGGCGGCGGGATGTCGCCGTTCAGGGCGGCCGGATCGCGGCCGTCGAGGCGACGCTGCCCCGGGCTGCGCGCACGATCGTCGACGTCGCCGGGCGGCTCGTCACGCCCGGGCTGGTCGACCTGCACACCCACGTGGCCGCCGGTTACTGGGGCATCGACCCCGACCCGATCGCCTGGTACACCGGGGTCACCACCTGGGTGGACGCCGGATCGGCCGGGGCGTACACGATGGCCGGTCTGCCCCGCGGCACCGCCGTGCGCGTGCCCGCGCTGCTGAACATCTCGGCGATCGGGCTCACCGGGCGCACCGGGGAAAGCCGCGACCTGGGCAACGACGATGTCGACCTGGCGATCGGCGCGGTGCTGGCCAACCGGGAACGGATCCGGGGAATCAAGGTGCGCATCGACACCGATACCGTCGGCGCGAACGGGGTCGAGCCGCTGCGCCGCGCGCTGGCCGTCGCGGCAGCCTGCGAGATCCCGGTGATGGCGCACATCGGCACCGCCCCGCCCGCCGTCGACGAGGTGCTCGACCTGCTGCGGCCCGGCGACATCGTCACGCATTGCGCCAGCGGGATCGCGGCACCGCTCGGGGCCTCCGCCCGCGCGGCGCATCGGCGCGGCGTGCTGTTCGACCTCGGCCACGGGTCGGGCGGGTTCGCGTTCGACGTGCTGGAGGCCCAGCTCGAGGCGGGCCTGCCGCCGTACACGATCTCCACGGATCTGCACGCCCGGTCGGTGTACGGGCCGGCGTTCGACCTGCCCACGACGATGGCCAAGCTGCTCGCCGTCGGGTGGGAACTGGCCGAGGTGTTCGCCGCGGTCACCGCCCACCCGGCTCGGGCGCTCGGCCTGAACGCCGGGACGCTGGATATCGGCGCGCCCGCCGACCTCGCCGTATTCGCAGTTCAGTACGGTCCGTTCCCGGTCGCCGACGCGCACCGGCAGACCCGGGTCGCCCCGCTGCGCCTGGTCAACGAGGCCACCTATGTCGCGGGCCGCCGGCTTGAGCCCCGGCTGCCCGCACCGCCGCCGCCGTGGATCCCGCTCACCGACGCCCAGCGCACCGCCCTCGCCCGGCGCGAACACGACCTGCGCGCCCTGCTCGGCACGCCCCTGGTGGACGTCTCCGGACTAGCCGACCAATTCCCCCGACCCACTACGAGGAGTTCATGATGCCCAAGCGCGCCGTCTACACCGACAAGGCCGCTCCCGCCGGCGGCCCGTACGCGCACGCCGTCGTCGCCGGCGACACCATCTATCTGGCCGGGGCGATCCCCGCGCTGCCCGACGGCACCCGGGTCACGGGCAGCTTCGCCGAGCAGGCACACGCCGCCTTCCGCAACCTGGCCACGGTCGCGCAGGAGGCGGGCAGCAGCCTCGACCAGGCCGTCCGGGTCGGCGTCTACCTGCGCGACTTCGCCGATTTCGCCGAGCTCAACGAGATCTACGCGCAATACATCAAGGGCGAGGATCTACCGGTACGCACGACGCTGCCGGTGCCCCTGGTCGGCTTCGACATCGAGATCGACGCGATCCTCTACACCGGAGCCTGACCGCCGCTAGCCTCGCAACGATCCGCGGTGTGCGGCCGGCGATCCCGGTCCTCACCGCGCTATTGGTAGTCCTCGGCGACCGCGATCGACGGGATGACGGTACGTCGCAGCCCGGGCGGTAGCAGGCCGAGGTCGTTGAGCTCGCGGATGGGTGCTTCGCCCAGCTCGCTGACCGAGTTCTTCAGTACGACGTCGCGCACGACATCCTGCAGGAACTCATGGTCCGCGCTATCCCACGCCCGCACGCCGATCCGCATCGCGGCCAGGACCTCGGCGACGTCCCGCGCGCCGCGCAGCTCGCTGCGATAGATGCGGAGCAGGACCTGGCAGTCGCGGAGCAGATCCGGATGTTGCGCCACGACCGGCGCGAGCCAGACGGCCAGGCCGACGTCGCCGTGGCGCATGGCCGAGATCGCAATCTCGCGGACGTCCTCGTAGGGCAGCTGGCCGGACTGCTGGACGAGATACTCCGCCAGCAGGGCGCCGAAGCTAGGGCATGGACCAGCCGACCTCGTCCAGACCTGCGTGCATCAGCCAGACCGCACCGCGCCACCAGAACATCGCTTCGACCCGGTGGGTGCAAGGCCCCTGATCGGTATCGGCGCAGGGCTCAGCTCGGTGAACCATAAGCACTTTGGCGGTGTACGCCGCCAGCCGGGACACGAGGCCGCGCGCCGAGGGGTTGTAGCCGTCGAAGCGGCCGGCAGACTCGCGGAACTGACTCGCCTTGACGAGGGTCAGCAACTGGTCCAGCACCAGCCGCTGCTTGTCCTCCGGCAGGACGTGGTACGTGGACCAGCGCGATCGAGGAACTCGATGCAACGTCGCCATCGCTAGTACGTTTAGAAGGAACGAAGCCCGAACGTCATATCCCTATCGCGGTGGATGCTGCCAAGAGTAATGCGAGGAAAGCCGAGTCGAGTTGACATAGAACTCACAGCCTCCCGTATATACGGAAATGCGGTAGGAAGGGCAACGTCCTGAGAGAACTGTCGGATCACATCAGACCCGCAGGCCTTAACTGCATCCCACTCGCCGGAAGGTAGATCATACTCGCACACAATTACACAACGCAGCCGCGCTAACTGATGGTCCTTCGCGAAAGCGTCGTCCTCAGGATCCTGGTTGCTTAGATCAACGTCGAATAGGCTGCATCTCGCCATGAAGCGACAGAGGAAGCCCTTGTCGTCTTTAAACGCCCAAGATGTGCCGAGGGAGAACTGCATCCCCTCCACGGCCCCCAATCGGACTAGCGATGCACTGAATTGCTGGACCACAACCTCGGAAAGTTCGATGTCTTCGAACGCCGGAGGGAGCTCGACAGTTGCCCCAGTCATAACCCGTAACTCCTAGAAAGCCGTAAGAGCGCGACCGCTCGGACGCTCCGGCTTGACATTGGCGTGGCTCAACTCACCAATGTCGTGCCAGGTCAGACTTTCGAGATCTTGGAACGCCACCGAACGTTCAGGCTCTTCCTTTACTGGAGTTCTGGTTACCCACGCCACATGCATTTCCCTAACCGCGCCCTCCCTCGGACGGCCCAGCGGAACCGCTTTGATCTCCAGTTCAAAGCCAGCCTCGTGCAAGTACTCCGCCAAAGTCGAAACTCTGACGTTTCCATCTCCCCGCAAAACGTTATTGACCGCCGACTTTCGAATTCCGAGTCGCCCGGCCAACTCGGCCTGATTCAAGCCGGACTTCTGAAGGGATCCGTGGAGAACTTTTAGTACTTCATAACGCAGCCGTGAAACGGAGAGGGCGCGAGCACCCTTGGGTATCTTTACCAGCCGATCGTAGATGCTCACAGTGCCCGATCCTCTCCCCTCACTCGCGTTGCTGCCCTTATATGCCTAGGAGGGCATTTTTGGCCCCGCTTAATGAATCCGTTCGTGATTCGAATGGTCTTATATCCTGCGTGACTGTCCGAATAATAGAAAGGAAGCCTGGCCTTGGGTGTCTTGATTTCCCAAATATCGTTCCCAAGGCTATTGAGTTGCAGCGGAACGTTCAACGTGCCCGTGCGAGCGAATTCCTCGAAGCGGATCGAGATATCGGCCAAGATATCGTATTCTTCGCGATCAAAGAGATCCTCCAAGAACACGTCTGCAGGCGCCACCCCGATAGCCATGCGTGCCGCCTCGATGATCACTAGACCCCCTCGCTCGTACCGAACCCTTCCGCAGTCCTCGCATATCGAACGGTCAAAGTACAGTCAAGACTGTACCTCCATGTCCAGCGTTACACCATGCTGATCAGGTTCCGGGGAGGCGGGTTCGCGCTGTGATCACCGCCAGGAGAAACCACGTTCGCGGGCAAACGGGCAAGTTGATCGCAACTAATCGTTTAGCCTGCTAAACGCGCCTCACCGTCTTGCGTAACGCCTAGGGAACTTCTGTCACATACATGACAAACCCCCCGCCAGAGTGAAGATCTGACGAACCGTTTGGAACAGGCACCACTGGTGCTGTGGAAGGCCCACATGGGGCTGCGCGGGGACCTTGTGGGACCACACGGCATGCGCGCTGATGCGCGGGCCTACACGGGCGGGCTGGCGGCGAACGCTACTCATCGCGTTTGACGTGCGGAAACGTTCAGACCTAGAAGGTAGGTGACGCATCGTGCCGCCAGCGCGGAATAGAAGGGTGCGAGGGACCCCTTCAGGTCCTCGTCGAAGCCGCAGTCGGCCCACGGAACCGCAATCTCCATAGTGATCAACTGCTAGACGACGGCGCCTTGCGAGGCCGAGCCCGAGCCAGTGATCTACTCGCTCTTCTGGCGATAGGTGAACCTCGGCTTGCGATAGGCCGGGCCTAGCGTCTTCGCCCGAGCATCGAAGAAGGAGCCCGTCACCAGCGCCGCGTGCGCCGCCGTCACCAGTTCACTTCGTTCGTGGCCGTGCGTGCCCAGGGGCTCGTTGCCGACCCGATGCCAATAGCCTGGCGATGTTCTCCACCAGCTCGTTTTTTATCCACCCATCCCAGGCGAGACTCCGACCGCCGCGATTTGCGGCAACAGGCGGGTAGGTCCACTGGCGAGAAGGGCCACGCCAAGCAACTGGCTGATCCTGCGGCTCACCTTGGGATCGCTCTGCCCGAGGATCTCGCGCACCGTTTCGAACGACATCAATGATCTGCTCACGAAGCCGCCTAATTCGCCGGGAGCCCAAGGTAGTACAGCCTGAACTGCGACCGCTCCGGCGTGGCCGCCCGGGTCCGGTCGCCGGTCATGCTTTGATCATGGAATCTGGCCCGATCCGGCGGGTAACACGTCGGAAACGTGCGGCTGCGAGAGTTCGCGGAGCGATCCGGGGAGGTCCGTTTGTTCCTCAGCCAGCACGAGCAGGAACGCCTGCTCATCCACGTCGCGGCTGACGTCGCCCGCCGGCGGCAGGAGCGTGGGCTCAAGCTCAACTATCCCGAGGCCACGGCGATCATCACGGCGTTCCTGCTCGAGGGGGCCCGCGACGGGCGTACGGTGGCCGAGCTGATGGACGCCGGGCGCCGCGTGCTGACTCGCGCGGAGGTGCTGGAAGGCGTGCCGGAAATGCTCGTCGAGGTGCAGGTCGAGGCCACCTTCCCGGACGGGACGAAGCTGGTCACCGTGCACGGGCCGATCTCATGATCCCCGGGGAGATCCTGGCCGGCGACGGCGACATCGAGATCAACGCCGGTCGGCCGGTCACGTCGATGACGGTACGCAACACGGGCGACCGGCCCGTGCAGGTCGGCTCGCACTACCACTTCGCCGAGTCGAACGCGGCGCTGGAGTTCGATCGCGACGCCGCTTGGGGCCAGCGGCTGGCGGTGCCCGCGGGGACCTCCGTGCGCTTCGAGCCGGGCATGCCACGCGACGTGACGCTGGTGCCGCTGGCGGGCCGGCGGATCGTGCCCGGCTTGCGCGGCCTGGCTCGCGGGCCGCTCGATCCCGCCGCGGCCCCCGAACCGGCCAGCTGGGAACCCGACGACATCGAACCGGCCGGCTCGCTCGACGAGGACACCGGCGACCAGCAGCCGTCGAACGGGAGCCCCCGGTGATCCAGCCAGTCAAAGCTTGTTCAGACGGCGCGCGCGGCGGGGGCACGACATGACCACTCTCGACCGGGGCCGGTATGCCGCGCTCTACGGCCCGACCGTCGGCGACCGGATCCGGCTCGCCGACACGAACCTGCTGATCGAGGTCGAGGAGGACCGCAGCGCCGGCCCGACCCCCGGCGACGAGGTCGTCTTCGGGGGCGGCAAGGTGATCCGCGAGTCGATGGGCCAGTCCCGCGCCACCCGCGCCGAGGGCACCCCGGACACGGTGATCACCGGCGCGGTCGTGCTCGACCACTGGGGCATCGTCAAGGCCGACATCGGCATCCGCGACGGCCGGATCGTGGCGCTCGGCAAGGCCGGAAACCCCGACACCATGGACGGCGTACACCCGGATCTGGTGATCGGGCCGGGTACCGAGGTGATCGCCGGCAACGGCAAGATCCTCACCGCCGGCGCCATCGACAGCCACGTGCACCTGATCAGCCCGACCATCCTCGACGCGGCCTTGGCCTCCGGCATCACCACGATCATCGGCGGCGGCACCGGCCCGGCCGAGGGCACCAAGGCGACCACGGTCACCCCGAACGCCTGGCACCTCGCCCGGATGCTCGAGGCCATCGACACTTGGCCGGTCAACGTGCTGCTACTCGGCAAGGGCAACACCATGTCCGAAGAGAGCATGTGGGAGCAGCTGCGCGGCGGCGCGGGCGGCTTCAAACTGCACGAGGACTGGGGTACGACGCCGGCGGTCATCGACGCGGCGCTGCGAGTCGCCGACGCCTCCGGGGTGCAAGTCAACATCCACACCGACACGCTGAACGAGGCCGGTTTCGTCGAGGAGACGCTGCAGGCGATCGCGGGCCGGGGCATCCACGCGTACCACACCGAGGGCGCGGGTGGCGGTCACGCACCGGACATCATCACGGTCGCCGGGCACCCTAACGTGCTGCCCTCGTCGACGAACCCGACCCGGCCGTACACCCGCAACACCCTCAGCGAGCACCTTGACATGCTGATGGTCTGCCACCACCTGAACTCGGCGGTGCCCGAGGACTTGGCGTTCGCCGAGAGCCGGATCCGCCCGTCCACGATGGCCGCCGAGGACCTGCTGCACGACCTGGGCGCGATCTCGATGATCGGCTCCGACTCGCAGGCGATGGGCCGGGTCGGCGAGGTGATCATGCGGACCTGGCAGACCGCCCACGTGATGAAGGCCCGCCGCGGCGCCCTGCCCGGCGACACCACCGCGGACAACGAGCGGGCGAAACGCTACGTCGCGAAGTACACCATCTGCCCGGCGCTGGCCCACGGCATGGCCGGCCAGGTCGGCTCGGTCGAGCCCGGCAAGCTCGCCGACCTCACACTGTGGGACCCGGCTTTCTTCGGCGTCCGTCCCGCCTTGGTGATCAAGGGCGGCATGATCGCGTACGCGCAGATGGGCGACGCGAACGCCTCGATACCGACCCCGCAGCCGGTGCTCCCCCGCCCGATGTTCGGCGCCTACGGCGTCGTCCCGGCGCAGACCTCGCTGGCGTTCGTGGCGCCGGCGGCGATCGACGCGCTGCTGGGCGACCGGATCGCCGTGCGCCGGGCGCTGGTGCCGGTGGTCAACACCCGCTCGGTCGGCAAGGCGGACATGCCCCGCAACGATGCCACCCCGCGCATCGAGGTCGAGCCGGACACCTTCACGGTCCGCATCGACGGCGAGGTCGTCGAGCCGGACCCGGTCACCGAGCTGCCGATGGCCCAGCGTTATTTCCTCTTCTGACATGTCCCACGGCAGCGTGCACCCGCCGGCCCGGCGCTCGATCGGCGGGTGGGTCTGAGATGTCGCTCGCGACGCTTCTGGTGCTGGCCGACGGGCGGCTGCCCGCCGGGGGCCACGCGCACTCGGGCGGGCTGGAGGCGGCCGTGGCGGCCGGGCGGGTCGGCGACCTGGACGGCTTGGCAGGGTTCCTGCGGGGCCGGCTCGCCACGTCGGGCATTGTCAGCGCCTCGTTTGCCGCGGTGGGCTGTGCGCGTACGAAAGAATGGGTTGATCTTGATCTTGGTTTGGACGCCCGGACGCCGTCGCCGGCGCTGCGGAAAGCCTCGCGGGCGCAGGGCCGGGCATTGCTGCGCGCGGGCCGGGCGATGTGGCCCGTGCCCCCGGCCGGGCGGGAGCCGCACCACGCCGTCGCGCTGGGCCTGGTCGCCGCAGGTGCCGGGCTGACCCCGCGGGAGGCGGCGGTGGCGGCGGCCTACGGGACGCTGACCGGGCCCGCGACCGCCGGGGTACGGCTGCTCGGGCTGGATCCCTACGGCGCGCACGCCCTGCTGGCCGGGCTGGCGGCCGAGTGCGACCGGATCGCGGACGACGCCGCGGCCCGCATCAACGACCCGGTCGACGCCTTGCCGGCCGCGGGTGCCCCCTTGCTCGACATCGGTGCCGAGCTGCACGCCACCTGGGAGGTGCGTCTCTTTGCATCCTGAACAATCGCTACCCGCCGAAAGCCCGGCCCAGCACAAACACGACCCGTCGAACGGCCTCACGCCGCACACGCATGCTGCGGAAGAGGTGCCGCACACGCATCCTGATCCCGGGGTTGATCCGCATGAGCCGTTGCAGGCCGGGCCGCGGGCGTTGCGCATCGGGATCGGCGGGCCGGTCGGCTCGGGCAAGACCGCCCTGGTCGCGGCGTTGTGCCGGGCGCTCGGCGGCGAGCTGCGGCTCGCCGTCGTCACCAACGACATCTACACCACCGAGGACGCCGACTTCCTGCTGCGCAACGGCGTGCTGCCGGCCGACCGGATCCGCGCGGTCGAGACCGGCTGCTGCCCGCACACGGCGATCCGGGACGACATCTCGGCGAATCTCGACGCCGTCGAGGACCTCGAATCCGCCCTCGGGCCGCTCGACCTGGTGTTCGTGGAGAGCGGCGGCGACAACCTGACCGCGACGTTCAGCAAGGGCCTGATCGACAAGCAGATCTTCGTGGTCGACGTGGCCGGCGGCGACAAGGTCCCCCGCAAGGGCGGCCCCGGCGTGACCAGCGCCGACCTGCTAGTTATCAACAAGACCGACCTGGCACCCCTGGTGGGCGCCGATCTGTCGGTGATGGACCGCGACGCCCGCGCCCGCCGCGGCGACCTGCCCACGGTCTTCTTGTCGATCGCCCAAGACCGCACGGCGGCCCCGGTGGCCGAGTGGATCCGCGCCCTGGTCGCGGCCCACGTCCCGGCCGCGTGATGTCGCCACCCGCCGACGGACGCACGACGGACGCACCCCGCCTCGGCCAGCCCGTCCGGCCGACCGGCCTCGCCTCGGCCTCGCATTCGCCAGTCGTCTGATGGACGCGTCCGCGCGGATTGTCGCCGAGGTTGACGGGCGGGGTGGCACGCGGCTGGTCGTGCTGCGCGGTGAGTCGCCGTTGCTGCTGCGGCGCACCGGGCCACGCACCACGGATGGGGTCGTCACCGTGCACCTCGTCGGCGGGGCGGCGGGGCCGTTGCGCGGCGACGATCTGCGGTTGGACATCGAGGTCGGGCCGGGCGCCCGGCTCGACGTGCGCAGCGTCGCCGCGTCGATCGCGTTGCCCGGCAGAGCGGCCGCGCCGCCGTCCCGGCTCACGATCAACGCGACGGTCGGGTCCGGAGCGATGCTGCGCTGGCTACCGGAGCCGTTGATCGCGGCGGCCGGCTGCCATCATCTGGCCCGCACCGACGTTCAGGTGGCCGCGGGCGGAGGCCTGGTGTGGCGCGACGACCTGGTCTGCGGCCGGCACGGCGAGCCTCCGGGCGACGTGCGGACCGACATCACCGTCCGCTACGCCGGTAGGACGCTCTACCGGCACGAGTTGGCCGTCGGACCGGCCGCTCCGGGCTGGTCGGGAGCCGCGGTGCTAGGCGCTCCGAGCAAGACGCAAGCCGCAGGGCTGGGCGCACCCGCCACGGGCGGTGCCGCGACGCCGCCGACAACCGCGCCCGGACCACCGACTGCCGCAGGCTCGTCTGGCGCGGCGCTGGGTGGCGGGGGCCGGGCCGTCGGCTCAGTGATCTTTGCCGGGACAGACCTGCCGCCGGCCGGGCTGCTTGGCCCGAATGCCGTGATCATGCCGTTGGCCGGGCCGGGGATGCTGGCCTCCGCGGTCGGTACCGATATCCGCGAGGTCCGGGCCGCCCTGGATCCGTTGATCGCCGGAGCGGTCCGCCCGCCCCAGCCCGACCTCGAGGCACTCGCAGCGGCGGCATCCCACGCCTGATCAACCCCCGGCCGACTGCCCAGCATTGCGAATGCGCCCGCACACTACGTTGACCCTCGCTTCGGCGGGACGGGGGTGTGTGGGCAGTCGGCTGGCAGGGCGCTCAGGACGGGAAGCGAAGCGAGCGGCCGCGCCCGGTGTCCGCGGGAGCCGCGGCGCGCAACCCCGCACGAACCGAGGCAAAGAGGAAGTTGATCTGATCGGTTTGCTCGCCCTTGGCGGAACCGTCGGTCTTCTTAGGCGGCGACTGCTATGGGGACGCCGTGGCTGTCGGTTATGGCTAGCCGCGTTCGCAGGTTGCCCTGTTCGGCTACTCGGGCGAAGTACTCTGCCCGCCGCCGTTGCAGGCAGCCTTTGCGGCTGCGTGGTCCGCCGGCCGCCACCGTCAGCAGTTCCGGCGCGAGCGAGCTGTTCAGCCCTTCCCGCAGCAGCCGCAGTGCTTCCGTGCGCAGCTGGGAGATCCGCGACTCGGTGACGCCCAGTTGGGCCGCCACGTCGCTGAGCGGCTGTTCCTGCAGGAACGACTGGGTGACGACCAGGCGTAGCCGTTCGGGCAGCGCCTGGATCGCCTGGTGCAGGTAGCCCAGTCGCTCGCGCTTGATCAGCAGGTCTTCGGGGCCCTCGGAGGTTTCGGGGACCATTTCCTCGGCCGCGCCGGTCGGGAAGCCTTGCAGGCTGAGCAGGGCCGCCTTCTGCACGTCGTCCTCGACGGCGGCCAGTTCGGCGACGCCGATGCCGAGCACTCCGGCCACCTCGGCCTCGGACGGCGTGCGCCCGAGGGCGGAGGTGAGCTCTTGCCTGGCCTGTGCGGTCCGCCGGGCCCGGGCTCGGACGGAGCGGCTGGCCCAGTCTTGCCCGCGCAGCTCGTCCAGCAGGGCGCCGCGGATTCGGACGGCGGCGAACCGGTGGAACGGGATGCCCCGGGAGACGTCGAACGAGCGGGCCGCCCCGAGCAGCGCGGCGAATCCGGCCGAGGAGAGGTCGTCGGCATGGACATGACCGGGCACCCTGCTCAGCAGCTCCCGGACCAGGTGGCCAACCATCGGCATGTGTTCGCGGACAAGGTCCTCGAGGTCCCGCGCGGACGGCGCGTCATGGATGATGCCGACGTTGGCGGGGAGTTCGGTCGTGGTCGTCACGTGGTCCTCCTCGCTCATGCGAGCCGGTCGAAAACCGGCTGATGAGGAGAACCCTTGCCGCCCCCGGGTGCAGGGGAGGCCGAACTCGGTTGCTTTTATGGTGTTTTTTGCGAAAAAGCCTCAGCTCGCGTAGTGCGGCTGCCTTTGGCCCACTAGGACGTCGTCAAGCTCCGCGCAGGCCCAGACCATCCGGCGGACGGCGACCTCCGGGTGGTCACCGAACTCCTCGGCCACTCCAGCCGCGCAGCCCTCGCTGCCGTGCCGCAGGATCATGGCGGTGACGGTCTCTTCAACAGTCTTACGGCTCGGGCACTCGGACGGCTGGAGATCGGAAACGAACAACGCTTCCGCAGCCAGCTCGCGAACGGTGCTGATCATGTCGAACTCCCCGATGTACGACGACGTGCGGTGATCCGGCCGGCGTATCGCTAGGAACGCTTGCATTCATCTTCCTCGCGTACGTCAAGTCCCCCGGCAGGCACGCCGACGCGGTTTTCACCGCCTCGACCGCGCGGGAGGCTGAATCGGCTCGGAACTTCAGTCGGGTCGGTCCCCGGATGCGGCATCTCAGATCCGTTGCGGCGTCATCGTCGCATGTTGCCCCGGATCACTGGAGAAAGCACCTGCTGGCGTCGCTTGCCACGATAACGCGACGATCGGCCTACCGGCTTGCATTTTCCGGCCGGTAGACCGATACGCGACAGTGCCGCCGACTTCTACTCCTCTGGGACGACCGTGATGATCGGCGGCGGGACGGCGGCGCTGGTGGCGGCGACGGTCGTCGTCACCACAATCGTCGGCGTGGTGCTAGGCGACGACGACGGCGGCGGCGACGGTGGCGGCGGGGTAGTGGTCGTAACGGTGGACGAGGTCACCGACGGGGTCCCCGTTCCGGTCGGGGTGCCGCTGCCGCTGACCGTCGGCGTGTTCGAGACCGGAACCGGGACCACGACGCCGTTCGGCTTGGTGGACAGGCCCGGAACCGGAGTGTTCGAGGTCGTCACCGGGCCTAGCCGCGTGGTTCCGTCGGTCAGGTGCTCGACCGGCTGCGACGGCGCGCCCGGCGTCCCCGACACGTACGTCTCGCAGGTTTGGCCGTCGAGTTGGAACACCATCGGAGCGGCGTTGCTCTCCTTGTATCGGCCGGTGACCTGCATCGTCTTCGTGGCCTGCGGCGGCAGCGCGTCCTTCGACGTTACGGTGACGGCACTGTCCTGCTGATCCAGCTTTTCTACGCCGTTGCCCGACATGACCTGGTCGCCGGGCAGCAGAAACCAGAGCTTCCACCCGCTGATCGGCGTGGTGTCCCGGTTCGCGACCGAAACGGAGGCCTTGAACCGGCCCTTTTCCTGGGACCAGACCGTGTAGCTGACCACGCACTTGCCGGTCGCCGCGACCACGGACGGCTCGGGCGACGCCGTCCCGATGTCCCGGCCCGCCCCGTTCACCAGGCTCCACGCGTAGGCCGCGCTGCCGAGCAGGGCCAACGCGCTGGCCAGGAAGACCACCCGGCGGTTCTGGGTCCGGCCGGAACCGCCGTGCTCGGAGCCGCCGGCGCCGCCCTTCTGGGTCGGCGGGTTGCCGGGTGGCGCGTTGCCGCCGCCCGCTCGCCGGGGCTGGTCCGCAGGCCGGTCACCGAAGGCGGGCCGGAGCCTGGTGGGATCGTTGGGGGAAAGAACCGCGCCCGCCGCGGCGGCGTTGACCACCGGGCCGCCACCACGGTGCGAACCGGCGAAGCGACTGTTGCGTGCGGCGCCCGGCCCGGGTAGCGGGCCGCGCGGGCCGTTGCCGGGCGGCGGGGCGACCCCTGGTCCGGCCAGCGCCGCGGCGTTGCCGACGGGGCGGCCGTCGAGCGCGGCCCGCACCTGCGAGATCGAGACGGGCATCGCGGAGCCGGGCGCGGGCGAGATCGGGGCGTCCGAGACCCGGGAGACTCCCTCCGCGGCGGCCCGGCCGCTGCGGACCGCGGCGACACCGCGGACCGGTTGCGCCCCGCCGACCCGGGCCTGTCCGGGCCGGATCCGGTCGATTTCATCCGTGTACGACTGGGTTGACGGCAGGATTGTGGTGTCGTCGCTGCTGTCGGCCCAGTCGGGCACGAAACCGCGGCTGCCCGGGTTGTCCGCGGCGACGCCGGCGAGCACGTGGGCGAGCTCGGCGCTGGACGGCCGGTCGTCGGGGCGCTTCTCGAGGCAGCGGGCGATCAGGCTCTCGACGGCGGCCGGCAGGCCCTCGACGTGCGGGAGCGGTTCCGGCTCCGTGTACTGATGGGCGCGCAGCAGGGCGGTCGTTGTGCCCACGTCCCAGGGCAGCTGGCCGATCAGGGTGCGGTAGATCAGCAGGCCCACCGCGTACACGTCGGTGGCCGGGCTGACCTGGCCGCCCTCGAGCCGCTCGGGCGCCAGGTAGGCCGGCGTGCCGAGCAGACTGCCGTCGGGGTCGATGTCGTTCTCGCCGATCAGGGCCGAGATGCCGAAGTCGACGACCTTGGCGCCGGACGGGGTGAGCATGACATTCGCCGGGGTGACGTCGCGGTGCACGATGCCGCGGGAGTGCGCGGCGGCGAGCGCGGCCGAGACCTCGGAGCAGATCCGCACGGCGGCGGGCCACGGCAGGCGCCGGGACCGAGCCAGGACGGCGGCCAGTGACTCGCCGTCGACGAGCTCCATCACGACGTAGGGCACCGGCTCACCGTCGACGGTGGTCGCCTCGCCGTAGTCGTACACGTTGGTGATGTGCGGGTGGCTCAGCCGGGCGGCCGCCTGGGCCTCCGCGCGCAGCCGACGCCGGAACGAGGGGTCGGTACTCGTAGACGGCGGCAGGACCTTGACGGCCACCTGACGCCCCAGCACCTCGTCGAACCCTCGCCACACAACTGACATCCCGCCGGCACCGAGACGCTCGACCAGTCTGTATCGACCGGCTAGCAAACTCGAACCGGGCAGGTCCGTCATGCTCATGTGCCCCCACATGCGCGATTCAAGAAACGTCGAGTCGGCACCGCCATGCTCCTCGACGCTGGGGCGGAACTCGGCCCGCCGTGGACCGAGCATTCCCCATCAACGGCCTGGATGTTAGCCCACGATCGGCCACTATCTCGACTCGTCAATCACCAGGTCGACCTGCAAATCGTCACTCTCAGTTCCGGGTCACGCGCCCCCGGTACAGCTCCGTCTATTTCCCGAGAAATCGCAGCTCAGGGCCCAATTCGGCCAGGTCGATCGACCAAATAGCCTAGTACCATCCGTTTCGCCGGTTATGCGCGCGTCACCCGTCCGAGTTGTCCACAAGAGAAACCCACCACGTTTGGTTGTGACACCACTACACAGGGAAGGCATTCCGTCTATTCGTGGATCTTCGCGGGGCCGATCCCGCCACGCCGCGGGCCGGTAATTACTCTACGTCGCCACCGGCATCGCCCCGATCCGCCGCCCAGCCACCAGCCTCGCGGCATTTGACCTGCGCAACCCCGCCTGATTGGGCGAATCTTCGCCGCTGATCATTCTTTGTTACCGGCGTCATTCCTGCGGGGGACAAGACAGGCAAATCGACTGTCAGAAATCCGTCAGAATCGCCGTTACACGCGCACTAGCCCCACCTCGGCCGGCACCGCGCCCCGGCCGGCCAGATAGGCCAGCATCGGCTCCACGGACTCGTAGAGCACGAGCACCACGTCGCCCGGAACGGCCAGGTCCAGACCGGCCTCCACGGCGGCCCGATAGCCGTCGGCCCGGATCGCGCGCAGCGTCGGGCGGCGCCCCCGCATCTCGCGCTCGATCAACGCCGACACCTCCCCCGGCGCCCGGCCACGCGGGTCCTCGTCGTCATGGAGCACGGCCCGCGCGACGCCGTCCGCGAGCACCTGGGCGGACGCGGCGAGCAGGTCGTCGCGGCGGTCGCCGGGCAGCGTCACCACGGCGACACACCGGTCCGCGCCGAAAAGCCGGTGCAGGGTACGCAGGACGGCCGCAAGCGCCGCCGGGTTGTGCGCGTAGTCGACGAAGACCGACACCTCGCCGAGGCGCAGCAGGGTGCCCCGGCCGGGGTTGTGCGCCCGCGGTTCGAAGGCGGCCAGCCGCTCCGCCACGATCTCCGCCGACGTGCCGAGCGCCCGGGCCGCCGCGGCCGCCGCGAGGGCGTTCGCGGCGGCGTACCCGGCCGCTCCCCCGAACCCGCCGGGCAGGTCGGCGAGGCGGATCAGCGGCGTACGCCGGCCGCCGGTGGCCTGCA
>Ga0307515_10011878_pt1 | contig 16464 bp, 13 predicted proteins | sample 17_EM_MG_FD_194513 | JGI IMG/M metagenome (GOLD analysis project Ga0307515, IMG submission 194513) | Populus trichocarpa ectomycorrhiza microbial communities from riparian zone in the Pacific Northwest, United States - 17_EM | ecosystem: Host-associated > Plants > Roots > Unclassified | place...
CTGCTCGCCGTAGATCTTGAGGAAGCGGTCCTGGTCCGGCCCCGGCGCGTGGAAGACCAGGTGCTTGAAGCCCATGTCCAGGTATTCGGCGACCTTGGCGGCGTGCTCGTCGGGATCGGACGAGCAGATCCACCGGGTGGCGGTGCGCTCGACCGGCAGCGCGTCGGCCCGGCGCTGCATCTCGATCGGGTCCTCGACCCCCGTCTTCTCCTCGGGTGACAGCGCGAGCGCACCCCAATAGTGGGTGTCGTTGCGCGCCTTCTCCAGGTCGGGGTCGAAGCTCACCTTGACCTCGATCATCAGGTCGACCTCGTCGAGGGAACGGCCGGCCTTTTCGGCGCCCTCGCGGACGGCCGGCAGCAGCGTCTCGGTGTAGAGGTCGTGGCCCTTGCCGCTGGTGGTGATGAAGCCCTCGGCGATCCGGCCGGCCAGCCGGGTGGCGGCCGGGCCCGACGCGCCGATATAGATCGGCACGGGCTGCTCGGGCTTGTCGTAGATCGTCGCCAGTTCGGTCTGGTAGTAGGTGCCCTTGAAGGACACCCGGTCCTCGGTCCAGAGCTGTTTGATCAGCGTGACCGCCTCCTTGAGGCGGGCGAAACGTTCCTTGCCGTCGGGCCACTGGAGGCCCAGCGGCACCTCGTTGAGCGACTCACCCGAGCCGACGCCGAGGATGACGCGGCCCGGGGCGAGGCTGCCGAGCGTGGCGAACGCCTGCGCGACGACCGCCGGGTGATAGCGGAACGTGGGCGTCAGCACGCTGGTGCCGATCAGCACCCGTTCGGTGCGCGCGGCCAGCGCGCCCAGCCAGGGCAGCGCGGCGGGCGCGTGGCCGCCGTCGTGCCGCCAGGGCTGCAGGTGGTCGCTGATGAAAACCGAGTCGAAGCCCAGTTTCTCCGCCTGGACGCCGTAACCAAGCAGCTCAGTCGGCGGGAACTGCTCCGCGGACGCCTTGTATCCGAACCGAATCATGATTTGGACCCTATCCCGCTGCCGTGTACGCCTTCCCCGCCTCCGTCGGAGTGTCCCCATCGGAGTAGAGGCCGAAAGGCACACTGTCCCCCACTGCGGGCAGGGCAAACCAGGCATAGCGCTCGACGTACGCGCGGGCTTGCATGCCTTTGGTTGTGCCTTTGATGAACGCGGCTTCCTGGGCACCGGTCGGATATTTGGGTGAGCCGGTGAAGTTCATCAGGCCGTACTCGGTGACCCAGACCGGCTTGCCGTACCGGGCGTGCACGGCGTCGACGTAGCCGAGGAACTGGTTGACGGCCGCCGGGCTGAAGTCGGAGCCGTACCAGTGCACGGTGATGAAGTCGACCCGCAGACCCTTGTCCTTGGCACCGGACATGAACCGATCGAGCCACCCGAGCGGGGTGTCCCCGCCGTACGCGACCGCAGGGCTACCCAGCCGCATCCCGGTCGCGGCCAGTTTCGGCCAGGCGGCGAGGGCGTCCTCGACGCTCATGTTCGCCTGGCCGCCCATGTCTGGCTCGTTGAAGCCGAGCAGCACCTTGCCCTCGCTCTTGGCCTCGGCCAGCGTCGCCGTGGTGACGTTGGCCTTGCCCCAGATCATCGGCACGAACTCGACACCGGCCGGGCCGGGCATGTCGTTGTTGTTCGGCGCCCAGTTGTAGTACCAGCCGGCCCCGACGTGGTCGAGCGCCGCGGACAGCCCGTTGAACTTCCAGACGCTGACGCCCTTCTTCGCGGACGTCGTGGTGGCCGGGATCACGGCGGGCGCCTTGGTCTTCTTCGGCGTGGGCGCGGTCTTGGACGGCGACGGCGAGGTCTTGCTCGGGGTCGGCGCCGGCAGCGACAGCCGCGGCGTAGGCGGCTGTGAAGCGACGGCGGCGGCGTTGGCCAGCGGTTTGTCGTTTGCGTTTTGATAGATCACCACCGCCGCGCCGCCACCCGCCACGGTGCCGGTGGCGAGCATCGCGGTGAGCACCCGCCGGGTGATCCCGACCGCGGCCTTTGCGGCGATCTTGCCGACCACGGTGTGGCCGGCGCCGCCGGTCACGGTCGCGGTGCCGCCGCCGACACCGCCGGCGGCGCTGCCCGCGATGCCTCCGCCGACGCTGCTTGCGATGCTGCCCGCGACCGAGTGCGGCACCGGGACTAGCGCCATCCCGGCGAGCAGCCGCTCGGCGGAGACCAGCCCCGACCAGGCGGGCGAGCAATTCCGGCAGTCCCGGGAGTGCCGGGCGATCCGCTTGCGCCAGAGCGCGTTCGGTCGCCCGTCCCAGTCGATGGTGATCATCCGAAGGTCGGGGCAGGGCCGCGGCGCGGTGAGCGCCCGGACGACCGCCCGGGCCGCGTCCAGTTGGGCCTTCATGCGCTGGACCCGGACGGCCGCGTGCTGGCGGGTCACCCCGGCCGCCGCGACGATCTCATCCCGGGTCAACTCTCCGGAGGCCTCCAGCCACCACAGCGACAGCAGCTCGCGGTTATCCTCATCCAGCCAGCGGGTCGCCTCGGCGGTCTCCCGGCGCTGGCCGGAGAGCTCGAGCCGGGTGATCGCCAGGTCGGTGAAGTCGGCGCCGGGATCGCGGACGTCCTCGTGCACCAGGGCGTCGGGGGCGCCCCGGCGGCCGCGGTAGCGCTCCCGGACCTGCCGGACGGTGATCGCCACCAGCCAGGACCGGAACGCCTCGGGGTCGCGCAGCTCGCCGAGGTTACGCAACACCCGCAACATCACGTCCTGCACGACGTCGTCGACGTCGGAGTGCCCCTCGAGCGCGCGCCCGACGATCGTGTAGACGAGCGGCAGGTAGCCGCCGACTAGCCGGTCGACCGCGGCCGAATCACCGGCTTGCGCGGCCAGGACGGTCGAGATGTCGGGTTGTGCCGCCATCGTCCCTGCCTCTCCGTGGAGCATCGATCATCGCTCAGGCCAGCGGGTTTGCCGACCACCAGATAAGGAGACGTGCCCGCAGGACCCGGATAACAGGAACATCGGCCATCAACCGCGGAGCGGTCGGTGCGGCGATGCCTGGTCCGCACGAATATCATTCAGGCCAGGACCCGACCGACGACGCGGTCACCGTCTGCCTCGACCGGCGGCGCTGACGACTGGTAAACAGGCAAGAGTTCAGACCCGATCCCGGACCGCGCGAGGCGTGGTTTGGGCTACCTGCGCATAGAGGACCGGCATGGAGCGCGTCACAGACGTCGCCGCGGCGGTGGAGTCGACGGTGGAGTCGCTGCTGGCCGTGCTCGACGCTGCCCGGCTCGCGCAAAGCCCCGCGATCCCGCCCACCCAGCTGCGGGTGCTGACCATCATCGCGAACAATCGGCATACCAACATGAGCCGCCTAGCCGAAGCGCTCGACGTGGTGCCGTCGTCGGCGAGCCGGCTCTGCGATCGGCTGGAGGCGACCGGCCTGCTGCGCCGGATGCCCGACCCGCGGGACCGGCGCGAGGTGCGGCTGCTGCCCACCGCCGCGGCAAAACGCCTGCTGGACGAGCTGCGCGAGCGTCGGCGCTCGGCGCTGGCCGCGGTGCTGGCGAAGATGAGCCCGGGCAGCCAGCAAGATTTGGTCCGCGCGTTGGCCGCCTTCGATACCGCCGTCAATGCCGGCGACGAGACCGCCGCGGACCGGCGCTCGGCCTGAGCTGGGCACCCCGGCGAGGTTGATCGATGCCTCAGCCGGGATTGCTCGCCGGTCTATTCGATGAGCAGCGCGGATGCATTCGCCGATGCGGTCGGCCGGGCCCGCGAACTCGGATTCACCGCTGTCGTGGTGCACTGGCCGCGCGCATCGAGCCGGTATGCGGGCGCCAAGAAGAGGCCGGAAACGGTAGCGGGGCGGCTACCCCGGCTGCGCGTTTCCCGACCGTTGTTTGTATCAGCGGCCGTGTGCCGCCCGGTAGGCGCTGGTGACGCTCTGCGGAATGCGACCGCGCTCGGAGATCTGATGCCCGTTCTCCACGGCCCAGTCGCGAATCAACTTGTTCTCGTCGCGGCTGCCGGACGGGCGCGCCGTTGCGCCCGCTCGCACGTGCCGCACCGCGCCGCGAGCGGATCCCCGCCCCACGCGCGTGCCCGCCGAGATGTACGGGTCCAGCGCCTTGCGCAGCTTGCCGGCATTGGCGTCGGAAAGGTCGATCGTGTAGGTCGTGCCATCGAGGCTGAACTCGACGGTCCGATCGGCCTTCTTTCCGTCCAGATCGTCGATCAGAGTGGTGATTACCTGTCGCGCCATGACGACTCCCGTTGTTTATCGAACAACCGCGCACAGTGTGACCCGCGGCACCGTTGTCGCGCAACTCTTCGGGGGAATTTAGCAATTCTATGCGCGAGCCCGGGGCGTCCCGGCAAAGAAATGCGGTGCACACTATTCGGGCGATCGACTGCAAAACCTGGGTGGCTGTGCGGCGGTTCGGGACGTTAGGGTCTCGCTATGGACGACGAACAGGCTGCCTGGCGAGAGCAACGCCGGCAGGCCGTCGCCGGTCATGCCGCCGCCTTCGAGGCCAGCCGCGCCGCGGAGGCGGAAAAGGCCGCCGACCTGCTCGCCGGCTTCGTCCGCCGGGCCGCCGAGCGCGGGCTGCCACCCGCCGAGTTGAAGGCGCGATCGTTCGACGGCCGCGCGACATACCGGACGCGCCTGCGCGGCTGGTATCTGAAGTCGAACCGATCGGTCGCCGTCGGCGCGGACGGCAAGTTCTACGTCCTGACAGTTCCACCGTCGCTGCGCGCCCGGTTCACCCGCGCCGACGTGTCGCCGAGCCTCCCCCGGCTCGTGATCGGCGCGGGCGGCGGCGACGGCGAGACCCTTCCCCTGGCGCTATTGCTCGAGCGCCGACTCGACTCTGGAGTCACCTGGCCGTGATACGTGGCACCCCTCCTCCCCCGACCCGATGGCGCCTGTTCGCGGCGATGGCCGCCACGGCGCTACTCGTCCCGCTGAGCCCGGCCCCCGCGCAGGCCGCCGCGGCGAAGGACGAAATTCCCTGCCCGAAGCCGAAGGTGCAGGCACCCGCCGGCCGGCCCGCGCGCCCCGCGCCGCCGAAGGACGACCCGGTGCAACGTGCGGTCGGCGGCGACGCGCTGGCCACCGACGGCCTCGTCGTGCCCTCCGGCTCCGCCAAGCCGCCGGCGCTGACCGCCACCAGCTGGCTGGTCGCCGACCTGGACTCCGGCGAGGTGCTGGGCGGCTGCGGCCCGCACGTGTACGGCACCCCGGCCAGCGTGCAGAAGCTACTGCTGGCCGCGACCGTGATGGCGAAAATTGACCCGAAGCAGACGGTCACGATCACCGCCGGCGACCTGGCCATCGAGCCGGGCAGCTCCGCCGTCGGCCTGGTCCGGGGCGGCAAATACTCGGTGTCGACGCTGTGGCTCGGGCTGATGCTCAACTCGGGCAACGACGCCGCCCAGACACTGGCCCGGCTCGGCGGCGGCAAGGGCGGGGTACCGGCCACCGTCGCCGACATGAACGTCAAGGCCCAGGAACTAGGCGCCTACCAGACGCACGCCGTGACGCCGTCGGGGCTGGACGGGCCGGGCCAGTTCACCAGCGCGTACGACCTGGCGCTGATCGGCCGGGCCTGCTTCGCGATAGCCGATTTCGGCAAGTACGCGCTCACCAAGACCGCGCACATGCCCGCGCAGAAGTCGCCGAAGGCCAGCGGCTTCGAGATCCAGAACGAAAATAAGCTGATCTTCCAGTACCCGGGCGCGCTCGGCGGCAAAACCGGCTTCACCCAACTGGCCCGGCACAGCTACGTCGGCGCGGCGAAACGCAACGGCCGCCGCCTGGTGGTGACCCTGCTCGGCGCCGAGGCCAACCCGTTGCGCGGCTACGAGCAGGGCGAGGCGCTGCTCGACTGGGGTTTCTCGCTGCCCAAGGACTCGTCCGTCGGCAAGCTGATCGATCCCCCCGCCGAGCGCAGCGCCACCACCGCCACTACGGACAGCACCCCGACCAGGCAGAACGCGGCGACGCCCAGCACGGCCTCAGCCGCCACAACGCGCGGGCTGCCACTCGCTGCCGCCGCAACCGTGGCGATCGTGCTAGCGGCAACCCCCCTGTTGCTGCTGCTAACCCAGCGCCGCCGTCGCATCCGACGCCGGCTACGGCGCCGACCCGCCTACAACCGCTAACTGGTCAGCGGTTCTAGGCGAGGCCCCCGCGCTTCGCCGCGGTGCAGCCGGTCACACCGTTAGCGCGCCGACGAGCCAGACCACCGCGACCACCACGGCCGCCGTGAATTCCACCAGCAGCGATAGGCCCACGGCGGCCAGGGCCTGCCGGGTCGACGGCCAAGCCCGGCCGGCCCCGAGCCGGACCCGCTCGGCCAGCCAGATGCCCAGGATGAAGCCGAGCACCAGGCCGACCACCGGCACCACGAAGAATCCGATCGCGCCGAGCAGACCGCCCGCGAGCAGCGACGTCGTCGGGACGCCGGTGCTCTTCAGGCGCTTGCCCGGCCAGAGGTATTTCACCACCGTGCCGGCCACCGCGACGATCGTGGCGATCGCGAGGACCACCCAGCCGGTCGCCCCGGCATCGCCGAGCAGCGCCCAGAGCAGCACGCCCGCCCAGCAGAGCAGCAGCCCGGGCAGCACCGGGATCACCACGCCGACGATCCCGACCAGGATCACTAGGGCGCTGATCACGGTGACGGTGCCGTTGGTCTCGGTGAGGTCCATAACGCCCACCCTGCCCTGCCGGGACACGCCCCTCAACTTGGCCACTTGAGGAAAAGCTCGGGTGCAACCGGTACGCAACTCTCTGTCACCGGCCCCTGCACTCCGAGTCCAACAGAGTTCTCCCTTGTCAGCCGATGCCGCCTAGCCGCGGCGAGCACCGACAAACACGGGGGAATTCATGACCAGCACCGCCACGGCCGTTGCCGACCACACCACCGACACCGCGCCCGCGACAGTGCTTTCCGTCGCGGAGCAGGAGGAGCTGATCCGGGCGCACATGCCGCTCGTCGGCCACCTGGTGCGTGACATGCTCACCCGGATCCCCAACCACATCCACCGCGACGACCTCACCAGCGCCGGCCTGCACGCCCTGGTGACCGCGGCGCGCGGCTGGGACCCGGACCGCGGCATCCCGTTCCACCGCTTCGCGACCACCCGGATCCGCGGCGCCATCCTGGACGAGCTGCGGGCGCTCGACTGGGCGACCCGCTCGGTGCGTACCAAGGCGCGGGCCACCGACGCGACCCGGCAGAGCCTGACCACGGCGCTGGGCCGCACGCCCACCAGCACCGAGCTGGCCCAGGCGCTCGGCACCACCACGACCGACCTGCAGCAGACGGACAACGACGTGCAGCGCGCGACCGTACTGTCGTTGCAGGGCTTCGCCACGAGCAGCGCCGACGACCTGGTCACCGAGCGCACCCCGGGGCCGGAGGACATGCTGCTGCGCCGCGAGCAGATCGGCTATCTGCACCACGCGATCACGTCGCTGCCCGAGCGGCTGCAGACGGTGATCACCGAGTACTTCCTCCGGGAGCGGCCGATGGCCGAGATCGCCGCCGACCTGGGCGTCACCGAGAGCCGGATCAGCCAGTTGCGCGCCGAGGCGCTGTCGCTACTCAAGGACGGCCTGAACACGCAACTCGACCCGGACCTGGCGCCGGCTCCGGAAAACCCGGAGTCGATCACGGCACGCCGGCGGGCCTCCTACTTCGCCAACATCGCGGGCAACACCAGCGTGCGCAGCCGGCTCGCGCTGACCAACGCGCATGGTCAGACCATGGCCTCGCTCACCGCGGCCTGATTTCGCGGATACGGGCCGGGGCTCCCACCCCGGCCAGCCACAAGTACGGGCCTGGGCTCCCACCCCGGCCAGCCACAGATACAGGCCGGGGCTCCACCCCGACCAGCCACGGGTACGGGCCCGCGCGCCACCTCCCGGCTGGCCACGGGTATGGGCCGGGGCTCCCTCCCGGCCGGCCACAGGTACGGGCCGGGGCACCACCCCCGGCCCGGCCAGCGCACTACTCGAGGGCCGCGAGCACCTTGGGCAGGTCGGCCGTGTGGAGCACGCCGAGCCGGCGGGTCGCCCGGGTGACCGCCACGTAGAGATCGCTCAGGCCGCGCGGCGACTCGGCGATGATCTCGTCCGGCTGCACCACGATCACCGCGTCGAACTCCAGCCCCTTGGCCTGCCGGACGGTCATCAGGACGATGTGGTTACGCAGGTCGGGCTGCTCACCCACGGCCGCCTCGCCGATCGCCGATACGAGCGCGGCACCCAGCTCGTCCTCGCGCCCGGACGGCACCAGGACACCCAGCCGGCCGTCGCCGGCCTCGGCCGCCTCCCGGCGTACCGCTGCGATCATCTCCTCGGCGAGCGCGCCGGGCCGCACCCGGGCCGCCCACGGCGCGACGCCGGCCGACCGCACGGACCGCGGCGGTTGCAGCGACGGGTCGATCGCCGACAGCACGTCGGCCGCGACCGTCATCACCTCGGCCGGGGTGCGGTAGTTGACGGTCAGCTCGGCTAGCCGCCAGCGCTGCGCGATGTAGGGCTCGAAGACCTGTTCCCAGGTTGTCGTGCCGGCCAGCTCACCGGTCTGGGCCACGTCGCCGACCACGGTCATCGAGCGGCTCGGGCAGCGGCGCATCAGCAGCCGCCAGGCCATCGGCGCCAGCTCCTGCGCCTCGTCGACGATCACGTGCCCGAAGACCCAGGTGCGGTCGGCGGCAGCGCGCTCGGCCGCGGTGCGGGTGTCGATGTCGGCGTGCCGCTCGGCGAAGGCGCTCGCGTCCACCACGTCGGTTGCGGAGAGCACCTCCTCCTCGACGTCCTCGTAGTCGAGCGAGCGCGAGCCCTCGACGATCTCGAGCACACCCTCCGCGTACTCGATTGCCTGTCGTTTTTGGTGGGCCGCGGCCTGCAGCGTGGCGGTCTCGTCGACGCCGAGCAACTCGGCCAGTTCGTCCAGCAGGGGCACATCGGCTGGCGTCCAGCCGGACCGGCGCTCGCGCAGCAGCAACGCGCGCTCGGCAGCGGTCAGATCGGGCGCCGCCGTCGCCAACCGCTCCGGCGAACTGAGTAGATCGCGCAGCACCTGGCGCGGGGTGAGCACCGGCCAAAACTCGTACAACGCGCGCTGGACATCCTCGTCCTCGCGCAGCTCGCGCCGGGTCTCGGCGAGATCGGCCTCCTCGAGCAGGTTGTCGCCGCCGAGCGGGTCGGCGCCGATCCGCTCGGCGATCTGCAGCGACAGCGCGTGGAGGGCTTCGGTCACGAAGACCTGCCGGGCCACGTTGTGCGGACGCTCGGACCTGCGGGCCGCGGCCCGGGCGCCCTCGAGGACGGCCCGCTCGATCCGCAGCGGGTAGCCCTCGTGATCGACCTCGACGTAGTCCTCCGGCACGCTCTGCCGATCCGCGACCGCCTCGGCCAGTACGCCCAGCATGTCGAGCCGGCCCTTGAGCGCGGCAGCGGCCGGCGCCTCGGTGGCCCGCGCGTGCACGCCCGGGAACATGTCGCCGAGCGTGGCCAACAACACACCGGTCTCGGCCAGGGACGGCAGCACTTGTGAGATGTACCGCAGGAACGTCGCGTTCGGGCCGAGGATCAGCACGCCCTGCTTGGTCAACTGATCCCGGTACGTGTACAGCAGGTAGGCCGCCCGGTGCAGTGCGACGGCGGTCTTGCCGGTGCCCGGTCCGCCCTGGACGACCATGATGCCCGGGAGCCGGGACCGGATGACGTCGTCCTGCTCGGCCTGGATCGTCTCGACGATGTCGCGCATCCGGCCGGTCCGGTCGGCGGTCAGCGCCGAGAGCAGCGCCGCTTCGCCGGTCACGTCCTCGCGGCCGCCGGCGTCGCCGAGCTCGGGGTCCAGCACCTCGTCGTCGATGCCGGTCAGCTCCCGGCCTTTGGTGCGCAGGTGCCGCCGCCGGGTGACACCCTCGGGAGACACGGCCGTGGCGAGGTAGAACGGCCGGGCGGCCGGGGCACGCCAGTCGACCAGCAGCGGCTCATGACCCTGGTCGGCGTCGAACAGCCCGATCCGGCCGACATAGCGCGGAATATCCGCGGCGAAGTCCAACCGGCCGAAACATAGACCGTTTTCCACGGAATTCATCTGGGCGAGCTGTTCGGCGTAATGACTGCGGGTAGCCTCCCGCTGGGACCGGCCCTGTTGGGTGCCGCCGGCCTCCAGCAGGGTCGCCCGCAACCGGTCGTCTGCCTGCTCACGCAGCAGATCGAGGCGCTCGTACAGGCGCGTGAGGTACGTCTGCTCGCTCTCGATGTCGTCGTTCTGCTTAGGGTGGGCGGAGCTTGACAAAACCACTCCTAGTTGTGGTAGCATTCCTGAGTCGGCGGCCATTTGTGGCCGCTTTTTTGCTGCGTTTGGAAATGCTCAGAATAGCCGATGATGCATTGCCGCGGCACTAGCTGTCCGCCAGGGTGCACGCACAACATTACGGTCGCCCTGGGCAGCGTTACGGGCGTCGCACCCAGTGTCAGGAATCCGTCAACTTGACTCTCTGGCCGTTACGCCGCACGCCCCGCCGGGATTAAGCGGGTCATGAACCGCAGCCACCCGTTCCGACGTTTTGGCGCGCTGGCCCTCGTCGCCGCCGCCGCACTCACTCTCACCACCGCCTGCACCAAGGACGCCCCAGCCGGCGACGCCGCCGCCGCGGCGCCCGTCGCCGGTCCCGAGCCCAAGACGGTGGACGGCGCCAAGGCCGCCGCGCAGACCGTGTTCGACCGGTTCAGCGGCGGCGACTTCGCCGGCGCGTGGGACATGTACACCGCCGCCGGCAAGGCCGCGATCAGCAAGGACGACTACGTGAAGCTGAACGAGGCCTGTTCCCGCAAGGGCCTCGCGATCCAGCTGTCCAGCGCCCGGATGGACGGCCCCGACCGGGCCATCGTCATCGCCAAGCAGCTGGTGGCGGCGCAGTCGTACACGATGGCGTACGAGAACGACGCGTGGAAGCTGGCGCCCGCGAAGGAGGGGCTGGCCCTGTACCGGCTCGGCGCGGCGAAGGCGATCGCCGCCCAGAAGAAGGCCGGAACCTGCGCGAGCGCGTGACCGTGCGGTCTGGGGCCGACTCCACAACGAGCCGGCCCCAGACGGCGATCCGCGCGGCGCAGCCGGTCACAAAGCACGATCAGCGCGATGCAGCCGCGTCATAGACCACGATCTACGTGATGCAGCCGACCTCAGGCTGCGATCGGTAGCCCGTCGGGGCGGGTGACCGCGAGCCGGCTGTTCAGCGTGCTGCCGATCGCGATCTGCTCGTAGTAGGCCGCCCGGCGCCGGGCCACGCAGCCGTCCTTGGCCGGGCTCTGCGCCGCCAGCGCCGGATCCAGGTACGTGTTCAGCCCGTCCCGGAGCAGCACCAGCGCCTCCGAGCGCAGCTGCGACACCCGCGACTCGGTGACCCCGAGCTCGGTCGCGATCTGGGCCATCGGCCGCTCCTCGAAGAAGTAGCCGGTGACCACGGCGCGCAGCCGCTCGGGCAGCGCGTCGATCGCGTGCCGCAGATAGCCGAGCCGCTCCCGGCGGATCAGGATCTCCTCGGGGCCCGCGCTCGGCTCGGTGACCATGTCCTCCGCGCCGACCGTGGCGAAGCCCTGCAGGCTGAACACCACCGCGCGCTGGACGTCGTCGTCCGCCGCCGCGATGTCCTCGACGCTGCAGCCCAGCCGTTCCGCGACCTCGCGAACGTTCGGCATGCGGCCCAGCTCGGCGGTCAGCTCCTGGCGTGCCGAGTCGCTGCGCCGGGCCCGCTGCCGCACCGAACGGCTGGCCCAGTCCAGGCCGCGCAACTCGTCGAGCAAGGCGCCCCGGACCCGGGTCGCCGCGAACCGGGCGAACGGCACGCCCCGCTCCTCGTCGTAACCGCGGGCGGCGGCGACCAGGGCCGCGTACCCGGCGGAGAGTAGGTCGTCCCGGTTGACGTGGGCCGGAACGCGGGCCAGCATCTCCCGCACCAGGTGGCCGACCAGGGGCATGTTCTGCCGCACGATGTCCGCACTGCGGCGGTCGAAAGAAGGTGCACCGCTCAAGGGGGTCTCCTCACGTACCGGCCGGGGGCGGGGGCTTCCCGGCGCTGAGGAGAACGGTGCGGCGCAGAAGGTGTATATCGGGTCGAACTTGGGTGCGGCACGGTTGCGTTGGGCGACGGCGTACACTTGATCTCGCGGCCCGGCCAGTCTTGCCTCGGGCCGCCTTCGGATCGACCACCACGCGCCGCGACCGCGATCTTTCACCAACGTGGTCTGCGCCGGGCAGGACGACCTCTCCAGCGTTCGGAGTCTCTTACTACATGTCCTCGTTCATCGACCTCGGCGTGCCCACGAAGCTCGCCGCGGCTCTTGCCGACCTCGGCATCACCTCACCCTTCCCCATCCAGTCCGCCACGCTGCCCGACTCGCTCGCGGGTCGCGACGTGCTCGGCCGGGGCCGCACCGGATCGGGCAAGACGTACGCGTTCGTCCTGCCGATCCTGACCCGGCTCGCGGCCTCCGGCATGCCCCGCAAGCCCGGCCGCCCGCGCGCGCTGATCCTGGCGCCCACCCGCGAGCTGGCCACCCAGATCGACGCGACGCTCGCCCCCCTGGCCAAGATCCTCGGCCTGCGTACGCTGACCGTCTTCGGCGGTGTCGGGGCGAACCCGCAGATCCGCGGCCTGCGCGACGGCATCGACGTGCTCGTCGCCTGCCCCGGCCGGCTCGACGACCACCTGCGCAACGGGCACGCCAGCCTGGACGCGGTGGAGATCACCGTGCTGGACGAGGCCGACCACATGGCCGACCTGGGCTTCCTGCCGGTGGTCCGGCGCCTCATGGACCAGACCCCGCGCAACGGCCAGCGGATGCTCTTCTCCGCGACCCTGGACGGCGGCGTGGACGTGCTGGTCAAGCGGTTCATGCACAAGCCCGTCACGCACCACGTCGACTCGGCGGCCGAGGCCCCGATCGAGATGAGCCACCACGTGCTGCACGTGCGGCACGACGACCGCTTCCCGGTCCTGGTCGACTTGGTCGCCGCGCCGGGCCGCTCGGTGGTCTTCACCCGCACCAAGCGCCGGGCCAAGACGCTGACCCGCCAGCTGATCGCCGCCGGCGTGCCCGCGGTCGAGCTGCACGGCAACCTCGCCCAGAACGCCCGTAACCGCAACCTGTCGGCGTTCTCCGACGGCAGCGCGGAGACGCTGGTGGCCACGGACATCGCGGCGCGCGGCATCCACGTCGACGACGTCGCGCTGGTCATCCACGCCGACCCGCCGGTCGAGCACAAGGCGTATCTGCACCGCTCGGGCCGCACCGCACGGGCCGGCGCGCAGGGCACGGTGATCACCCTGATGACCGACGACCAGCAGGGCGACGTGCGCGACCTGACCCGTAAGGCCGGGATCCGGCCGACCACCACCAAGGCTCGGCCCGGCGACGCGCTGCTCGCCGAGCTGGCCCCGGGCGAGCGCACCTTCAGCGCGCCGTCGGCCATGCCGGCCGTGACCGACTCGGACTCCGACGGCGACCAGCCGTCGGGCCGTTCGCGCGGCGCTGGCCGAGGCCGGCCCCGCGGCACCCACACCACCGCGGCCCATTCCGCTTCAGCCCGCACCGGCTCGGCCCGGTCCGCTTCGGCCCATGCCGGCTCGGCGCACTCCGGCTCGGCACCCGAGCAGGGCGCGGGTCAGGGCGGGCGCGGGCAGGGCCGCCGAGGCCAGGGCGGCGCTCAGGCGCAGGGCGGCCGCACCCAGACCGGTCAGGCGCGCGGCCGGCGCGGAGGCACGGGCTCGACCCCGGTGCACACCAGCCAGTCGCGCACCGCGTCAACCCACACCCGGTCCGCGGCCACGCAGACCAGCGGCGCGGCCGCGTTCTCCTCGGGCACCCGGGTGGGCGGCCGGCGCGGCACCCGCTGACCTAGCACGCTGACCGGGGGCCCGGCCACCGCCTGTGCGGTGGCCGGGCCCCCGTCAGGTTGGCGGGATTTCCACCGCGATCTCTTCGCCCAGCCGGTAGCCCTGCTTGAGCTCGAGGTCGTCGCCGCTCCAGAAGCGGCCCGGGTCGTACCAGCTCGGCTGCTTTCCCGGCGGGAGCAAACCCATATTTTCGTACGTCACCGCGACGACCTCGGCGCAGTAGGCCGTCTCCAGCGTGGTGTCGTCGGTCTCGGCCGGGCGCCACGGCGGTCGCACCTTCGGCACTCGTCCTCGGGTCCAGCGCCAGAACAGCTGCGCCGACGACGGGAACGGCGTGCCGTCCAGCCGGGCCACCGTTTTCAGGGCCTGGTCCTCCATCTCCCGGGTGACCGGCTGCTCGAGCTGGCGGAGCCAGCCGCGCTGGCCGTACCGGTGCGCCCAGACGTTCACCGCGTCCCGCAAGTCGTGCAGCTGCACACCTCGCTGGAACGTGCCGGACCACAGGTCGGGCAGCGACTTGCCCAGCTCGGCATGCCACATCAGCGGCGGCATGTCCTCGACCACGATGGCCATGCCCACATGGTTTACCGGGCTGTTGGTCATCGCCTGGATGGCCCGATCGGGCCCGCTGCGGCCACGGAAGATCCAAAGATCACCCGTCCGGGAGAGTTCTATCGCCTCGTCGAGGCTGATGTCGGCTACCACGTGTCTATCCTCAGCAGATGCGTTGGTGGAAAGTAGCGGGTTTGGCCGGACTGGCGGGCGTTGCGGCGACGGGTGTCGTGCTGGCCCGGGCGGAACGACGGCGGCGGGCCTACACCCCGGACGAGATCCGCGACCGGTTGCACGCCCGGGTTGCGGAAGCCGCCGAGATCGATGAGCCCGTCGAGATCGAGGATCGGTAGGACAGACTCACACAATCTCGGAATCCCGCAGCAGGGACCAGAGACCCGCACCGTCGGGGGCGGAGAACCAGGTCTTGCCGCCGGAGCCGACCACCTCGGGATTGCCGGACGGACCGGGAATCGCGCCGGCCAGCACGGCCTGGGTCGGCGACAGCCGGCGGATCGCCACGGCCGCCACGTTTTCCGGGTGGGCATGCGCGAACTCGGAGTAGATCTCCTGGTCGTGCTGCCCGTCGTCGCCGATCAGCAGCCACTTGATGTCGGGGAACTCGGCGGCCAGGCGGCGCAACGTGTTCCGCTTGTGCTCGCGGCCGCTGCGGAACCACCGGTCGGGGGTCGGTCCCCAGTCGGTGAGCAGCAGCGGGCCCGCCGGGTAGAGGTGGCGGGAGAGGAATCGGGTCAGCGTGGGCGCCACATTCCACGCGCCGGTCGACAGGTAGAACACCGGGGCGCCCTGATGCGTGTTGACCAGCCGCTCGTAGAGCACCGCCATGCCGGGGACCGGGATGCGGGCGTGCTCGTCGAGAACGAACGTGTTCCACGCCGCGAGCAGCGGGCGCGGCAGCGCGGTGACCATGACCGTGTCGTCGACGTCGGAGATGACGCCGAACTTGGTGCTCGGGTCGACCACCCGGATCGGCGCCTCGACCGCGGCGGCGCCCTCGGTGCTCAGCCGCACGCTGGCCCAGCCGGGCGTGAGGTCGCCCTTGACGCGGCAGTCGACATAGCCGCTGCGGTCGGTATGCGTCTCGTGGATCTGGTCGCCGACCTGGATCAGCACGCTCGTGTGGTTGACCGGCGAGGAGGTGAAGCTGCGCCAGCCGCGCACCTTTTCCAGCCGCTTGTTGACCTGGCTGCGGCGGGTCAGCACGACCCGGGCCATCACCCGGGCCCAGCCCGGGCCGCCATAGCCCGTATAGGCCGTAATGACCGGTTGCCAGCCGCGCTGGCGTAGCCGGCGCACGATGATCTCGTGCATCGCGTCCTCGATGCGGGCGGCCCGGTGTAGCCGGGTCGCTCGCAACTGACCGGCGGGCAACCGCTCCGCAGGCAGATTCTCCGCCGGGGTGGGCACCACACCGACCTCCTGACCGTCTGTCATCTGGACGTCCGACGGTACCGTGCCCGTCTGACAATCGCGGTGGAACACCTCCGGCTGGCAGCCCCTGGGTGAACGTCAGTCCACTGTGCCGTTACACCGTCACGACGGGCAGTGGCTGGGTGGTCGCCCACTGCTCGGCCCACCACTGGGCGCCCGCGGAACGCACGCGCTGACCGGCCCGAACCTTCGCATCCAACGCCTCGGCGCGCAGGCTGCGCAGGGCGATGGCGGCTTGCTCGGCGGCCTGCCAGGACTCCCGTTCACGCGCGGTCGCCGCCCGGTAACCGGCGAAGCGATGCTCGCGGATGGCGTTACACAGCGCTACCTCTTGCATCACCGGGTGTTTGCGGGCGTCCCAGCCGCGGTGCGCGAGCGCTTCGTTCAGCTGGGCGATGGACAGCTCGCGGCGCCGGCACGCGGCGGTCGCGGCCCGGTGCAGGTAGCGCTCCCGGTCGGCGTTCTCACCCGGCCCGCGGCGGCGGCGCATGACCGGGAACGCGGACGCGGACGCGGCCCGCCGGGCGGCGTTGTCGGCCTCGTCGTAGGCCGTCCAGGCCGCGTCCACGTCGAGCTGCGCCTGTTCCCAC
>Ga0307515_10011879_pt1 | contig 16463 bp, 21 predicted proteins | sample 17_EM_MG_FD_194513 | JGI IMG/M metagenome (GOLD analysis project Ga0307515, IMG submission 194513) | Populus trichocarpa ectomycorrhiza microbial communities from riparian zone in the Pacific Northwest, United States - 17_EM | ecosystem: Host-associated > Plants > Roots > Unclassified | place...
GTTGGGCGAGATGTTGGATGTTGCAAGTTATGGACAATATGGAGGTAAGCTGCGTCTTTTATGTCAAGGTTAGTACGTTTACTCATCTCGAACAAAGCAAAACCGCTCTCTTGACTGTCAATAAATCCGGAATAATCACGCTAACCGTACAACATGACGTGATTGTTAGCGTCAGTTTCATGTAATACCCCGGGATTTATTTGTGACAAACATCAGCCGACGTCCTTGCGCTCGAACTACATCCTATTAATATCCAGCAATTGGGCGATTTCAGAGGTCGTACACGGCAATTGATCCCTGTAATCAAACAGACAACATCAGACCGACTGATTGCGAATTGCGGGGCGGTGGGAAACCCCCGCAACTTGCATCCATACTCAGTAGGATTCATCTTGATCATAACGATCATGTTGGCTGCTATATATCTCATTCTGACATGAAGCGAACATATTGTCCTCAGGGCTTCCCACTTCCTCTCGTTATCATCTTCCTCTCCTATTCCACATCAGCACATTGTGGATACACAACCAGCTCCGGCAGGTGAGAGCAGATCAAATACCAGCAGATTGGCAGGCGCTACCTCCAATACGGAACTTCTTGGCACACTACAACAGCGCAGACACAAGTTAGTTCATCGCGAGGCTGCCAATGTAGCCACCAAACATATGACCGAGGATGCACATTTAAAGACCGTCCGCAAGACTGGCCACAGAAAAAACAAGAAACAGCATGCAGTTGGCTGGAAGTATATCCTTATCGTGGCAAACGGCGGTCAATTAACTGAATAACGTAAAGCGGGTGTCCGTAGAGAGCTACGTAATGAATTCATCGCTGCCCGTAACATGACACCTCCATGGTCGACAAAGCCATTTGTCCGCACAGTCCGCGAAATCGAACATCATGATGTTGTGAGCTCTGAGATTTTCGCAGATGAATTTCCTGATAAGCGTCCCCATGAGTGGACGAAATAGGCTTTGATCACTTTAGAGGAGGCTAAGGAAGTGTATATGGTAGAGGTAACAGCCCAATTTCATTGTTAGAAGCATCGACTAATGTCTTGTAGGTTTTCAACATGTCTGCAACTATGGCAAGGCTAGGAGGTCGGGTACAGCTGGAACAGTCCGACATGCGCCTGGCGTTGAATATGGCCAAAATGGCCAAAGAAGGCTTTTCGCGCGCCGCAATAGAGGAAACGAAATATCTCATTAAGAAACCATGCGGTGAGGTCCAAGATGCGAAGAAGCGGGGTGTTGCGTTTCGGCGGTATACAAAGGTGAAGGCTGAGACACAAAGACACCAGGCAATGCTTCGTCATAACTAAACGCCCGGCTGCGTTCCTTGCCAAAATGGCACCGCAAAGAATCCGCAGACACGCTGGAGACGCAAAGGAATAGGTGCACCTCGACCCGCCTGACGAAGAGTGCGGACTCCAGAGCCAACCCCACCTCGGCCCGGCATGCCACCCACCCCAACCGGTAACACCTCCGGAGCTCAACCGTCTGAAAGCGTTAATACGCTGGCCGGATATACTTATTCGCATACAGCTCTTCCCTGTGCAGAATGTTTCGAAGATGATGAGGATACTGAGCACGATATCAATTTTGATCCAGATATGCTTACTGATGACGGATAGTACACTATCGGTTGTGTGGTAATGCGTCTAACATTCATTTTGAAGATAAAAGCAGCGGCTTGAGCGATCCTGGTACTGATGACGAGCATTGACCGAAAGACACGAGATTTTGGAGATTATTATTATATACATCTATGTATTATTAAAGAACAACGTAGTGATCAAGAAGAAAGTATATGAAAACGCCAGAAAGGCAGCCAAAACAAAGTGAATGATGGACTGTGGCAAAATGAATGATTGCATATTGTGGATACAGCCATGGCAAAATGAGCGTCAACTGAGCGTCAACAATTTTTGGTCATGTGTCCTGGGAAATAACACCTCCGATACGTTGTAGTCAGTCACAAAGGAATTCTTGGTCGCCTTTATAGGCAAAACAGACAGCAATACCCTCCCTGCCCCATCATGAAGATGAGCGTCAATGGAGCGTAAACAATTTTTGGTCATGTGTCCTGGGAAATCACACCTCCGATAGGTTGTACTCAGTCATAAAAGAATTTTTGGCTGCCTGTATAGTCAAAAGGGATAGCAATACCCTCCCTGCCCCATCGTGAAAATGAGTGTCAACGGAGCGTCAACGATTTATAGTCATGCTTCTTGGGAAATGACACCTCCCCTACGGTGTATTCAGTCATAAAAGAATTTTTGGCTGCCTTTATTGGCAAACCAGATTGCAATACCCTCCATGCCCCATAATGAAAATGAGCATCAACGGAGCGTCAACGATTGTTGGTCATGTATCCTGGGTAATCTGGGGGCCGACAGGTTGCACATTGTCATAAACTGATTATTGACTGCCTTCATAGGCAAAAGTGCAAGTGAAACGCTTCCTGCCCTATCTTCCAAATGAGCATCAACAGAGTGTCAACGATAGTTGGCCTTTCATCATGGTTTATCACCGCGCGATGTGGCGGTTATTGTCTATATATATCGTTTTGACTGTTATTATACTCTAAAAGGCTCAAGAATACTTAGTGGTAGCTCTGCAAATGAAATAAGTTGTTACTGTCGCGGAGGATGTGGCTAGAATATCCCGTACATATATGCCTATAAAAGGTGTCATATCCTTCTTTATGGATGTTTGTGATCATGCACCACTCATATTATCAAAGATGCAAGACCAAATATCGTTGACGCTCTGTTGACGCTCATTTTCAGGATGTAGTTGGGCGCTTGAGTATTCTTGTGTTTCACATCAAGGCGGCTATTACGTTGAAAACGAACCAGGACGTACCATGGTCAATATTTTACGATTAACAGTCGCATATCTGAATGCGACCATAAATGTGAAACCCGAAAAGCCGAACCGGAGATTGGAACCGACGGGTCTGGCCAGACCCAGCGAGAACCGCCAGTTGCCGGGTATGTGTCCGGGTTTGGCCCGCCAGGAGTCTGCGGGTCGGGTTTTTGGACGGTTCTGGAACCTAACGGACCCGTTTTTGCGGTCCAAACCCGGACCACTGGCGGGTTGCCCGGACCCGTTGCTAACGCTAGGCAAGACGAATCCCGCAGGAACCGATTTGGGACTGTTGCGAAGGAGGCAGGGGATGAAGATGAAGAGGTGGCAAAGGAAGTAGAAGAGGCCCACTATGAAGAGTAAGAGAAGGTATGGTCAATGATATTGTTTAATCATACTGAGTTGAGTGTAATGACAGTATGACAGGACCCTGATATCGCCTCCGTGTCTGGGAGAGCCAGCTAGTTGCTGGAGCTCCCTCCCCACTGCCCTTCGCCTGCGCTGACACATGAATGACGATATTCAGACAAAAAGGAAAAGAAAGAAAGAATAGTATAACACCTTTGGAGCGAGGGCCACCCCCAAGCCCCAAGCCCTGCCCTGGCTGCATACTGCAACTTCATTTGGTCGGAATCTGCGTGACCTCAGTGGCAGCCAGGACCGCAATCACCGCCTGGTTGCACTCTTCTATGGTAAAAAGGTTGGAGATCTGCATGTGCCAGCACCTGCCCACTTTCCTGCCTGATGCCTGTCCCACTGTCTACCAGAGTGACTTCTGCTGGCCGTTCCATCGGCTGTAGTGGCGGAAAAGGTGCTCCCGCATCTGTGACACAGTGCCTCCACCCTAACAGCACTTTTCATCATCTCAGTGATGGAACTGCTTTAGGTAAACTCCCGTGGGCACGTACCAGGACTTCAGTCAGGATAACCTGGCGGCCCGCGATTCTACGCTTGTCATTGGGATGGGTCTTTTGGTCACCGCCTTGCCCTGGAGTCCGTAGCCGAAGTGCGCGCTGCACTAATTGGACTCCCATTCCGCCTTCGCTACTGACCTTCCCTCAGAGATTCCTCCAGCACTGGTCTAGGCAGAGGTGAATGGCCGCTCTACCACTGTTCTTCCACTTGGGTCTCGGGGCAAGTAGGCCTGACAGTGTACTTCTTCAGGTCAGGGGATGCCGGGGTGTCCCGGGACCGAGTGGATCTAGGTTGCGATGCCATGAGAAAGGAGCCTCCATGCACTGCTGTAGAGCCATCTCACCAGTCGCGGCACTGGGCCCCACTCCAGCTGTGCGGCTCGACAAAACGCGGCCTGTGAGTCGCTGATGACCACGACCATCATCACTCCATGAATCTGCATTGTTTCTCCAATCTTGATCGCCACGTCAAGAACTAGCCCGATGGCGCACAGTTTGGCGCACTTCACCTCCATTCGTCCTGGGCCTAGACAGTTGCGGCAATAGCTCCTTTGAGTTCCATGGTTACACACCGCTCCACCACTCACTCGGCCATCGTCTGGGTGCGATCCATCTATCGACCACCCCCAAACCCCTCCTTCGATGTTGGCTTCTTTCTCTGTTGCCTAGTGCGACCGCTGGTACGCACACCACTTGGATGCCTCGTATGCTCTCAGGAACAATGCAGTATGGCTAAGTGTGTATTTGGAGTCTGACTTCTGCTGCCCTGGCAGTCTTGATGGACCGGTGATGGTACTCTTCGAACGTGAGATACGCGTCCACTGAGACGCCCAGCCAGCGTGTCTCCTGTGAGTTTCATCGTATTATGCTGATTCCGACTCTTATCTTTGCTGTCAATCATGGCCAGAGGTGGCTCTTGTGGCCCCGTCTGAGAGTGAACAGCGCCGCCTCTGTCTTTGCAGTTTTGAACGGTAGCCCTTGTTTGCTTGCCGACTCGATTCTCATGGCTGCGCATCTCTCATGTATTGACACGAGATTGTTGACATCCCGTCAGGTCCACACCCAGGTGAGGTTTTCCAATATGGATAGCCCCTCTGCGGCTTAATCATACCGTTCGACCTAATTGATTAGTCCTGATGTGTAGATCGCAAAGAAGATCGGTGACACAGGTCAGCCCTTCAGGACCCCACACTCCACTGGGTGTCTTTCCAAGGTATTACCGTCCATTATCATCTTCACTGGTCTCTCCGACTCAAAGATTTCCGTCCATTGTATATGGTCTTTGTTCATTTGCCTGACCTTTGTCAGATTGGCTATTTTTCCTTTGGCCACACTCGAGAAGGCTTCCTTAATGTCCCTTAGAATCATGCCTGATATGTGTCTGTTTGTCCAAGCGGCATGAGCACTGTCGACCATGATGTCCACTGCGTTGATCCCTGACTGTCCTTTCCTGTTTCCAATTTGTCCGTCGCTCAGTGGTCCCCTTCTTTGGGCCTCCTCTGGGAGTAACTGCACGGCTACTTTCTCGACCAGTTTCCATGCAGCTAAGCAGCGATATAGAGCGGTAGGCCTTCAGCTGTGTACAATTATCTTTGCCAGACTTGCCAATCACCAAACCGCTGGCCCGCTTCCATACTGTTGGGTGTCTCCACCTGCTCATTGCTGTCCTCGTCAGCCTCACACTGCACCCTTTGTCCCGCTTCTGCAGCACCCGTATAGCATCACAAGACAGCTTGTCTGGTCCCAGTGCTTGCTTCACTGACTGGCAAATTAAGGCTTGCTCGACAGCTTGCTGAATACGGTGTGAGTTCACTTCCCGCTGCAGAGCATTCAAAGTACTGCTTGCTGTCCTTCGGGGGAAAGGAGGCCTGCCTGAGCCTCTCCTCCTTCAGCAACGCTGTGTTTGCTTGCTTGCCATCTGGGGCTGTCAAGGCCTCCATGGTCATGCCTGTTCGAGGGATCGGGTATCGCACAACTCTCCACAAGTTGGCCACCGTAATGTTCTGCCAGTACTCGACCTGCATTTGTCACTTCAACTGCCGGGAATCTTCTGGAACTCTGCATTTGCCCGGGCAGCCTGGACTGAGTTCTATCATCTCCTTCTCTCTCTGCGGACCATCCGTCTTCTTTCTTTCATGTTGGCGTTCCACCAACTCTTTGACCTGGCCCAAGTCATGATTCTCTTTGGTGTGGTGTCAAGATCACTGTTCATTGCTTCCTGACACCATGTGGCCTCCTTCTCCATCTCGTCCTCTGTGCACTCTACATCTAGTTGAGCTCTCTGCTTAGCTTTTTCCATCCATAGCTTCTCCCCTGCTTCCACGTCATTCTTCGTCATTGCCACAAAATTCCACCTTACTTCCCTTTCATGATCCGCCTCCCCCATCGTGTGTACTTCAACCTCCCATGCAATAACCTCCTGCTCAGATCCTGTGGCGCAGTCATCGGAGAGCATGGTCCACTTTCCAATTGGTCGAGTAGCCAACGTCAGGTCGATGACCAACTTGGCTTCCTGGTCCTCTCTTGTCCAATGGTGGCTGGGCCTGGCTTCATTCCCAATCTCCAGTCCGTTCTCATCAATCACCCCTTCCCAGAATGCAGCATTCCGCTGAACTTCATTTTCGGATCTGATCATTTGCTGTGGCCGATGAAGTCTCCTGCCAGGACAATCCCACCCTGCTGACTGACTCTCTGCCTGTGAAACATTCGTGCCGGACTTTCTCACTCTCATTATGCTCCAGGCCACAACCCTTCAATATCGCTGTCCACAATCATTTTCTGCTTCTTGTTACGTATGCCGATTCGCTGATCCCAATCTCTCCTGTTTTTCTCAGTGGCCGTTGCAAGCAGAATTCGACTGCACTGCATTCTATTCCCATCTACAGCGCCGCAATGGTCCACTTGTATGACCTTGCGGAGTTGTGCTGGACCTGTCAAATCATTGGTAGCCTGACCTGCCGTTTTGATCTCGGTTTCGGTAGCAGTCACGGGTCGTGTCGCAGCCTCAGTCTCAGACTCAGCCATCGTGATGTCTCTTGCCTCCCCTGCTGCCTCCTCTTCTTCCTCCTCATCCACCATCTCTTGATCCACTCCCCCTGCTGCCGCCACCTTCTTGGGCCTAGGGCAAGGCACTACTCTGTGTGAGTCCGTTGCAATGTCCTGAGGTGCACTTGTGGACTCTTGTCCTGCGAGCCCTGATTTTCTGCTCTGCAAAGCCGGTGTGGTGGCATCCCGCTTCATCACGCACCTCCTGCTGAATGCGATGTGATTTTAAATTCAATTATGGGACATCTATCCCTGCTTTGCAGTGCTTCCCACCACAGTGCACTTGTGGTCGTAGATCTGGTGATGGCCTGAGCAGTTGCCACATTTGGGCTTGCTGCGGCACTTTTTCTCGATGTGCCCCGATCCATAGTAGATCTCCTTCCTGCAGTCTGGTCCCTTGCTTGTGTACATTACAACTTTGTACCACACCCCTGCCACCTTGATACATTTCTTGACTATGCTGTGTACCACCTTGCGCCCCTTTAGGACAAAAACTACCGACAACTCAGCAATTCATTCATTCTGCCCCCTTGGCATGATGGTATGATGATTCTCCAGCCCCCATACTTGGGTGGGGATCACAATACCCTCGTCCGCCAGTTTCAATTCTTCTCCCACCTAGAGCAGACCCTCCGTACCTTGCCCCATGTACCGTGTGAGACAGACTCGGTCGAAATGTATCCTTTCTCAGCACTCATTCTCTTCGTCGTCCACGACTTCTTTTTCCACTGTTCTTGCTGCTGTGATAATTATGTTGCTGTACAGCAGAGCCATCTCAGCTGCAGCATTAGGGTGCGTGATTGCAGTAATTGCGCCCTTGGCATTCCGCTTGGTGTGCAGCATCCGAATGTGGGCCAGTGCATTTTCGTGAAAGAGCGCTCTGTCGATCGCGGACGCGAATTCCTGGTCCATGTCAATGGGGAGCAGTAAGTTCTCGTCTCTTCTTATTATCCGCCGTCGCTCTGCCATGCTTGATCGAGCTGTCGTGGCCGGGACTGTGCCAGGGCATGGGCCAGAGCCGACGCGAGCAATCCCACTCTTGGCTCCGGGTGTGACGCTCTCCCGCTCTATAGCTGGTGTCGGTGATCACTTACGTTTGGATACGTGCTGCGGTTGAGGCTGCCAGTTTGACCAGCAGTTTGGGCTTCGGGTGCTGCTGCAGCCTTTGGTGCTCCTCTGGTCCCTCTTTTCGCATCATGTCTGCATGTTGGGAGGTCTCCAGCACCCCACCCTCCATCTTCACAGTCATTTCTCATTCTGTCTCTCACCTCACCTGGGATTGTGCTACCCCTGTCATACTCTTTGCGATCAGGATTGGGATGCCCGCCCCCCACAGCTTGTCGTCCTCTTGGCAGGCATCCAACTTCTGCTCTCTCTCTTCCATCCACCTCATCATTGACAGACCCTGTGCCTCCATGGAGGCACCCTGGGCTGCCACCAGGTTGGCAAGGTGTCCAACTGTTCAGTTCATCGGCGTCAGTTCCTGTGCCTGCTGTGGTATCGTCCTCGCCAGGCAGCTCCTCAAGTCCCTGGGGGCCACCTGGGGCTCACTCGACCTTCTCCATTTTCTGTTCTCATTTCTGTCCATCAGATAAACTATGGTTCCGCCCACAGTCTCCGCAGTGATTCGTGTCGCCGCTCTTTCCAACTCCATACCACTATCCATAGATGCGTCGCTCGTCCCATTTCCAGCTTCTCCCGAGTCCAGGTCACTCCTCCCGCTCACTCTGAATTCTGTTATAGCTTCTGTCAGCAGGCCCCTTAGTCATCGTCATCGATTGCTTACTCGCTGACGGGTCGTGTCAGTCACGGTTGTTACCAAGACTTTACGCGAAACCAATCCGTTGTGTGCATTCCTGTACCCGCCCTTCTCCTGCGGTCTCGCTGGTGCTGGGACTCACGCTACGGCGTCAATTTGACGTCTAGAATCGATTGCCTCTGTGGTGTAAAAATGGCTCCCACCACTACAAAGCCACGCATTTGAGTGGGCACGTGACTGGGTTAGGGTTATCGCGGCTGTCCATCACGCCATCGACAAGGTTGAAAAACCTTCTCTGGACGGCATCCGACACCACGACCCAGAGACCTCAACAATCACGTACCAATCATCATCTCATCTCTTCCCTTCTCTGTTTTGTTTCTTAGTTGCTAGCCAATCAACTAGCTCGCTGCGGCTACTCCCTCCCTACGCTCCTTGAAACGAAACCTCCATTTTCGTAGCTTCCTAAGCAAGCTACCGTGTGCGACCTCCTGATCCGGGATTTCGGCCACAAATGTTGCTCTGACTCCGAGGTCGTTTTGGAAAGCAGAGCATGGGAAAGTAAGCTGGCAGCGAGAGAGAGACGACAGCGTGACGACACGGAGGTGGATGGAATAGACGCGACGGGACGGGAACGACGCGTCCCGGAAAGCTGTGCTGCAAGCAGAGACTACACCACAGCGACATTTGATCACGAATCAAGCACCGAGCACCTCTAGGCAACGACAGATCGAAGAATACGAATCATCGAGATCTCATGGCTATACGTTGAGGCCATCTCGGCTGCGACCAAATACCGGAATCAGATGCCACTACCGGTTTGTCCAGGCGCGCCTATCTTTCTTGGCGCTGACGTGACGACATTCCTCCACAAGTATGAGAGCCTCGCCATCTTCACCAGTTCCGACCCCTCTAGCTCCGATGCCGTTACGATGTTCCTGTACTACTATATGGAATACTCCGAGGTTCGAGACACGGTTGTCATGATGCGCTGATACGTGGAACGAGATTGGGCTGTACTCAGGACGGAGATGCTGGGCGTCTTTCGGCATACCAACAGTCAGGATGATTCGTTCGTCTATACGCGTCAGTATCTGGAGCAACTCTGGGTGACCTTGAAAGACAGCCATAGAGGTCGTGACCATGCAGAATTCGGAGGTCTTGATGATACGGAAAGTCTTAAGTCATTTCTCGGCACCGACGATCACATCAGCGGAGTAGTCACCGAGCGCAGCATGATGGTCGAGTATGAGAGTACAGAGATGTTGCTGCGTGCGCTTCCCAAGCGACTCTGGAGGAAGGCGATCTCCATGCTTGGTCTCAACCCGCTGGAAGCGAATACATTTAAATATGGCAAGTTCAAGGGTTGCATCGCGGAGAGAATTGTGGCTACGGAGGACTTGACAACGTTCAATTTACTTGCTCCTGCCGCACCGCCCCTGACAACTTTCCCGGCTCTCCTGGCTTCGACCACTTCCACGGCTCCCACAAGTACTTCGGCTTTCCCTGTTTCTTCGACTCCGGCAACTCCCAAGACTCACACGACTTCTGCGGCTTCCACAACGTTCCCTGCTTCTGCCCTGGCTTCTCCGGCTCGCTTCGCTCCGGCAGCTGCCGAGACTACCACGACAATTCCCATGGCAGCTAAGGTTGCCTCCACCACGGCGATGATTACAACACTCGCTTCGGCTCCTTCTCCCGCGGCTAGACAAGGTACCATCCGTGCTGGACCATCTGTACAACTGGGAATCATCCATGTTGAGCCACCTCGAAGCCCGCCAGTCCGTCGACACCGTTTTGTGCAGCCCAAGCACCGTCAGGAGTCTGCTCTGCCGAACCGTCAAGTGCCATAGCCCTCCTCGCCGTTCAATCAGAAGCCTGCCCCACCACCGGCACAACAAGATCCAGTACAGCCACCGCAACAACGAGGTGTTCCCCCATGCCATTATTGCAACGGTCAGCATCACCTCCGGAACTGTGTCGATTTGGGTACCGACCTGGAGGATGGTGTTGTAATTATCAATAACCGTGATAGACATGTGCTTGGGCGAGCGGGACAGGAGTGACCAATGGCACCGGCTGCCCATGGTGACCGCACGATACGAGATTATGCACATGCAGGGCGTCCGATACTGTCAACACCACCACCAGCACGCCCAGTCTCTCCAGTCCGCCCAGTCTCACCAGCCCCGTCTCCTGCTCGACCGACACCTACATCCACACCGCTGCTATCACCGGAACAATTGACACAGCTGATGCGGGAGGTCATGGAGCATTTCGCACCATCTCGGCAAGTCAAAGTCGACGTGCAACCCCGTCCGTGATACACTGCCCGCCCACCGCTCGCACTAAGACTGGAACGAATGCGGGAGCAGTCACGTTCTGAACGCCCTCTACTCGGTAAAGCATAGGCTTGGTGGCCGCGAGGTGAGACGGGAACGCAGGGTGTGCTTCGCACAAAGGGCCAGCGTGGGGAAATTTGATTTCTTTTTCACCACCACCGGCAAGAAGCGCACATAGAGGACAGAGGCAGCACTCAGGACACAGAGGTGAACTTGGAGGCGGGGGATGCACCAGGAGGAGAGATGTGGACTTAAAGGGGAGAAGTGGACTCGGAGGAGACGTGGACTCGGGAGTTAGAAGCACACTTCGAAGACGCAGAAGCAATGTGCATATGACGAGGGTTCATTTGGAGGATACGATTGCGTGAAGCGCACCCGGAGGATACGGAAGTCAAGCGGACTTGACAGGCATGGAGGATAAAGCTGGAGGATTGAGCATCGTGTCTTTAAACCGGAACGAGATAGCTGGACCGGGGGATACTGGGTGGATGCCGCAGTGGAGGATCGTGAGCACCATGTCATTAAACCGGGACGAGGACTTGGACTCTGAGCACACAGCATCTTGAGCACCGTCTCGTTAAACCGGGAGGATGGTATGAGTGCGGAGGACGCGACTTGGGAGAATCAGCACCGACTGTAAACGCGACAATCAGCAGCGACTGTAAACGGGACGATCACCACCGACTGCAAACGGGACGGAATATGAGTGGAGGAGACCTCGGTGGAAGGTTGGATACAGTGGGTTTTTGGGCCGGGTTTTCGTTTGTTTTCTCGTTTCTTTGTCGTTTCTCGTTACTTTCTTGTTGCTTGTTTCGTTTGCCGGTTAGGGTTTGCTTTCAGAGATGACGGTAAGGACGAGGAGCAGGATGGCGGAAGAGGAGAGCCGCGTGCTTCGCACCAGGTGGCTGGGGAGGAGTTGTGGTGGGAAAACGGCTCCCACCACTAAAAAGCCACGCATTTGAGTGGGCACGTGACTTGGTTAGGGTTTGCGCGGCTCACTATCACACCATCAACAATGTTGAATAACCTTCGCTGGACGGCATCGGACACCATGACCCAGAGACCTCACCAATCACGTACGAATCATCATCTCATCTCTTTCGTTCTCTGATTTGTTTCTTAGTTCTAGCCAATCCAATATCTCGCTGCGGCTACTCCCTCCCTACGCTCCTCGAAACGAAACCTCCATTTTCGTACCTTCCTACGCAAGCTACCGTGTGCGATCTCCTGATCAGGGATTTCCGCCACACCGCAGTCCATTTATTAATTGCAATTATTGTTTTCGACTTATCACTCTGTTTCTGTTGGAGAATGTACTGCCACCACAGTCAGGAGTCGTATGGGTCCGACTCTCCTTGTTTCATGGCTCGATCTGGATACCTCCTGCCAGCGGTAACTGGCCTCCAACTCACCCATGATGCATACCTCCAGATGTAGAAAATACTTCACCAGAGGCATCAGTCCTGGCTCTCCCGCGATCCATAGCTCGATATGTCGAAAATTCTTGACCAGAGGCATCATTCCTCTGGCTCTTCCACCTTGCATAGCATTACATGTCAAGAAGATCTGGCCCCTGCCATCAGGCCTCTGGATCTCCCGCATCTGATAGAATGTAGTGCCATTTCTAGTCATCATGTACAATCGATATAATACTGTCTGTGTCTGTGCGCAAGTCCATAGGACTGCATAGTTCCATGCCTCAAATACGCTATGGAGTACCGGCCCACAGAGAGCTTCTCGATTAGTTACGCGTCTCGTAAGGTCATTGTTCAGGTGTAGTTCATGTATGGAACAGTTTGTAATTACAGCATAATTCATAGAGTTAAATGAACTTGAATTGAATGGAGTTACACAGTGGCAGACTGCATCTTCCCAGTTGACATTATGATTATACTGGCTACAGAAATCATAGATACTCACACAGCCTTGGAGTGTTATGCTCACAGCGAGCTGGGCAAGAGATGATCTAACATATTCTAAATTCTAGGAGTATGTTGGAGCCATATTCATCTGGAAGCATAGGAGCTGCTAAAAATAGCAACTCAGGGTTGGCCAAGCTGGAGATCAATCTGGCCGCCTCCACAGGGCTGTCAAGCTGCCACCGTACCTTGTATATGTTCTGTTCTAGTCTATTCACGGAGGCGGTTCCGCCGCGGAGAGACCGGTCCATTCGCGGAGTCCGACCCTCCATGAATGGACTGGTTCATTCGCGGAGTGTATATACAAAAGTGCTAATTACGCTCAACCAAAAAAAAAAATTACTCTGTTCACGTTCATTGTGATCCCTACGAGCTATATGCCTCAACGTCGTCGTACATATACAATTACACAGCGCTCTACGTCATCATTTGAAACCGTCTCTTCCTAGTTTCCCGCTTCCTCCACATTATCCTCTCCCTCCATCACCTCCACTTCGTCCATCACCTCCTCCTCCTCCTACTCCTCCTCCTCCTCTTTAATACTGACCTGTTCCTCCTCATGAACCTCTCCTTCCTCAGTATCCAGTTCGGTCAAATCATTGGAGTGCTTTCCTCAGCGCTATTGTTGCAATCATCAGAGGTAGTGGAATCTATCTGCGCCCAGGCCTCTCCTCGTATATTTGCTGAGTCGATGTCGCTTTTGGTTCTGACTGGGCCCAGGCAGAGCTGTGTTCCGTTTAAGAATGAAAGTACCAGATGGCGCTACTAGGAACTAATACAACCATCAACTATGATATAGTTGGTGAATTTCGATATTTGGAAGATGTGAATTTAGTTGCGCTGATTGAATTCAACTGGATATGGCCAGCCGAGTGTGCATACATGGGTGCGCATATATGCATGCAGTGCATTAACAAAGTGTGTACACTCAGCGAATGAACCAGTCCATTCACGGAGGGTGGGACTCCGCGAATGGACCGGTCTCTCCGCGGAGGAACCGCCTCCGTGAATGGACTAGAACATGTTCCGACTGGGTGGCGAAGAAATCGGCTTTGTGAATAACTCGGCTGGGTTGTGAATAAGTCGACTGATTTGCGAATAAGTCAACTTTGTGAACCAGCCGACTGATTTGCGAATCAGTCAACTTTGTAAACCAGCCGACTAAACAATGAACCTCAGTCGACTGGGAGATAAAGTCCTCAACTTTACCATGCAGTTCACTGTACTATAATATCAAAACATCATACTGCACCGGCAAAAATGACCTTACGCGACGCGTAACTCATAGAGAAGCTGTTTCTGGGACGGTAATCCATAGCATATTTGACGCGTGGTATTATGAGGTCCTATGGACCTGCGCGTTGACTAGATTACTATGATACGCATGTGATTGTGCGCTCGATATTATACATCATGCTGCATTCAACAAAACTGCCAAATGCACATCATTGCACGCTCCCTAGTAAGCTCTCAAGACGCTCTCAAGTACACTCCCAATTGCACTCCATGACACACTCCCAGCCTGCTTGACTATACGCTCCCAAGTAAGCTCTCAAAACGCGCTCAAGCACACTCCCGAGTACGCTCTCAAATACACTCCCAATTGCACTCGATAACACACACCCAGCCTACTTGACTATACGCTCCCAAGTAAGCTCTCAAGATGCTCTCAAGTACACTCCCGAGCACGCTCCCAATTACACTCTCCAGAGGCAAGACACTCCCAATCTCACTTGACTATATGCTCCCATGTATGCTCCTGGGTGCTCGATCCAGAGACTTGCTGAGTTGCAAGCGCCAGGCACCGGGAGGCAGGTGGCGGGAGGCAGGTGGCGGCGGTCGAAATCATGACGTCGGTCGATATCATAGTCTGAACCTTATTTTCGCGCGGCCATCGTGACGAGATCTCACGATGCCTCATGGTCATGGTGTTGACAATTGCAGCCTTACATTCTGCAGGAATGGTAGACAATCCGATCTTGGGGAGAGCAGATCTCCGACTCAGATTTTTCAGCGGAATCTGCTGCCCGCTTCCCACCGATTGTGGGCATATGTGTAAGCATTTGGTCCGGGGCTGATGGTGATGATGGCGATGGTGATGATGGCGATGGCGGTGGTGTCGGTGATGGTGATCATAGTACCAGAAGCACTTAGCCAAGTAGGTTGGAGGCTACGTCAACGTTAGCATCAAAGCTTCCACAGACTTAGAGCATTCTATTAGCCAAAGCTTCCACAAACTCAGAGTTTGCCATCGGCCAAAAGCTTCCCGTGGAAAACTTTACTCCTCTCGAAGCGCGGCTCTCTCAAGCTGGCTATCAAGCAGGCTATCAAGCAGGCTTAAACACCAGCGGGCTCTTATGCGGACTTGTTGGCACGGGATTTGGCCCGGTGGTTTCCCTAGTGTTTGGTGCTGGCGGGCTCGGGCATGAGGCCGGTGGCTTACGGCCCCCATTGGCCTCGCCTGCCCCCACCAGCCTCGCTTGCCCCCACCAGCCTCGCCTGCCCCCATGCTGAGGAGTAGGGCTAGCCCCGGCAGTGATGCCCGGCATTGGTCTCCGGATGTGATACTCGGCTTCGCCGAGTATGCTCTCTCCTTTCCCATATATTTGCCTGCCTTTCTCTCTCTCTTTGCTCTTTAGACAATCACTTTTGTACGATAGTCAATTCAATATCTCTATTCGTACTCGATTGATCTCAACAGGACTCGCAGCGATAATGTGTATAGTATCGGTATAACAGCGAAGACTGCAGGCAGTAAAGACAGGTATAGGTCCATCTCTGGCCGGAAGCCGTATATAGCTCCATAGGCCCACGCGCACCTCTTTATGAATCGACTACAGATGACTATAGGCTGCGCGTAGCGCAGGGGTCCACGGGAAGCTTGCTATGAGCTGCGCGTGTGCGCGTGTGCGCGTAGCACAGTCTATAGTCGATTTGCACTTTTGCCGATGTCCTATGGACTGCGTGTGAACATTGGTACTATGTTGTCAATTGCACATGGTGGCTATGGAGCATGGGCACATGGGGAAATGGCAAATATGTGGGCATTGGCAATGGCTCAATCTGGTGATCTGCGCGGGGACACTATGAAGTACTATGGATCTATGCAGCCCAGTAGCAGTGTTCAAGTTCCTAGTGGGCTGGACCGGACAGTTTCAGCACATAACTGGCCGGGCTTGGGCCCGGCCAGTTAGGCTTTCTGGCTTTTACACAGCTTTCCCGGTTGCAACAATTACCATTTCATAGCCTTCTCTGCTATACACACCATTGTGTAGATGGCACTTTTATATTCTCTATCTATCTTGCTATCTATTGATGTAAACTCAGGGTTCGCCAGGAAGCGCTCACTGCTCATGGCCTGCTGGTGGCTCTGCCCACGCTCCAGCTGGAGACGGCATGGGAATGCTCTTGGAGACGTGAATGAAGTGCTATTTGAGAGGAGACAGCATTGGTTGAAGATGGTGCTGCTCTTAGAGACGTTAATGAAGTGCACTTTGAGATGGAAGCAGGCTGAAGATGCCGCGAGCTGGAGACAGTGCTGGTTGGAGATGGCACAGGCTGCAGACGGCGCCGGTTGGAGATGGCACTGGTTGCAGATGGTGCTGCTCTTGGAG
>Ga0307515_10011880_pt1 | contig 16463 bp, 1 predicted proteins | sample 17_EM_MG_FD_194513 | JGI IMG/M metagenome (GOLD analysis project Ga0307515, IMG submission 194513) | Populus trichocarpa ectomycorrhiza microbial communities from riparian zone in the Pacific Northwest, United States - 17_EM | ecosystem: Host-associated > Plants > Roots > Unclassified | place...
GTGGGTTTATATAGCAAGATTCGCCCTTATAAAATACCCGTTTTCTAGAACGTAAATCTAGAATTAGTAGGTTACTTTTAGGGAGAGTACCTACTAATTACTAATTCCCTACCTATTTCTTTAGTAAGGAGGAGGAACAAGGTACAGGAAAAAAAGACGTATAGAAATAACTGTTAGTTGTCTCTAAACTGGCAAACTATCTAGGGCCCTTTATTTTTATATGCAAAAATATTACTAAATCTATCTTTTAGAGCGCTTTTTTTACTCTAGGAATAGTAGAATACGGCAGAAATAGATAAAAGAGCTAGGATTTCTTTATTTCCTTAGTGCAAACTAAATATTAGAGAGCAAAATACTAGGATAAAACTCCCTTAGCACTTAAAACCGGGCTAAAGTGTCCACTTAGTTATTAGTGTATATTAAGCTGCCTTAGAAGGATTTATATATATAGGACTATAGCGCTATAGCCTAGAGGCTATATACGCAGTATTGTACGTAGTATAATACAATAGATTAAAAAAAAAGATACTAGTTCTTTAGGTATTCCTACTATTAAGAATCTTCTAGGTTCTACTATTAAAGTTCCTAGGTACTATTCTAAGGTTAGATACTATCTATATATAAATTTAGTATTTTTAAATTTTTTTTACTTAGGTCCTAATCTATCCTATTTAAGAACTTCTTATTTTTAGTCTTTAGTCTCTTATATATTCTATATATATAATCTATTATTATAGCACTGTTACGGACCCTAGTTAGGGGCTTAGCTAAAGACTTAGCACTATATATATAGATATATCCTTTCCTTAACCTTCTTTTAGTTCTTAGCTTAATATTCTTATTAATAAACTACCAATTATATAGGCTTGCGCGTCCCTTATGCTATACTTATACCTTAATTAACTAAGTCGCTAACATCTATAATAGTATATAGTATACTAGGTATTTTAGATCGATCCTTAATTTATCTTCCTTTTTAAGTTTAAAAATTTATTTCTAATATATAATAGGTTTCTTCTCCATCCTTACCGGTATTATTACTTACTAATTATTTTACTAGTTCTCTACCTATTCTTTAAGATTTCCTTTATAGCTTTAATATCCCTTATTAGTTATATTATATCTAGTATATAATTCTCTTCTATTTAGTATTTAAAGTTTTCCTAATTATTACTAGTTCTTTATCTATACTATCTTTAATATAAATCCGGGAGTACTATATACTTGTATTTTACGAAATATCGTCTTATTTATACCTTAGTTCTAAGTGTTTCCGCGTATTATAAGGTCCTTAGGTATTTATATTCCTTATTATTATTAATTTCTCTAAGCTACTTTACTCTTAATAAGTCTTTCTTAATATAGAAATTCCTTTTAATTATTAAATAGCCTTTCTTAATTCTCTAAGTTTCTAATTATTGTTATACTTTTCCTAGTCTTCTTTTAGTAATCGTAGTACTAGTCTAAAAGGTACCTCTTAATAGGTCTTTTCCTTTCCTAGTAGTATCCTTATCTATTTTTCGAAATCTTAGACCTATAGCTTATTAGCCTCAGATTTTCCTTTATTAAGTAGTAAAGTAGTACTATCGCCTTAACTACTTAGATTCTCTTAACTACTCTCCCTTCTATCTTATAAAGCGATAGTTATTGTATTTAACAGAGTCTTAATCCCTACTACTAAGTCGTCTATAACTATTTTAGTATCTACCTCTATATTTTCTAGGGTTTCTTATAGTTCTTTTACTTCCTCTAGGGTTACTTATAAAGTTATTCCGGCTCTTATAGCGTAATATCTATCCTATATATTTTTTGTATTACTAAGGTTCTCTTCCTTATCTTAGTTTAGATATTCTCTTAGATTTATTCTATAGAGATCTTTATTATTGCTTATTCCTTTAAACTATTCTAGGCTTAGTTCTTATAGCTAATAGCTTACGCTATACTTAGCTTCCTTATAGATTTAATATCTATTATTGTAGTAAAAGGTGAAATATCATACCGCGTAACCTCGTATACCTTTATATTTACAATACTCTTATAAAATTGCTATTTCTTTTCCTACATTAAGGAAATCAATACGTAATGGATATTTAGCCTTATAAACTGTATACGCCCCTAACAGAAATAGGGACCTCTGCCCAGCCACTAATGCATAGGTATATACCTTTTACGTTTAGTAATAGATAAATATCCTTTGATTCCCAAACAACTTCGTAGTAAAGAGCCCTTTTCCTAGATTGCAGCCCTTAATACGATCTAGAACGCTACTATGGAGGCCAAAATCGCGCCTATGGCGGGCTTATGCTTGGTAGAGTGAGGTGGTATACGTGGATATGACTTGATAAAGAGCATAGAAGCTAAAATTCCCGTCACTTTAGGTAGGGTGCATATTATCAAGCTTATTGGGCTTAGTGAGATCGTATTTAATTAAGGAAGGCTAAGGGTAAGTATAAATATTAGTAAGTCTTCCGCTTTCTCTCTATCATTTTATTAGCTTCCTTTTAAACCCCTTTTTTGCCTTAGCTTAAATCTACCTAATATACCCGCTTATACCCTCCGGTATTAACCTTCCTAATATAAATATACCGGTAAATAAAACTTACTAACTATAAAATTAGGTTTTTCTTAAAGTAATATTGACTAACTTTTTGTTTAGGTTCCTAGAAGGCAATACCCGGCTTATCTTAAAAATAGAGTAACGGTTTAGGTAATCCCAGAGAAAGACTGTCCTTAGTACAGTACCTTAGTAAACTAATTTAAGTATTTAGTAAGAAACTTTCTCTAGCAATTTTTATATAAAGTTAACATATAAAGTATCTTAAAGAAAGTAAACGGCTATGTTTGTTACTACAAGTATCGAGTTACTTAATTTCCGAAGATGCGTATATAGTGAGATTAATATTATATTTGGCATAGCTAGCATAATAATACTTATTAAGATTTCATAACTATGTTTATATAAAGGGAATAAATTTCTAAAGTGATTTTAAGATCCTAGCTACTGGAGAAGGTCGATACCTTTGTGTTTTTTTTAAGAACTCGGTAATAAGTTAATATAATGTTAAAATATAAGCCAGATACTTCTTTTTGGTATAAAGATATATAATACCTTAGGGTTGTAATTAAAGTTATATATTCGTAGAAGAGGAAGAGGTTAGGCTAGCTAGCTAAAGATTATCTTTTAGATTTAAATGCTAGTATACAAGTTATTATTGGCCTAGATATTAAATATGGCAAGAAGAGGTCGCGTAAGGTAATGTTATTAATATAGCGAACTTATATAGTTAATACTGTTAGTAGGAATAAGCTAAGAGTGGTTTAAGAAGTTGCGGATAATATATGCCCTATTCTAAAATATTACTCTTTTTTCTTTACTCTAATATTCTTTATAGGCGTTCTACAACAATTAAGGAAACCCTACTAATTACCTAGGCCTATAACTTTAGCTAAGAGACTTTGCTTATAAAGAACTTATATATAATAAGATTGGAGATAAAGATTAAGAACTGGTTATCTCTACTTAACAACTTTGCGAATACCTTAATGCGGTAGAGACTATAGTAGGATAGCTAGAATTTACTTAGTGAGTATTTAATTGCTTCTAGGCTTAAGAAGTGTAAAAGATTAGAAATGCCTTTAGACTAAATTACTTCTGGTAATAAAGTAAGGTATATTAAGTAAGAGAAGAGAGTAGCGAAGTATATAGTAGATAATAACCTAGATTATAAGAATATATTAATAAGAAGCTCTTTATCTAACTAAAAGACAAATTTTACTCGCAATTTATAACCATATTGTTAGATATCTTAATATTAGAATAGGTACTTTAGCACTAATTCCCGCTTCCTTATTATAATATCGTTCTAGGCCCTTTATAGAGAGTGATTTAATAGCTATAGAGCCAGAAGTCAATCCGCTCTATATGGCTAGGATTTAACCACTACTTAGCCTAGTTATTATTTACTAAAACCTTCTATCTATACTTTATTCGCACTCTCTATTTTGCTATTTTGATAAAAATATAGCTAGAGTAGGTTGGCTACCCTCCTTACTTATAGTGGCGGCATTCTATATTAAATTATTTTAATTACTACTAGATATTATTTATAAGGGGGTAATATAAGCGAGCTGCCCGCCCTTTCTGGAAGTTTTGGTAGTATTATAGTAGCGTCCTACTAAAATGCTATTAATATAGTTATAATGCCACTAAAACTTATAGGGAAGGTAGGTACCCTACTTATATTACTCCCTTATATAAGTATGCTTACGCAGCTTAATATTCTATATTTACACTAGTTTTATAATCTAAACTTCTTATAAGAGTTATAGGTTTCCCTTAGTTCTTTACTAAGCCCTATATACGGTTAAACCCTAAAAGAAGGTCTGGGCCTAAGATAACCAATTAAATAAGAAATTGTTACCCCCTATTGTTTTTGTCGGTATCACCCAAGTGCACTTGTATGGCCTATTAACTATTAAATTGATTCTTGTCTAATAGGTGTCGAAAGCAGAGGATTATAAGGATCGCGGTGCCTAGGTAGGGGGCTGATAAGTCACTATAAGGATAACTAATTAGACACGTGACCACGTAACCTTTGTCCATATATTCCTGTCCATATATTCTAACACTGGCAGTTCTTTCTTTATACTTATGGCGCTGTAGGAAGGCAGCAAGGCAGTAAGGCAGCAAGGCAGCAAGGTGTCAGTTTAGCTGGAGGTGGAAGCAGTAATAGTCTATTTGGGTGGTAGTACGGTACCAGCGGCGGTAGTAATAGTGGTTAAGCATAGAGCTTGTCTATTAGTCGGTCGGTTAATCGTAGGCGTATAGGCACGATCATTTGGTTAGTAGATCGCAGGCGTATTGGCGCAATCAGTATTATAATAGCAGGCATAGCGGCGCTATCAGTTTGTCTATGGTACATGGCAGTACGGTACTAGCGTAGAGTCGGTTCTGTAGGTAGATTAGCATAAGATTTTATTGGGTTCGTAGCTGCCGTAGATACTGGTAGATTTAAGAGGGCAGAGGATAGAGAGCACGCTGGCGTTATAGGCGCGCGCTAACAGGTCTTAATTTCTCTAGCAGTTCTTTCTTTATGCGTAAAGCCACTAATATAGACTCTATTAATGTGGTATTCGTAGCTTATAAAGGCCATAGGAGGGAAAGGGGCACGCTAGCGTTTGGGGCGTGCTGTTGGCGTGGTTTTCGACGTAGCAGATCTGTAAGGTAGCAGACAGTGTCGGGATTTATATAAGGCAGCTGTTAAACCGTAGCTGCCGATTTTGCAGAGGTAGAATTAACGGGGTGTTGTACGTCAAAGGTAGGTAGGATCTCGTAGGTTTGCTATTAAGAGGTAGGCAATTTAAGATATAGTTAACGCGTTTCGGACGTTGACCTGGGACCCTAGGTTTAGTAATACTTCTAACCTAAAGTACTTGACCAAATCTTTGTAAATGTGGTTGTTCTACGTAATAGACGCAACTTGGTATCTCCTAGTACTCAGTAACACTTCTATTACTGGTTTTCCGCAAGTCTAAGGTAGCTGGGTGCTTTGGTGCTGCTAATACTGCTAGGTTATTAGGTGCTGTAAAAGCTAGTATACTATATACGGCTAGAGCGCTGCCGTAGTACTACTGGGGTAGCTACTAAGGTAGCTGCTAGGGTACTGCCCAAGGGCCGTTGGATGTTAATTTATATACTAAGACGCGTACTAGATGGTGGTTTACTGCTAAAGTGCGTAGCTATGCTGGGGTACTGCGTAAAGCAGTTGGGTAGTTGGGTATTTAATGCTGTAAAAGCTGGTATGCTATGTACGGCTAGAGCGCTGCCGTAGTACTGCTGGGGTAGCTGCTGAGGTAGCTGCTGGGGTACTGCCTGAGGGCTGTTGGGTGCTGGGTGCTATTAAAAAGCTAGGGGTACTGGCACTTAGTAAAGAGGTCATACTGGGTATTAATTTGCGTGCTATAGAATATCTCGCGATATTCTAAGCTAGCTGGGGTTAGATGCTGCCGGAGCTGCTAGGTGCTGGTTTTGCTGCTAGGTACTAGAGTGCTGCTTTTAATTAAACGAAGCTGCTAGGGCGGTAGTGAACCTTATTACTCTATAGCCAACCAGTGAGGTTAACCATTAATTAATATCGGTATTACCTAAGTGCACTTAATTGGCCTATTAACTGTTGAATTAATTCTTATCTAATAGGTATTAAAAGCAGAGGATTATAAGGATCGCGGTGCCTAAGTAGGGGGCTAATAAGTCACTATAAGGGTGACTAATTAGAGACACGTGACTACGTAACCTGTCTATATATTCCTGTCCATATATTCTAACACTAGTAGTTCTTTCTTTATGCTTATAGCGCTGTAGAAAGGCAGTAAGGTAGTAAGGCAGCAAGGTATCAGTTTAGCTGGAGGTGGAAGTAGTAGAAGTTAGTTGGCTGTAGGTAGGGCAGTAAGAGTTTATTGTAATAGTAGGCATAGCGGCGCTATTAGTTTATCAATAGTATGTGGCAGTACGGTGCTAGCGCAGGGTCGGTTCTGTAGGTAGATCGGTATAGCAGTTCTTTTCTTTATGCATAAAATAGCTATCCTAGTACTAATCCAAATTCCTATTTATATCTTTTAGACAACGATATCCCCAAACGTGCCTATAGAGAGTAGTATTTAAGGGGAATGTAGATCCGCACTTAGTATATTAAAATGGTTAACAATCTAGTAAATGTTTAAAGAGTGCTTAACCTAAAGGGAATGTAGTAGAGTACTTCTCGCAGGTTTGAGGTTGCGGGGATTTATATAAGCTTGGCTGCCGTGGCTCCTTAGCTTTAGTTAATAAGGGTAAAGCTAGCGGAGCTTGCGCGGACGGAGCCTATGCGGATAAAGCTTGTGCGGACGAAGCTTGTTGTTACTATAATTGCTAAACTACCCTTTATAACTCCTTAATCTCTTCCTTTTATTCTTAATATGCCTTCTAGACTCTTTCGTACTATCGTCAACGTAGGTCTAGAATATCTTACTATTGGCGTAATTTTATTCTAAAAGTCTGCTCTTATTATTAAACTATATTTTATATATCCTAAATCTAGGTCTGATAAGCGGTTGTAGTTGGAAGCTCCTATTAGGCTTTATTATTGTAGATATTGATATAGCAAGGCCGCCCAGTGGCTATATAGCTCCCGCTTTTATATCCTTTAGGAAGTCGAGGTAGTGCCATTAAGGGTTCGTAGCTGCCGCAGATGCCGGTAGATTTGAGAGGGTAGAGGATAGGGAGCGCGCTAGCGTTATAGGCGCGCTGTTGACGTGATTTTCGACGTGGCAGATCTGTAAGGAAGGTAGCAGACGATATTGGGATTATAGGTAGAGGGTGCTGCTGACGCTGCTAGGTTATAGGGTGCTGCTAACACTGCTAGGTTATTGGGTATTGGGTACTGCGCGAGGCTATTGGATGTTGATTTGTATGCTAAGACGCATACTAGATAATTGGGTATTAGGTGCCGCTGACGCTGCTGGGTTGCTGTGAGGCTAAAGTACTGCACGAGGCTGTTGGATATTGGTTTGTATGCTAAGACGCGTACTAGGGGGTAGTTTGCTGCTAAGTTGCGTAGCTACGCTGGGGTACTGTATAAAGTAGTTGGGTAGTTGGATATTAGGTGCTGTAAAAGCTAGTATGCTATATACGGCTAGAGCGCTGCCGTAGTACCGCTGAGGTAGCTGCTAAGGTAGCTGCTGGAGTACTGCCCAAGGGCTATTAGACGTTGGGTGCTGTTAAGCTAGTATATAGATAGGCTTAACAAAGAGGTCTACTAGGTGTTAATTTGCTGCTATAGAATGTCTTATACGTTGCGTATTTATATATATTCTACGCTAGCTAGGTAGTTGGATGCTGCCAGAGCTACTAGTGTGGTTTTGCTGCTAGGTACTAGAGTGCTGCTTACGATCGAACAAAGCTGCTAGGGCGGCAGTGAACCTTATTACTCTATAGCCAACTGGTAAGGTTGACTATTAATTAATGTCGGTATTACCTAAGTGCACTTAATTGGCCTATTAACTGTTAAATTAATTCTTGTCTAATAGGTGTTGAAAGCAGAGGATTATAAGGATTGCGGTGCCTAAGTAGGGGGCTAATAAGTCACTATAAGGATAACTAATCAGACACGTAACTACGTAACCTTTGTCCATACATTCCTGTCCATATATTCCAACAGTTTTACTTAAAAAGCCTATAATAATATGGCAGTAACTAATTTCCTTACTTAAGGAATTAAGTATATATCCTTAGCACCCTACTATTTTATCTTTATAGACAACTCTGTAAATTTTATAGTACCCAGCTTAGCTAGCTTATACTTTACGGTTTTAAGGCTGCTTTATAGGCGGATATTACCTTAAAAATAATAGATATAAGTATACTGGCTAGAAGTATATCTAAGTTAATAGATAATTAAGAGCTAACTGCGTCTTACTAATTGTAGTAAGTAAGTAAACCCAGTAAAAGCGGAATATCTTTAGCTAAACTAACCGCATCTTTCTTATCTAACTTAGGTAGTAAGTAAGCGTAGTAAGAGTAGAGTATTTTAAAAACCTAATAACTTTGTCCTTATTATAGTTAAAAATAATATATAATTATAATTGCCATAGGGTATTCTAAGCTATACTAATTACGCTTTAGTAGTTACAGCTTATAAGTAAATATAGCTAAAATAGAAAAATGCTAAACTATGCTAATTGCGCCTTAGTAGTTGTAGCGAGTAAGTAAACGCGGCTAAAATAGAGAATGTTAAACTATGCTAATTGCGCCTTAGTAGTTATAGGGAGTAAGTAAACGCGGCTAAAATAGAGAATACTAAACTATGCTAATTACGCCTTGGTAGTAATAGTGAGTAAGTACGTAGCTTAAGCCTTTCTATAGCCTTTTAATACTTTTTTAAACTCTTAAGGGAAAGACTACTGGGTGTCTTTAGCAGTTAGTAAGAAATAATATTTAAGATAAATTAAAGAGTTCTATATCCCACTAAGGTATTCTATAAAAAAATTTAAAAATTTAATCTTATATAGTATTTATTAATAGAGCTGGTATATTATTATCCCTAAGTTAATATAAGCTATACCCGCCCCTACCTATTCCTAGCTAGTATAAGCTTTCCCTATTAACGCCAGGAAGTCAATTTAAAAGTGTAATATAATGCGAATAAAAGCCGCGATTTTCTAATAGTTTAGCCACTAGTACACTAATACGCTATAGCTTACTCTAGTAATATAAAAGAGTAAAATGCTAAGCTAAATTAATAGCTATATAAGTGGTATAAATAAAAGAAAGGTATATCTATAAAAACAAGTTTAAAAGTCCTTATTAAAGCTAAAGTTACTAGGCATCCTCGGTACCTCCATAGTGCTTATACCCTCCGTTATATTATACTTCTTTATACTAGCTATAACGCTAGCCTTCTAGTAATTACTAACGCGCTTTCTAAAGAAGTTTGTCTTACCCACTAGAGAGATATTCTTTATAAATTTAAATAGATTTGTTGCGTTATAATACTTCTGGTTGCCTAATACTAGAAGTAAATAGTTAGTAATAAACTTAATATATTAGCATATTAGCTTGGAGTTTATCTAAGTAAGGCGACTAGTAATACGTTCATAAGGAACTTCTGCTTAATTATAACCACCTCTATAATAATAGCTTTAACCACTTTAGGGCTTAGTTAGCTCTTAATATAGAAGAAAAGGAGGTAGGCGAAGTTGGTGTGCATACCCTTATTACACGAGATGAGTTTGTTTAAGAAGGTTAAGCTAGGCATAAGACCACGCTTTTTAAGCCAGAAAATGGACGCAAAGGATCTGCTGAAGAAGATGCCCTTAACGGCAGCGAATGCGACTAAGTAAGAAGCGAAGGTAGAGTTCTTATTAAATACCCATTAGAGAGCCTAATCTGCCTTCTTGCGCATATAGGGAACTAAAAGACGCGTTAAATACGCGTGTCTTAAAATTTTAGAATATTGGACTTACTATTATTAATGGCATTTAAAAGGTAAGTGCGCTGCTTTGGTTCGCTAATATAGGTATTAATTAATAGGGAGTATATCTCTAAGTAGATGTTCTCTATTATAATCTAAAAACTATAAAAGCATTGCGCCTCTAGTACTTATACTTTACTACTAAATTGCTTAACTAAGTTCTTATTAATAATACTATTAGAGGCTATAAAGAAGGCGAGGATATAAGAAATAAAGAAACGCTTATTGTTGTTAAGGCGCTTATTCCAATTATGAATATCTTTTAAAAGATCTATTTCTTTAGCGGTCCAGAAGGATGCTTTTACTTTTTTATATATCTGCTAAATCTATAATTAAATCTCTAGTTAGCTTTAAAGCTTAAAAGAATAAACTTAACGCGTCTTAGGTAATAACGCGATGAAAATATACCTTATAGTACTTAATAGGGAATAATATAAAGCGCTAAGGGTTTTCCTGTAGCAGAGGCTTATATACTTCCTTAGGTTTAATAGTAAAAGCCACTATAGGTATTTTATCTTTAGACGCGTCTACTAGGTCCTTAATGTCTAGGATACTAATAATAGGTATAAAGACGTTCTCTTTATTAGTAGAAGAGAAGTTAAGCTTTTTTGCCGGAGAGTTTAATATCTTAAGAGATATAGCTAAGGCAGCCTATTAGACAGTTAGTTATAAGCGCGTTTTTATATAAAGAATATTTACAGTAGTTGGAAATAGTTATAGCGACGGTACCTTTTTGGAAGGAGAGCTAGATCTATTAATAATAAGGGTTTATTTAGTTGCAAATTGCCTCTATTATAGAATATATTTAATCTATATATATTTTAGCGTCGCCTATTTTATAATTAGTGGCGGCTACTACTATAGCTTATTTAAATCTATAATTAAGTCAATTTTTTAGTAAGCCTTTAGATAAGGCTCTAGATTTGGCTTTATATAATAGGTAATTAACATTAGTAAGTAATTTAAGTGAGGCCCTCTACTACTAGGCCTCTATTGCAACTCCTTACTTTAGTATAATAATAGAGCCTCCTCCTCAGCTAACGCCCTCTCTGTAATTAACGCTTTTTATATTTTTGCCTATCTTTTATAAGAGTAGTAATAAAGCTAAAGTAATGCCCTAGAAGCCCGTCGCGATTATAAAACTTAAAATAATAACATTATATATAACTTGTAAATGCGACAGCAGTATCGCGATTAGGGTGTGTAGAGTCGCTATATTATAAGAAGTTGTTACTTAGGCGCGTATATAAGAGCTCTAGATTGAAACGGAATATATAATAGGAGCTCGAAGCTAAAACGGAGCTAAGAACTCTATTTCAATTACTATATACAGTATAGCTTGTAAATTTGACGCGCTTACCCCTAAACTTTTTAGGCCTTATATATACACCCATTATAACGTTATAGCTAAGTCTATAAGTCTGCTATATTTTTTTTAGCGAAAATGATCTTAATTTAGGCAGTTGTGGGCTAATTTAGACCTAATATTTATAAGCCAAATCTCATTTCTTGGAGTTAAACTCCGTATTTGAATGTAGCGCAAGTAAGAACTAAAGTGCGCTATTATGTTTTTGTGTTTAGAAAGCCTATAGGGATATAAAATATAGGATATGTTATCTAATAGAGGCACGCTACTACAAAATAGTTAGATAATTTATGCTAAAATTTACGCGCCCTAATAGGGGATTTAGGCAGAAATTGTGACTTAAATACTACTTATACAATAGCCACCACTAATTAAACCCAGAACTATTCTATAAATGCTGCCTATATCTCCACTTTACTATTAAATACTTTTTCTATCTCTATATATTATTTATATAGTTTTATATAGAATAAAGTATTTAAGCGTATATATAGCTAATTGCGCTAATTATTTTCTAGGCACGAGTAAAAAAAATATATAGCACTCTAAGCTTTTAAGGTTGCCGTATTACGCTTAAAGGTAGGCGTATCTAGTATGAGATTCTGGTTTACTAATAGCCATTACACTATAAACTTCTATTATCTCTAAGTCTCTAAATATAAAGCTCTAATTTAAACCTTATAAGGTATTATCTATATACCTAACAATACGCTCTTGCTAACTAGTGCTAGGTTATATTATACCAAATTTAGGCATCCTAAAGTATTATAACTTATACTAGGTATATTACTTTACGTATAGCACTAGAGAGTACTTATTGTTTAATATAGGCAATTATATATATTACCTAAACAATCTATTATGCTTATAGTTATAATATAGCAGCCATAGAACCCAGCAATAACTGCGATGGAAATTGTATAGAAGAAAATATAAGATATGACAAAAGTAGGGATATAGTATTGTTGGAGGACTGTCCTAAACATATAGCTTCTTATTAACTTTATACTCCACTAATAAGCAAGAATTCTAGTACTTCGGACACTTTGGAAGAGTAACTTAGTAAATTTGTAGCTAGAATTTATAATTCGCTAGCGCGCGTATTTTTCATCACAACTAATAAAAGTTTGCCGTAAATGTCTGACCGTTATATTACCCAAATCTCCCTTAACATAATATTAGATTCTTTAGTAAAGTTATATAGCCTAACCTGATGCGTTATTTACTGTTTAAAAAGCAAATTTAATAAACATTCGTAAGATCTATACGGCATGTTCTTTGTAAAAGAAGTCGTTAAACATATATCTGGAGATTATTAGAAAGCAAGTCTTCTCGGCACTATTACAAGGCTCTATACATTTATTATCTTCGACTATAACAATCTAGATTACTATAGCGACTGTAGAGTACTTGGATTTAAAATTAAGCGATCTATTAAACCTATTTTTGTCTCTATAGAATTGGTTTATTTAGTGGTAAATAGATAGAAACAGAAGAATAAGCTATAGTACCTCTTATTCCTATATTAAGAATAGGTAACCGCTTTTAGTATAAGAGCGGTTATAGCTTATCTTCCTACTTTAGCTCCTATAGGTGTAGCTAATAAGTTTTAATTATTCTGGGGTCGCTTCTACCAATTAAGGTAGGCGTTAATTCGCTTTAGTTCTAAATCTAATAATAGGTAATAAGTCACGAGTCCATTATACGTTAGAAGGTTATTTAAGGTTATAGCGATCTTCTTTTATAGCTTGATTGTTAACTTATTATATAGGTCTAATTAGTAGTTCTTAAGGGGAACCTAGCCTTCTTCTATAAGGTATAGGAATTAAGTTTAAAATTTAGTAAAGGGTTAATTTAGTTTTATTATTAGGCGATTATAGTTATACTAGGCGTCCTGTACTTTATTTAGGTTAATATATATAGCCGCTATATGCCGTATTATCTTATTAACAGATATAAATTAGATAGGGGAATTATCCTTAAACTTGGCTTAAAGGTGCCGTTAGGCGTCCCTAGTGGTTTAACTAAAGAGGTAGAGCATTTTGGCTTCTTTAGAAAGGAAATAGTTATAATTAACGCGGAGCTTTCCTTGTACTTAAATCCTTTAATTTTTAAAGGTAGGGTCTATTCTATTAGATAATAGTTAGGGGTTAGGGAGCTTAACGGACTTTAATTACTTTATTATTATATCCGTATTCCCTAGTATATTATATTTAGTAGAGTGAATAGGTTAGCTAGGGCTTTAAGAAGGGGAAGCTAGGCTATTTTATAGGGCTGTAAGGCTTTCTATGATCTCTTATAGGGTCTTTTATATATTTTTTACCTTAAGATAATTGGCTTTCTAGCTGGCTATAAGGGCGCGAATCTGCTTGCGTACGTCTATAATATTATTATTATCTTTAATCTCTAATCCTAATTAGATATTAGGTTCCTCTTAAATAAAGGTAGCTCTCTTAAATAAGCTAGCTTTAAGTACTATTATTAGCTTCCTAGGGTTTATTAGTATTATATACTTTAATTTTAATTTTAGGGGTATAGGTCTAGTCCTGTCTAGCTTATAAAGTAAGATATTAGTAAGGCCTTCCCAGGTAATATAGAGTAAACTTTAGTGTCTAAGTATAACGTGTTAACGCGTCGTTACAGATAAGGGTTTTTTTTAAGGTAGGATATTATTAAGGCCTTCCTAGGCAATATAGGGAGAGCTTAGTATAATATAATGGCTTATATAAATGCCTCTAAACTAAAGCTTATAGATTGCTATCTAATGAAGATACTAAGCTAAGGAGAAGGAAAGGGGGTCGTGAGGGCTAGTGTTAATAAATAGGTAGCGTAAGTCGCTAAGGCGCTAGCAGTAGGCGAGCCAATAGTAGGCAAGCTAATAGTAAGAAATAGTACTAGATAGTATACGATAATACTAGACAGTATGCGATAGTATAATAGGTAGTAGAATATAGTAGAACTTAGCAGGTGACGCGCTCTAGTACCGTTATAGTATAGGTATAAGTAGGTATAAAAATAGGGGTAGGATAATAACGTATAGCTAGGGCAAATATTCTTAAACGCTTAATACTAATATTAGGTCTAAACTAATACTAATAAAGCTCTTATAGCGTAAGCTTATAGTTAATAAAGATATATTTAAGCTTAGAATAAACAGAGATATTAGCTAGCTGGTATAGTCTAGAACCACCAAGACCTTACTACGGCAACTATTAGTTACCTATCTACTAGGTACCTAATACCGCATTATATTATACTCTTTTAAAACTTAACGCGTATACGCGAACTTCTTTTTATAGTAGACAACGACCTTTTTTATTACCCCTATTTCTTACCCTATTCTTAGTATACCAGTTTTACTCTTATATTAAGCGTTGCTAGCTAGCTTACTAAGAGTTATAGGTAGTATAGATAGCTATAGTATAATCTTAAATTTAACCTAGACGTTTAATATTAGCGCTTAAATAGAAAAGAGCCTGGGTAATATAGTAGTTAAGGATATTAAAGGAACATTGCTATTTAGGCTTAGGCTATTAAAGTTAGTAATAGAAATCTATTAAGGATAGAAAAGCTTACCTTAACGTAACTACTGCTCTTAGTATATATATATTAATTATAAGGACTAAAGGTATTGGTCACACAGGGTGACTCACCAATAACGACTACTCGAGTAGGGTTACAGTGATGTTGGTTAATAAAGCTTATTGATTGGAATGAGGGAGGGCGAGGAACCTAAGGCTCCTTGCCACGTTAGTGCCGCGGCGACACGTGATGGCAACTTGCCATCACGTGACGGCAGTTTGCCGTACGTGACGGCAACTTGCCTTATTCCCGACACTAGCAACTCTTTTTTTATGGTTGCTATCTATATATAAATACTGCTTGACTATTATAACAAATATAAATCCTCTTTACTTACTATTACCATTGTAATATAAGTCTCGCTGTCCCAAAATTTGCCTCTTAGCACGTAGTGCTCTCTTACTTAGGAGTTATAGGTAGGTATTTTATTTAGAGGGCCGCTAAGGCGCTAGTAGTAAGCGAGCCAATAGCGATTTTCCATCCTGGGGATGGAAAATCCTAATTGGCTAGGTTAAGTTAGGGTTTATAGAATGTTATACTCCCCCCTTTTAAAAAGTCTTAGTAAGAGAATCTAACTAATTAGATAACTTTAACCGCCGGTTAAAGTTTCTAGATATCTTAAGACCTTATATAACTAAGATATTTCTAGGGACTCCCTTTTAACCTAACCTTTAGCTTATATATATAGAGTATTTATATTAACAAACGTCTTTAGTGCCTTGTTTAGGTTCGCCTTTATTATTATATCTACCGGGTTATCTTGGCCATTAATCCATTAAATCTTAAAGAGTTTTTGACGCTTATAGGATTGCTAAAGTACTATAATATTAATTATAAGGCGCTTCTCCTTTATAGTACTAAGCTCAACTAAATACTTATAAAGGGAATATAAGTCAGTATATACGATTGTAGGGATAATAGGAACTTTAAGTCGATCTATAATTATCTTTAGGGTAGTTCTAATTGTAATTACTATATTAACTCCGCTAACTATTCTATATATCTCTAATACTAGAACGCTTTAAGTAACGCGTTTACTCTTGGTTAAGCTCTAATAGATAAGATTACCGTAAATCGTGAAGTTATTCTCTCTAGTAGATTTGTTCGCGATAATAATCTTATATTCTAGCTAGGAGTTAAAATCTTTATTATTTATAAACGATCTATTAATAAATATAAAGAGCTTAGTGGTAGGAAGATTAATAGGTATATAAAGTAGTCCCCAATTAAGATGGTTTATTTACTAAAAAAGACGCTTATTTAGGGTAAAAACGTTATCCTTAGTTGGTTTTTAGTATTAAGCGGTAATAAAGAGATTAAATAAAGCCTTAGGTTAATAGATAGAAGTAATATAAGCTCCGCGAGCGCGTTGCTCTATATATCTTTACTTTAGAGAATTAACGTTAATAACGTCGATCTTTTTGCCTTAACCCTTCTGGCGTAAAGCAATAGAATTCTTATTTAGGGAGAGGATGCATCCATTAAAGAGTAATAGTGTTATTAAATTA
>Ga0307515_10011881_pt1 | contig 16462 bp, 11 predicted proteins | sample 17_EM_MG_FD_194513 | JGI IMG/M metagenome (GOLD analysis project Ga0307515, IMG submission 194513) | Populus trichocarpa ectomycorrhiza microbial communities from riparian zone in the Pacific Northwest, United States - 17_EM | ecosystem: Host-associated > Plants > Roots > Unclassified | place...
GGGGGAAGAAGGGGGGCGTGGTGGAGGGGGCGGAGGGGAGTGAGGATGAGGAGGCGCTGGCGGTGGAGGTGGATGGGGTGGAGGTTGATCGGGCGAGGCGGGAGACGGATGTGTCGGGTTTCGTGGAGGTGTTGCAAAGGCGGGGGTTTGTGCTCGATGGGGAGGAGAAGAGCGCGGTGGATTTGAGCAATAAGATGTTTGTGAAGATGCAGTTTATCAAGGGCGTAGCGCCGACGAGAGGCAAGAACGTCAAGGCTGAGGAGGAAGCGAGAGGTGGTGGGATGAAGCATAAGAAACCGCGGTTTGTGGGGAATGTAGAGGACGAGGAGGACGTGGGAGATGAGGGGAGTGTGCTGAAGCCTTGCGTCTACAAGCAGAGATAGTAGCTCACGCAGCGATATGCAGACATGGATAAAATCAGAGACTGAGGATGTCTCTATTGGCTGGACCGCTAAATCAGTCAATAGGCTTAAAAGATACGAATACACCCTCCTAATGCCTTATTCCATCCCACCTCAGTGCTCCCTATGCATGCGTATCATCGTGGTAACTGAACCCATTCCGCCTAACCCATATTCCATGACTGATGCCGATCCGACGTCCCGATCCTATGAGAAAGGAATAAAAACTGGAAGTCTCATGCTAGAGCCATTGCGCCTGTAGCACCAAAAACACCCGTGATAATCTATGCATGGATGCATCTCTTGTTACCTGCCGTGGAGATGATTTTGGGGAATAGGATTTTTTTCTTTATTCATTCATATTGGAGAAGAGCAGCCCAGCTGCGTATTCTACATTCCCGTTTGTGGCGCGGAGGGCACGGATGGCATCCTCTCTCGAGAAGCCAAGATTTTGAAGTTGCTCGATTGAGGCTTGCGGGAAGCTTGCTGCAGCCCCTGCAATGGTTGTCTGGGTCTGCGGGGCACCAGGGACTGCTGGCCCTACTGTTTGACCCGCGCCTTGGAAGTTTGAGCTCGCCGAGCTAGAACCTGCCGCTGATGAACCTGCGGCAGCAGCAGTCCCAGCCGGTCTGACAGCGCCGGACTTTGCTCCAATCTCAGTGCCATTGGGGCCGGAAACAGTCGGTTCGTTTAACTCGGCCTCTTCGAGATTTTTCGGAATCTCAGACTCGGGGAGGAAGGGCACTTCAATACCCTGGAAACAAAGCGCGTTCTTATCCAGGTCGATTTTCGCTTTGTACCGCTTGAGCATGTCGAGGCCGAATAGAAGGTCTACGTCTTTGCCCTCCATAACCGTGAAGGCGCACGGCATCAAGGCATCTCCGATTTTGATTTCGGCATGATGAACGCGACCGAGGATTTTCGCCGTCCCGACGCCTTTCGCGACGCCAGAGTAGCGGGTGTCGATCAGACGCATAATGCCGCAAGCTTCTGCACATGAAGGAGACATAATTGTGGCTTGGGCACCAGAATCAACAAAAGCTTTGACAGGGTGGCCGTTCACTTCAGCGTTGATGTAGAGCATGGTGACCCTAGCGAAAACTAAACAGACGATTAGTTTCTGAAACGTGGAAATGGTTTTGCGGTTTAATTGGTTTCTCGTCCCGGTATTCTCTCACCTTCGGGATTGTTCTCGTATGCATGCTGCAAGTTCTCAATGACACGATCCTGCCTGATCATCTCCTCGATCTTACGCTGGGCCTCGACGTTGAACGGGTCCTCGTTCAGCAGGGCAATCTGGTTCTGGCGCTCGCGCTCGCGCTCGTCCTCCTGCCGCCGCATGGCCAGAAACAGGTCTCTGAAGCGCGCGGGGTCGTTGAGGGCGCCGGCCAGCTCCGGATTCTGCTCGTTAAGGTTCGCAATCGCTGCAGGGTCGCCCAGCACCCGCAGTCGCACAGTTTCCAGCTCCTCTTGATTAACGTCTCCTCGCCGCCGACCGTCTGCACCAGCGGCGTTCCCGGCACGGCCGGTGCCTCGTCCTCCTTGCCCTTGGGCGCCAGTCCCCGGCTTCCGGATGAGCATGGCCAGCATCTCTCCATCGTTGACTCCGGCCTCTTCCAACGTCTGAGTGTCGGTGTTGAGCGGTCGGCCGTTGAGGTAGAACTGCTGGGATCGCACGGGGAAGTCGGTCTCGCTCTGCACGAAGCTCTTGAGATCCTTGACTGTCAGGCCCGGTGGGAGGTCCAGAGTCAGCAGTTCCTGGTCCGAGGGCTCGTTGGGCGCGTTGATTGATATGGTAACGCGTGGCCTGTTCATAAGTTAGCGGTTTGTCCGTGGGTGTCGCACAAGAACGGGGTTGGCGGTCTGCTCACATGGCTGCTAGGCGTGGTATGCAGGTGGTTCTGAATCGGTTCAAGAGAATGTGGTACACTGGTGGAGGGAGGTGGAGGTTTATAGGATCTAGATGGTCGGAAGCTGGGATGCCGGCCGGTGCAAGGTCGACCTAAAAAAGAAAGAGGTGGAGCTTATAAAAGAAGCTTATAAGCCCTCGCCTCCAGAATCTTTCTCTGCACCCGGCGCTGGAAGGCGATGGAAGGATCTGGGAGGTGACGAGTAAGGGTTGTTAATAATCATGAATTAGCACGGGAAGACATGTCGAGAGAGGTCTATTGCAGCTGTAGAGGGAGTGGTGGGAGGAGCGGTAAGTGGGCAGAGTAATATATTCCTGGTGGTGGTTGGGCTCAAGGCAGCACGCAGGCGTAGGACATTGAAACAGCCTTGCTGGGCAAGCGGGACGCTGCTTCGTCTGCCAGGCTAGCCATGACGATTAGGCGTGGTTTCGAACTGTATTAAGTCATCAATACGGGGTTTGCACGAAGTGATCGATGGTGCCGGTTATGCCGTTGGCCATTCTAACCTGAAGTTGATCGTGTCTGGTTATTTTACGTGTCACTAAGCTGGAAATAGTCGAGGCTTAGGTACTAAACAAAGCCCGACCCAATGCGGTTGGTTGAAGTGCAGCTGAGAAGTATTTCCGGTCACTCTTTCGGTCGTTTTGAAAACCAGCTCTGCGCCTCTTCACCCTTCAGCCCCGTATTTTACAACTGCACCGGTACTGTATCCGCTCCTCTCTAACACGCGCAAACCCCTATTGACTGACAAGTGGGATGGGGCCGGTGAGGGCTGCGACTACAGGGGATCGCGGGGTAGCAGGAGGGGTGCATCTACGTGAGGCAATTCCACAGTCATACAGAGAAGTGGAGGCGTAATTTGGGAAGGTAGCATTTTTGTACAGAGGAGATGGTATTTTAATATTTAGGCTCAATACAGGAATTCTAAGGGCTCACGGGCACGGGCAGAAGGCTGAATGTGCCAGAGCTCTCAGCCAGGGGCGTGGTATCTAGAAGACGAAGTGAAATGGGCTCGCAGACCTTATTCCAATTATCGGGCGACTATAGCAGCTTTTGGCAAGAGACTTGTGAAGCGCACAACAGGACGCAGTCGGTGTTAGCAGGCCATTAGTAAAGGCGCACGCTGGATTGCCGCAACGCTGCAGCTGCCGCTAAAAACTTTGTCAGTTTTGCCGGATGACTCTCGCTGCGAGTCATTGGGGCTAGCCGTCGTCTCATCATGCTGCATCAGGTAATTGCCCTGAAGCTGACCTGGTGTTGTCTCCACGCACGATCGATGACCCAGCCAAGCAAAATGACATGGGGGCTTTGTGGGCTTTGCCACTTCCTGGCCTGACTCGTGTGTGGCATTCCCATTTCTCTTCGCATTTCTCTTCACGATACCTACTTTAATCATTACATTTCTGCCGCTCAATCCTAACCAATTTCTGCCGCAATCCCCGTAAATCCCGCGAGACCTGGAATCCGAGACGACAACCATCAACTCCATGGCGCCTTCAACCGAAGAGCCTGAACACGGCGCTCCGCCAGCTTCAGGCCAAGACATTGATGAGACCAAAACATCAGCGCAGGAATCTACACTGGACAAGCTTCATCCATACGTCCAAGTCCTCAATCTCAATGACCTTGAGAGCGTAGTCAACCTGGAGAATGCCACTTTCCCCCCAAATGAGGCATGCAGTAGAGAAAAAGTAAATACAACCGTTTTTAGTAATAATTGTCTTTCGTGATAAAAATTAACTGACTCACATGGTTTCATCGTCAATGGTTTCACGACGTGCGAGACCTTCGTCTCTGTTGCATTTACATATCCCGGTTCGCGGAATCCGTCTTATTTCCATCTCCCTACTTGTTCTGGTAGATGATCACACAGTAGTCTCGCAGTTGAATAGTTCAACCCTGTAAATTAATCTCTATCCTCTCAGACTCTCTCATATTGGTTTTCAGTTCATGGAGTTAAATAGAAGAATCCCAATTTCAAGCTCACGTGACCACTCCCTCTCACTCCGTACTCCCAAAATACCAAATATTCCCGTTCATTCTTCCCCTGGAACCGCCTCTGACAAACATGCTAGTTTATCTACCGTCTGAATACCTGTGGCGAGCTCTGCCTCGGTCTCTTCACCTCCGCAACCCCTTCAACTCCGCACAGCCCTCTCCGCCGCCTTTCGGAGTCTTCATTCTCTCACCCAGCCGACTCTACCGACCCATCCAGGAAGGAAGTCCTCCTTGCTCACATTGTCGCCACTAAATCGACAAGCCAAACGGTGACGGACGAAGACATGGCTTTACCTCCCAAGTGGCAGTCGAACCCTCATGCAGACCCGCATCTTGGCCACAAAGAGGAAGGCCGAACTATCTGCTTGCACTCCCTAGCTGTATTGCCCGAGTACCAGAACCAAGGATTGGGAAGGACGCTCGTGCTGTCGTATATCCAACGCATGCAGAGCGCCGACATAGCGGATCGCATTGCATTGCTGACCTATGACCGACTCGTGCCATTCTATGAGCGGCTGGGATTTGAGTATCGTGGGAAGAGTAAGGCGCAGTATGGCGGTGGTGGGTGGAATGACATGGTGGGTGCTTCTTCTTTTCCAGTCATCTTGTTTGATTTTTTTTTCTTGTTTAGTTTCACCGCTCTATCTTGACCTCATCCTCATATCCTGAAACTCATAATACTCCGTACAGACTTGAAAGCTATAGCACATAACTGACGGGTACAGGTTCTTGATATTAAAAACAGGCTAGGATCGGTTTGATCCACTTCAATGCGGGCAAGAGGTAGAGGCAAGGGAATGAATGCATGTTTACGGAGCATTGGGCGGCATGATGGTTTATTAAGGCGTTGCTGGCATTTGTACGGACGGTTAACCGATGACAGGTGTGATGATTTTATTTAAAGAAAATGTACTCTCTTGGCGTGGCTTGAAGATCGGCGAACGGGTGGGGCGGAGCGGACGTCCAAAGACGACGGTTCATACTCATTACAGGCCCTGTAAATCTCTCAGCATGTCAACCAATTCGGGTTCGACGCATCGACTCGGCTTCACTCCAGTTGATTACAACCTTTGTGCACATTCTACCCGTTTCCCATACGCACCACCCTAAACACAACAGCCACCTTAGAAAGCCACGCCCTCACCCTTCCCCAGTCCCCGCCACAAAAATCCTCCCCACCCACCTCAAGAATCCTCGAACAACCCCCACCCCTTGCGCTATATCCGCATCCCGCATCATAAGCCACCGACTCACACCCCTCCAAACCTCCAGCTTCAACTCCAGCCCCAACCCCACCCCGGTCCCATCTCCTTGCTTAGATCCGGGCCCGGCACCAGCACCGCGGCACCACGCCAGGGCCCGCGCTGCGCAAACACGCACGCGACCACCTACCGCAGCTTGCGCCTAGGCGCCGTGCGGCCGTACATCCAGCGCACGGTGGCGAAGTCCAGGACGCGGGTGCGCGGCGCTGCTGCCGCAGCGGCGGCGTGGAGGAGGCGGATGGTGCGGTTCTAGAGCGTGGGGAGGTGGAGGGATTGCGCGAGGAGCTGGAGCGGAAGGGGGCGGTACTCACTCGAGCGTGGATAGGCCGCCGAATCTGTGTGGGGGGTTCGGGGCTGCGGCGCTGGGTGCTCGTGGCCATGGTATATTTGCTTCTTCGACGGCTTCTTATTTAGACTCTTCGAACCCTCCAGCAGCGCGCCGGGCTGCGTCTTATAGGACGGAGCTTCCGGGGTTGGTGAGCGGGGGTTAGGGAGGACGATCGGAGGGCTAGCTCTTGTTTTGCCACCAGGTGGTTGCGTCGGCATGGGTCGTGCTGCCGGGTAGCTCGCCGGGCTTGACTGACCAGAAGACTGGTATCCCGGTTTTTTTAGGGAGTGGTGCCGTTTGCTGGGTAAGTGTCGTTTGTTGCTCCTTGGCTGCTCCTTGCTCCTTTCTTCTCCTTCACGCTGCTCCACATCTTTTAAAACCCCAGTGTTCTCTTAATCTTTGGGGGGTACTAGGAATCGATTGGCTTCTGCCGTGGAAGGTGCAGATCCGGGAATGGCTCCAAATCGGAATATGGAATCAGACTGTGGCGGGCGTCGGAGAGATGCTGTCAGCTTTTCAGACATGGTTGGGCCAGTTCAGGAAGATACACAGGGAACGAAAGGTTGGGGTTATGAAAAGTTAAAAAGATTGGTAGATTGCATAAAATGGAGGGATTTTTGAGGCTGTGATTAAAGTTGATTCTATGGTTTAAGGGACTTTGCCAGTATGTATTAAGCGGAGCAACTTGTTTTGTATATAGAGCAGTCACCTTCTTTAACGAAATTAATCTACAACCCCACAACAGCTATCATCTCAGAAATACCGTCAAATTAATCCGCAGAACTAGCTCTATAATCGATCAATATATCTACTCCATTAGCCCCCACGATGTCAAGCAGAAACCGCCACCGAACGGGCGATGCGTCGATTGAATATAGTAGTATAATGGCTTATAGGCTAAGGAGTTCCCTAGCAGTTCTAAATAGTATATAAGATCTAATAGGAGGACATAGGAGGATATACCCCCTTCTAGCCCCTTAGGGACTAAATACCCCTACTATATTAAAGGCGGAACGTAGGCGATTTACTAGACCCTCCTACTACCCTTAGACCTTTTAAAATGCCTTAAAAGCGCATAAGACTAGCTAGGAGGTTATACCTAGGTTTTTGCCTTATTAGGGGTTTTTTGTAACGGAACCTTGTAGCAAGTACTACGGTGGGCTCGTTATTGGGCTAGGTGTGTAGGTATTGCAAGTAAGTCAACAACGTAATAACAACTGGTGGAGTGGTTGCCCAACAGATTAACTCTAATTGTATTCTAAGAATTACTATAAGGAAAGAACTATCTAGAGTAGGGACTATGGTCCTTTAAATACATAACCGTACTCCTAGGAAATCCTCCTTATATGTGAGGTACGTATGCTCTATCTGCTCTGTTACGGATTATATAGATTATATAAATTATATAGATTATATTACGTGACTTGGTTACTATTCCTTATTATATAGCTCCACCGGCTCCATTTTGGACCGTGTTTATATTAACTAACTAGCTTCTTCTAACTCCTCTCTAAGTAGTTATAATATTATACTTAAAGCGTCCGTAACACTATCTCCTTCCTCTTTATTTTCATCCTTAAAGATTCCTAATATCTCTAAGTTATTTACTAGAGGTATAATATCCGTCTAATTAATTTGGTTAATATTATTGCTTATTATGCCTAAAGCAATTTCTCTTTCTTCTATAGTTTAACGTGCCCGCACTATTACTGCTATACTATCGCTAGGTGAAATAATATCGTCTCCGTGTTCTTGTTATGCGAGAAAGGGGTTAGTTTATGTTGCGCTAGCGAGTCCTTTGTCTTAATAACTTTTCTCTTATTTAGAGTGCACTAAAGTAAATATTCGTTCGTCCTGCGACGTTCGCTCTATATTTAATACTAAGTGTGCGTGTCCTATAACTCTTAATAGTCTTTAAGTTCCCTAAATAATTTGTTATAGGGTCTTGTGTTTAATCTACTGCTATAAAGCTTAATAGTAAGCTCTTAAGCGCCCTTAATAAACTATGGTAATTATAAGAGGCGAAATAAGAGGCTACGGCTGCTTAATAGCGTGCCCTTAAAACTTATCTTTTAGCCTTTACTTATCTTCTGCGTCTTAAACAGGTTCGTAAGAAGGTGCGTTCTAAGGAGTGGAAACTTATAAAATAGGGTTTATAGAAACTTAGTGATAAAAGAACGGATTCTCTCCTAATAGCGAAGGAAATAACTCTAAGTAGTTTAGCAGTTGCTCTTCCTAGGTCCCCCTTAGGTGACTTATTCTTTAGTAACTCTTCTTTATCTATATTACCTAACCTCTTCCCTTCTAATACTCCTATACCTTTCTTATAGCATTCTTTAAATTTTCTAGTAGTTCCTAGGTAGTCTTATTATAGCCTATCCACTTAACCTTATACTATATTTTATTGTTAACGTCCTTATAACTAATGATCCTTAAAACTTACTATTTATCTTCTTCTTATCCTCTATACGTGTCTGCTTTATAAACTAATAGCTTAACTTTCCCGTGTACTAGCTTTAGTATTGCAATATACTATATAGGGTAGATTTTTATCTTAGCTGGTAGGTTTAACTTAAATGTAACTGGTGAAATTCTTTATATAATTTTAAAAGGTCCTAGTCTGACGTGGTTTAACTTCTTACTTAGTTATCGACTCTTGAAATTTTTATATAGTAGCTATACTTTATCTCCCTCCTTAAGATCTAGTCCCTTAGATCTTTTAGCGTTGTAGTATTTCTTCATTCTTTGCTATACTATCTTGGCTGTTTCTATAAGGTTCTTATGAAGATTTATTAGTATCTCTATCCTTTGCTTAGCTATACTACTTATCTTCTTTACTTAACGTGGCGATAATAATGTTCTTAGCTTATATCTATAGTTTGCCTTAAATAGTAATATACCTATTCCTTCTTATGGTGTTACATTGTATGCAAACTATATAACTGGTAATAATAATACCCAATTATTCTGTGCGTAATTAATATAGTGCCTTAAATACTGCTCTAGTGTCTAATTTAATCTTTCTGTTTAACCGTCTGTCTGCGGATAATATATGGTAGAAGTTACTGCTTAAACTTCTTGCTCCGCTAAGAATACCTCCTAAAATGCTGCTATAAATCTTAGATCTCTATCTAATATAATCTTACTTAGTGCTCTATATCTTACGAATACTTCTTTAATATAGATTTTAGCGATATCTTCTGCTGATATCTCTTCTGTATATGCTATAAAGTACCCCTACTTTATAAGCTTATCTATTATTACTAAGATTGCGTTGTAATCTTATCTGGTAATAGGATCTCTTAATTTTAGCAACTTTATAATAAAGTCCTATAATATAACCTCCTATAGTCTCTCTAGTATTTTAATAGGTTGTAGCCCTCTATATAGCTTATACCTTATTAGTTTATTTCTTTAGTAATCTAAATACTCCTTAGTGACCTTTTTAGCTATCCTTTAGATTCCGTTAATAATATACTCCTCTTAGAGTCTTAATACTAAGCCTATAGCTCTATTATATCCTTAAGTTAATTCCCTATAGAATTCTTCTATAAAGTGCTCTACTATGCTTTTTGGGATATACTTTACTTCTTAGTTTTTGTATATATCCGACTATAGATCTTCTAGCTATGCTTCTAGAATTTTTTATGCCTAAAAGCTTTCTAGTGTCTTATAGACCTTATCTAATTCTTTCTAAGTTACTGTAATTTTTGGATAATTATACCTAATTAATCTATCTGTATCTTTTCGCAATAAAGCCCTTAATGGCTTTTTATTATTTTGCAGTTTAGCCTTTTAACTTAGAGCATCTGCCCTTGTATTGTCTGTACCCTTAGTATACTAAATCTTGAAATGGTATTCTGTAAGCATCTCTGCCTATTTAACCTATTTTTAGTTAAGTTCCTTTGTCGTTAGGAATCCTATTAAGTTTTTATAATCCGTCTTAACTATAAATAGTTTCTCTATGCCTTATAAGAATGCTCTTTATTCCTTTAATACTATAACTATACCTAATAATTTCTTATTGTAGATGTTATAGTTTAACTCTAGTGGTGTTATCTTTTAACTATAGTATGCTACTGGGTGCTATCTGTCTGGATACTTTTGTATAAAGTATACCCTTAGTATAAAGTCTAATATATCTATCTTAATAACCGTCTCTAGTCCTAGTTAATAGATCTTAAGAACTAGCTCCTAGGTAAATAACCTCTTAACTTTCTTAAATAGTTCTTATTACTCCTTTCCCTATATCTATAGTTCTTCTTTCTTTATTAACTACGTAAATGGTTTAATATCTTTTAACTATTACGCTATAAACTTTCTGTAGTAATTACAAAACCCTAAAAATAATCTTAACTGCGTAATGTTCTCTAGTTCCTGCTAATTTACTATAGCCTTGATCTTCTTTAGATCTATACTAAGTTGGCCTAGTTTAATAATAAATTTAACGAAATTAGTCTTCCTAGTAAAGAACTTATATTTCTTAATTGCTACTAATATCTGTTCTTCTTATAGTCTCTTTAAGACCTATTTAATATATTCTCTATATTCTTCCTTAGTTATTAAGTAGATGATAATAATATTAAGATATACCATAATAAATTCATCCAAATATTCTCCTAATATATTATTAATTTGCTTTTAAAACGTTGCTAGTGCGTTTATAAGCCTAAATTGTATAACTAATAGTTTATATAGTCCTTCCTTTAACCTAAAGGCTGCCTTCTATTTATTACCTTCCTTAATTTTAACCTGATGGTACGCCTATCTTAGATCTATCTTTATAAAGATTTGCGTATTATCTATCCTATCTTAGATTTTGCTAATTAAGGGTAAAGAATACCTATCCTTTCTGGTAATGCTATTTAACTATCTATAGTTAATATACAGCCTTAGCTTACTATTCTTCTTTGGTATAAACAGTACTGGATAACCTGCTAATAATTACGATAGTCTAATGTATCCCTTTTATAAGTTTTTTTAGATAAACTCTTTTAATGCTCTACCTTTTTTCTTAGTAAGCTTGTAGATTAGAAAGAACCTTAGACTTATTCCTAGTTCTAATTCTATTTTATAGTTCTACGCTGCATACTTTAACAGCTTTTTACTTTTTGGTAACTATAGTTTCTTACCGTACTTATGGTATCTCTTTAGTATATGGCTTAGCCCTTTTTCTATTTCCTTATAGGTTGCTTCTACTTAGTACCATACTATCTTGGCTTGTTATTATATCTTGCGTTATTAAGTATCTTTAATATTAACCTAACCTATAATCTAATCGATCTTTGGATTATATTCCTATAACTAAGGCATTCCTAATACTGCCTTATTATTCCCTAATGGTAATATATTAAAAGATATCTTAATCTGTCTTCCTTTAATAGTTATCTAAATAGGTCCTGTTTTAAGATTAATAATGCCTCCTCCGTAGGCTATTGGATCTCCTAAAATTGTTACTAATAGGTAAGGATATTCCTTTTTTCTATGTGGTAACCCTATTCTTTTAACTACTGCTAGCAAGATATGGTTCCTTATTACTCTACTATCTATTAGTGCCTTAAACTGTTAATCTTACTACTTAACTTATAAATTTAGGTGTTGTCCTTAAATTCCTTTAAGGGTTTAAGGCTCTACTACTGGCTCCCTCTAATCTTGTGGGCCTCTACTTTTCCTAACTATTAGCTGCTTAATCCTATTTGTACTTGGTTTAACTTAGGCTAATACTTAGTTTGCTTTTTGTCTTCTATATGCTATAAATAGGTATTCTCTAGATATTCCCACTATTGTCGTCTATCTAGGCATTCTTCCGTAAGGAATCTTCCTGGTTAAAGCGTTAAGTCCCCTTATTCTTAAACTTCTGTAGGATGCTAACCGTATATATACTTGGTATTCCTAAACCGTTTCTTATTTAGTGCCTAATATATTCTTATAGGGTATTTTTAGTTCTTTTTTTGGGTTTTTATATATGTCGTATATGTTATCTACGTATATAATCTATGCTAATGTGTAGTACGCTGGGTGTCTTGGGTTAACTCTTAGCTCGTCTTTATCTTTAAGTTTAAACCTCTATTGTGTTAATCTGAATATTACTGTCTTATTTACTGGTACTAATATTTATATTATCTCTTTTTAGTCTATAGCTTGTTCCTCTAGATCCTTTAACGTTATAATTAAGGCTCCTTTAATGTAACTTATCTGTCTCTTAGATATTGCTTAATTTAGTATAACCTTCTTGTCTAACCATATGTAAAAGTCTTCTTACTTATTATTACGTTGTTGCCTAAACCACTTTTGGTATAGCTTACTAAGTATGTATAATCTGTCCGTAAGGAAGTATCTTTTTATTGCTGCTTTATAATAGCCTTTTATGTATCGTTTTTGGAATCTAGTTAGAATTCCTAGATTCTCTTCTTCTTCTAGTTCTATAAGCTACTTGGCTTTAGGTGTACCTACCTTTAGCCTATTAATAACCTTTTATGTAGGTGTCTTTTTCCTAAAGCGATCTGGCATTCTTAGCTCTGTAGATTGCTTCTGTTATACGAAGATTCGTTATCTAAATCCTTCTATACTTTCTTATAGTCGTTATTTTTCTAATGGATCCTTAATATCCTTGTACTTTTTGACCTTAGTATTGGCTTTTCGATCTTTAGGCTGAACACTATATTCCCCTAGTAAGTCTTCTGGGTCTATATATCTGTCTCCCAATCTAACTGCTATTTGTATTACAGATTCTCTAATCTATAAAGAAGCTTCTTACTTCTTACCTATGGGTGTCCTTATTTATACTCTGAATTTTTAGTCCCTTAGATTCTTTAATCCTAAGCTTGCTTTTAGCTTAAGCTTAGCTCCCGCCTTAGTCTAATTAGGCGTCCGTGGTGTTTTTATCTTATCTTAAGAGTTTTAAATCTCATTTATCTTGTCTTAAGAATATAATGCCTGTGGGAAACTCTATCCCGAGCTTATTCGTATATCTTTAAACTAAGCTACTACTATACTCTATTGGGTTTTGTCTATTATAGGTTCTTAAGCTATTCTTATCCTGTCTTCGGAATCTTAAGCCTTTGGCCTTTTATCTTTATTAAGTGGTAAGCTAGTACTAGCAGTTGTCTACTTACTTAATTTCTTTTAGATACTGCTTCTGCCGTCTTATAAAGCAATAGATGCCGTATCTAACGGTATTATAATACCCGTTACTAAATCTTGCTCTATGGCGGTCTTAGTCTCTACTTCTATTACATTATTAAGGTTTAGATACCCCTAGTTAGTTCCTTTACTATCCTTATTGCTATTAATTAATAAATACTCTAATTCCATTATTATTGTCGCTAATTATTATCTATATATTGCTATAATATCCTGATCTAGCTTATAGAGTTAATTTTATTCTTTATTTAACTTTCTAGTTTCTCTAAGTCCTCTTAACTCTAGCTCTTATAGCCAATAGCTTATGCCGTACTTGGCATCTTTATAAATTTGGTATACGTTATTATAATAAAATGCGAAACTTCTAATTAAATATTCTTTCGTTCCTCGCAGTATACTATTATCCCTCTATATATATATATCTTTTACTAGTTAGGTTCCCTTTATTATATAGTAACTCTAACTATCTTTATAATCCCTTATAAAATGACCCTATTTCCCGCAATTTATATAAGCTCTATCTTTAAACTATTAACTTTGCTATAGAGTTTGCCTAAACGTCTTCTACTAGTAAGATCCCTAATTTAGCCTTTACTCTTTAGTCCTGTGATTACTAGATCCTTAACCTCTAGGTTTCTATAGTTTCTTACTCTATCTCTTATAGGCTTCTTTAGTACCGCTTAGGTCCATTAGCTCTATGCTATACCATAGTTTCTAACTTAGCTTTTGTCGTTGTGTACTCTACGCCTTATATAACTGTAGAACTCTATCCTAACCTCTCTTAGTTTATTCCCTTTAGAAGATCCTATTATTAATCTTTATTACTTAATCTATTAATTCCCTTAGGGTATCCGCATCTTCCATTAGAATAATTACATCCTAGACTTTAGCCTTAAGTCCCTATTTATACTATGCCATAAGCGCCCTATTATTCTACTTAACTTATATAGCTAGCGTTTAGAACTGTGTTGTATACTTAATTACTAAAGTTTATTGCATAATATCTTAGAGTTTTTTTTCTGCTGTAGTTACTGCCTCTAGGTCTCCGAATATTTGTGTAAGTTGCTTTATAAATCCTTCCTAACTTAAGAACATAAACCGTACCTCTTAATTGGTGGTCGTTATTCTATTTACTTATATTTCTATAAGGTAAGGCTTAAACTATTTAAGTGCTCTTTCTAATAAGAATAATCCCGCGTAAGCTATTCGATCTATAGGTATTGCTAGCTTTACTTCTTCCTGCGCTACCTTAAAGTGCATTTACGTAAGAAATTCTTTAAGCTTTAATCTTTCTCCTGAGAATCTTTTAATTAATAGTAACTTAACCTTTACTGCGCCTATCCCGTTAATCCTTTATTTAAGTGTTATATTGTTTTCTATTAACTAGTTAACTATCTTTTATAGTTATTTAACCGTTATAGGTTATTGTGAGTTAGTATCTGCTATACTAGTGTCGCCTCTAGACCTTAAAGTAGTTGCTGCCATTAATGGCGTTATAGTGGCTGCTTTTGGTGGCATATTATTTAACTTATTAAAACCGTAACTAGGTAGTAATTATATAACGGAACCTTGTAGCAAGTACTATGGTGGGCTCATTATTAGGCTAAGTGTATAGGTATTGTAAGTAAGTTAATAACGTAATAATAACTAGTGGAGTGGTTGCCTAATAGATTAACTCTAATTATATTCTAAGAATTACTATAAGGAAAGAACTATCTAGAGTAGGGACTGTGGTCCTTTAAATATATAACCGTACTCCTAGGAAATCCTCCCTATATATAAGGTACGTGTACTCTATCTACTCTATTACAGATCCTACAGATCGTACAGATCATACAGATTACATCACGTGACTTGGTTACCATTCCTCGTTACATGGTTCTACCAGATCTATCCTAGACCATGCTTATATCAACTAACTAGCTTCTTCTAACTCCTCTCTAAATAGTTATAACATCGTACTTAAAGCGTCCGTAATAATAAGAGTACTAGAGAATAAAGACTTAGATTATATAGAAACTAAAAAATCTATAAAGTTTAAAAGGTAGAAAGCTGCTTTTAAATATAAAATTCTAATTAAGCATTAGATTCGCGCCGTCCTATTTAGCTTATAGATAAACCTTTTTTTAGTTACTGTTCCCGTTAGTTTTGTGGTTAACTATCTTAATATTAATAGCGTTGCGATATTTATTGTTAACTTTATTACTATTATTCTACTCGCTATAATGCTTAGTTATGCTACTAAAGAGATTACTCTCCGCGTTGGTGAGATACTTAGTAGTCTTTTAAACGCAACTTTTGGGTATATATTTAGGCCCCTTCCGTATCTTGTTATTATTTAACCCTAAGTGTAGAAATACTGTAGAATTAATTATATCTATTTAAGCTCTAGTTAAAAACGAGATTACCATTATTAAGACTTCTTTAGTTAGTAGTATGCTTTTAAACTTGCTTCTTATTCTTAGAATATACTTCTTCTTTAGAGGTATTAGCCGAGTAGAGTAATACTTTAATGTTATAGTTATATAGACTGCAGCTAGCCTTCTAGCTCTATGTATTAGCAGCCTAATTATTCCAACCGTCTTCTATTCTATACTGTTAAGTAAGTTTAATAAGGACTTTAGACTTTAGATAGATACTAACCTACTTAGCTATAGACTCTAATAGCTCTACTCTTAATTAAGAGCTTTTACGCGGAATAGCTATTATTCTTTTAGTTATTTATACTTACTACCTTATCTTTTAACTAAAGTTATACGCTAAAATGTATAATTTTTTTTAGTTAAAAGGTTCCTAAGCGCAAATCCTCTAAAGTTAGGGAGGGTGGTGCTTTTCGTAAAATTGTATAAATTAGCGCTAGAATGGCGGCCGTATTTAGAGGTAGAGTAAACTAAGAATAGCTTATGCGGGACTTGAATATAGAAGTAGAAGATAATAAGATTAATAAGCCCTAACTGACAATCTAGGGTGCACTTATTACTCTTGCGATCTCTACTACCTTAGTTACCTTCTGCTCTAAATTTATAGTTAATAGTATTAGCGAGGTTATAGTAAGTGGTACTGTTTTTACTACCTTTATTGGTCTTATTCTGCTTCTAATTGTTAGCAACGCTGCTAAGTATATAATAGCGGTTACGGTAGCTTGTAAGGATAAAATAGATCTAGTAATTAGTGTTGCTATTAGATCTAGTATATAAATTGCTCTTCTTATTCTCCCTTTTATTATTATAGTCGGTTAGATTATAGGCCGGGATTATATAATACTTTATTTTAATACCTTCCAGATTACTATATTGTTTATTACCGTACTTTTAGTAAATTATCTGATCTAGGATAGCAAATCTCGTAAGTTTATTTTATTTTATTTTTTTTACTACCTAGTATTACTTCCACTAACTTTAAATAGATTTGCTTGAAGGA
>Ga0307515_10011882_pt1 | contig 16460 bp, 22 predicted proteins | sample 17_EM_MG_FD_194513 | JGI IMG/M metagenome (GOLD analysis project Ga0307515, IMG submission 194513) | Populus trichocarpa ectomycorrhiza microbial communities from riparian zone in the Pacific Northwest, United States - 17_EM | ecosystem: Host-associated > Plants > Roots > Unclassified | place...
TGCTCACCCCCCCCCCCCCCCCCCCCCCGATAGTGACTGCGTCTTGCACAATTTTTTGATGGATCCGGGTGCGATGTATCCCGAAGGATTCCACCCAGTCCAGACTGCTTACAAACGCGACTATTCTGGATTGGCCGATTACCTCCCTCGATCTGCCGTAGGGGTAAAATATTATTTCGCGGACTTCGGAATATCTGTGCACGTGGCAGACACAGATCGTCCAAGTTTTGTCACCGGAAATTTGGGTCGGGATCGAGACCCGCCCGAACTCTCCGCCACTGTCCCCTACGACCCATTCAAGCTGGATGTATTCATTATAGGAAACATGTTCAGACAGAAGTTCTGTGACGTGATTATTCCATCCTCTTTCGTCCCTCGGCGATGCTCACATTCCCACAGCGATTCTCCAACGTCGAATTCCTTCGGCCCCTTGCCAATCGGATGGCCGCCCAAGGTCCTGGGCAGCGACCATCTGCTGAGGAGGCGCTGCGTGATTGGCGCCGTCTGCAGGAAGGAATCTACACGGTCAGCAAGGAATGGCGACTACGTCCGCGCGGAGAGGACATTCTGGGAATCGCCCTGGATGTGGTTTCCTTGTATGACGTTTCCATGTATTACACTAGGGCTATTTTCGGAGGGCTTTTCGGGCAATTGTCGCGCACGCCTTTGTGAATACATTGATCCTTGGGAGGACAGCCACATTGCAACAATGTTCTTAAATCAGTGTCCCAAATTTGGTTCAAAACCACATAGTGTGGCCCGACGTGAGAACGACAGACGATGGCGTCTCTGCCCGATGGACGTGCTTGCGATGGGTCCTGAACATGAAGAGTGGTGCCCATTCGAACGCCACACCTTTTTTGGTATAGTTATTCAGGAAATCATTCATCCGCCATCTTTGATCGGTAATCAGAGGTCGGACAAATAAGTAGTACACACGCGCCCACGTCTCAACGGGGCTCGGCACTCCGGCATGGTGCACCATATGGGTCCGCCGCCCTGGTGTTGACGTTGCGGCATTGCCCGGCTGGTATATTGATCTCAGCATGTCGACAACCTGAGTCTCCCGTTCGATGTTTGGTCTGTGGGGTTGTCAGCGACCCGTGGTTTGTGTCAGGGGTGCGTCGTTGATTTTTTTCTGAACGGGGTGACAGTGGGAATGGGTTATGACCAGGGGACCTGGCCTCGGTATCTGGTCCCAATGCCATCAAAAGGTAAACAAAAAATCGAGGCCCATTCCCTGGGAAAAGGTTTATCGAAATGACTTCCCGCTGTAAACTCGGGTTTTCTTCAACGAATAAATAGCCCATTGTCCCTGACGGGTGCATACTCTCACTTCACAACCCTCACATACCCTGATCCTCAAATCAGGTGGAAGATGCCAGAAAACGAAAAGTATGTTTCTCTATCGTTCGGCGAGCTCGGCGCTAACGACCATGCTTCCAGACTCGATGACACTCTAAATACCCTGCGTCAGGTGTTGGAAAAACTTATGGCCTCGAATAAACCAGTGGAAGTGGACTCCCGGAGACACTTTTATGATATGTTCAATCGGGAAGCCGACGAATACGACAGGGATTTCCACAAAAAGTACCACGATGACCTGAATACGACTCTGATATTTGTGAGTTCAACCAAATCGCACTCGACCTCCAAATTCACAGGAAGTAGGCCGGTCTGTTTTCTGCTGTGGCGTCGGCATTCATCATCGATATCCAACAAGAACTACGTCCAGATTACAACGAGATGAGCTTCACCGTCTTGACCATGCTGCTCAACGCCACTTCGGGTATTCCAAACCAGCTCGCCGTTCCGATGGCGTCAGGTCCAAAGGCTTCCGCGGTCGAGGTTCAGTCCATCCTTTTCAGCTCCCTCGCAAGTGCACTGCTCGCCGCATTTCTAGCCATGCTTGGGAAACAATGGCTCAATCTCCACGTCGAAGGATCTCTCATCGACCGCAGCCGCCACCGGGAGCTCAGGATGAGGGGGATGATCACCTGGCGCTTCAAGCTCATCATGGAGTGTCTTCCCCTCGTCATGCAAGTGTCGCTCCTCCTCCTTGGTTACGCTCTGGCCCGATATTTGTGGGACCTTAGTCGGACAGTCTCCGCTGTCATCGCCACCTTCACCGTTTTCGGTCTCCTCTTCTACCTGTTCATTGTATTTGCTGCGACGGTCTGGAAGACATGTCCATTCCAGACACCTCTATCCCTTGTTCTTCGCCATCTCATTTCCATCGCAAGGGAATATCAATGCCGCCGGCTACAAAAACCCCGGGATCGGCTATCCGGGATGGTCCGTTTCCGGAAGCTAAACGAATCCTTCGTCACGGCAACCCTCGAGAGATCGTTCGATGAGGAACTCGCTCTGGAACCTCAGACCCCACACGGAGCCTTAACATCAACCTCGACTGTGGCAGGTCTGGAAGGAGACGAAGGCACTCACGCATCCGACACCAACTGCATATCGACAATGTTTCGGCTTGCCAGTGGGTCGGAAGCCATTGTAGCCGTGACGAAGTTCATTCCTGAAGTCAACTGGACCCCGAATGTGCGGAGGGTTCCGCTCCTTGAAGCATACCGTAGTTTGCGCAGGTCGTTTGAACTCTTGAAAGACGGGACAGCGCTCGTTCGACCTGGAATGAGGGGACAGGCATACGGTAGTGCAACGGCGCTCCTTCACCTGCGTGTACAGCGTCTCTGTGTGGGTGCCACAGACGATGCCCACATCGTCGCCACATCACTCGGACCTTTATTACTGGGATACCGGACCAGGGAGGATCATGAACTTGCGTCGACTCTGCAAGTCCTCGATGTTGTCTTCAACGGAAGCAAGGATATTCCATGGGGAGACTTCGCGTTCAGCAATTCCCACTACTGCTGGTTGAGCCATATCATCCGATGTCGTGCCTGGGTTGTCCTGCGCACCCAGCAATCCTTGACAAAGGATGTCCTCGGGTTTATTCGGCATTCGGTTTCGAAGGAATCCCCACCTCCTCGTGTGATTGCGGATTGCCTTCTGGTCGTCAACATGATTGTTGGGAAGCTCCCGGAACTCGATGATGGGATGTTCATCAAAGACAAAAGGTTAGTGAACCATTGTGACCCCAAATTCGGTCCTGACCTTGCCTTAGTGCGGAAATCGAGGACACCCTGCGTCAAATTTACCGGAGCATCGAGTTAACGTTTGCCCCACACTCTTCGACCACAAAACGACAGCGTGCTATTGAGGTGCTAGAGCTCATGGCGCCCCTAAAACAGGAGATGCTGTGTGTCGAGAGCTACAAATTATTTCGCATGGCCATGGCAACTGTAGAGTCGGACGATTGGCTCTGGCGTCCCGCAGAACTGTTGATGTTCGGGGCTTTCAAGTGGCACATGCAACCCCCATTCGTCGGAGACCCAGCAGAGCTCGTGGGTTTCCTCAGACACTGCCTCTTGGAGCAAGAACGCGGTATCGTTCGGGATGGACCAATCGAACGTGCAATGCTGGCCCTTGCGGGAGCTTCTGCGGACGAACTCGGTGGAGGGTTGTCAGGGGTCGACTTCACAGAACCCCTGTTCTTCAATGGAATCTGCAACGCCTTAAGGAAGGATGCACCCTACCGGCTTCGACGCGCAACCGTTGCTTTCCTTCGTCACCTGGACGCACAGTTCTTCGACACGGAGAAATCGTTCGGCAACGACCAAGCTACCAAACTCGTATCCAGGTGGTCCATCTCCGCAAGGGAATCGTGGGACAAGGATCTGAACCCAGTGATGGCGGAGGCTCTGGTCACAACCTTGATGGGGCTTCTAGGTTCACCCTTTTGGAGGGAACACATACCAACGGAGCGATGGGACATTCTCCGGCTCATCAGCAGTCTGGGTGGCAAACTACCTCCCTCGTTCTATCGATGCCTCGAGGATCCCACAATAATCCCACATCTCGCGCGTGACCGTGGCTCGGGCGCGTTTACTCAATGGGTGGCCATCATGTGGATGAAATACCCCGACTTGTCGGAGGAGGTCAAAACCCAGTTAAGGAAGACAACCAAGGAGATATCAGGCGCATCAAAAAACGACATCTCCGCTTATTTGTCACACTTGGAAGCAGAGATAGAACGGGACCGAAAGAGGATTGGTGCTCTCAGTCCATGGTCTTTCGAGGAGGATGCTGTCAAGTTGAGGACGAGGCACGATACATTGCTGTTGGCACGCCAAATATTGACGGGGATTCAGAAATATCCCTTTCCATTTACATGACATGTACTTACCGTCTGCCTTATGTGACCATTTGTCTCTCGTTGGAAATGCGAACGGGCTCACGCTAGTAAGATTGATTATAACAAGTGCAGGCGCAAACACGTATAAACTACTACCGAGAGAATTGACTAAGTCTCTGTATCCGTTTCACCCTGTTCGAGAGTTCCACCTCCAGATGCCGCTGGAGATTCACACATTTCGGGCTTGGTTTCTCCAACGACCGACACGTAACAAGTACCTGATCGATAAGGGTGTATGGTAGCCATGTGCTTGATGAGTGTCTAGGAGGTTCTCGTGCGAGCTTGTTCCCAGACTAAACCGATTGTCAGTAACAACAAATGTCGGCTCCATTTCGACATACCTTCTTGATCAGAGTTGATATGTGTTCCAAAGCGTCCTCGAATAGTTCATAACGCAAAGAGGTTCTGATGAGGTATTCGGGATGGTGATTCTGCGACAGCAATGGATCAGAAGCGCTTTCAAGGAGAGTTGGGTTTCGTCACTAACTCTTAGGGTTTGAATAAGCCAAGGAGGGGGCGGGGTGAGCCTATCGTAGCTCAAGATAGTCTCCAGAGTAGTTTTAGTGTATTTGAAGTCGGTCTCCGGACTGTCGTGCCGCTCTAGCGATTGGCGGAGGTACCTCCACCCCCTGTCAGCGGGAGTTCCCGGCCACGACGAAACGCGATCTGTCAAAAGCCAGTCTGATGTGTCTGATTCCCTAGGGTGAATGTCAGAGAGTATCAAGACGGCAGATTACACGACCGGGCCATACGGGATATTGTTTGGATGTCTGGATAGCTTTAAACACTGAGTGGTGAGATGCACAAAGAGTTCGGTCATGTCTACGTCCAAGCTGCGCGCGGTGGACATGGCGGTGTTGAACTTGTTGAACTGGGCCAATAGCATTACTATTGCAGATGGTGTAGAGAGGAGACCTGGGAACGTGTGTGAGTCTGGTTTGGAGCAGTAGAGAGAGCAGTGGAACTACCTGGGCCGACGATAAACGTCGGATCGGCTTTTGTTAGCTCCAATTGGGCTGACAGAAGCGTGTAGTCGTAGTGGATGTCATTGACGCTGACAATTTCCATGTCCCTTTTTCCGGGGGCGTATAGTTCCTCCGGGATATGTCTCGACAATTTCCTTCGTTTCCGAGGCTGGAGGAATGCCATTAGCATGACAAGATCAGGGATCACAACAGGCGGCGCACAATGAAGTCGGATTCGGCGGCGAGAGGGATCGCGATCCATGCGACTCTCTGATCTACCAACGACAGTGCATTCACGGCACCGAGGTACGCTTCGATCTGCAACTCGGCCATTGGGACAAAGTTCGATGGCTCAGCGGCCAAGGTAGCAAGCTTCCTCGCCCGTTGATACATAACCAATGCCGCTGGAATCCTTGTGTTACAACGCATGACAACGGGAAGAGGAAGGGAGCGACGAACCATTGCGATAATCCCCCCTCGTGATATACCATGTGTATAAGATCCTTGAGTAGAATGGCCGGATACGTGGATCCGCGTTCCGAGCATTGAAGGAAAGGGCATCCTCGACTTCCGTATTAAAGCCTGCGAAGTTGAACGAAACCAGCTTCTCGACGGCGTTTTCCTCACACATCCGGTGTACCAACTCGGTGACACACTCCCGCTTCCTATCGTCACGTTAACAGACGGGGAGGGGAGGCATTCGCACATAAACACTCACAAACTGTCGTAAGGCGAAGCGGCGAGCACAGCGTATGCATCATCATATGCCCCAAGCTCTGTCAGTCCCTTGATCACCCTGTACCATAGCTCGGAGGTATCACCACCGGGAGGTGCGACAGATAAGGCGAGTTGCGAAGCGCGGACTTCATAGTGAGTCGCCGATGCAGCTCGGAACAACTCCCTCAGGTGTAGGTAAAAACTGAAGTCGGAGTCTAGCAGACTGGCGCCGGGCAAAACAGCGGCAAACGCGTCTCTGTCCTCCGGGGCGAGAGCACCGTCAGGACCTGGGTCATGCGTTAGCATTCAGGGGGAGCAATGCTGAAAGCTGAAAGATGACCTACCGAACCGACCGGCGAGTCCGTCGAGGAGAGCGGCGGCATCATCCGCTCTACCACGGTCAAGCCACAGGCGTGCAAGAACATAGGTAACGCCAGGTGTTCGTGGTAACCATGTGAGAAGTTCCCCTGCCACTTCGAGATACCCTAGCAACCGCAACCTCTCACAGTAAACAACCTCGCTTCGCGTAGCGTTAGCCGGAGTGACGGACTGCAACAACCCCGTCGAGTCGAGGAAGTGATGTGCAGATTCTATCAACCCTTTCTGTCCCCAAGAGCGTGGTAGGAGTCGATGTAGGAGCGAGTAGACGGGCGATGATCGGGTTCTGGACTGGGAAACGTTCATATTCCGCATCCGGGAAACGAAGTCCTCTGGTTCTCCGAGGGTGTCTTGCTCGCTATCCCCGGCCACTTGTCGAGCAACGTATCGTAGCATTGCCAACCCCCGGAACACCACGAGGACTTCCGCCAAAAGTGAGGGATCCCAATCTCCAAGATCCTCTGCAAGGAAGTGCAGGAGAGCGATGATCGTAAGACACAGATCATACCGGGCGTTCACGGTTATCCCAACGAACGAGGCAGTTAAAGCCCTCGACCATTCTGACTCGGTAGTCGGCAGAAGTAGTTCCACCTCTTCCTCCTCAAGTTTGACCTCGTTGTCGGTGAGTCCTCCTAGGATGTCCAGTCCAAACCTGATCGCCTGGTCAAGATCCTCGATGCTCTGCAACCTCCCCGTAATCCAACTATCATCCGCTTCGTCGAGATCAGTCCTGAAGAAGGTCCGTTGCGACTGGTCAAAGATGATGTCTGCGTAAGGAAATGCGACTTGCTGAACCATACTCGTCAACCGATCTTCCAATGTCAGCATCGTCCGAGTTCCGATCTTTGCCTTGAGACTCCACAATATCTCCATCAACCCGTACTGAGGTTCCACCGCGATAGATGAGGACAGCACCCGGTGCAACCGAAGCGGCAGATCCTCTCCTACGCGAACGCCCACACGTTCACGTTCAACGATGATGAGGTCTCCAGCAGACCCCAAGCCTAGCATTAATGGCCACCTAGCCATCCCCTCCACTTCCCTACAGCGTGCAATAAATCCTTCCCAATCTCTTTTCAGAGCGTTCCAGTACTTGTCGTGTTGCTGTGCTCCTGTCTGGGGGTCTCGCGTAAGGCGGACGGTGCAGCCAACGACCGCAGCGATGTTTTCTCCGAGGGTAGCGTACGGTGAGGTGAGTTGTGGGGGAGGTACACCAGGAAGTGAGAGACAAGAGACCGTGTAGGCCTCGAGAGCGATTTTCAAAGTTAAAGGTGAGAAAACTCCGGGGCGCATGGTCGCTCCGTAGAATTTGGCGGTCATTGAACCAGGAGTCAAGAGCAGCTCGTCGAGATACGACGGTGTCAACTCAGACTCTTGGGGATATGTAGAAGCAGCCCACTGTCCGATAAATGGATCGTTCTTTTTCGCTTTCCCCCACTCCCACTCCACAGATTCCACGACGGATTGACCCTGGCGACTCCACAGAGCGTGTAAGCTGGTTCCAACGACCGTGAAGTCGTGCAGTTGACAATGTACACTCGTCGGTGATGATTCGAGAGAGAACCCCGTGACAAGTTGATCTGAAACCTGTCCGAAAAGGTGGAACACACCACCGGAGGAAGTGGACGATGGTGTAGGGATGAACGCCAGCACGTAAACGGCACTCTCGTGCTCAAATGCCCGAACCAGCTTCTGGGGTTCGTCGCTTAGGAGTAGAGTTGGTTTCGCAGGGGTTATGGTTCCTGGGACTGGCGTGAGCGCACGACCGGTGGATGTAGAGGGGATGGCCTTGGCTGAGGTACAGCCGTTCTTCGGTGACCAAGCCCGGAGCGTTCTGTCTCTGGAAAGGGTCCACACGTTTTCGATCTCACTTGGTTGGGGGCAACTCGCCATAGCCACTACATCCGAATTGTTTGGCTCTGGGTTATGGCGGGAGGGAATCAAGGAAGTGATGGTCGAGAAGATCGAACCATGGGAGTGGACGTATTCGGACCATTCACCTAAGCGGTTGTTACATCAGCCAATAACAAGAGGAGTGCCCGCAGGAGACTGCCTACCATCTTCAACCTCATCGCCAATGTAAGTTGCTTCCAAGCGAACCACAGATCCCTGCTCAAGGGTTACAGCGACTGAGTATGTGCTTTGTATCTGCGCCATCGAAAGGGAATGTCCGGGGGCATTTTTGATGAGATATTCGCGACACCAGTTCCGTCCCAAGGTGTCATTCCATAACCGCGTAGAATCCCTCGCGGGAAGGATCAGGCGGTACAAGGAAGCCGTCTTCGTGACCGCTATTAAATGAAGTTCGTTGGGCTGCCAGAAAAACAACGCGGGGGAGCTGAGGACGGGTGCGGGGAAGACGAAACGGATTGGAGGGAGGTCATGGGTGAGAGAAATAAGTTCGACGATCAACCCAGCGTGAATGACGCGCAGGAGGATCGTCCCTGTCACATCCGAGTGGAAAACTACGGAATCGAGAGCGTGCTCCACAGGAGGATCAGACTCGGTCGGGGGAGGAGGGAGTGGTGCATTTCGACGCGAGGTTTGGATTGGGATCGAGGTCGCTTGGGCCGATGGAAAGAGGGCAGAAACTTGGGTGGAAACGAGAACACCGCCTTCCATAGCGCAGTGACGGATGACGCGTCGCTATCTTGCCGTCGTCGTCGGGGTTGGGGCCGGGGGTGGTGTGATCACGAAGGACGATGTTGAGCTTTGAAGCGAAAACGCGTCTGCGTGAAACCACGCGGCTGGTCACAAACCACCTTGTACACTTTCGATCATGAGCGGGCTCGCAGACGAATTGCTCGCAGACCTCGAGGGCTTCTCCGACGAAGGGGAGGGTTTTGAAGAAGAAGAGACCGGCCCTTCCACACCCAACGGGGCAGTCCAAACTGGTACGAAACGCAAGGCAGAGGAAGGGCCTGATGAGGACATGTCGGCAGAGGAAGGAGGGGAGGATGAGGAGGGAGAAAAGCAAGCCGGGCTCGTTCTCGAGGGCGGAGTGCGACCAGCGGACGAACTCGATGCCGACGACGTACAACAGATGGAACTCGGAGGGGTTGAGGACGTATCCAAGATCGCAAAGTTGTATGGGAGCAAGCGGATGAACGATATCCTCAAGGTACGTCAGCTTCTCGAGACTCTCAGAGCTACACATACGAAGTTTTGCTAGGATGTCGAGTACTACCAATCGAACCCAAGCACCGCTGAACAAATATCCTTGCCCGTACATTCAAATCCGGAATATACCCTCATCGTGCACGCGAACAATCTCTCTGTGGACGTGGATAACGAGATTTTGGTGGTTCACAAGGTGAGTATCGAACTTCGGTTCATCTCTTGCAATGGTGGCTGATTGAAATTAGTTTATTCGAGATCACTACGGCCCCAAGTTTCCGGAACTCGAACAACTTATCGTTGACTCAGGGATGTATATCCGAACGGTCCGAGTATTGGCTAACCATGAGGTGTGTTGAGTGAAATATTCCTTTCAGGCCCCTCTCTTATCTTAATCTCATTTGTACAGGACCCTTCGAAGGTTGACCTGACTGGAGTTCTCCCACCTGCAATCATTATGTCAGTTCTCGTCACGGCTACAACTACACACGGCCAACCCCTTTCTGACTCCGAATGGAAAGTTGTTGAGAGAGCCTGTGACCTGACAGACAAACTCGAGGAGGCAAGGAGAAAGGTTGGCAGCTTACCATTCCATCCAACGAAGGGGCTAACATTGGTGGACAGATATTCATGTATGTCAGCTCACGTATGAATGTCCTCGCGCCAAACCTGTCCGCTATTGTCGGCACCACTACAGCCGCAAAACTACTCGGAGTCGCCGGTGGTTTGACTGGTCTCGCAAAGATGCCAGCCTGCAATGTCCACGTAGGTGTCAGCCTTCGCCTGTCTCTTACAGGATACTGAAAATGCGCTATTATAGTTACTGGGGGCTCAAAAGAAAATTTCTGTGGGCTTCTCAGCTGCTACACATCGTCGACACACCGGATTTATATTCCAGTCCGATCTTGTGCAAGAAACTCCCCCTGAGTACCAGCTCAAAGTTCAACGTACAGTTGGTGCGAAGTGTGTGCTGGCTGCACGAATGGATCTCGAGCGAAAGAGAAAAGATGGTACGTCTATAGCCTATTGGTTGATCTTAAGAGAACTCGATTGTTGATTGACTGCTCTAGGTTCGTACGGGGATGAACTTCGGGCAAAGATTGAGAAACACATCGACAAGCTCGCTGCACCCCCTCCGTCAAAGATCATCAAAGCTCTTCCAATTCCTAACGAAGGGCCAAAGAAGCGAAGAGGTGGGCGAAGGTGAGCACATTGTCCCTTCCATCTTTCTCCGAATGGGGCGACTCACGTCTTGATCGTTTTGCATTGATAGGGCACGAAAAGCTAAAGAAGCACACGCTGCAACTGAACTCAGGAAACTCCAAAATCGCATGACTTTCGGAGAGGCCGAGGAAGAGGTTGGAGCGTATGGCGAGACTAAGGGCCTGGGCATGATCGGCGTTGCAACTGGAAAAGTCCGAGCTGGGATGGGAGACGCGAAGAGCAAAGGTTCGTTTTCCCTATGGTCTTGTCTCTCATCCACCCGGCATTCGTACTCATGCCTCAACTCTTATAGCCAAATTGTCCAAGGCAAACAGACTCAGGACGGCGCGTTTGAACTCTGCAGCACAGCAGTCCCAGCAGACCTCGGGTACCGCCACCTCACTCACTGTGACACCTGTGCAAGGGTTCCAGTTGACGAACAAGGCGGTGATGGCCCAACGTGTCAAGGAGGCCAACGACAGGTGGTTCTCCGGGGGACGTGGGTTCGGACAATCGTCGGAGTCGAAGTGATCTACCTCTTTTGACGCCTGGAATTTGGTGGTCCACAACCCCCTCCTCAAATTACGTTACATTCCGCCAATATATTGTGGATTGCGGGTCTCGGTATGACAGACCTCTGGTTTGATACACTTCGTTGTTGTATTCAAGATGCTCAACGACTCGTGTGGCCCGGCCCAGGGTCATACCGTGACCAGCTGAAAATGGGTTTAAGGTCCATCGGGATTTCAAAAACTTATGCCATGGCCATGGTGTGCCAAGAGATGAGAAGTGCATAACATCCACCCGACCTGCATACGTACTACTTCTGGATTTCGGCTGATGCTGGGCCGACTAGTGGTGTTGGGTAGCCAGTGTATCATGTAGCGCAGTTGGGATTGGAATGAATGAAGTCCCCGTGATCCATTCATCAGCCACTCACCCACGCACCTCTCTGTGCTAAAATCCGGGGGTTCACCCTTGCCATGGTGTCCATTGAACCAAGCCCAGTATCAATCAAAGATGCGACGTTGGAACAAATCGTACAGGCGATCTCCGCAAAGACTGAGGCCAAAGACCTAGACCACACCGAGGAGGAGGTACTGTGATCTCACCAACCGTCTCAACGAGCTAAGGCTGAGCGTTAACCTCTCTGTACAGCTCGCCACTGCTTCCAAGAACATCAGGACAGCAATCTCACGTATCAACTACGCATGGAACCTCCAAAACTCTCCAATCCTCCGTCTCCCCGATCACCTCATCCTCGGCATCTTCGAGCATCTCAAAGACCTCGCCTACGAAAGCCCATCCAAAACTCATTCAAAGTGGTGGGACTGGCTCAAAGTCATGTCCGTGTGTCGCGCGTGGTGGATGATCTCCATTGAAGGGTCGAGCCTTTGGGAGGACGTCCACATAATCCACAAGATGCCCCTCTCGTTCTTGGGTTTGAGCTTGGATAGGGCCGGAGGAAGACGATTGACGATTCACTTCAAGTCTTGCGATTATTTGAGGAGCGGGGCGCGCCGTGAAGCCTACCTCAGGGCCATTCAGCCCATCGCGGACCGGATCAGGAGCTTCACCGTCCACGTCACGTCTCCAAACTTGCAATGGGAAAGGTCTCATCTTCTTGACCTCTTCACCATTACCTATCTGAACCTAGAATCTTTGGACTTATCCTACAACGCATTTTACGTTCTATCCCGGTGGCACGACCCGGACCAACCTTCATATCGACCGGGCATCAACGGTGCGACGGAGTCGGTCATACTTCAAATCATCAATTTTATGCCAAGTGGTCGATTGAAGCATCTCACTCTCCGACACACAAAAGGGTGGCCACCCACGCGATTTGGGAACCTCACGGACATTACCCTTTTTGGATACGCCGACGGAACCGCGCTCGCGGAGGCGGTACCGGCAAACCCTGCGCTCCAGAAACTCAAACTCGAGTCCATAAAGCACAAAGAGAGGTACTCTTACGATCCGAAACACCTCATAAATTTGGACGGCCAAACGTTAGAGTTGGCCCGCTGTGAACCGGATGTCCTCAGCATGTTTGCCCTTTCGTCAACCTGTTCCCTCATCATCACCCGAACCATGGACCAGCGTACTATCGCCCGCAAGGGGGAGGCTCCAGAATTTCAGTGGCTTCCCAGTGACATTTCCGGGATTCGGTGCTTACACGAACTAGGGGAAGTTCACTTCAGCGTCACCAAGATACCTGGGAGGTGGGGTTGGACCGCCGCGGAACAGAAAACCGTAGGCTATTCGACGTCGAATTCAACTTTGGGATCAGGGCCCAGACCGTCCGTGACCTTCACCCTCACTTACCATTCTGGCGCCCGGACGCAAGGCTGCGAGATCCCCTTCGAACCCAAATACCTCCTACCGCATCCCACCCCTTGGGAAGAGGTTACACGTGCCTCCTTTGACGGCTTCCACAACCGGTTCAAGATCCGCTGCAATACAATTCTCAAAACTTTACCAAATTTACACTCCTTAACATTGCGTCGCTGCGACAGCGGCCGCCTAGTTCGTTTCATCACCCCTGACGAACTTGGGGGGTTGGAGAGTTTACGGTTCGAGGACGAGTTATCCGGGGCGGATTTCGGGTATACGCTCTCTGAAATGTTCGAGCTTCGGCACGTATCTGCTGGGCTACGGCTCAAGGAGTTGAGAATTAGAACTATCACGTCTGGTGATCCAAGTTCTATATTCACCGTGGAACAGATGGGGAAACTGAAGGAATGTGTTCGTCGTATCGAAGTAACAAAAGCACCGAGTTATAAGCATGCAGTGATGTCGGAATACAACTAATGTATGGTAGATATGCGATCTCACGCATGTAGCGTATTCACTTAACTTTCTTTTTCTTGTGCTTTCTTTCCTTGTCCCCCTTTGGGGCATCCTTAATCGCGCCAAGGATTCTCTCCAACCCAGTAGCTTCAGAATTCGTGGAGACCGTACGCTCTTCCTGGGCTGGCGGGAGAGCGCAGCGTTTCTGTTTCTTCCCCAACGCGGAATCAAACAACTTGTCGATATCGTCACCCTCCTTCCTCTTGCGCTTGAATGGTAGTTTGGGCGTCACCTCCGTCGGAGGCTGCTCTGAGGGTTTTTCGTGGGTGGGAGTAGAGACGGACTTCGTTTGGCTACTAGCAGAGGGGGTGGAAACCTCCCTTTTCGATGATTGCTGGGCTCTCCAGGCATCCGGATCCCGCTTCAGCAATAGCAGGTTCATATTCCGTACGAAATACTTCCCATACTGTGACCCAGCCAAGGTATGCTCATGAGATTGTAGCGATTTCGCGATCTTCTCCTGTAGCGAAGTCACAATTAGAAATTGGCGTCGGGTCCGGTTGATACTCAATGATTTACCTTGAGATAAGGGTCGGATCCCGCCCACAACCTATCACCAACCCGGCTCCCGATCCTATCGTCCACGAGCTCGTGGAAATGTCCCATAAATCTCAGCACGAATTTGTTCCTCGTCCTATGCGGAACTGTAGGCGATTCAAAGATTGTGTCGAGGACGCGAGAACTCGCTGGATGGTGAGCCATCGTGATCAAGTCGGGCATTGATAACGAATCGATACTGTAGTCCACCCACATAATCTTTAAGACATGCGTATTCCTGCAAGGGTGGAGGGTAGGCGCACCTATCGAGAAGCACGCGGTTATGTGGGGATGACATGTGCATCATAGAGTTCAGCAATAAGGCACCCTGTGTCTGTGGCTGGAACACACGCGGTTGTCCGCCAGGGAGGCGCTTGGACTTTTTCTGTTCCCCCGAGGACTCGACTCCATCCCGTGGAGTTGACTGTTTCGGTTGAAGTCGATACTCCTATGAGATAACTGTCAGTATCGATTCGGCGAGAACTTCAGTGTATCCACCTTGAGCGTCGTTAGGTGCAGGACACAAGGGACGAATAACAGCCGATCTTCAGGTGTCTTCAGCTCAAACGCGGAGCACACGGCCTGGGGAAGACGTAAGAGGACCATTTGAGATGGAACCATATAATGGCAGACCTCGACTAGATCTCCTTCATGTGAATTTAGGGTCACTGCCCTATCCACCAACGCCTTCACGACGCCAACTCTTGAGGATTCTATGGGTGCACACGTCAACCTCCTCCCGACCAACACCTGATTTTTGGGCCTTATGATTTTCTGCCAACTTTTACCAAGTTCCTCGAAAACACTGCCTAGTTGATCTTCGTCTATCCGAGACAGAGCACGGGCGACGACGAAGTTCGCAACGGGATGGATGGATAACCGAGAGAGTTGTCGTTGGAAATACGTTGACCAAAGCAGGCTGAAAATTGGTGGGCTCGATTTCGTGGCGAGAGTTTCGAGGAGATGTGATGATGTCGCGTCTCGCAAGAGTGTTCCCAGAAAGTCGCTGGCTTCTGGTTTGCAGCTCGGATCATCACCTAGGCTAACATCAGCTGTGTTTCACGTAGTGGGAAAATGAAGTACTGACGATGTAAGGATATCAAGCCCATCAAAGCGCGATCCATGAGGGATTCAGGCTCATCGCTCAACCCTTGATCGGCTTCAGTTTCTATCAGCATCTAGGGGCGGGTAAGTTCTGTGCTAGGCCACACCCTACCCACCCACCTGTAAAACGGGGCTTGCGACCTTGTTTGCGGCCAACGCTCGGACCTCATTCGCGTTAAGGTCCTCCCTCAGCTGTTGGACAAACCGCCTTGCAAGCTTCGAGAACTCGGGGACAGTATGTGCCTTGAGAACGGATTTGCCGTCTTTTGGTCCACCTCGAGAAGCGAAAACGGATTTCATCGTCCCCTGGTTAGACTTCCAAGTCGAACTCCTTTTAGATCTGATGGCATTGGAGTCTGGAGGGAATAGGTGTGGGGAGATGAGGGCTAGAAGTGTTCGTATAACATGTGAAGCAAATTGATCCATGACTAGGGAGGATAAGGAGGGGAGGAGTTCCTAAGATGCGTGTCAAAAACATGAGATAATAATGGAACCTCTCACATACCCCCGCGGCATCTGACACCAGTTGTGTGATAGTACACAACTCCCCCTGTTCTGGGTCTACAGTTGGCAGGCTTCCACGTGCCTATACATAGATACATATGATTAGATGACTGGTCGTCTTCAAAGGTTTCAGTCGCGAACCTCCCGAGCAATCGTCTCACTTGCGACGGCGAACATGGTTTGACACACATGTGATGCAAACCTGTGGGTAGACAGTTTCTCGTACCTAGCAACACGCAAGTTTCAACCTCGCGGTTCTACGTGACGAAATACACACTCACGAACCAGCCAATCTGTCCATGAACACTCTACGAGTGAAATCATCCATAGAATATGCCATTCTTTCGAGGATACCCGAGCAGTCCGGGTCCGTGGCGAGTTGGAGCTCCTTCCCTGACATCTCCTGCAAAGCAGCGGAGAGGAACAAACGTCGGTCTAAGCTCTGGTATCAGCAACGGTGGAAAGAAGTAAGGGCGAAGTTACCTTCGTTTGGATCTTGCTCATTCTCGTTGTCACCACTGTACCCAGTACTTCCGTGAACTGGGTTTTCTTGCCAATCTCGGATCTGTAGCTCAACGGTACGGAAGTAGGCCTTCACGTCCGCATCGACGTATCCGAAGGGTGCTTCTAGGTTGACCTGGGGTTCCCTATCTGTAACAACCCACGAGGGTCTGTCTCCACCCTCAAACGCTCCGGGTTGCTGTTCGCCTTCGTAATCCGCGTCTTCCTGGTGGATCTCGGGGTAAGTCTCAGGTTCTGGCTCGTTCTGAGCGGGTTTCTTGTGTTTCTTGCCCCGTTTGCGGTGTTCCCTCGGCATG
>Ga0307515_10011883_pt1 | contig 16460 bp, 20 predicted proteins | sample 17_EM_MG_FD_194513 | JGI IMG/M metagenome (GOLD analysis project Ga0307515, IMG submission 194513) | Populus trichocarpa ectomycorrhiza microbial communities from riparian zone in the Pacific Northwest, United States - 17_EM | ecosystem: Host-associated > Plants > Roots > Unclassified | place...
AGGCCCTTGTGCTACGACAAAGTAAAATCCCCAGTGCTTGCAAAGCCCCTCAAAGAGAAGTCGCGTCTTCCCAGATCCTGAGGTATTGCAGAGGATCCTGAAGGGCCATTAACATTATCATTGATTGAGACTGACAGGGCTTACTGGTGTTTCGAACCCTGAAAGAGTTTGTCAGCGGTTGGGTTGGGAGTAAGGCCGAGGTTGTGCAACAAGAGACTTGGTCTGCCTTTGAAGAGTGGAACGTTTAGTTCACTATAGAACTGTCGCGTCTTCTCATCAACTTCTCCCGCCAGTGGAAGCCATGTCGTGAAAGGAGGTTTGGCTTTGGTAAGGAAGTCTCGAATTTTCGGGCGAAGGGAGGAGGTAAATTCCTCCATTAAAGTTCTGACTTCGGCCACAGTGGGGCGAACTTTCCCTAGTTCAGGAGAGAGCGGAACCTTCGGAAACCAGCGGCCTGCGGGAATGATGGGGGTAGCTGCGGCAGAAGGGTAGATTAATGGTCCGAGTATGAAGCACATGGACGACGTCGACGTCGATGTTGGACGATAAAGGGGGAAGTGATAGACGATCAGCGAGGGGTCGTCAGCACGGTCTCAGCGACGGTACCAGACCGTTGTCTTCATTAACTCACCTTCTGGAATCTTCACGATGGTATACTTCCGTTTCGATTGAGAGTTTTCGCCAAAATATGTTGACAACGGTTCCTCTATTTCGAGCTTCTTGCACTCGAGCACATTTAGGGATTTCCGCTTGAGTTCGTTGATACGCATAACGGTCGTCGGATGCAGGAGTGTATCGATTTCTGCCATGTACAATGTGAGGTGGTCGGCGTCGACATCTTTCAGGGCCATTGGCTTCTCCACTTTGATTGTATGTTTCAAATCGGCGACCTCCTCGGCGGGATCGCCTTTGACCTTAAAGATCGTGTCACCGCCAATCAGGAAGCAGCTAAGGCTGTATAACGTTTGGGCCATTTGGGGGGTGGAAGGGGTAGAGGGCCAAGTGTCGGCTTTCTTTGTCGTTGACAGATAGAACCCGCTTCTTCAGAAGGTCAATCTCATCGTAATTATTTCAGCTCCATGTGATTGTGGTCATAGGCGAGCCGTGGCAGATTCCAGTTATGTCCCAAGCCCATTAGGTTAGTATAGTGTGGCCGCGGTTCGGTTACAAAACCGATGACCGACCAACCATGACTGACCGAAATTTCGGTCAGTTAACCAAACCGTAAATCGGTTAAATAATGGAAACGGTTAACGGTTATGAGTTTCGAGACAATCCATACCCGTGGTTAACCGAACCCATAACCGCAGTTAACAAGACTTTCCGCCCCGCCTCCCGCCTCATTTTGCTTTCAAACTAGTCCGCATTGGGATCTCATCCCAAATTTGCAGCACGGACGTTTGAGGTTCCCAAGCAAGTGGTCCATTCTACAACAAGGGAATATTCATTGGCTTCCCGGTTTCGCAAGAAATGCACTCTATGTTGACTGCTGACTGCTGACGGTAGACCCCTTCAGGGGGGTAAATCTACTAGGCAGATCGGGGTCTGAGAGGCCCCGGATTCGAGTGCCCGAGGTGCTGACATCACTCTCCTCGAGGTCAACTAGAATAGAACGCTCGACAAACGCACGCCAGCTCGAGCATACGAGTCGTAGATCGGCCTCAATCTGCTTCAGCTTGCGTGGTCGTCTTAGCGTGTAAGCTCTCCAATCCTCAGGCGGTGTGCGTGCCAGGGCGCTATGTATTTCGACGTGGTTGATGAACAAGTTTGATGAACAATTCAATCTAGCTGCAGAAATCTGAACTGACCGTACCATAATTTGTAGGCGACTCGTAGGTTGGTTCACATGGCATTCCATGAGGAAAAAAAAAAAAGCTATGCCCTCGTATATTCCCCGGAGCTCTATCTCGCGGGGACCTTTAAAGTAGGTCTCAACCCGGGGATAGAGCGATTCAAAAAGGGGAGACGATTGGTACGTATCAATATAATAGTCATAATCACCAATACCGCCGCTGTAGGTGGTCTGCCAACGTGCTCGGCCGCCATCCATCAGGCCTGGATGCCAAATTCTTTCATCTCCTTCTCGGACCAAGTGAACATAGGCAGTGGGTGCGCCTCGGTATTGAAGACGAAGCGATCGAGTGGCACAGGGTCTCTGTCCAGGCAAAGCAGATAAGAATATTTGAGGGTTTCTGCCAGGAAGAAGCTAGAAAAACGAAGCCGGGACACGTTAGGACAGGAACCCAGGATACTGGAGGACAGAAGAACGTACCTTGCCATGCCTGTGTCGATTTGCCTCGGGTTTTCTGTAGCCAAGACAGAAACAAGACTAGCATAACCAGAGTCGGTCCTAGTCCACTTCTCCACAGCCTCGAACATTTCCCATCCACGCCGCCGCCATATATCGTCCCCAGTTGTCCGCCAGAGGATGTACATCGCTTCAATAGCCTGTCCGCCGCATCAGCATCGACAAAAAAACCATCAAAAATTGCTTGCCTCTGGCCGCAGAAGATAGCTTGCACCACCACGAACGAGGTAATCCTGCTCTCTCGACCCGCCCATCCCCATCCCCTTCCCCAAGCCCCTGAGAACGACCGTCTCCTCGACCTCAGGGCCCCATCGGTCGGTCCCAACCAACGGGCCGCGCCTTCCACTGTCCTCCCACTCGAGCCATCGTTCCCTCCAGCGAGCCTTGGTGAAATTTTTGGCCTGCGGATACGGGCCCTCCCCGCCGTTCCGTGGTGGGGTGAAGAAGACCTCGTCTGGGCCAACCCCCGTCGGTGTATCCGCATAGAGGACGTAGCAGGTTGTGGCGAGCCCGCGGGCGACGCGCATATGGAGGTCGAGGGTCTTCTTCAGGTCGCCTGCCCATTGAGCGACTTTCGGGATAGGTGCGCGTTTCGTGTGGGAGGGTGTGGATCGGCGGGGTGGTGGGGTGTGCGGCCATGGATAGTCTGGATCGAGGAGCTTGACTCCCAGAGCAAGCATGCCAGGCAGGAAGCAGGAGAGGTGCTCCATTCTGCCCGAGGGGCGCATTTGGAAGGACATCGCGTCGGTGACGTAGAGCAAGTCCCTTGTGGCAGACAGATAGAGCAGGTGGTTGATGATACCATCGACGGCTTTAAGGTCTGTGGTTCAAAGAAGGGTGGTCGTCAGTCTCGCCTTCATGCGCAAATGCAAGCCCCCTTACACATATTCAACAATCGCTTCTCCGTCCGCCCGGATAACAGGTACTGCTTGAGCAGATACTCGTAGGCAGAATCCCCAAGCGCGCCAATCGAGACCTGGACTACATTCGGCTTAGGGGGCCTGGTCAAGGTATTGGAGAGCCGCTTCTCCAGGTTGGACCCACCTCCCTCCATCTCTCCTGTATCCGAGCTCCAACCAGTCTTCCAGAGACCAGTATCCACCTCGACTTCATATTTATCACTGTCTTTGAGATTGACCTCGCTCCCTGCTTCGGCTGCGGTTGGGGGATTGGGCGCCCAGGTGGTCATGTCTTTGCCTTGGCAACGCTCGAGGATGTCCATTACGTGATCGGGCTTTGTGAAGTATGGCTTTGCTTCACGGATGGGCCTGCCAGAGCTGGCGATGAGGTGACTCAAGTATTTATATTCCACCTGGTTCGACGCGATTTCGGCGAGGTTGGTTTGCGATTTCGCCTGGGGATTTGGTTCCCCACTGAAAACGATCATCAATACAGGTGAGTGAAAGGAAGGCGTTGGGAAAGCGCACGTGGTCGTATCGACAGACGACGCGGGGAGGCCGCTGTCGGTATTGAAGGCTGGCAACATTGCCTCGCCCAGTTGTTCTGCCTTGGTCCTGAGTATTTGTGCGACTTCACGTACTTCTTCGTCCCGGGATATAGACGCGAGGGAATATGAAGAGAGTAAACCGCCAAAGTAGCGAATTTGGGTTTCAAAAAATGGGACATAATTGTCCTGGACAATAGGAGTCATTGTCAATAGGTACTCAGAGGGGCAGAGAGAAGGATAGAAGAGAGAGGGTCCACGTACTGATCGCTGGAGTGGGTCCGTAAAGTTCAGGACGACGATATGCTCATGAACGGCATGGATGAACAGAGAGTTGAGATCCATGATGAGCATGGTGTCTAGTGAGTCGATAATGGTGAGACCCCATCCATTGAGGCTGTAAGTAAGAAGAAGGATTTAGTGGGGTGGGCTCCACTCGATAGCCTTGAGCCGTACTTGTTCACACTAGTGTTTGAGAGGGACCTTAATTCATCTTTTCCGAAGGCGTGGGTGTTGTATCCGGCGTATGCATGAAGAAATGCAGCCTTGACGGTTTGTGCGCGTTCGGACCACAACCGGGCGGTTGCTGAAGCTAAAGGAGATATATCCGATTGGCCTCGAAAGGCGAATTGGTCGTCTGCCTGTTCGTGGTGTACGGGGTGTTGAGTAATGGGTGTGAGAGTGGGCGGTGGGAGGATAGAGTTTGAAGGAAAGATGGAGAAAAGAGAGAGAAGGAGGAGAAGGAGAAGGATGGTACGTCTATGAGATGCCTTTGTGAGAATATGAGAGATGCGGGTTCGGGTAAAGGACGAGAATAATGCGCGAGATAAATAGAACATTGTTAGTACTACAATGGGTCACGGGTTAATAGTCTCAGGGTGATGAAAGGAGAATAAGGGAGTGAGGGGTTTCGTGAAGGGTTGAAGGATGCGGGTGTGGGCGATGGATGGCTGGGTTATTGCGATGGAAGGGAGGTTGAGAGGGTATAGGTTGAGGTTAGAGGAGGAAGAGAGGAAGAAAGGAAGAGAGGAAGAGGAGCGAAGACGTGTTGGTCGCCGTTTGCGTGAGAAAAGAGGGTGGCGATTGGGGATTGGAGAGGAGGGAATCGAAGAGAGGATTGTTACGGGGCAGAGGTCACGGAGATGCGGCGATACTGGGAAACGCGCGGTACACAAGACTTTCTTGGCCCGTTACCGGCGCGGCATTTCCGGCATCATCTTTCCCACACAGACAGACCGCCCGCCAGCCTCACCCTTCAGAGAAATGTCCCTAAACGTAAAAGAATCGCCTTTTTCTAAATTGCAGAAAATATAGACTATTGATATTGATTTATAACCAACATTTGATGTCATTTCTTTGTGTTTGCCGGCTGCCAGCTTTGTGACGCGATTAGTGACGGACTTATTGTCTAATATTCTATATGCTCGGGCTGTCGGGCATGATCCGGGCATGGCTGTGCTCGGTGCCAGCCTGCCAGTCTGCCAAGTTCGCTCAGCAAACCTCCACCACCAATCTTAAACCAAACTCGGTCCCTCCGTCATCCGCCTCTCTTCCTCTTCTACCCTCGTACTCTCGACAACCTACCAGGTCCTATTCACAGATCACAGATCCCCCTTGTGACGACATGGCTCCCTCGCCAAAGCCCGCCAACAAGATCAAGAAATTCCCATTCAGCCGCTTTCAGTTCATCGCCTTCATCCTCGGCTGCTCTTTCTTCTTGGTCCTCTGGCACCGAGTCGGTCGCTCAGATAACCTAGGCTTCGACAACGACTTGTTGCACAAAAACATCAAGGTGCACCACCGTTCTTCCGATCCCCTCTCCGTATGTATCCATTTGAATTTTAACCGCCCTAGTAACTCCAACCTTCCCTCTATCTAGGCCGTCGTCGTCCTCACGGGCACAAGGGGCGTAAATGGCACCATCCACTTTAGGCAGGACGCCCTCTCCCCCGTAACAAAGATAAACGGCACCGTCCGTGGTTTGGATCCCAACTCTCTCCGAGGCTTTCACGTCCAGTCAGTTCCTCCTCTCTCCCTCTCTCCCTCGCACTCTCCCTCCCTACCGCTCTACTCACCCTCCCCGAAGCACATTTGGCGACCTAACCGAGGGATGCACCTCCACCGGCGCCCATTACAACCCCTTCGGCAAGAATCACGGCGGACCAACGAATCCCGAGCGTCACGTCGGTGATCTCGGCAATATTCAAGCAGATGCAAACGGCGTCGCAACTTTTGCTATCGAGGACTCCCAGGTGCAGCTTTTCGGTCCTTACAGCGTCATCGGGTACGTCATATACATACCCCCCTTGTCTTGAACAGAAATCCCGTGTGTCTCACCGTTTGTTTTTTTTCGACTGCGACAGGCGTGCGGTCGTCGTTCATACTGTACGTAACCTCTATCCTAAGCCGAAGAGCGTGAATACCTAGCGATTTGATCGATTGGCCCTGTAGGGAACCGACGACCTCGGCACCCAAAACAACGAGGGCTCGCGCACTACCGGTAACGCAGGAGAGCGCGCAGCATGTGGTGTCATCGGTACGTACACTCTTCTCTTACCTATCCTTGCGTGAGTTTGAGATCCAAACGTGATGTCTTTCGTTTGCGATATAGGTCTTTCTGCAGTCTAATGAATGAACAATGAACAATGAACGCAGTACTCTTTCTCCCGTTTGCTGATTGTACTTTGTTTGTTTGAAGGCTTTGTTGATTAGGACGATGATGAAATGTATCATACTACCTCCTGATATCGCCGTCCGATAGACCTGCACCCACCTTGGTTAGCCTTGGAGGAAGGGTCGTACCCAGTTCGGAAGTTTAATATGAAAGATGCCGAACCTTTGGAAATCGCTTCAAGGGATACCTAAAGCGTACCTGAAAACTGTTCTACCCGATCGATCGAATCTGGGAAGATGGTCGTGAAGTGGGAAAGGGATTTATTGCTCTGCTCAAAGAAACGTTTCATCGCAGTTCTTGCGTTTCCTGGTCGAGTTGCTATCGACTCACCCCACCAGAAAGAGGACGTTGTCTATGAGGGACCATTATTCGAATTAGCTGCTGATTTGATTTTACTTTCCTGCGCACTGCGGAGAGAACTGAACGTAGGGCTTCTTGCTCGATATTAGGGTCCGGCATGACTACGTAGACCTAACCTTTCAGTCCTGGAAATAGGTGGTGTTCACCATTCGCAGCCAGCCCTTTTGTTGGGGAATTTGGCCTACTGTAATTCACCACTCACCGAGCAGCAAGTTTTCCCACGACTGTGCTTGTTCCCGGTAGCATAGATTCTGCAATAAAGTACTTCTATACCTTATCAAGTACTTGATTTTGCAGTTTGAATGTGCCCGGAAAGCTAGTTCGTACACTATGGCCAATGGCGGATCGGGTGGACACCACTCAGCGAGCACCAGCAAATTTTGTACATTTGGGCCAATGAATGCAGCAAAAATTATAACACATGAACTAATGGAAATGAATAGAACCTCAATCGTTGCGCTGACCATTTTCATCAGTCCATTCTCCGTCATCTTCATCATTGAAGAGTGCCTTGCAGCGTTGGCGACGAGTTTGATGGGGGGTTGGGTGAGAAGACACTTGATTTGAGTTTTGGAGATCTCGAAGAAGTGCTTCGGGGTCATTAGCCTCATTAAACCATCTGAGAAGTGGCTTGCTGCCCGCAAATTTGATGGACACCCCACTGCTCTTCAACTGAGCCTTTCACTCAGTGTACTCAGCTTCAGCAATTTTCCATATCTTGCGTCTTCTGTCCTTCTCCTCCGGGCTCATTTCAGGAATCTCTTGTGAGCCACCCTTCTTTGCACTCAATGCGCATTTTTCTTTATCAATTGCACCAATCATTGCCAAACACTCATCTGAAGTTGCAGAGATTCCCTTTCCACCTGGACTGATGCGTTCCTGGGCAGTTTGTCGCTTTTTTTCTTTTTTGAATAAACCAGATCGCAGCTTTTTGTTTTCTGTATGCACCAATGACAGTTGTGAGATCATTGTGGTCCGATCCTGGATAAGATTCCTTGAAAGGTTCTTAATTTGCGTCTTTTCCTTCTTGAGTGATGTAATCATTGCGCAGAGCTGCTCCTTTGCCATTTTATCGAAGTGAATTGAGTCTTCTTCATCATCGGAAGTGTTGAGATTGGGAATGTTAGAGAGGGGCGGAAATTGAAGTGATTGAACTTCATTTGCAGAGGATGCAGTGGAGCCATCGAAGAGGAAGGACACATGAGTGTCTTGGAGCGTTTTGCATAAGCCTTCTATAGCATTTTGCAGGTCACTGGTGGGTGGAGTCGGGCTGGTGGAGTCAGGGGGAGGGGCTAGACGAGGCAATAGGGCAGGGAGCTGTGACAGGACTGCACTAATCGCCTTCACAGGCGATGTTGGTGAAATGGTTGCTTCCCCATGTGAGGAAAGCCCAATACTGGGTGCAGTCTGATCAGGAGTGATGGAATTACGATTGACAGGCCATGTTCCGGTGATTTCAAATGCCTTGAGAATGTGTTCCCGACTAAATGCTTGATTGTATGGCCCCTCGATCGCCTGCAGAAAGTCTGCACGAGTGAGCCGACCTCCACACTCAGATGCCAGGCTGTTGGCAAGCTTCTGGTAAGCAGTTTTGAACTGAGCGAAACCAAGCACATCCAGTGCTATTGAGCATCTTCAGATCAGAAATAGACAGGTGTGAGAAGTGTACTGACTTTGCAGGACGTGAGTGGTATTGGAGGGTAGGCACAGAACTTCGATTTTGTTATCCTTAGCATACTTTAGGAAGTCATAGGTAAAATGGGAGCAGTGCCCATCGACTATAAGGAGTCTGTAACGATCACCAGCCAAATTGCGAGTTGCTGGATCGAAATCCTGTGAAATCCACTCCTTCCCAACTACACCATTCATGTAGCCCTTCTGTGAGCATCGAAGCCTGAAAAAATTAGCTTCTTGCCCAGATTGCAAAGGGCAACTTACGATGCACCAAGAGGATTTGGCAGTTCTGCCTTTCCTCGGATTTGCTTTCCCTTGAAGATTATGGTGGGTGGATATAATTGACCGGCTGCTGAGACAAGGGGAATGAGAGTGATCAATTCTCGATTCTCATCCTTGAGTGACATCTGTTCACTCTGTTTAGAGCGTCCTATAACCTTGAAACGCCTTGTTGATTTATCTATGTAACAACAGGTCTCATCCATTGCAAAGATGAGCTCCAGGACAATTGAAAACTTGGCAATCGTCTGAGAGAGGAGCGAAAACCAGTGGTCTATCGTCTCTGGATTAGCTGCACCTCCTCTGAGTGTAGTTTGAGAGGTTCCCCAGACACTTTTGAGCGAGTCTGCATGCCGCTCAATGAATCGATCCATCCAATTCTGTCCGATCTCTGCCATTGCATTGCCAGATAGATTTCGAAGGAGACCCAATGCATATTCCTTCACTGTTGCCTCCGTCTCAGGGAATCCCCGGTGTGCTGCTTCTTCCAAGAAGGAGACTAAGGCATGTTCAGTGTGATAATATCGCCCTTTTTTCCCCTTTTCCTCCTTATTCCGACAATCTCCGCTCCCTCCGGTCGCTCCGACACCTCCCCTCCGCCTCCGCTCCCGTCTCCGCTTCCTTTCCGATCCCCTCACCCCTTTCCCCGTTCCCTGTGACTCGTGTCTCGTATTATGGACTCTTTCCCCGTGATGACTGTTCGTATACTATGTTTCCTATTGCTTGTATCATTCCTGCCTGCTGCTGGACTTATTCCTATAGTGTAGACCCGCCTCCGCCCTGCGCGCTCCACTAATTCCTCTTCGCTTCCACTCCCGTACCACCGCATTCGCATAGCCTCCACCTCACCGCCTCTGTGTAGATTCCACTTACACATCACCCCCGCCTCCACTTCGTTCCACCTACACTATGCGATGCCACCCACCTCACCGCTTTCCACTCCACCGCCTCCTGCAGTCCGGTAGCCGCATGTCTGTAAATTACACATTGTATTTAAGCTCGGACTCAATGGGGAATGTCCCTCACTCGACGTCTCGATTATAGATGTTTGTTATTGCGCCCCACCTCGCTCTTGTAAATCCCGACCCGCTCGCTCACACCATCGCCCTTCGGACCCTGGCCCTCAAGCCCGTGTGGATCATTTCCCCGCCCTCGCGTGCTAACTCCCACCCGTAGCACCGCAGGGCTAGCCAGCCGGACTGAACCCCCGCTTCAGTCAGCCCCTTCGGAGTTGTACCTAGTTGGAGTGCATAGCCGCCGAGACAGATTGGGCACCCGTTGTGCTTTTGGGCAGTCGCTTGGGAATTAGGTCCGACAAGCCCGTAAGTCGTCGTACCCATTCCCTCCCCTTCCTTTCGGAGTTTACATTCCCGCCAGCGCGCGTGGACGAGAGGAGAACTCCGCTTCTGTTGGCGCACAGACGAGCCTCAAGATATTTCCGCTTTCTTTGTCTCCGAGTGTTGGTTCCTTTAGGGAACCTTCGGATTGACCGATTCCATCGCATTCAGCCTCAACAGGCAAAAGCCGACGCTTAATACCATCTCCCCGCTTAGATGTGCGACCATTAAAACAGTGACCAAGGGTTGAACAGGACACATTGAATTCTTCAGCAAGTCTGCTGAAGTTGGGGTCCTTGCCACGTCCTTTGATCTCTTGTGCCTTCAGAAGAGCTAGCTCTAGTCTATCTCGCTTCTCTTCATTTTTGGCCCTGGTCAGTGCCTTCCTCAGGGCAGCAGCGGTTTTCTTGGGAGGCATGCTTGATTGGGCCTGCGGGAGAGAAATTACAGGTGGGTGGCTCTATCTGACGAGTTCTGAGAATTTTATTGACATTTTTGGATGCCTTGCCAGAGGTTCATGGCCTCTCCACTTACCCCCACCAACTCAGGCAAGGCCATTTTCACATAGCCACTGGCCATGACCGGTGTTGACAAGCAGGTCCTCTCAAATACAGGCAGGACAGTACATACAAGGTTATCTATATTTTAAACATCTAACAAGCCGTGTATGATACCTCTGGAGCCCACTGCTCGGTGACCGGGGGGTGCTCGGTGAGTGGTGAAACACAGTACTCGGCTGAAACAAAATTTGTTTGAAGGGCGATGGAATTTGGTCAGAATATGACCTGCACATAATGTAACTCAGCGGTGGTACAATATCAACCACTGAATCAACGTGTTTATTTCCCCATGCACCAAGATATATATATATTCGCTTGGGGTATTTGCGCAACCAATTCCACAATGGAGAAGATTGGGAAACAAGAATCACATTAAATTTGGAACAGTGTGTGATGTCATAAAGGTTCAGAGGGTACCGGGCCGCACTTGCGTTTCCTAGAGTTCGAGCTGATCGACAGAGGGGAGTAGAACCGTAAGGAGAAAACGTGCGAATATACAAAAAGTCTCGGATGCACACACCAATCCGTTGTATGTGATATGTAAGCTGACTGCCAGCAGAATTTGGAGGCAGTGGAAGTGTGCTTCCATATTGGCTTCCGTGCTGCATGAGGCATCTAAAACATAATTTAGAATGCCTTGAGGTGTAACCAGGAATTGTTTTTGTATCTGGGTAGCTAGAGAGAATGGCTGTCAATGTAAGGGAATGGACTTACTAATCCAAGTGACAACATCTACACTTGCTCGAAATCACGGGACCATAATGTATTACCTACTACTACGAGCTCACTTTTATGTAGTGGTTCAGGTGACATCCCAACTCTAAAATCGACTTATGCCAGCTCCAGAGACAGCAGGGCCTGAAGGCGCAAATCATAGGGTCACCGCCATCTGTACCTGAGGTACAGGAGTGGAACGAGTGCACACCTGCGATGACGCTGTTATGTTTCGTAGTTCGCTTGTAATGAAAGTAACGTTTAATGGCCTGGGTCTAAACTTGGGCACTCTTCTTTCAGTCCCACGTATATACAATATTTAGTGCTAACCAGTTACATATACACGCGTTTGATAGTGTAGAGTAAGAGCCTGACACTGGCCGATGGTGTCGGAGGAGCGGAGCGACAGAATATAAAACTATACAACCGCACAAAGTGTTCTTTAAGTTTCTAGACCTCAGATATAGATCGTAACTATACAATAAGTAATAGAGTGTGTAGTGTGGAGATGGAGCAGCGCGCGAGTGACAGTGCTGTATTCAATACCAGCTCTTATCCTAGGCCTACTGTCCCTTGCACTCTGTATCCCTTATTAGATAGGCTTGCTAGTGGGGCCTAAAGGCGCTGTGGATGATGGATATGTGGTAATAAAGTTGATATATACAAATCCGCTCAGATATATACTGCAGCGGGGTTCGTGTCTACATAGCTACAGCTGCGGAAATGATCCCAGATGACCCAATTAGCAGTGCTTCCGCAGTCACAGACCGTTGGGTAATATATGGGTCGCTCGATTACTTTGTGCACCACCGCGGTCAACAAAGCAAGTCGGTTGCGGTTGCGATACAAGTAAATAATGGCCGAGGACATATCCTATCAAAGGATGATAGTTAAGAAATACCTACATTCCTCCGCTGACGCGCGCGTGCATCAAGTCATAATTTTCTGCTAATACTCGTTCCATAACAGGCGCACTGCACTATGTAAAGACAGGCTGGCACATGGCCAGCTCTTTGACCACCAGTTCAGGTTTAGGCGACAATAACACATTCAGAACAAACCCCATCGAGGTCCTACTCGCCGAATCCCAACATCTGTCCGTTTTGGCGACAACAGAATGGGCGTCCCAAATTCGCAACATAAATTCTCCTTAATTAGTAGCATAGAGCGGAGATTGAGAAGCCATAGTGAGTAACTTGCCCTACCTCAGGTCACTCTCTGTACCTATCATATGTTGGTGGACTCCAGATTCCCGACCCACCTGGCAATGGCCAGCGGCAAGAGTTAGTCCACAACTCCTGCATGGTGGTAACCGCACCTTCTTGATCTATATTTGGTTTTCTCAATACTGTTTGTAGAGCTTGAAGAACGAAGGCGCGGGTTCGAAAATTTACAGGCAGCTCATAAGACTCTAGCAGACGAATTCTGGACGGAAGAAGGTCCCGGTTATTTTGATTGATGAGGTAGAGCTTTGAAACCGTCATTAGGGCGTATCATTTGGACGACGTTTTGATCGCTTAGAGCCCATGACCATCAGAGTGAAATCGGGGTCCCATATCCACTGTCAGTACTATAAATGCCGAGTTCCTCAGTCCCCGTGCCTTCCACATGTCATTTTACTGACTCAATCAATTGTACACGGAGAATGGCATCCTCTGTGGATACTCAAACCAGTACCCGAGCCCGATCAAAGATGCATCCTTGATGATCGGGCTCACTGTTTGCACGATAGAGTCCATAAAAATCATCACTAATGAGCGATTTGGAAATGTGTCCAAGCCATATTGATATTGAGGCCGGCGGATGGAAGATTGTTCCATTCAACCCACCGTGATCTTACCTACCATACTCTCTTTGTCACAGGGTTGAACAGAGGCGGGTGGGGCTTCGTCACTCTTCGCTCCAAGGCACCCACAAAGGCACATGAAGGCAAAATCTAGAATCCTAGTACGGCTTTGTGGTGATTGCAAGTGGGGGCGGCCGCGTGCCAGCAAAGAGGTCCGCCAGAGTCTCTTTGCCCCTTGGGATCCTTTGAGTACAGCACAAAACGGTGCCGTGCTTCTGAACCACAGTGATTTCTCCGCAGAAATTTTTTTGATCCACTCGGAGCCCTCGGGGCAGTGTAACTGGTCACAGGATTCAATACCGGGCAGTCTGTCCCAAGTTCAACCGGCCCTGCTCTCGGTCAAGCGCTGGAGTATTGAAAACCCTCTGTGACCATCCAGAGTGGGTTTTGTCCACTCTGTGGACAGCAAACATGAGTTCCCCATCCTCACAACGATGGAAAGTGGATCACGCTCAGAGAAACGTTGCTGTCGTCCTCTTGATCAATGGAATCAGGGACACGCGGGGGATAGAGCCATGATAACCGAATCACCCCATCAGCTAGCTACAATAATCAATTTAAAATGATCAATGAAATCAGGGATGCGCGGGGTATAGAATCATGATTACCGAATCACCCACTAGCTGCGCTAGCTACTATAATCAATCTAAATAAAGTAGGCCCACCCTGTCAGAAAAGCATAAGGACCACGAGATGCAAAAACAGCCATGGAAATCTGTCACAGCAATTACGGCAATATGTCACAGAATGGCGTCTGAACCTTCTACCACGGAGATCTGTCACGGGAACCTGTCCCAGAATATCTCTTGCCCCTGCGTCCCTGCTAGAGCACAAGAGCGAAAGGCGCGGATGCATTCTTCCCCTTCCATGGGCGCCGCATGTTGTCCGCAACCAGACTCCATTGGCGTAGGTATATAAACGACTATAGTGAGTTAACGCAAAGTGGAGTACTTACTCAGTTTTCCAATATGTACGAGACTCACCTTAGCATCCTTCACATTCCGGTACAGCGTAAGTGCACCTGTTAATTCGAGCTCTGGACACTCTCAAACTTTCAGCAGGGTTCATAGATTGGATCTACGGTCATGGTCCTGCCCCGTTGCCGGAATTATCCTCTTGGCCCTCTCCGCTACCAACCACCCCACCTCTATGTCTCGACGACGTCACCTCTCCATCCGCATGCACATGGGACGATTCCACCAACGAGGCCGACCCAGCCTCACGTCCTAACGGACTTCTCCCCCCTATCTTGACTTGTGATTTACGAAGGGCGTGTCAAACCGCTCCAACCACCGAGCTAATCCCCTTTCATCCTTCGCACACCTCCTCTTTCGAAACCAGCGATCCGAGCACTGACTTCGCTATCACGCTGGTTAGACCCCGATTGCCCCAGGGTAGCGCCATTGTTGTCCTTCCACGCATCGAAAACCACGTCTACCTCGATATGGTCCTTCCATCGCGATCTTGGAACGCGATTCGGCTACCATTGACGAAGTCGGTGACAAGTGATAACTCGTCCAATATAGGCGAGGGTATTAAACCCTTGCTGCTTGTCATTACCGTCCACGGTGCCACCACGCAGCAGGAGTACCGCAGTGTATGCGAGAAATGCGAGGCGAGGATGGGCAATAAGATAGTCCCTCCGAGCTTGATAGACTTCCACAGCTCTAGCAACATCCTCACCGCAAAGCATGGAATGATTCAAGTCCATTTTACCTTCTCTTGTTACTCGCGACACCACCGAAAGGAAGACAAGCAATTTGTGTACGTCGTCGTGGGCAAGAATGATGTTCGGATTACCTGTTGACCCTCGTTTCGCAGTCTCGAAGTAATCCTCAAGGACACGCGCAACCCCTCTGAGCCGAGAGTGGTGTCGAGGAAAGCGCTTCCTTACTCCTTTGACGTACGGTCATCAATCAGACGCAGCAAGCCAACATCGGTTATTCATCCAACATCTGTCGCGGGCCGACGAACGAGCCGTCACATCTCGACCATAGGTGAATCTGAGTAGCAGAGTCCTAATGATGTAGAGCGCTTGCCATCTGCGGTCTTGTCTTGACGAGTTTTGAGACATTTAACGCGTTTTCGATGTTGTTGCACGTGCTGAGTTGTTTATTTGTCTGCTCAAACACACCACACCTCACCGCTGGTGAATATTAAGACCAAGATTAAAACATTCAATGTACTCAAAACCGCTCGAAATATATATAAGAGAATATAATTCTTACTACTAGCTATTTACGGTGTGGCTGGGAAGTTCCGGGGTCCCACCGGACAAATTGGTAGGGTCTACGTAGGATAGATGGCCACCGGTGTTGAAGACGCACCCGGTTATTGCTGTCTCGGACCACTTTGGCGAATGTAAGTCCGCATTCATTGCACAACGTGCGTGGACCTGCAAAAGAAGACAACGGTAGGTCAGATACAGTTTACGATCTGAATCGGGATGAAAGGGCAAAAACGCGACTCAGGATAGGGGTGGCTGAGTAAAACATGGTTCAGGAGGGAGGAAGGGCCAAGGGGGCATGTATAAGAGCGATCCACGTACCATAAGGACCCCTACGCCATTCTGATCTGGGGTCTGCGAGGTTTGGCACGACAAGCACTTCTGTGGTGGCCGAAGTCGATTGCCTGGTCCCTGCATTGAGTAAGTCAGATTACATTCATTATAGATATGAACGCTGGGATCAAACAAGGCTCGGCCACGTCCAGCTCGCGTGGAGGATGCCTCGAGGGGAGGGGAGGGGTAAGACCACTGATACAGATCGGACTAACTTGATGCCGTGGATCTGCGACAGTATTATTCACGATGCCACCTTCGCCGGTGCTAGCATCCGGGGGGTCGTGAAGCCCGGAGAAGCCAGGAAGAGTGATAGCCACACTGGTAGATTAGAGTGCTGCCTAATATATTTCACCATCAACGGGTGAAACCCGTCCAATCCAATGACGGAGTCGGCGACAATACCGGACGCCCTGTTCATAGACGTGCCCGGAGCGCGTTGTAGAGAGTCGTCATCTTCTTGCGCCATTTCCACATCTGTATCGTGGTTTGCGCTGGGGATTGGTGTTGAACTTGTGGATTACTATCACTTGGCGGTCTTACTCTCTTCCTTCCCGTTGTCTCTCTCGCCACCTTTGCGTCAAAACTCGCTTTACACCCCCTCTATGGTTCCACGACAACTTCATTACATTTTGTAGAAGTACTGGCGGGGTCTTGTGCGCTAGCCACCCTCCGACCCGACCTACCTGTCCATGTCGCGCTCT